>Ga0316622_100004318_pt1 | contig 10416 bp, 9 predicted proteins | sample OWC_Aug_OW2_C1_D_FD_207646 | JGI IMG/M metagenome (GOLD analysis project Ga0316622, IMG submission 207646) | Wetland soil microbial communities from Old Woman Creek delta, Ohio, United States - OWC_Aug_OW2_C1_D5_C | ecosystem: Environmental > Terrestrial > Soil > Wetlands | place: USA: Ohio... | reverse complement strand
TGCCTTGCCTGGGTCGGCGGCCTTGTCGACCGCGATCTCCGCGCCCATCCGCTGCAGGATCTCGGCGGCCGCCCGCCCGGACAGCCCGTGCAGCTCGATCAGCTGATCGGTCGCGCGCCGTACCTCGGCGTCGAGTCGGCCAGCGAGCTCGCCCATCGCCGCGTCGGCTGCCGCATCCGTGCGCTCGCCGGGACGTAACAGGCCACCGAGCCACGAACGCGCCGTATCGCGCAATCCCGCGGTCGGCAAGGTCACCGCGTCCGTCGCGGTTGTTGCCAGCTGCTGCGCCAGGACCCGCATCGACTGCTCGAACGTGACGCGATTGCGGGTGCGCCACGCATCGGCCAGCCGCGCGAATCCAGCGTGCCGTTCGGCCGGCAGCGCCGCACCGATGGCCTCGAGCAGGCGGTGCTCCAGCACCCAGCAACGCGCAAACGCATCGAATGCGATCGTATCGCGCACCCAGGGATATGCGGCCAGGTGCGTCGCCCAGCGGCTGACGTCCGCGTGTTCCTCGGCCGCAGGACGCGGCGGGCCGAGCTGGTTGAGCAGCACGACCGCCGGTTTCGCGATCCAGCCGAGGACCTGCATCTCCGCATCGACGTAGCCGGCGGACGCGGGATCCTCGCCCGCGTTGACCAGGTACAGCACGACGTCGGCCTCGTCGCGCACGTTGCGGATCGCCTGCTGGCTGCTGAAGAACGGGCGGTCCACGTGGCGATCCCACACCTGCGTCAGGAACCAGCCGAGCGGATTGCCACTCTGCTTGAGGCGCTTCAGCAGGCGCGCGCTGTCGCCGAAACCCGGGGTATCCCACAGCAGCAACACGTCGCCGTGCGCGGTCTCGATGAGCGGAAACGCGTCGGCGGTCTCGGTGACGTGCGGCCGGTCACGGACCTCGCCGATGTCCCGGCGCAGCAGCGTCCGCGCCAGCGTGGTCTTGCCGACGTTGGTGTGCGAGATCAGGCTCAGCGAAATCGGATCGGGGACATTCACTATTTCGCGTCCTCGCGAAAATGGTGAATGTCCCCTTTTTTTGCCAGGTCGACGATCTCGGCCTCGAGCCCGTAGCCGCTGACGAAGTCACGCCACAGCTGCCGCCGTTCCTCGAGGCGCGATCCGAACGAAGCATCGCGCGCCAGCCGTTGCGAGTATGGGGATTCGTCGACGACGACCCGCACGGTCGCGGCCGGCCGCGCCTTGCGCGCCGAGTCTCGTGCCGCCGCAATCACGACGCCGTGATTCTCGGCCTCGGGCGTGGCCGCGAGATTCATCAGCACGACGTGCAGGTCCGCCACACGATAAGCACCGAAATCGAACGCCGGGCCGGCCATGTCCTCCTCGCCGTAGCGCAGCGTCGTGCGCCGGTCGATGCGGACGTCGGCTTGCGTCTGCGATGCGAGCCAGCGCTCGAGTCCGGCGAGCGATGGCTCCGCCGGCTCGTACGCGTAAGGCGTCACGCTCGTGATCCCGCTGCTGCGCGCCAGCGCTCCGCGGCCCAGGACGTCGCCGGCATAGCCGCGCAATTCGGCAGGTAGAGTCCTGGCTCGACCCAGATGCGCAAGTGACAGCGTCGCGGCACCCGCGAGCAGCAGGCGGGGCACCACGACGTAGCACGCAAGGCTGAGCGCGATCAGGTGAATCCAGGGTGCCGCGTCGCCGCCGCCGCCCGCGGCCGTCCACCGCAGGCTCGCGACCGCGTCCACCGTCTCGGGCAACGACGCGCCCGACCACCCGGCCACCGGGCCGAACAGCACGCGCAGCACCATCTGCACCTGTGCCGGACCGAGGAACGTGCTCTCCCAGCCGGCCTCGTAGCGCAGCACCGTGCCGCGCAGATAGAGCCCGACGATCAATCCGAGCGCCACGGCCGCGGCGGCGAGATGCAATCCGCGCCGCGCGTGCTGTGCAATGAACGCACGGCCCAGGTCGGCCCAGCTCGCGGCATAGGCGCTGATGGCCTTCGCGAGCACCGCGTGCACACGGGCGGTCTGCCGAACCAGCGGCCCGATTCGCCGCGCGAAGGCTTTGCCGGCCCAGTGGCCACGCGTCGCCGCCTGCGCTTGCGCACCGCGATGGCTGCGCACCCAGGCGACCACCAGCACGGCGTAGGTGACGAGATTCCAGGCGATGAGGCCGAGGAACGGGAACGCGAGGATATTGATGCGTCGCGAGCCATCCAGTGCCGACAGGCCCAGGCCGGTCATGAATGCAATCAACAGCAGGGTGACGAGGATCCAGGTCGGCGTCCGCGTTTGACCGAGAACCTCGGAGACGATCGGGTAGCGCTCGGCCAGAGGTCCGGCCAGCCGCTGCGCCCGCTCGGCGAGCGCCCGCGCCGCCAGTGCGTCGTCGATGCTGCCATCCGTGGTTTCCGTCGCGATCCCGAGCGCGCGCATCGCGTCGCGCGTCGCCTGGGCACGGTCACCGGCCGGAAGGATCGTGCCGGCGATGTCGGTCGCCTCGATCGATTTCACCAGCAGCACGGATCGCAGGGCTTCTTCGCGCATCGTTCCCGAATCCTACCTGAACGGCGCCCGGCGCAGCCGCGGGCAATACGCTCCTATAATGGCGGGACGGGAGGCACCGACATGACCATCCATCGATTCGGCTCGTGCACACTGCTGGCGGCGCTGGTCCTGGCGGCGGGACCGTCGGTCGCAAGCGACGAAGCGTGCGTCGACGCGCTGTACCAGCTCGAGGTGCTGCGGCTCGGCACGCGCGTGTTCAAGCCCGGACCAGGCGACGAACGGAACTACCTGCACGACCGCGACCGGCCCGCAGAGGTCGCGCGCCTGACCCAGCTGGCCGAACAGAGCTGCAGCACGGACCCGGCCCAGCGGCAGGCGCAGGCCGCGCGCGCCAGTGAACTCGTGGTCGCGCTGAGCCCGGATTGCGCGGCGGCGCGCGAGCGGCTGGCGACGCTCGAGCGGCCCGATTCGCGCAGTGCACCTGCCACCGTCGCGCGGCAGCGGCAGTACGTTGCGGACAATTGCCCCGACATTTCGCGGTCCGACGTCTGGATCGCCGATCGCGTGCTGACACGGATCCGGCCGTGACCCTGCACCGCGGTGGCTGCCACTGCGGCGACGTGGCGTTCGAGGTCGAGGCGCCACCCGAGCTCACCGTGCAGGAATGCAACTGCTCGATCTGCTCGATGACCGGCTTCCTGCACCTGATCGTACCGGCGAACCGTTTCCGCCTGCTGCGCGGCGCCGACTGCCTGACGACCTACACGTTCAACACCGGCACGGCGCGGCACCTGTTCTGCAGGCGCTGCGGGATCAAGTCTTTCTACGTGCCGCGCTCGAACCCCGATGGCTACAGCGTCAATGCCCGCTGCCTCGATCCTGCGACGATCGGAGAGCTCGTCGTCGAGCCGTTCGACGGGCGCGACTGGGAGGCCTCGGCCGCGGCGCTGCAGCACCTGTCGCGGGACGATGCCGGCTGAAGAACCGCGACCGCTAGCTCGCGCGCCGATCCTGGGAGGTGCCCTCGGTTTCGCGAACCCACAGGTCGTCTTGCCGACCCGGTGGCGGGCCGGACAGTCCGCGCACGTTGGCCGAGACCGCCGGGATCCGGCGGCGGCGTGCCCGCAACCTCGCGCGTGCTTCGGCGGCACGCCGAGCGGCTCGTCGCCGTAGCGCGATCACCCAACCCCAAGCCGCGGCGAGCGCGAGCAGCGCCGCGACCGAAAGAGCGTCGACATCCATGTCCGCTTCCCTGCGCCGCGTGCCGCGCTGCCATGGCGTGGCACCTGATCCCGATCGCCGGGATCGTCACACGGGCGACTGCGCGGCGCGAGTCGCAAATTTCGCGTCTTGCCCTCGAAATCCGCGCTGGAAAATCGGGGACATTCTCCTATTTTTCCGTTCGCGCGATTCGCGCGGTCGGAAAAATAGGAGAATGTCCCCTATTTTCACCTCGGCTGAGGCGTAGCGATCTCCAGCGTGGCGCGCCCGCTGCTGAGGCGATAGCGGCAATAGGCCGGCTGCACGCCTCCATTGCCGCGCTTGATCGAGAGGTTCATGCCGTACCCGCCGGCGACCTGCTGCGCCGCGCTCTGGCTGACGACGCGATAGCCCTGCCGCTGCGCTTCGTTCAGGCAAGCCCGCTCGGCCGTCACCGCGCCACCCGATCCGCCGCCGCCACCACCGCCACTGCCGAATCGCAGCTCGGCGCGATTGCCATCCGGGTAGAACCGGCAGGTCGGCCGGACCGGCTGGCCATTGAACGTGCCGTCGACGACGGTTTCCCAATAGCTCCCCTGCAACCGGGCGGGCGCGACGCTGCGGACGTTGATGCCCTGGCGCTTGGCCTGATTGCGGCACTGCACCTCGGCGCGCTGCTGCTGGCCCGCGTTGCCATTGCCGGACCCGCCGCCGCCACCGCTCGTGCGCACCAATTGGAAGCTGCCCTGGCAGCCGTTGGTCACCCAGATGAGTCCCGGACGATTGCCCCAGGTGGAATCCTTGCGACAGCGGCCGGTGTAATCGCGAGTGAGGCGCCCCTCGAAGCCTTCGCGAATGGCGCACTCGCGGTAGCGATTGTTCTGCGAGCGGCACTCGATCGACTGGCCTGATCCTCCCGTCCCGCCGCGGACGACCTCGAAGCTCGCGCGGCAGCCGCGGGTCACCCAGACCCGGTCGCCGCGCTGGCCCCAGGTCTGGCCTTCGATGCACGGCGCGTCGGACTTGCGCTTGACCAGCCGCGCCCGGCCGTCGATCGGCAGCTGGCACTCGCGGTACTTCTCGTCCTTCGATGCGCAGTTGAACTCGAACTGGTCCACCGTGCCGGAGCCGCCCCAGCCGAAGCCGTACAGGGTGACGTCACCGGTGCGGGTCTCGACGAAGCAGCTGCCGTCCGTGACACGGCCCCGGTGGTCGCGCGCCCTGATGTCGATCTGCCAGCCGTCCCGCGACTGCTCGAAGTTGCCGGTCGAAAGCACGGTGTAGCCGCGCCGCTCGACCTCGCGCGTGCAGTCGCCCTGCGCCGAGCGCTGGTTGCCCTGCGCCGACGCCGAGCCGGTGACTGCGGCGAGTCCCAGCATCGACCAGGTCATCAACACGCGCAGTCGGGACCGGATCATGGCTGTCTACCAGTGAATGCCCCGCATCAGCGAGGCGAAGATCATCGCTTCCTTGGTCGGCGCCCGCTGCACTTCGCCTTCCTTCCTGCCCTGCGCCGCCGACGAATCCGGGAACATCCGGTACGCCGAGTTCATGACGACCTCGGACATCTTCGGCATCACGAGGTGCATGATCTCGGCCATCACGCCGAGCCGCGTTGCGATGCGCTGCGGCCGGCGGATGATCGCGTCGGCGATCATGTCGGCCGCCTCGTCCGGCGAGATGATCGTCGGCATGTCCTCGTAGATCTTGGTCGGCGCGATCATCGGCGTGCGCACCAGCGGCATGTTGATGATCGTGAACTGCACGCCCTCGTCGTGGAACTCGGACGCGGCGCAGCGCGCGAACGACTCGAGCGCGGCCTTCGACGCCACGTAGGACGAGAAGCGCGGTGCGTTGGTCAGCACGCCGATCGACGAGACGTTGATCACGTGCCCGTTCTTGCGCGCCGTCATCGACGGCAGCAGGTTCATGGTCAGGCGCACGCAGGCGAAGTAGTTCAGCTGCATCGTGCGCTCGAAGTCGTGGAAGCGGTCGTACGAGAGCGCGAGCGAGCGGCGGATCGAGCGGCCGGCGTTGTTGACCAGGACGTCCACGTGGCCGAAGTCCTTCAGGATGTCCCTGGCCAGCTTGTCATTGGCGTCGTAATCGGTGATGTCGCACGAGTAGGTCTTCGCGAAGCCGCCGAAGTCGGCGATCTTCTTGCGCACCTCGGCGAGCTTCTCCTCGTCACGCGCGACGATCACGACCTTGCCGCCCGCTTCGGCGACGCGGATCGCGGCGGCCTCGCCGATGCCGGACGAGCCGCCGGTGATCACGACAACCTTGCCCTTGACGGCGCCGCGCAGGCTGCGGTCGATCGACAGGTCCGGGTCGAGGTGGCGCTCCCAGTAGTCCCACAGCCGCCACGCGTAGTCCTCGAGCACGGGCACGCGGATCTTCGCCTTGTCGAGGATCTTCTGCGTGTCGGTCGAATCGAAGCGCGTCGGGTAGTTCATGAAATCCAGCACGGACTTCGGGATGCGCAGGTCGCGCAGCACCTGGTTGAAGACGTTCTGGATCGGCTTGCTGCGGCCGATCGACTGCGTGATGCCCTCCGGCACCATCGCGAAGACCTTGGGATCGAGCCGGAACGCCATTTCGGGCGCGTGCGCAGCCCGCGAAAACACGTTCAGCATCTCGCCGACGCGACGCGGCTTCGGGTCGGTCAGGTGGAAGCAGCGGCCGTCGAGCTTCGGCTGGTGCGCGAGGTGCACCATCGCGTTGACGACGTAATCGACCGGCACGAGGTTGACGTAACCGCCTTCGACGCCGACGAGCGGCACCCAGCGCGGCCACGACTCGCGCAGCCGCTGCAGCGCCTTGAAGAAATAGTACGGGCCGTCGATCTTGTCGATGAATCCCGTCTGCGAGTGGCCGACGACGACGCCCGGCCGGTAGACGCGGAACGGGATGCGGCCGTTGGCGCGCACCAGTCCCTCGGAATCGTGCTTGGTGCGGTAGTACGGGTGGTCGAGGTCCTCGGCTTCCTCGAACATGTCCTCGGTGAACGTGCCGCGGTAGAGACCGGCAGCGGCGATCGAGCTCACGAGGTGGAAGCAACCGGCGTTGACGGCGTTCGCGAACGCGAGCGCGCTCTCGGTGCCGACGATGTTCGCCTTGTGCATCTCCTCGGCGCTGGCCTCGAGGTCGTAGACGGCGCCGAGATGGAACAGGTGCTTGACCTTGCCCTTGAGCTTCGCGAGGTCGCCCTTCGAGACGCCGAGCTTCGGCTGGGCGAGATCGCCCTTGATCGCCACGACGCGCTTGACGCTGTCCTTGCCCCAGAACTCGCGCAGCTCGTCGAGCTTGACGAGCGACTTCGGCCGCACCAGCACGTAGATCGTCCCCTTGCCGCGCGCGAGCAGCGACTGCACCAGGAAACGGCCGATGAAACCGGTCGCGCCGGTCACGAAATAAGTCATGGATCTCTCCCAAGCCAATCGGCGGCCCGTGGACATTCCCTGGCTCACCGCTTTTTGCGGCTACCTTAGGGGCGCGCTGGGCTCAGGTCAATGCAGCCTGCGACGGCTGCCTAAGCTGCGGATTGACACAGTGCAGCATGGGATTACGATCTGATGGCGACGACTGGCATCCGGCGGCGGCTTGTGCCGCGAGGGGGTCTTGATGGCTGCGCGCAGGAAAACGAGCAATGTGAAATCCACGGCCCGCAAGGCTCGCACCCGGGCCCGCAAGACGCAGGCCAACGTCATCGAGAACGTCCAGCACGTCTGGCTGGCCGGCATGGGTGCCGTTGCAAAGGCGCAGAAGGAAGGCCCGGCGGCGTTCCAGGAAGCCGTGGCCGAGGGGCTGCAGATACTGACCCGATCGCGCACGACGGCCGAGAAGATGATCCGTGACGTCTTCCAGTCTGCCCAGGGCTCGGCCACCGAAACCTGGGACAACCTCGAGGCGCTGTTCCAGAGCCGGGTCCAGAAAGCGCTGCAGCAGATCGGTGTGCCGAATGCCAGCGAGATCCGCCTGCTCACCAAGCGGGTGGCGGAACTGAACGACAACGTCAAGGCCCTGTCGGCCAAGTCGGCCCGGTCCGCCAAGGCCAAGCGCGCGCCGGCCAGGGCGAAGCGCAAGGTTTAAGCGATGCTCGACCTGCAACCGGCGGCCAGGAAGTCCCCACCGAGTCGGCAACGTTTCGGCCTGGCGCTCGCCGGCGGCGGGCCGCTCGGCGCGTTCTACGAAGTGGGCACGCTGCACGCGATCAGCGAAGCGTTCGAAGGTCTCGACCTGACGGATCTCGACATGTACGTCGGTGTCAGCTCGGGCGCGATGATCGCTGCCGGCCTCGTCAACGGCTACGACACGACGGACATGGGCGTCGTGTTCATCCACAACGCCTCGCTCGATTACCCGGTGCGCCCGGGACTGTTCCTGCGGCCGGCGTTTCGCGAGTACCTGACGCGCATCGCGGCGATCCCGGGCCTGGCCCGGGACATCCTGACGCAGTACCTGCGCGATCCCGGCAAGGACTGGGCCGAGGCCATCGACCCGCTCGGTCGGTTGCTGCCCACCGGCCTCTGCGACAACCGGCCGTTCGAGCGCTTCCTGGCGAGCATGTTCACGGGACACGGGCGCACCAACGACTTCCGCGAACTGCGCCGCAAGCTCTACATCATCGCCACCGAGCTGAACAGCGGCTACTCGGTGCGTTTCGGCGAGCGCGGCCACGATCACGTGCCGATCTCGCGCGCGATCCAGGCGAGCACCGCGCTGCCCGGCCTCTATCCGCCCGTGCCGATCGAGGGCCACACCTACGTCGACGGCGCGTTGATGCGGACGATGAACGCGTCGCTGCTGCTCGACCTGGGCGCCGATTTCGTCATCTGCATCAATCCGCTGGTCGCCTTCGACGCGTCGAGCGTGCCGCCGCGCAAGAACGGCGCTCGCAAGGACCTCGACCTGACCCACGGCGGGCTGCCGGTCGTGCTGAGCCAGACGTTCCGCGCGCTGATCCAGTCGCGGATGCTGGTCGGCATGCGCACGTACAAGCAGAGCTACCCGGAGACCGACGTGCTGCTGTTCGAGCCCGACCGCGGCGACGACGAGATGTTCTTCAAGAACGTCTTCCGCTACGCGGATCGCCGGCGCCTCGCGGAGCATGCCTACCAGCGCACGCGGCGCGACCTGCTCGCGAATGCGGACGGCCTCGAGCCGATCCTCGAGCGCCACGGCCTCCGGCTGCGTCGCGACCGGCTGGCCGACCCGTCGCGCAGCTTCAATGTCGCGGTCCGCGAGCGCGGGCGCCGGCTGCAGCCGGTCACGGGTTCGCTGCACCGCACGCTCGACCGGCTCGAAACCACGCTCGGCACGCTGGCCTGATCCCGTGAAGATCCTCGGCGTCGAGACCGGCGAGGCGCGCCGCGGGCGCGGTGAGCCCAGCGACCTCGCGCGCCTGCTCGAGCGCAACGCTGCGCTGCGCGATGCCTTTGCGGACTCGCCCGCCGCGAGCAAGCGGCTCGCCGAACTGCAGCGCTGGCAATCGGAACGGCTGCTGCGCAGCCACGCCGACCTGCGCGCCAATCCGCGCTACCGGGCCGCGGTCGAATTCTTCTTCAGCGAACTCTATGGCGGCGGCGATCCGCGGGCGCGCGACCGCGACCTGCAGCGAGTGCACCGCGTCATGGAGGCGCTGTTGCCGGCCGAGGCGCTGCAGGCCCTCAGTCTCGCGATCGAGCTCGAGATCCTCTCGCAGGAACTCGACGGCGACGTCACGCGCGCGCTGGCCCCCGGACCGATCACCGTGGAATCCTATGCGGACGCGTACCGGAAGACTGGCCGCCGCGCGGACCGCGAGCGCCAGATCGCGCTGCTCGACGTGATCGGCTCCTATCTCGACGGCGTCGTGCGCAAACCGATCATCCGCGGTCTCGTCCGGTTCGCCCGCCGGCCCGCCCATGCGGCGGGTTTCGGGTCGATGCAGGAGTTCCTGGAGCACGGTCTCGACGCGTTCGAGGGGATGCGCGGCGTGGACGAGTTCCTCGGCACGTTGCGGGATCGCGAGGCGCGGGCCCTGGAACGCTTGTTCGCGGGCGTCGCCGACCCATTCGAGTTCGGCAAGCAGAAGGACAACGCTTGAGCAAGAAGTCGCTGACGAACCCGTTGCGGCGTCGCAAGCCGGCCGTGCAGGTCGAACTCGACCTGCCGCCACCACCGGGGACGCCCGGCTCGCCCGAGGTCGTCGAGCTCGAGCCGGAGTGGTGGCAGACGAAGTGGTTCGTCGGCCTGCTGGCCGGCGCGGCCGCACTGCTGCTGATCCTGACCATCGTCGCGCGCGTCGCCGCGCACCGCGATCGCGAGCTCGCCGCCGAGCTCGAGTCACAGGTCCGGACACTCACGTTGCGCCCCGCGTCGCAGGTGCGCGCCCTGCGCATCACGCCGAATCCGCGCAGCTGGTCCGCATCCCCGGATGCGGCGCTGCGCCCCCCCGACCCGCCCGAGCAGCTCGACCTCTACCTGCCCGTCGCCTATTCCGAATTCAAGACTTTTGCACTGACGATCGACAAGGTCGATGCCGGCCGCGTGCTGCAACTGCAGCGCCTCGTTCCGGATTCGAACCGCGACCTGCGCGTCTCGATCAACAGCTCCGTGCTCGGGCCGGGCGAATACCGGATGCGGTTACAGGGGTACACCTGGCGCGGTGCGCTCGTCGACGTCGGTTGGGTTCGACTCGTCGTTTCGCCACCGCTGTAGGTCGCTGCGTCCGATCCGGACCTCATTCCGAGTCGCTCCTCGG
>Ga0316622_100004317_pt1 | contig 10417 bp, 13 predicted proteins | sample OWC_Aug_OW2_C1_D_FD_207646 | JGI IMG/M metagenome (GOLD analysis project Ga0316622, IMG submission 207646) | Wetland soil microbial communities from Old Woman Creek delta, Ohio, United States - OWC_Aug_OW2_C1_D5_C | ecosystem: Environmental > Terrestrial > Soil > Wetlands | place: USA: Ohio... | reverse complement strand
CGTCCCGCGCCTCGGCCCGACGCCGTCGCGAGTCGCCGGGGGGGAACCGCCGGCGCGCGTCGCGCCGCGGCCGCCCGCGACCATGGTGGCGCGAGACGGCCTGCGCAACCGCGCCGCGTTCGACCGCCTGTGGGGGCGCGGGATCGAGGTGAAGCGCGAGCCGAAGGCCGGCACCACCGTGGTGTGGGTCGCTCACGTCGACGACTCCGTCGAATGACGCGGGGCGACGGGGTGGGGCTGGTCGCCGGCCTGGTGGGGGTGCTCGCGCTGTGCGGGCCGGCGACCGGCGGTGACACCGGCGCCCCCCCCGAGCCCGAGGGGCCGCGCGGCGACACCGTCCGGATCCAGGTGATGGCGATCGAGGCGGGCAACGGGGGCGCGTGCGATCCGCGCCTGGAGTTCCTGCGCTCCAGGCTGCGCCGCGTCGTGAGCTACCGCAGCTTCCGCCTGGTGGGCGACATGCAGCGCGACGTGCTCTGGCAGGACACCGAGGTGTTCGTGCTGCCGCACGGCACGCGCCTGCTGCTGCTGCCGAAGGGGCGCGAGGCGCAGGAGGTCCTGCTGCAGGTCCGGCTGGTCGATGGGCGCCGCCAGCTCGTCGACACCATCGTCCGGTTGCGCAATCGCGGCTACATGGTATTCGGCGTCGAACGCGATGCGCGCGCCGACGAGGCGTTGCTCGTCGTGCTGCGAGCGGAGGACTGATGGCGAGCACCCCGACCTGGCTGGACGAGGTCCAGCGCCAGCTGCACGAGGTGGCAGGGGCGTTCTGGACCGAGGTGCGCGAGCACGGCGTCACGCCGTACCTGCAGCCGGTCGGCCCCTACAACCGTGGCGCGGTCGCGCCGCTCGCCACCGTGGCAGGCATCCTCGGCATCGTGCTGCTCTCGGGCGTGGCCATCGCGGCGCTGGGGACCGCGATCCTGGCCCTGCTGGCGTTGTGGATGCTGCTCGCCCAGGTCTTCGGGTTCTCGCTCGAGGTGAGCCCCTTCGGCGCCCGCGTCTGACCGCCGGGCCGCGCTACTCGCCGAGCGTCTCCCAGCGTACGTCCCAGAAGTCCGGCACCGGCGGACGCAGCTCCAGGTGCCCGCCGAAGCACCGGAAGCTCGGCCGGTGGGCCAGGCGCTCGCGCAGCAGGTGCACGAACTCGGCGAGCGGCTGGTCCGGGGCCGGGGCACCGACGTCGAGCCGCTTCGTCTGGCCGCAGGCGCGGCAGGCGACGTCGACCCGCATTGGTGCTCCGGCTCCGCCGGCGCTCAGGCCAGCCCCTTCATCGCCGCCGCGAGGATGTGCGACGTGCCCGGCCGCATGATGCGCGGGTCGACCTCGCGGCCCTCGACCAGCGCCTTGCGCACGTCCTTCCCCGAGATGGACACGGGCTTCTCGCCGGGGTGGTTGTCCATCAGGTCGACCCGTCCGACCGACTCGTAGTAGGCGGCGAAGCCGACCTTGAGGGGCTGGATCCGGAGCTCGCCCCGGAGGCTCTCGAAGATCTCCTGCGCGTCGAAGTCGCCCCAGATCGCGCTGCCGTCGTGGTAGGGCGCGTCGGCGTGCTTGCGGCCGATGACGATGTCGGTGAAGCCGAAGTTCTGACGGTAGATGGCGTGCATGACCGCCTCGCTCGGCCCGCCGTAGAACATCTTGATGTCGAGACCGATCAGCAGCACCCGATCGGGCACCGCCTCGCCGCGCGGCCCCCACAGCGTCGGGTCGCTGTCGCCGTCGCCCAGCGCGCGCTCGGTGATGAGCGCCTCGTAGGTGTGCATGCGCACGTCGGCGTGCACGTCGTCGCCCTTGGTCTCGCCGATGAGCGGGTTCAGCACGGCGCCCGCGTTCAGGCCCCGGCGGATCAGCGTCTCGAGGCCGTAGACGAGCGCGTACTCGTGCGCGCGGTGGAGCGGGTTGCGCGTCTGGAAAGCGACCACGCGCTCCCAGCCCTTCGCGCGGATGAGCGCGCGCACCTCGTGCGGCGTGAGCACGTAGCGGGCGAACTCCGGGTGCTTCGGCTGTGGCAGCGTGCGGATCCGGCCGCCGACGAGGTGCGTCTTGTCCGCATCGCCCTTGAGCACCATGTCGCCGCCCGGGTGGTCGGTGCGCTCGGTGCGGTAGACGCGGCGCAGGTAGTGCATCTTGTCCCAGGCGAAGACGTCGCTGATCTCCAGGGTGCCGACGACCGCGCCGGCGCCGTTCACCAGCGCCACCGTCTGCCCGCGCTCGAGCCGTGCGGCGAGGTCCTTGGTCACGGGGAGCGAGAGCGGGATGGTCCAGGCGTAGCGGTTCCCGCCATGCTCGATCACCTGCTCGTCGAGCACCCGGTGCCAGGTGGCAGCGTCCATCGGCCCGGTGAGCGGCGAGAGCCCGCCATCGCCGAACCGGTAGACGGTGGAGAGGTCGGCGTCGGACAGCGGCAGCGTCGGCATCGTCGCCGCGTCGGCGAGGAGCCGGGGTGCCTCGCCCGGTGCGACGGTGCAGGTCACGGGCTCGGTGAGTCCGCCGTGCGGGGGGATGAGGTCGGCCATGGTGGCGGTCGGTCCTTTCCGTGCGAAGGTTCGAAACGGGCGAGACTAGCCCAAGTCCCGCCGCTCGGTCCACGCCGTGGGCGCACGCTGCCGTGGGCATTGCCCGGCACGTCGGCGCGCACGGGCCCTGGAGTCTGCGCCGGCGCCTCCCACGTCGCCAGGGTCAGCGGACCCCGGCGACCGGTTGCATCTGGGTGTCGCACCGCCCGCCGACGGTCACGGTGCGGAACGCGCCCGCTCCCGTGCAGGTCTCGCCGCGGTCTTCGACCCGGCACGTGAGCGCCAACGGCGTCCCGGCGTTCACCCAGCTCGGCGTCTTGCGATGCCGTCCCACCCGACCGAAGCGGCAGCCGGGAGGGAGCCCGTAGGGCCTGCATCCCGAGGGCGGCGTCAAGTGGACCTTCCTGCCGTCCACGACGAAACCCCGGTAGCTGTCGACGAGCTCGACCACGTCCCCGTCCGGCTCGTCCCGGAAACGGAACTCGCGGAAGCGATACCCGCCGTCCGCGGGTTCATCGACACGAATTCGTTCGCTCGCGATCAGGGCGAAGTCGCTGCCGAGTCGGGCGACCGCACCCGAAACGTACTCGACGCGATCGTGGTCGGGAAAGCACTTGCCCATGGCCGGCGGGTGGTAGTAGTGCCGCACGCTGCGCAGATCGCCGACGGGGATCCCGGGGAAGATCGCCTCGAGGTCTGCGTCGCTTCCGAACAGCACCCGTTCGACGTCGGCGACGTTCTGCGCGTACATGCGCTGCAACGTGGCGTAGTGGGACCCGCCCTCGCCGCTGGCGAGATCCGCACGCAGGAAGCACGAGGTCAGCGCGGAGGTCTGCGCCAGGTACTCGTCCCAGATGTTGTACTGCGAGACGGCCGACGACACGCCCTGGAAATCACCCTCCTCCCGGCACCCCTGGCCCCGCTGGCACTGGCCCCGGCCACGGTTGCGGATGGAGAGCGCGATGACGGTGCGCTCGCAGGCCCCGTAGGCGCTGCAGCCGCGGTCGAGATGGCCCTCGAAGATCGCGGTGCGCATCGCGTAGTCGAGATGCCGGGCCTGCCGCAGCGCCTCCGCCGGCCAGTGTCGGGCATTGTCCCGGACGAATCGCTCCCAGGCCTCCTCCAGGTGGCCGCGCCGGCCGACCAGGTTCCTGTTCGCGTCCTCGCAGTGGGGCGAGTCGTGGTAGGCGCGCACGATGGCGTCGAGCTCGCCCGGGGGCCGGCCGGTGGCGGCGGGGGCGGCGCGCCCTCTCGGCGGGTCGAAGAAGGGCCCCTTCTTCAGGGCATGGAGCGCTCGGACGTCGATCACCCGCCTGACATCGTCGTCGCAATGGTGATTGGCGACCCGCAGCGAGGCGCGGGCCGCCATCGCGTTCTCGAACGTACGCGAGGACGCTCGCGTCGCAGCGCGGGAATCCACCACGACCTCGAAGCCGACGTAGGGTGTCCCCGAAGCGTCCGTGAGCGGCCGTCCGTTCCGGATCACCAGACAGGGGATGACCGACGTGCCCTGGGTGAGGTGGCCCGCCGGCGACGAGGGGCCCGAGCGCTGGAAGCGGTCGACGTCGTAGGAGGGGATCTCGAGCGGGCCGTTGAACTGGTAGAGCGTCATCACCCGCGTCGCCGGAATGTCCGCCCACGCCACCCCGGCGAGCAGGAGCGCAACCAGGGTCAGGGTCCGTCGCATGGGCACCAGCAGGGACGGCGCTCGGCGGACGGGGGCGGTCTCATGCCCCGCGTCCACACTGCACGCAGCCCGGGCCCGCGAGCCGCGTGCCGTCCCAGCGGCCGGCCGCGAGGTCGAGCCGCTGCACGCGCGCGGCGGTGACGGTGCCGAGGAGCACGCCGAGGACCTCGGCCGCGGCGAGGGCCCCGAGCGCCTGCGCGGCCGCGTCGGCGAGCAGGCCGTCGAGGGCCCGGCCGGGCGTGGCGTTCCCGGGCGCCCCCGAGGCGGCGCGCGGCGCGGCGACGTCCGCCGCCGCGCATGCCGGGCACGGATGCCCGACGAGCGTCGCCACCGCACCCGCCGCGCCCGCGAGCCGCGCCCACACGACCGGCGTTCCCGGATCGCGCGGCAGGCGGCCCCCAGCCGCCAGCGCGACATCGGCCGGTCGGACGTCCGCGCCGAGCGTGCCCACACCCGAGCGTCCGAGCAGGTCGGCGGCCACCTCGGCCGCGCGTCCCGCGCCCGCCACACGCACCCGCGCGGCGAGCAGCCGCGCCTGGCCCCGCCCCCCGACCTCGGGCAGCAGGATCTGGCGGCTGAAGCGGTCGATGGTCGCGTCGGACAGGATCACTCGATCACGTTCTTCTCGATCGGCTCGACGGTGACGCCCTGCTCGCGCAGCCAGAGGATGCCCCGCTCGATCGCGTCCGCCGTGCCGTCGAGCTCGATGGCGATGATGCCGATCTCCTCGTTGACGCTGGCCTGCCGGATGTTGAACACGAGGTCGAAGTTCCGGCTGAGCTGGTAGATCAGCGGCTCGCGCACGAGCCGGCTCGGGTAGGTGAGGTAGAGCTTCACGCGGCTCGCGTCGCCCCCGCTCACGCGCGTCGTCGTGGTCGCCGGGCGCTTCACGGGCGCTCCCAGCCGGCCCAGAGGTTCGTCGACAGGTAGCGGCTGCCGAAGTCGGCGTACAGCACCACCACACATCCCTCCGTCAGCGTGCGCGCGATCTGCAGCGCCGCGCAGTGTGCGGCGCCGCACGACTGGCCGACGACCAGCCCTTCTTCGCGCCCCAGGCGGTAGACCATGGCGTAGGCATCGTCGGTGCCGACGCCGACCTTCGCGTCCAGCTCCCGCTCCTTGTAGATGCCCGGCACGATCGAGGTGGCCATGTGCTTGAGGCCCTCGATGCCGTGGAAGGCGTCGTCGGGCTCGGCGGCGACGACCTGCACCCTCGGGTTCCGCGACTTGAGGAACCGCCCGGTGCCCATCACCGTGCCGCCCGTGCCGATGCCGGTGACGAAGTGGGTGACGCGGCCGTCGGTCTGGCGCCAGATCTCCGGACCGGTGGCGAGGAAGTGCGCGCGCGGGTTGGCGTCGTTGAAGTACTGGTCGGGCTTGAAGTAGCGCTCGGGCTCCTCGGCGAGGATCGTGCGGCAGAGGCGGATGGCGCCGTCGGAGCCTTCGAGCGGGTCGCTGAACACGATCTCGGCGCCGAATGCCTGGATGACCTGCTTGCGCTCGCGGCTGACGTTGGCGGGCATGACGAGCTTGACCGGATAGCCGAGCGCGGCGCCGATCATCGCCAGCGCGATGCCGGTGTTGCCGGACGTGGAGTCGAGAATGGTCCTGCCCGGCGCCAGCCTTCCGGCCTCGAGGCCTTCGCGCACCATGCGCAGCGCGGGGCGGTCCTTCACGGAGCCGCCCGGGTTGAAGCCCTCCAGCTTGGCCAAGATGCGGACCCCCGGCGGCACGCCGTCCCGCACGCGGGTGACCTCGATCATCGGCGTGTTGCCGATCAGCTCGAGCACCGAGGGGCACACCAGCGGTCCCGCCTCCGGCGTCGCGGGGGGCGCGGGGACCGCGTGGGCCATGGGAGCGGTCATGGGCACGGCGGGAGGCTAGCACCCTCCGGCGATCGCGGGAACGATCGAAAGCTCGTCGCCCGCTTCGACCGGCGTGTCGAGGTTCTCGAGGAAGCGGATGTCCTCGCCGTTCACGAACACGTTCACGAAGCGGCGCACCTGGCCGGCGTCGTCGCAGATGCGGTCGCGGATGCCCGGGTAGCGCGTGTCGAGATCGCCCAGCAGCGCGCCCACCGTCGCACCGCTGGCCTCCACGGCCTCGGCGCCGCCGGTGTACTTGCGCAGCGGGGTCGGAATCCTCACCTGGCTCATCGTGTCGAACCCTCCTGGGAGTTGCCGGCCGGCACGGGGCGGGCCGGACCTCAGACGGCGGAAGCCTTGCGGACGCCGCCGAGCCGTGCAAGCAGCGCGTCGAAGTCGGCCAGCCGCGCCGGGATGCGGTACGGCTGCTCGACGCCGTCCACCACGGCCTCGAGCGTCTTGTAGCCGTTCCCGGTGACGCAGATGACGATCGGCTCGTCGCGCGGGATGCGGCCCTGCTGGATGAGCTTGCGGGTGACGGCGACGGTGGTCCCGCCCGCCGGCTCCGTGAAGATCCCCTCGGTGCGGGCGAGCAGCTGGATCGCCTCGACGATCTCCGCGTCGGTGGCCGCCTCGCCCCAGCCGCCCGACTCGCGCACCGCCTTCAGCACGTAGAAGCCGTCGGCCGGGTTCCCGATCGCGATCGACTTGGCGATGGTGTCGGGCTTGACGGGTGCGATCAAGTCGCTGCCGCGGTGCAGCGCGTGGATGACGGGCGCGCAGCCGGCGGCCTGGGCGGAGTAGATCCGGAAGTCGCCCTCGGCGAGGCCGAGGTCCCGCAGCTCGTGGAACGCCTTGGCGATCTTGGGCAGGATGGTGCCGCCCGCGGTCGGTACGACCACGTGCCTGGGCAGCCTCCACCCCAGCTGCTCCGCGATCTCGAAGCCGTAGGTCTTGGCGCCCTCGGTGTAGTAGGGCCGCACGTTGATGTTGACGAATGCCCAGCCGTACTTGTCGGCGACCTCGCTGCAGAGACGATTCACGTCGTCGTAGTTGCCGTTCACGGCGATGGCCTTCGGCCCGTAGATGGTCGAGCCGATGACCTTCCCCTGCTCGAGGTTGTCCGGGATGAAGATGAAGCACTCGAGGCCGGCGCGGGCGGCGTGCGCGGAAACCGAGTTGGCGAGGTTGCCCGTGGAGGCGCACGACACGGTGTCGAAGCCGAACTCGATCGCCTTCGACATCGCCACCGAGACGACACGGTCCTTGTACGAGAAGGTCGGGTGGTTGACGGAGTCGTCCTTCACCCAGAGCTCCCGCACGCCGAGGACCTCGGCGAGCCGGTCGGCCCTCACCAGCGGCGTGAAGCCCGACCACAGGCCGAGCCGCGGCTCCGTGTCGACGGGCAGCAGCTCCCGATAGCGCCAGAGGTTGTGCGCGCGGCCGGCGATCGCCTCGCGGCTGAGCACGCGGCCGATCGCGGCGTAGTCGTACTGCACCTCCAGCGGACCGAAGCAGGTCTCGCAGACGTGGAGCGCCGCGATCGGCGCCTCGGCGCCGCACTCGCGGCACTCGAGTCCGGTGACGTAGCTCATCGGGCGAGGCTCCTTCCGTCAGCGGCGGGCTCGGGCCCGCCGCCGCACGCGGCGCAGCCGGCGCGGCGGGCGAGGGGAACGCTGCGCCAGGTTCCCGTCCGCAGATCGATGGTGAGCAGCCGGTGGGCGAGGGCAGGGGCGACGCCCGCGAGGAGCCGGAGCGCCTCCGCGGCCTGCAGCGTGCCGGCGAGGGCGACGGCGGGGCCGAGCACGCCCGCCTGATCGCAGCCCGGCGTCTCCCCGGATGGCGGCGGCTCCTCGAACACGCACCGGTAGCAGGCGCTGCGGCCGGGCAGCACCGTCGTGAGCTGCGCGCGCCAGCCGATGGCGCCGGCGTGCGCCAGCGGGACGGCCGACGCCACCGCGGCGTCGTTCACGTCGAACTTCGCCGCGACGGTGTCGGTGCCGTCCAGGACGACGTCCCAGCCGCCGAGCAGCGCCCGATCGCTGGCCGTGAACCGCGCGGCCAGGGGCTCGACGCGGATGCCGGGGGCGAGCCTCGCGAGCCGCTCGGCCGCGGCCTCGACCTTGAGACGTCCGACGTCGTCGTCCTCGTAGAGCGGCTGGCGGGGCAGGTTCGACGACTCGACACGGTCGGGATCGACGAGGCCGATCGTGCCGACGCCGGCCCGGGCCAGCGTGATGGCCGCGGGCGCGCCGAGGCCCCCCACGCCGATCACGAGCGCACGGGCGGTGGCGAGGCGGGCGGTATCCGTATGGAGGTCTGGTGCACGCTGCATGGGGAACGCCGGCGGATGGCTCGGGCGTCACAGCGTGCGATTCCTTATCTGTCGCCGTGGGCCTCGATGCAGCTCTCGGCGTCGGAATTAGCACCATCCCCTGCTCGAGGGCGGTTGCTGTGGCTTCGTCGGGCCGGACCCTCCGCCACTCTGGATAAGGTGTGTCTTGGGTCTTTCCGGCGCGGAGCTAATCGGAATCACTCCGGCGTGTCAATCCGGAACCCCGGCGGCGGCGGTGCCGGACCCGGGGCTGGACCCCGGGGTGCGTCAGTAGCCGCCGGCCGGGGGTCCGCCGCCCGCCCGATCGGGATAGGCCGACACCGGCCGCGGGACGAGGAGCCGGGCCTCATCGGTCCGCAGGGTGTCCAGCCGTGCGACCAGGAGCGGTAGCGGGTCCTGGTCGGGCGGCGGCGTGGCGGCGCCACCGGCATCCAGGACGGCGTTGCGCGCGAAGGGACTGTGCGGGTGGTGGTAGAGAAGCGTCGCCCGGGCCAGCGCCGCCTCCTGCGGCTCGTCGCGCTGCTCGTATGCCCTCGCAAAGCGGTCCAGCGCCGCCGCCGTCGCATCCGTGTCGGCGTACTCGGTCAGCAGGCCGCGCAGCCGCGACTCCGCGGCCAGCAGGGCGCCGCGGTCGAGGTAGTACCAGGCGATGTCCGCGTCGTGCGCGGCCAGCGTCTCCCGGCACTCGCGGATGCGCAGCGCGGCGCGCTCCGCCCACGGCGTGCCTGGGTAGCGGTCGAGGATGTTCTTGAACGAGGCCAGGGCGCTCGCGACGGCCTGCTGATCGCGATCCGGTGTCGAGGTCTGCGCCAGGTAGGCGAGCCCGCGCCGGTACTCGAGCTCGGCGAGGTTCGGGCTCGTGGGGTGCATGCGCTCGAAATCGGCGAAGGCGGCGATCGCCTCGGGGTAGCGCTGCGCGTAGTAGTAGGCCTGCGCGATCTTCAGCTCGGCCTGCTCGGCATTCGGGTCGAACGGATACTGGTCGAGCATCGCCTTGTAGCGCTCGATCGCCAGCTGCCAGGCCTCGTCCTGCATCGCCTGGTTGCCGTCCGCCCAGAGATCCTCGGCGGGAACCTGCGGCCTCTTGCCGGCACACCCGGCCAGCAGGGCGAGAGCGAGCAGCACGAGCAGCGGGCGGCGCATGTCGAGCGGGGTACGCGACGGCACCCCGGGAGTCAACGCGGGTCATCACGGGGGCCTCGGGGCTCGCGGGCGGTCGCCGACGGCCTCGGGACTCACCCAGGCGGCGCCGGCACGCCGCGGACGGGTGTTCAGGGACGGGTTGGCGGTGCGCATGGTCCGCGCTACCGTCCATGGACATGACCGAGCAGGAGCAGCGGGCCGTCCTCGTACTCTGCCTCCAGGCCGCGTTCGCGGACGGGAGCAAGGCGGACGCCGAGCGTGACGAGGTGAAGCGGATCGCCGAGGGGTTCCCGGATGCAGCCGTGGATCTCCCGCGGCTCTACCAGGACGTCCTCATGAAGCGCGTGACGCCGGCCGAGGCGGCGCGCGACCTTGCCAGCTCCGAGGCGCGGCAGCTGGCCTACGAGATGGCGCTGTGCATCTGCGTTCAGCAACGCAGCCGGTCGCTCGACCTGCCCGGCCTGCTCTCCTCGCTGTCGGCGTGACCATCCGTGCCGGCGCGCTGATCCTCGACCTCGCCCGCCGCGAGGGCGCCGCATGCGCCGGCTGCGGCGCCGTCCTCTGCGGCCACGCGGTGCTGTGCGCGACCGTGCTCGGCTTCCGTGACGCGCCCCGCTGCCTCGCCTGCCTGGCGGACCCGCTCGACATGCCGCCGGCGCGGCTGCACCAGGAGCTGGTCGCGCACGTCCAGCGGCGCGACTGCTTCCTGGCCGCGTGGCAGTGGACGAGCGCGCGCGAGGGGCCGTGCCCCGCGGCCGGGGTTGCGGCGGACGCGTCCGGGTCGGCGGACGCCGGTCCCGGGGCCTGCGCGGCGACCCCCGCCGGCGACGCCGAGCGCTCGATCGTGCCCGAGGCCGAGTGGGACGCG
>Ga0316622_100004316_pt1 | contig 10418 bp, 5 predicted proteins | sample OWC_Aug_OW2_C1_D_FD_207646 | JGI IMG/M metagenome (GOLD analysis project Ga0316622, IMG submission 207646) | Wetland soil microbial communities from Old Woman Creek delta, Ohio, United States - OWC_Aug_OW2_C1_D5_C | ecosystem: Environmental > Terrestrial > Soil > Wetlands | place: USA: Ohio... | reverse complement strand
AGCGCCACGCGGACGGGGCCGTGCCGCCGGGCTGCGCGTCCATGGCCCGCGCGGAGGCCCGCTCGGTCCTCCGGAGGTGGTCGATCGCCGCGGCCACCAGCGCGATCTGCTCCAGCCACTCGTCGGACCCGGGCTGCAGCAGCTCGGCGTGCTCGACCAGGAAGCCGGTGTGCAGCTCGGCGCGCAGGAACGCGGGGTGGTCGACCAGCCGACGGTGGAACGGCACCGACGTCTTGACGCCGTCCAGCCGGTACTCGTCGAGCGAGCGGCGCATCCGGGCGATCGCTTGCTCGCGGTCCGCACCGTGGGTGATCAGCTTGGCGATCAGGGGATCGTAGAAGATCGGGATGGTGTACCCCGGGTACGTGCAGCCGTCGTAGCGGACACCCGGGCCCATCGGCGCGCGCCGCCCGCGCACCGTCCCCGGCGAAGGCATGAAGTTCCGGGCCGGGTCCTCGGCGATGATGCGCGCTTCGATGGCGTGGCCCCGGACCTCGATGTCGTCCTGGGCGAACGGCAGCGGTCGACCCGCGGCGACGTCGATCATGGCCCGCACCAGGTCGATTCCCGTGACCATCTCGGTGACCGGGTGCTCCACCTGCAGGCGGGCGTTGACCTCCATGAAGTAGAACGAGCCGTCGTCGCCGCGCAGAAACTCGACCGTCCCGGCGCTGTAGTACCCGGCCGCGCGGGCCGCCTTGACCGCGAGGTCGCCGATGTGCGCGCGGGTCTCGGCGTCGACCACCGGCGATGGCGCCTCCTCGATGAGCTTCTGGTGCCGCCGCTGGATCGAGCACTCGCGCTCGCCGAGGTGCACGACGTTGCCGTGGCGGTCCCCGAGCACCTGGACCTCGATGTGCCGCGGCCGCGCGACGTACTTCTCCAGGAAGATCGTGTCGTCGCCGAACGACGAGCCGGCCTCGCCGCGGGCCTGCGCGAGGAGCGAGGGCAGCTCGCTCGAGCTGCGTACCACGCGCATGCCCTTGCCGCCGCCGCCCGCCGAGGCCTTGATCAGCACCGGGTATCCGATGCTCTCGGCCAGCGGGACGACCTCCGCGGGATCGGGGGGCAAGGGAGGGGTGCCCGGGACCACCGGCACCCCCGCGGCGGTCATCAGCTCGCGGGCCCGGACCTTGTCGCCGATCGCCTCCATGGCCTCGGGCGGCGGCCCGATGAACACGATCCCGGCCTCACGGCACGCGCGCGCGAATCGCGGATTCTCGGACAGGAAACCGTATCCGGGGTGAATCGCCTGCGCGCCGGTGTCGCGGGCCGCGTCGAGGATGCGATCGATCCGCAGGTACGAATCCACCGACGGCGGCGGGCCGATGCGCCGGGCCTCGTGGGCCATGCGAACGTGCATCGCCGTGCGGTCGGCGTCGGAGTACACCGCCACCGTGCGGATCCCCATCTCGTGGCACGCCCGGACGATCCGGACGGCGATCTCCCCGCGGTTCGCGATCAGGATCTTTTCGAAAGGCGGCACGTCGGCCTCCGAACGGCCCCGACTTCAGAGCGGAATGTTGCCGTGTTTGCGGGGCGGGTTGGAATCGCGCTTGTTACCGAGCAGGCGCAGCGCGGTGATCAGCTTGGCGCGCGTGCGAGCAGGTTCGATGACCTCGTCGACGTAGCCGCGCTCGGCCGCGACCCACGGGTTGGCGAACATCGCGCGATAGTCCTCGACCTTGGCCGCGCGCTCGGCGTCAGGGTCCGTGGCGCCCGCGATCTCGTTCCGGAAAATGATGTTGACCGCGCCGTCGGGGCCCATGACCGCGATCTCGGCGGTGGGCCAAGCGAAGTTGAAGTCGGTGCGGATGTGCTTGGACGCCATGACGCAGTACGCGCCGCCGTACGCCTTGCGAGTGATCACGGTCAACTTCGGCACGGTGGCCTCCGCGAAGGCGTACAGCAGCTTGGCGCCGTGGACGATGATCCCTCGGAACTCCTGGTCGGTCCCCGGCAGGAAGCCGGGGACGTCCTCGAACACCACCAAGGGGACGTTGAAGCAGTCGCACAGGCGCACGAAGCGCGCGCCCTTGATCGAGGCGTTGATGTCGAGCACGCCGGCGAGCACGGCCGGCTGGTTGGCCACGATCCCCACCGGCCGCCCCCCGAGGCGCGCGAACCCGACCACCAGGTTCATCGCGTAGTGCTCGTGGACCTCGGTGAACACGCCGTCGTCGACCACCGCACGCACGACCTTCTTGATGTCGTAGGGCTGGTTCGGGCTTGCCGGCACCAGGGAGTTGAGCGTCTCGTCGCGGCGGTCGTCCGGGTCCTCGGTCGCCCGGATCGGCGGGTCCTGCATGTTGTTGGAGGGCAGGTACGACAGCAGGTCGCGGATCAGCAGCAGGGCGTCGCGGTCGTCCTCGGCAGCGAAGTGCGCGACCCCCGAGACGGAATTGTGGGTCATTGCCCCGCCGAGCCGTTCCTTGGTGACCTCCTCGTGGGTCACCTTCCGGATGACGTCCGGCCCCGTGATGAACATGTACGAGGTGTCCTTGACCATCACCGTGAGATCGGTGATCGCCGGGGAGTACACCGCGCCGCCCGCGCACGGTCCCATGATCGCCGAGATCTGCGGAACGACCCCGGAAGCCAGAACGTTGCGCAGGAAGATGTCGGCGTACCCCGCGAGCGAGACCACGCCCTCCTGAATGCGCGCCCCGCCGGAGTCGTTGAGCCCGATGACCGGCGCCCCGACCTTCATCGCCAGGTCCATGACCTTGCAGATCTTCGCGGCGAACGTCTCGGACAGCGAGCCCCCGAACACCGTGAAGTCCTGGGCGAACACGAACACCGGCCGGCCGTCGATCCGGCCGTGGCCGGTGACCACGCCGTCCCCCGGGATGCGTTTTTTGTCCATCCCGAAGTTGGTGTTGCGATGGACCACCAGGGCGTCGAGCTCCTCGAACGAACCGGGATCGAGCAGGGCCTCGATGCGCTCGTGGGCGGTGAGCTTGCCGTCCTCGTGCTGCTTGGCGATCCGCTCGGGCCCGCCGCCGCCTCGCGCGGCGTCGTAACGGGCCCGCAGATCCTCGACGTTTCGTTGCCCCATCTACTTACCCATCTTCTTCCAGTCGGCGAGGAACCGCTCCTGCCCCTGCTCGGTCAGCGGGTGCTTGAGCATCTGCACGACGACGGAGTACGGCATGGTGGCGACGTCGGCTCCGGCCAGGGCGGCCTCGACGACGTGCATCGGATGCCGGATGGAGGCCGCCAGGATCTCGGTGTCGAAGCCGTAGTTGTCGTAGATCACGCGGATCTGGCGGATCAGGTCCATGCCGTCGTGCGAGATATCGTCCAGCCGGCCGACGAACGGGCTGACGTACGACGCCCCCGCCTTGGCGGCGATCAGCGCCTGGTTGGGCGAGAAGCACAGGGTCACGTTGGTGCGGATGTTCTCGGAGCGCAGGCGCACGCACGCCTGGATGCCCTCGGCGGTCAGCGGCAGCTTGACGACGATGTTCGGATGGATCGCGGCCAGCTCGCGTCCCTGCTTGACCATCTCCGCCGGGTCGACGGTGGTGACCTCGGCCGAGATCGGGCCGTTGACGATGCTGACGATCTCGCGCAGGACCTGCCCGAAATCGCGGCCCTCCTTGGCCACCAGGCTGGGATTGGTGGTCACTCCGTCCAGCACGCCCAGCGCCGCGGCCTTGCGGATCTCGTCGACGTTGGCGGTGTCGAGAAAGAACTTCACGATTCGTCTCCTTCCTGCGGCTCGTCCTCGGCGGTCCGGATGGCGGACACGACCTCGTCGCCGTCGTCGAGCTGGATGATGCGGACGCCCTGCGTGGCCCGGCCGATCCGGCTGATTCCCGCGGTGTCCACTCGGATGATCTTCCCCTGCGCGGTGATGACCAGCACGTGGTCGTCCTCGGCGACCGCCATGCACGCCACGACCTCGCCGTTGCGGTCGGTCGTGCGCATGTTGATGATCCCGGAGCCGCCGCGGCCCTGCAGTCGGTAATCCTCGACCGGGGTCTTCTTGCCGTAGCCGTTGCGGCTGACCGTCAGGATGTCAGGCCGCCCGGACAGCACCTCCATCTCGACGAGGCGGTCGTCGCCGGAAGTCCGGATCGCGATGACCCCGCGGGCGACCCGCCCCATCGGCCGGACGTCGGACTCGCGGAACCGGATCGATTTCCCCGAAGCCGTCCCCATGAAGATCTCGGCCTGGCCGTCGGTCAGCCCGACGCTCAGGACCTCGTCGTCGTCCTCCACCGCGATCGCGATGATCCCGGCGGCGCGCACGTTCGAGAACGCCTCCAGCGCGGTCTTCTTGATGTATCCACGGCGCGTGGCGATGACCACGTACGAGTCCGCCCCGAACTCGCGGACCGCCAGCATGCCGGCCACGCGGTCGCCGGGGTCGAGCTGGATCAGGTTGACCACGGCCTTGCCGCGTCCGGCCGAGCCGACCTCGGGGATCCTGTGCACCTTGACCCAGTGGAGCTTCCCGCGGGCCGTGAACACCAGGATGTAGTCGTGGGTGGAGGCCACGAACAGGTGGTCGACGATGTCCTCCTCGCGGGTGGTCATGCCGATGCGCCCCTTGCCGCCGCGGCGCTGGGCGCGGTACGTCGACAGCGCGGTGCGCTTGACGTACCCGGAGTGGGACACGGTGATCACCATGTCCTGCTCCTCGATGAGGTCCTCGATCGACAGCTCTTCGGCATCCGCCACGATCTCGGTGCGGCGGGCGTCGCCGAACTCGCGGCGCACGGCCTCGAGTTCGTCGACCACGATCTGGAGCTGCAGACGGTCGCTTGCCAGGATGCCGCGGAGCTTCTCGATGAGCTTGAGGACCTCCTCGTACTCGTCGACGATCTTCTGGCGCTCGAGGCCGGTGAGGCGCTGCAGCCGCATGTCCAGGATCGCCTGCGCCTGGACCTCGCTGAACCCGAACTCGGAGACCAGCCCGGCCTTGGCCTCCGGCGGGGTCTTGGAGCGCCGGATCAGCTCGATGACGGCGTCGAGGTGGTCGAGGGCCTTCTTGAGACCCTCGAGGATGTGCGCGCGCTCCTCGGCCTTGCGGAGGTCGAACTCGGTCCGCCGCACGATGACCTCGCGGCGGAACTCGACGAAGTGCTGGAGGAGATCCTTGAGGGACAGCAGGCGCGGGCGGGCGTTGACGATCGCGAGGTTGATGATCCCGAACGTCGTCTGCAGCTTGGTGAACTTGTACAACTGGTTGAGCACGACGTTGGCGTTCTCGTCGCGCTTGAGCTCGATGACCACCCGGATGCCGTCGCGGTCCGACTCGTCGCGGATGTCCGCGATCCCCTCGATCCGCTTGTCGCGGGCGAGTTCGGCGATCTCCTCGATGAGCATCGCCTTGTTGACCTGATAAGGGATCTCTCGGATGACGATCGCCTGGCGGTCGCGGCGCCCGCGCATCTCCTCGATGGTCGCTCGGCCGCGCACCTGGATCCGCCCGCGCCCCGTGCGGTAGGCCTCGCGGATCCCGGCGACGCCGTGGATCACTCCGGCGGTCGGAAAGTCCGGACCGGGGACCTTGGCGATCAGCTCTTCGATGCTGACGTCCGGACGCTCCACCAGCAGGCGCACCGCGTCGGTGACCTCGCCGAGGTTGTGGGGCGGCACGTTGGTGGCCATCCCGACCGCAATCCCCGAGGAGCCGTTGACCAGCAGGTTCGGGAACGCCGCCGGCAGGACCAGCGGCTCCCGCTCCGAGCCGTCGTAGTTGTCGCCGAAGTCGACGGTTTCCTTGTCGATGTCGGCGAGCATGCTGGACGAGAGCTTGTCGAGCCGGATCTCGGTGTATCGCATGGCGGCCGGGGGGTCGCCGTCGATGGATCCGAAGTTCCCCTGGCCGTCGACGAGCGGGTAGCGCATCGAGAACGGCTGGGCCAGCCGCACGATGGTGTCGTACACCGGGATGTCGCCGTGAGGGTGGAACCGGCCGATGACCGAGCCGACCGTGCGGGCCGACTTCTTGTACGGCTTGTCGTGGGTGTTGCCGGTGTCCCACATCGCGTACAGCACGCGGCGGTGCACCGGCTTCAGGCCGTCGCGGACGTCGGGGAGCGCGCGGCCGACGATCACGCTCATGGCGTAATCGAGGTACGACCGCCGCATCTCCTCTTCGATGCTGATCGGAATCCGGTTTTCCTGACGTTCCATGGTGGTGTCCCGGTGGGGTACGGGCGGCGGGCGCCCCGGCTCAGACGTCCAGGTTGCGGACGTCCAGCGCGTTTTCCTCGATGAACTCTCGGCGCGGAGCGACCTCGTCGCCCATGAGCACCGAGAACAGCTCGTCGGCCTTGGTCGCGTCCTCGATGCGAACCTGCAGGACGCGGCGACGCGCCGGGTCCATGGTGGTCTCCCACAGCTGCTCGGGGTTCATCTCGCCGAGACCCTTGTAGCGCTGGATGACCAGCCCCTTGCGGCCGGACTCCATGAGGAACGCCAGCAGCTCCTCCTTGGAATCCAGGCTGCGACGCTGGTCCCCCTCGACGACCACCAGCGGGGGCGTGGCCAGCTCCGGCAGAGCTTCGCGCAGGCGTCGCAACTGGCGCATCTCCAGCGACTGCGCGAGCTCGTGGCTCACGCGGAACTCGCGCTGGCCGGTGTCCCGAGAACGCACGCGGAACTCCAACAGTCCGGAATCCCCGTCGAGCTCGACCTCACCGACCCGGTGGCCGCGCTCCGCGATGGTCTCGGCGAGCCGGGCGAGCTTGCCGGCGTCCTCGAAGTCGGCGCGTTCCGCGAGGCCACTGTCCAGCAGACACTCGACGACCTCGCGGCCGATGCCCAGGCGGACGAGCGACTCCACCTGGTGGTCGTAGTCGATCAGGCGCTGCAGAACGCGGTGCAACTCCGGGCCCGTCAGGCGCCGCCCGCCGCCCTCGACCTCCAGGGTCTTGCCGTCGGTCGCCTTGCGGATCACGTAGCTGGACAGCTCGCGCTCGTTGGCCAGGTAGTTCTCTTCCTTGCCGCGCTTGACCTTGTACAGCGGCGGCTGCGCGATGAACACGTGGCCGCGCTCGATCAGCTCCTTCATCTGACGATAGAAGAACGTCAGCAGCAGAGTCCGGATGTGCGAGCCGTCGACGTCCGCGTCCGTCATGATCAAGATCCTGCCGTAGCGGATCTTGGAGGCGTCGAACTCGTCCTCTCCGATGCCCGTCCCGAGGGCCGCGATGATGGTGCGGATCTCCTCGTGCGAGAGCATCTTGTCGAAGCGGGCCTTCTCGACGTTGAGGATCTTTCCGCGCAGCGGCAGAATCGCCTGGAACTTGCGGTCGCGCCCTTGCTTGGCCGAGCCGCCCGCCGAGTCACCCTCGACCAGGAACAACTCGGCGTTGGCCGGATCGCGCTCCTGGCAGTCGGCCAGCTTCCCCGGGAGCATCCCGGAATCGAGCGCCCCCTTCCGGCGGGTCAGCTCGCGGGCCTTGCGCGCGGCGTCGCGGGCGCGCGCGGCGTCGGCCGTCTTCAGGATGATCTTGCGGGCGACCGCGGGATTCTGCTCGAAGAACGCCCCGAGCATGTCGTTGACGATCGTCTCGACCGCACCCTTGACCTCGGAGTTGCCGAGCTTGGTCTTGGTCTGGCCCTCGAACTGCGGCTTGGGGATCTTGATCGAGATCACCGCGACCAGGCCCTCGCGGCAGTCTTCGCCCTGGATTTGCAGGTCCTTGAGGTCCCGCCCGAGATTGTTGGCCGCGATGTAGTTGTTGACCGTGCGGGTCAGGGCGGCCTTGAATCCCGCGAGGTGTGTTCCGCCCTCGACCGTGTTGATCGAGTTGGCGAACGAGTACACGGATTCGTTGTAGCCGTCGTTCCACTGCATGGCGATCTCGGCGAGCATGTCCGTGGAGCGCCCTTCGAGGAAGATCGGGTCCGGGTGCAGCGCCTGGCGGGCCTTGTTGAGGTGCTGGACGAACTCGACGATCCCGCCCTGGTACAGGAACTCGGTCTCGCGGGGCTTCTCGCCGCGCTCGTCGCGCAGCACGATGCTCAACCCGCGGTTGAGGAAGGCCAGCTCGCGCAGGCGGTGCGCCAGGGTGTCCCACGAGAACACGAGGTCCTCGAAGATCAGCGAATCCGGCTTGAACCGGACCTTGGTGCCGCGCCGCTCGGTCGGACCGGCCGCGCGGAACTCGGTGACCTTGTGGCCGCGCTCGAACGACTGCTCATACGTCCGGCCGCTGCGCCAGATCTCGAGGTCGAGGCGTTCGGACAGCGCGTTGACCACCGAGATGCCCACGCCGTGCAGGCCGCCCGAGACCTTGTAGGCGTCGTTCTCGAACTTGCCACCGGCGTGCAGCAGGGTCAGCACGACTTCCGCGGCCGGCTTGCCTTCTTCGGGGTGCAGGTCGACCGGGATGCCCCGGCCGTCGTCGATGACCGTCACCGAATTGTCGAGGTGGATCACGACCTCGATGTGCGAGCAGTACCCGGCCTGGGCCTCGTCCACCGAGTTGTCGACGACCTCGTATACCAGGTGGTGCAGCCCGGCGGGCCCGGTGGAGCCGATGTACATCGCCGGTCGCTTGCGGACGGCGTCGAGACCCTCGAGGACCTTGATCTTGCTGGCGTCGTATTCGTCTCCCGGGGCGAGTGCTGCGGATCGAGGGGCGCCGGCCGTCTCGACTTCCGGTGTCGAGACGTCGGGGGTTCCCTTTTCGCTCATGCGGATCTCACTTCCCATCTCGGCCGCTCGGCACTCATCGAGGGCCCACATCGGGCCCAGGCACGAGTCGCTCCGCGGGCGACGCTCGGCGGCCGGTTGGGGCCGTACCGCCAGCCGTTTCCAGGCGTTGCATTCTAGCAGGCGCCGGGCGATCGCGGCGCCCGCCGTCCGGCCCGGCGGACTCACCCCTCGAGCGCGCCACCGGACACCTGCACCACACGGGCGGCGAACTCCAGGCGGTCGGCCAGGCCCTCCTTGGAGGTCGCCGCGAGCGTCTGGCAGGCACCGTCCCGGAGGTACGCCGCAAGCGCGCGCATGCGCGGCTCGTCCAGGTCGGTGTCGAAGTCGTCGATCAAGAACAGAGGCGTCTCGCCGAGCTGGCTCCGGAGCAGGTCGAGCTTGGCGAGCTTCAGCGCCACGGTGGCGGCGCGTACCTGGCCCGCCGAGCCGAACCTGCGCAGGTCGACGCCGTCGAGTTCGATCGCCAGATCGTCGCGGTGCGGCCCGACGTGCGTCAGGCCGAATCCCTGGTCGCGCGCACGATGGCGCTCGAGATCCTCGAGCAGGACCCCGGTGTACTCCCCGCCCTCGACCTCGGCCGCCCGACGCGGCGACGGTTGGTAACGGACCACGAGCGCCTGACCGTCGGGGAACAGCGCCCGGGACGGCGGTCCGAGCGCCGCCGCGAGCTGCACCGCATACCGCCGCCGGGCGTCGTGCACCCGACCGCCGGCCACCGCGAGGCGCTCGTCCCATGCGGCCAGTTGCGCCAGTTCACGCGCGCCCGCCGCAGGGCCGATCCGACGCAGCAGGGCGTTGCGATGGGCGAGGAGCCGGCGGTACTCGACGAGATCGCGCAGCCGTGCGGTGGCCAGGCCGACCATTCCGCGATCGACGAGCCGCCGGCGCTCGTCCGGGTTGCCCCGCAGGATCTTCATCCGCTCGACGGTGAGGTCGACCACCGCCAACCGGCCGAGGTAGTTCTCGAAATCACGCTCCGATCCGTCGGCCAGCAACTGCCGCTGCCCGTCGGTGAGCACCACGCCCAGCTGGTGGTCGCCCGATCTCGAGGACACGCGACCCGACACCGTCGCCGGACCGCCATCCCACGACACGCAATCCTGAAGGGTCCGGGTGCGGAACGACTTTCCGGTGGCCAGGAGGTAGGCCGCCTCGAGGATGCTCGACTTCCCCTGACCGTTCCGCCCTTGCAACACGGTCAGACCGGCGTCGAGCGCCAGGACCGCGGCACGCAGGTTACGGAACCGGTCGGCCTCGATGCTGCGCAGCCACAAGCGATCGCCTCGCGCCGCGGCTCACAGGAGGTGCATTGGCATGACGATGTAGCGGTAGTCGAAGCCGCCGTCCGGCTCCGGCCGCAGGAGACCCGGCTTGTCCCCCGGCTTATCGGAGTGCGCTTTGCCGTCGCCGGAACGGACCGGATCCAGCTCCAGGCGGACCCGTTCGCTGCCCACGACCCCCAGGAACTCGAGGATGTAGCGGGCGTTGAACCCGATCTCGGTATCCTCGCCTTCGTAGTCGACCGACACCGCCTCGCTGGCCTGTCCGACCTCGCCCTCGAACGACAACTCCAGCTTTCCCTGGGACAGCGCGAAGCGCACCGCCTTACCGAGGCGCTCGCTGGCCAGGAGGCTGACCCGGCGGACCGCTGCCGAGAGCTCATGTGTCGCCACGACCACGGAGATGTTGCAGCGCTCCGGCATGACGTTCTCGTAGTTGGGGAACGGACCGTCCG
>Ga0316622_100004315_pt1 | contig 10418 bp, 10 predicted proteins | sample OWC_Aug_OW2_C1_D_FD_207646 | JGI IMG/M metagenome (GOLD analysis project Ga0316622, IMG submission 207646) | Wetland soil microbial communities from Old Woman Creek delta, Ohio, United States - OWC_Aug_OW2_C1_D5_C | ecosystem: Environmental > Terrestrial > Soil > Wetlands | place: USA: Ohio... | reverse complement strand
CTTGAGCCAGAGGAGGCTCTTCTCGGCGACCTCGATCATCGTCCCCGTCTCGTTGCCGGCGTCGGGCACGATGATGAGGTCCTGGCGGCGGAAGACCTTGTGGTTCTGGAGGACGTAATCGATGCCTTTGCGGCTGCCCGTCTCCTCGTCGGCGACCAGGGCGATGCCGATGTCGCAGTCCGGGACGATGCCCTCGGCCCGGAGGGCCTTGACGGCGAAGAGCGAAGCGACCATGTCCTGCTGGTTGTCCTCGACGCCGCGCCCGAAGATCCGGCCCTTTTCGACCCAGGCCTTGAACGGATTGCCATGCCAGAGGGACACCTCGCCGGGCGGGACGACGTCCGTATGGGTCATGACCCAGACCGTCCGGGCCGAGCTCTTGCCCCGGTAGTAGGCCAGGATGTTCGGGCGGTAGCCGGCCGGCGCGTCGAGGTCGGGAGCCTTGATCAGCGAGATATCGACGAAGCCGTTGGCCCCGAGCCAGTCGACGAGGAAGGCGGCCTTCTTGGCCTCGCCCTCCCCGCCGCTCGACGGGGCGATGGCCGGGATGGCGCAGAGCTTCATCTGGAGATCGACCATCTCGTCGCGGAACTGCTCGATCCGGCGGGACAGCTTGTCGAAGTTGGAAACGGGGTTCATCAGGCGCTCCTCAGGGCGGACATAAGGACGGAATATTATCATGAGGGCCGGGAAAATCCAAACCGCCGCGGCGCGAAACGGCCTCAGCCGGCGCCGGGACCGCGGCCGCGGCGAAGGAGGCTGACGCCGCGGACGAGATACTGGATGAAGGACGCGGCGGCGAGGACGGCCGCGAGGTAGAAAAGCCAGCGCAACCCGCCGTGCGTCCGGCCCGTCGCGTTCAGGAAGAGGACGATATAGATCATGAAGACTTGGCAGATCGTGCTGGCTTTGCCGATGAGCCCCGGCTTGAACGTCTGCACGCCGCGGAGTGTGATGATGATCAGGGCGCCCAGGGCGATGGCGACGTCGCGGCCGATGCACAGGCCGGTCAGCCAGAGGGGCAGCGTCGTCGGCTGGGCCAGGGCCGGGATGGTCAGGACGACGAACGCCGCCGTCAGCAGGACCTTGTCGCCGATCGGGTCGAGCCAGAGGCCGAGCGTCGATTTCTTCTTGAGCATCCGGGCGGCGAAGCCGTCGAGGGCGTCGGTCGCGCCCGCGACGACAAAGATCCAGAAGGCCGGCCAGGTCTTCCCCTGCACCGTCAGGACGACGAAGACGGGCGTCAGCAGGACCCGGGAAACAGACAGGAGATTCGGAAGGGTGAACACTATTTCGCCAGCCGCAGGATGAGGTCCATGACCCGGATGGCCTCCTCGCCGGAGACTGTCCTCTCGGGTTCGAACGTCCGCTCCGGGGTCAGAGCCATGATCTGGTAGGCGAGGGCCGAGGTGATGGCCTGATAGTGGCGGTTGTCGGGGGAGACGTCGGCGATCTGGATGCGCCGCGTCTCGACCAGCGGGACGATGGGGGCGCCCCGGCTCTGCAGGACCCCGATCAGGCGGACCGACGCGTCGGCCAGATCGGCCCGGTTGATGATCCGCCGGGGCTGGAAGGTGTGGTTGTCATAGACCGCCATGATCTCGAGGGAGGCGACCTTGACGATGAACCTCTGGGCCCACGAGAGCGAGATGTCGACCAGGATCTCCGTCCGCCGGCCCGGGGCGTCGAGGAAGCTCTCGAACTTGACCCCGATCAGGGCCGCCAAGTCCTCACGCGCGACGATGTCCAGGGCCGGGATGGCCTCGTACTGGCTGGGGATCTCATAGACCCCCAGCTTCGACCGCAGCTCCTCGACGCGCTTGACCGTGGCCGTGTCCCGCGGCTCGGCCTCGGCCAGCTTCTCCAGGATCTCCAGGCTCAGCCCGAGCTCGCCCGACTCGGCCAGGAACTCGGCGTACTCCCGGAGGACCGCCTTGTCGGCCGCCCCCGCTTCCATGGCCGCCCGGAAATGGAGGAGCGCCTGGTCGTTGTCCTTGTCCTGGCGATAGAGCCGGGCCAGCTCGAGATGGGCCGAGGTCGCCTCGGGCGCGTAGAAGAGGACCTTCAGGAACTCCCGCTTGGCCGTCTCGCGGTTGCCGGAGGCCAGGGCCGTGCGGGCGGCGGCCGTCGATTCGCGGACGAGGTCATCACGCAGGGACTCGAAGCGGGGCTTGGCCCAGCGGTGGCCCGGCTCGAGCTTGAGGATCTCCCGGTATTCGTTGAAGGTCCTGTCCCGGTCGCGCCGCGATTCGTAGATCTGGGCCAGGCCGACCCTCGAGGGGATCATGCCCGGCGTCCCGGCGATCGACGAGCTGAACCTCGCCTCCGCGTCCGCCAGATTGCCGGAGAGGAGGTCGACGTAGGCCAGGCCCGCCTCGCGGACCGGGTTGGCCGTGCCGAGCTTCATCAGGTGCTTCCGGGCGAGCTCCGGCCGCCCTGTTTTCAGTGCGTCCCAAGCGTCCTCGGCGGCGATCCGGTCGTCGAGGCGAAGCCGCGTCGCTTGGTCATCGGGCACGTCCTCGACGTAGAAGGCGGGCGGCTCGGGCGGCGGCACGGTGACGCAGGACCAGGCCGAGATCAGGGCCAGGCCGACGACGGCGATTCTCCTCACCATGGCTCATCTCCTTGCGCGGCGTAGGGCAGGAAGTTGGCGATCCCCGCCGGATCGGCCAGGACCTTGAACTCGACGAAGCGCTCGCTCTCCCGCCTCTTCAGGACGAGCGAGCGGCGGGCCAGCGAATCGGTCATTTCGCGGGTCTCCTTGGGGACCCGGATCGTATAGATCCTGTGGCCGGCGAAGAGCACCTCTCGGAGCCGGCCGAGCAGGTCCGGGACGCCCTCTCCGGTCTTGGCCGAAAGGGCGACCGTCCGGGACCGCGGATCGCCGTTGCGCGCGAGAAGGAGGGCCTTTTCCTCGTCCGGGAGGAGGTCGATCTTATTGAGGATCTTGACGACAGGGACATCGGCGCTGCCAAGGTCGGCCAGGACCTTCTCCACGGCGGCGAGCTGATGCTCGCAGGAAGGGGACGAGACGTCGACGACGTGACAGATGCAATCGGCTTCGCCCACTTCCTCGAGCGTCGCCCGGAAGGACGTGACCAGCTCGACGGGGAGCTTCTTGATGAAGCCGACCGTGTCGGTCAGGAAGAAGTAGGCGCCGTCGGCCAGGGGGACGCGGCGGAGCAGGGGGTCCAGGGTGGAGAAGAGGTTTGACGACGTGTAGCGCCGCTCCTCCGTCAGCCGGTTGAACAGCGTCGACTTCCCGGCGCTCGTATAGCCGACCAGAGAGACCGAAGGCACGGGGCTCTTCCGCCGGCTCTCGCGCTGGCTCGAGCGCCGCTTCGCCAGGCCGCCGATGTCCCGTTTGAGCCTGGTGATCCGGTCGGTGATGCGGCGGCGGTCGACCTCGAGCTTCTTCTCGCCCGGCCCGCGGGTCCCGATGCCGGCGCCCTGCTGGGTCAGGCTGAGGCCCTTGCCCCGCAGGCGCGGCAGCTGGTAGACGAGCTGGGCCAGCTCCACCTGGAGCTTGCCCTCGTTCGTCCGGGCCCTCTGGGCGAAGATGTCGAGGATGAGCTGGGTCCGGTCGAGGACCTTGACCTTGATCTCGTCCTCGAGGTTCTGCTGCTGGGAGGCGTTGAGGTTGCGGTCGAAGATGACCATGTCGGCGTCCGCCTCGCGGGCCTCATGGGCGATTTCCTTGACCTTGCCTTCGCCGACGAGCCAGCGGGGGTTGAGGCGCGGCCGGACCTGGAAGACCTTCCCGGCGACCTCGGCCCCGGCCGCCGCGGCCAGGCCGGCCAGCTCGGCGACGGACTCCTCCGCCTCTTCCTTCTCCGCCTTGGTCGTGGCCACGTTGACGAGGATCGCGCGTTCCATGGATACCCAGACCCTATTGTAATTGGTTTTGGACGTGTTCCTCAAGGGCCGGGCCATCTTCCGGTGAGAACCAGACGATGCCGGCCATCTTGCGGAACCAGGTCATCTGCCGCTTGGCGTAGTGGCGGGTGTCGGTCTTGGTCAGGGCGGCGGCCTCAAGGAGGCCGATCTCGCCCTTAAGGTGCCTGAGCACGTGACTGTAGCCCAGGGCCCGGAAGGGCGGGGCGGTTTCCGGGATGCCCCGGGCGAGGAGGCCCCGGACCTCCTCGAGGAGGCCCCGCTCGAACATCCGGTCGACCCGGGCGTCGATGCGCCGGTAGAGCTCGTCCTTCTCGAGCCGGAGCCCGAGGCGGACGACGGTGCGGCCCTTGACCGGTGACTCGGTCGCCCGGAAGTGCTCGGAGATGGGCCGGCCGGTCGCCGCGTGGACCTCGAGGGCCCTGATGATCCGGATCCGGTCCCGGCCGCGGATCTTATGGGCGTACTCGGGGTCGACGGCCTCGAGCCGGCGGAAGAGCGTCTCGAGCCCTTTCTCCCGCGCTTCAGCCTCGAGGGCCGCCCGCAGGGCCGGGTCCCGGCCGGGGCCGGGGAAGAGGCCGTCGCAGAGGGCCTTGATGTAAAGCCCGGTCCCGCCGGCGACGATGGGCAGGCGTCCCCGGGCGGCGATGCCGCGGGCGGCGGAGAGGGCCTCACGGACAAAATCGGCGGCCGTGAACTGGACCTCCGGCCCGACGATGTCGATGAGATGATGGGGGACGCCGCGGCGGGCCTCGACCGTCGGCTTGTCGGTGCCGATATCGAAGCCGCGGTAGACCTGGATCGAGTCGCCGCTCACGACCTCGCCGCCGAAGCGCAGCGACAGGTCGACGGCGACCCGGCTCTTGCCGACGGCGGTCGGGCCGAGGACGATGATCAGGACGGGGGCTTCAGGTTGCAATTCGGATCAGGATCCCGAGGACGAGCAGGGAAGCGAAAACGAGGAGGGCGAGGAGCTGGCGCCGTCTCACGGGGCCTCCCCGACCTTCTCGAGGCTCCGGACGAGGGCGGACTCGTGCTCCGGCCCGAGCGTCCGCTTGACGACCAGGACCTCGGCGGCCAGGATCTCGTCCATGCTCCGGAGCATGCTCCGCCGGCACTCGTCGCCGACGATGTTGGCGTTGACCTTGAGGAGCGACTTGAGCTCGAAGCGCCCGTCGGGCTTGAGCTCGGCGGTCTGGAAGGCCGGATCGAGCCGGCCACGGATCTCGTCGACGGCCTTCCCGACGAGGGGCGAAGCGACCGGCCCGACCTCTTTCGAGACGTACTTGAAGACGAAGGCGCACTTGGCGTTGAAGAGGCCGAGTAGCCGGTCCATGCCGGCGAGCGACAGGTCGGCCCCGAACTTGGCCGTTTTGGGCTTCGGGCCGGCCGTCCCGGCCAGGCCGAGGAGGAGCAGGGCCAAGAGGGCCCGCCGTGTCGCCGGCTCGCCGATGTCGCTCGCGCCGCAGACCTCGGCCAGGCTCTTAGGCGGCTCGAGGAGGCCGAGGACGTAGCGCTCCGCGCGCGAGAGCCCGAAGGCGTCGGGAGACGAGGTCGGGAGGCGCCGGAGGAGCTCTCCTCCGGACGGAAGGGCTTCGGCGAGCACGCCGTCGTCCGCGAGCCCCCGGACCCCTTCGAGGATCAGGCCGGGGATGTCGATCGCGTCGACGTAGACCCGGGCCGGCGGCCCGCTCCGGGTGTGGAACTCGCGCTCCGCGCCACCGGCCGAGATGAGCGCCAGGGCCTCGTCGCGGGCGAAGGCCTCGAGAACGGCGAGGAGACGCTCGGGCGGGAGGACGGAAGTCTCGACCAGGGCCCGGAGGGATGAGCCGTCGGTCTTCTGGGCATGCTCTTCGACCCGGTTCAGGGCGATGAGGTCCGCCGCCCCCGAGGTCAGGAGGTAACGCAGGAAATCCTTCTCTTCGAACGAGACGGAATCGAGGACGAGCGCCCCCCGCTCGAACGAGAGGCACTTCGGACCGCCTCCGGCCTTGACGTAGAGCGAGCCGCTCAGTCCCTGCCTCCAGATCTCTGTGAGGACCCGGGCGAACGGGACCCGCGAGAACTCCTCGGAGGCGAACCAATCGTCCATATCTTTAATGTATAGACCGGCCCCAGCGAAGTCAAACTCCGGGCTGCCCTCTCAAGGCGGCGAGGGATGTTGCCTCGCAGATCCCCGTCAGCGCATGAAACTCATGCTGATGAGGCCGATGCCGATGTTGACCAGGGCCTTGAGCAGCCACATCCCGTAGGACAGGGTCAGCGCCTTCTTGAGGCTGATCTTGAAGATCGCGGCCAGGCCGAAGGCCAGGACCCCGAACATCCAGAGCTGGAAGACATCGACCTGGGCCAGCATGATGTAGGCCGTCGATGTGACCTCCATTTTTGGAAAGAGCAGGGCCAGGCCGGTCGAGGTCTGCAGGACGGACTCCCTCGTCAGGGCCAGGGCCAGACGCACGCCGTTGCCCAGGAGCTTGTCGATGAAGCTGGCGTGAACGAGCGCGGCCAGGACCTGGATGTACGTCCCCTGGGTCGATAGGAGGCGGCCCAGGATGAGCAGGAGCAGGCTCTGGAGGAGCAGGGCCGCGAGATAGAAGAGCGGCGTCGAGACGAATATCTGGACGATGCGGAACGACGCGGAGGGGTTCTCCGTCCGTTCGATCAGCTTGGTATAGGCCTCTTCCCCCAGGCGGTCCTTGAGGGCGGCGTTGTCCTTCATCAGCCGGAGGTTGTCCTGCTGCATGTAGGGGGCGATGATGAAGTTGAAGGCAATGAGGGCGACGAGGACGACGACGACGGCGTCGATCCAGGCCGGCTTCTCCGCCAGCGCGTCGAACACGCGCTTCGGCTCGAAGAAGACCCCTTGGAGGCGCTTGACGAGGCTCATGGGCTAGGTTCCTTTCCGTTCGTCGCGCTCGATCCGGCCGTCGCGGATGTGGATGATGCGCTGGGCCTGATCGGCGACCTCGCGGTCGTGGGTGACCATGATGATGGTGTTGCCCTGCTCGTGGATGCGGTGGAAGAGGTTGAGGATCTCCCGTCCCGTCCGCGAGTCGAGGTTCCCCGTCGGCTCATCGGCCAGGAGGAGGGAGGGCTCGTTGACCAGGGCCCGGGCGATGGCCACGCGCTGGCGCTCGCCGCCGGAGAGCTCGGACGGCTTGTGGTTCATCCGGGCCTTCATCTCGACGCGCTCGAGGGCCCGCCGGGCCTTCTCCTGGCGCTCCGCCTTCTTCGTCCCGGCGTAGACGAGGGGCAGCTCGACGTTGTGGAACGCGGAGGCCCGCGACAGGAGATTGAAGACCTGGAAGACGAACCCAATCTCGCGGTTCCGGGTGAAGGCCAGCTCGTCCTCGGACATGGCGCTGACCAGCTTGCCGTTGAGCCGGAGGGTGCCCGAGGTCGGCGTGTCGAGGCAGCCGATGAGGTTCATCAGCGTGGACTTGCCCGACCCCGACGGGCCCATGATGGCCACGAACTCGCCCCGCTCGACGTTCAGGGTCACCCCGCAGAGGGCTTCGACCTCCTGCTCGTCGAGCTTGTAGACCTTGCCGAGGTCTTCGGCGGCGATGACGAGGGGGGCGGGATCGCTCATTTCGCCGGCGCCTCTTTCTTCACTTCCGCCTTGACCAGGACCCCGTCCTTGAGCTCGCGGAGCGAGGCGTAGGGCCCCGTGACGAGCTCCTGCCCGTCCGTGAGGCCGGAAGCGACCTCGATCATCATCCCGCCCGTGATGCCCTTGACGACCGGGACGAACTTGGCCCGGCTCGCCTCGACGACGTAGACCCCCTCCTCCTCCTTGGCCGAGGCGTCGGGGGCGGCCCCCGGCTTGTCCCGCAGGACGAGCGCGGAGATGGGCACGGCCAGGGCCTGCTTTTTCTCGGCGACGACGATGTCGGCCGAGGCCGAGAGGCCGGGCTTCAGCCGCTCGGAAGGGTTCTCCAGCGTGACGACGACCTTGAAATCCTTGGATTCCTGGGTCGAGACGCCGGCCGTCGACTGCTGCAGGGCGGAGCTGCCGATCTCGGTGACCTTGCCTTCAAAGACCTTGTCGGGGAAGGCGTCGACGCGGATCCGGGCCGTCTGGCCCAGGGCGACGCCGATGACGTCGGTCTCGTCGACCTCGACCTCGACCTCCATGACCGACAGGTCGGCGATGGTCAGCAGGACCGTCCCCGGGTTGTTCATCGTTCCGATGATGGCCACCTCGCCCTCCTCTACGCGGAGGCTGGTGATGATGCCGTCGATCGGGGAGTTGTAGGTCGTCTTGGCCAGGTTGTCGAGCGTGCTCTTGAGGGAGGCGTCGGCCTGTTTGATCTGGAAGCCGATGGCGTTGACCTGAGCGTTGGAGACGTCGTACTGAGCCTGGGACGCCTCGAGCTGGTCCTTGGAGATGAGATCGTCGGCGAAGAGCTTCTGCTGGCGCTCGTAGGAGCGCTTATCCCGCTGCAGACGGGCCTCGGCCTGGATGAGGTCGGAGTTAGCGGCCCGGATGAAGTTCTGGTCGCGATCGGCAATGGCCTCGTACTGGGTCGAGTCGAGCTTGAGGAGGAAATCGCCGGCCTTGACCTCCTGCCCTTCGACGACGCCGATCTTGATGATCCGGCCCGGGACCTGGGCGCTGATGTTGATGCTCTTCTTGGGCTTGATCTCGCCGGACGCGGAGATGATGGAGGTCAGGTCCTGTTTCTTGGCCTTGTCGATGGTCACCTTGACCGACTTCTCGCGCCGTGACTGCAGGTTGCCGATGACGACGAAGCCGAGGACAAGGAGGACGCCGAGGATGATGAGCAGCTTTTTGCGCCGCTTGAAGAAGCTCGCCTTTTCGGTCATGGATCTCAGCCTTTCTGGTCGAGTTCGAAAGATATCCGTCTATTATACTACGGAAATCCCGGCGTTCCGTTCAGGGCGAAGCCAGATGGGGTCAAACCTTTAATTTTCAAATTTCTGCACCTCACAAGGTTTCCGAACGCGTCCGACAGGGCGAAAATTGGAAAATTAAAGGTTTGACCCCTTCTTCTGATAAAATAAACCCGATGGGCTCATTCGACGAGTTTTCTAGGGTCGGCGAGGCCGTCGTCCGCGAAGCCGGCCTGTACCTTCGGAACAACCTGGGCCGGGGGGCCGAGGCCTCCTACAAGGGGGCCGTCGACCTGGTCACCCCGTTCGACCTCGGGGCCCAGGAGATCCTTGTCGGCCGCCTCGCCGCGGCCTTCCCGTCCCACGGCTTCCTGGCCGAGGAGGGCCTGGCCCGGACCGGGAGCTCCGACTGCCGCTGGGTCATCGATCCCCTCGACGGCACGACCAACTACGCCCACGCTTTCCCCGTCTTCAGCGTCTCGGTGGCCCTCGAGTGCGGGGGCCGGCTCGCCCTGGGCTGGGTCTTCGACCCGATGCGGGACGAGATGTTCCGGGCCGAGGCGGGCCGGGGGGCTTCCCTCAACGGCGCTCCGGTCCGCGTTTCGGGGACCGCCGATCTCGGCAAGTGCCTGCTGGCGACGGGCTTTCCCTACGACCTGAGGACCAGCCCGGAGAACAACCTCGGCTATTGGGGCCGGTTCATCGTCCGGGCCCAGGCCATCCGCCGCTGCGGCTCGGCCGCGCTCGATCTCGCCTATGTCGCATGCGGCCGCTTCGACGGCTTCTGGGAGATCAAGCTCAAGCCCTGGGACATGGCCGCGGGCGCCCTGCTCGTCGCCGAGGCGGGCGGCCGGGTGACCGGGCTCGACGGCGGCGCGTTCGTCCTGGACACGCCGGGGATCGTGGCCGCCAACGGCCTCGTCCACGCGGCCATGCTCGGTGTCCTGGCGCTCGACGGCGCGAAAGGGGAGGACCATGGCTGAGCGAAGATCGCTGAGGCTCATCCTCGTCGCGGGGGCCGCATGGGGGATGGCCGCCGTCGCCCTCGCCCAGACGCCGCCTCAGATCGCCGGACAGGTCCTCCCGGCCCCGCCGACGGAGAAGCAGGTCGTCGTCCCGGCCGCCGGCGGGTGGCTGGATACCGGCATCGATGTCGCCCCCGGCGAGGAGCTCCTGTTCTCCACGACCGGCCAGATCAACCTCCAAAAGGGGAACCCGGAGGCGGTCTGCGGGCCCGAGGGCCTCGACCTCGTCACCGTCGAACAGCCCGTCCCCGATGCCAACCTCGGCGCCCTCATCGGCCGGATCGTCCAGCTCGTGGCCAGCCGCGTGGACGAGGACTCGGGCATGGAGGTCCGCGACGAGATCTTCGTGCTGTTCCTGGTCAGGCCGGAGGGCGCCGTCTCCGTCCCCTTCAAGGGCCGGCTTTACCTCGGCGTCAACGAGAACGTCCTCAAGGACAATGAAGGGGAGTTCTCCGTCCTCATCACCCGGCGCCCGATCTGAGCGGGCCCGGCCTCAGGCCGCTTCGCCGTTCGATTTCGCGGCCAGGTGCTCGTCCATGAACTGGGTCGTGTAGCGCCCGGCCATGAAGTCCGTGTTGGACAGGATGTCGAGGTGGAGCGGGATGTTGGTCTTGATGCCGACGACCGTCGTCGTCTCCAGGG
>Ga0316622_100004314_pt1 | contig 10420 bp, 11 predicted proteins | sample OWC_Aug_OW2_C1_D_FD_207646 | JGI IMG/M metagenome (GOLD analysis project Ga0316622, IMG submission 207646) | Wetland soil microbial communities from Old Woman Creek delta, Ohio, United States - OWC_Aug_OW2_C1_D5_C | ecosystem: Environmental > Terrestrial > Soil > Wetlands | place: USA: Ohio... | reverse complement strand
GAGCGAGATGTGCAGCACGTTTGGCGGCCTGATACATGCTGACCAGGTACATCAGCGCGAAACCAACATGCGGCCGGTTGAGATCATGCTCGCCGAATCCCAGGAACGGATGCTTATCGAGGTGGCAGCATCCGATGTATCCCTGATGGGCAGTATTGCCGATAAGTATGATCTCAAGTGGAGTGATATCGGGGTGGTGATCGCTGATCCCCGTTATATCGTGAAATTCCACGGGAAAACAGTCGCTGATATCCCGATTCACTTCCTCTGCGGCGACGCACCGGAATGTACCTGGGAGAGCCGGCCTTATAATGAAGTGAAACCATTCAGCCCTCCTTCCGGATCGCTCGATGATCTCCTCCTTCAGGTTCTTTCCCACCCCGAAGTAGCACACCGGACCTGGGTGAGCGAACAATATGATCATGATGTGCAGGTAAGGACGATCTCTCTCCTCCACGATGCCGCTGTATTACGTCTCGATGGAGAATCCCAGGGTCTTGCCCTTTCCTGCGGGTGCAATCCCAGACAGATATTCCTTTCCCCCTATGACGGTACGGCAAATGCAGTATACGAGAATGCAGCAAACCTTGCATGTACTGCGGCCGATCCGCTTTGTATGGTAAACTGCCTGAACTTTGCGAGCCCTGTCCATCCCGATATCTACTGGCAGCTCTCTGAATGTGTGAAGGGTATGGGAGACATGGCACGGGCGATCGGGGTTCCGGTCGTGGGAGGCAACGTCTCACTCTATAATGAGAGCGATGAGATGTTAACGCGGATAATACCCACCCCTTCGATTGGAATGGTTGGCCGTATCTCCGTTACCCATCCGGTGAAACCAAAACCCGGGATGGGTCTTGCAGTCTGCGGGCAGGAAGGATCCCATTTTGGTGGATCAGTTCTTGACGCGGTCTTTTCCTGTGGAGGGATGCCGCCGCCGAAAGCTGATCCCTCAATACTGAGCGCAATCCGTTCGCTCACCACGTCTGACAGGTGCATCGCAGTAACTGATATCTCGCAGGGAGGTCTCGCAGCCGCTCTTGCAACTTTTTTACCAGGAGCGAGTGTGAAACTTGAAGTTCCTGCATTACCCGCACTCCTGTCAGAGACATATGGGAGATTTCTGATAGCGTATGACAACGAATCCTCGTTAAAGGGCTTCAATTACCGAACAATCGGCGAGGTTACCTCTGAAGGGTTCGAGATACGGCATCCCGGTGGGGAGGTCAGTCTTATAAAAGATCATGTCGAGTATGCTCTATCCTCGTTTACCCGTATTATGAAGGGGTAGATATTTTCCATGAGTTTCGTGAGGAGGGGGGAGGGGGAGTTCCTGAAAGATAGAGAGAATGCGCCGGTTTCACCAGTAAAATCAGATTTTATGAACCAGCATTTTCCGTTTCCGGGGTTCTCTTAAGGTGTCACCTTTACTAATCGACGAAATGATCCCTCCCTGTTACCTGTGTTCCAGCCGAGAAGACCGATATCATTTACAGAGAGATTTGCGTTGTTTTACTCACTGTTTCTTTGATTCCTTGAAAGCTTATTGCTTGAAAAGAGGGGGAGGAAGGATCTGATTACTTCTTCTGGAACTGGGGCATAAGGGAACGCACTTCTTTTCCTACTTCTTCTATGAGGTGTTCCTCGTCCTCCTTTGTCAGGGCATTGAAGACCGGACGGTTGACCATGTTTTCGAGCATCCACTCACGAGCGAATTCCCCGGTCTGGATTTCACGCAGTATCTCCTGCATGGCAAGGTAGCTCTCCGGGCCGATAACCCTTGGACCACGGGTGAGATCTCCGTATTGTGCGGTATTCGAGATCGAATTCCGCATTTTCGTGAAGCCTCCTTCGTAAATGAGATCAACGATCAACTTGGTCTCATGGAGTACTTCCAAATATGCCATTTCCGGCGCATACCCTGCCTCGACAAGGGTCTCGAACCCGGCCTTGATAAGCGAGGTCATACCGCCGCAGAGCACAGCCTGTTCGCCGAAAAGATCAGTCTCAGTCTCCTCGCGGAAGCTCGTTTCCAGTACTACCGCGCGGGTGGCACCAATTCCTTTCGCATATCCGAGAGCAAGTGCCTGGGCATTACCGGAATAATTCTGATGGACTGCAATAAGGGCAGGGACGCCTTTTCCTTCCTCGTACATCCTCCTCACCAGTGCACCGGGACCTTTTGGTGCCACCATGATAACATCAACATCAGGGGGTGGGACGATCTGTCCAAAATGAATATTGAATCCATGCGAGAACATCAGGCATTTGCCGGTGGTCATGTGAGGCCTGATCTCGGTCTTGTATACCCCTCCCTGGCTTTCATCGGGGAGAAGTATCTGGACGACCTGTGCCATTTTTACCGCGTCAGGCACAGGATATACCTTGAATCCATCCGCTTTGGCAAGATCCCAACTCTTTCCCTGTCGTAGCCCGATTATTACGTCAAGCCCGCTGTCCTTCAGGTTCAGTGCCTGCCCTCTTCCCTGCGATCCGTATCCTATCACCGCAATACGTTTTCCATCGAAAACCGAGAGATCTGCATCGGATTCATAATATTTCTTAATCATACTTCGTCCAACAGATATCGCTAACAGAGCACTTAAATATTATATAAAAAAATTACATTCCACACCCTATCCAAATAAAAGAGCGGGAGCGATGTAGTATTCACGAATTGAAAAGTGTAAAGATGGGCCGTGATTTGCCAGACATCCAATCAACAACCCCGGCGGTCCGCATTAACCTCACCCGTGTTGGGGTAAAGAATGTCAAGAAACTGGTGGAGGTATCCCGGGGTGAGAAACGCCCGGTCATATTCATATCCAATTTTGATGTTTTTGTGGATCTCCCGGGAAGTCTCAAAGGGGCTAACCTTTCGAGGAATTTTGAAGTTATCGATGAGGTGCTTCAACAGGCTATCGATGGCGACGTAAAGGAGATCGAAGACCTCTGCAGCGTGGTTGCACGAAAGCTGCTGGACCGTCATGAATACGCAGACAATACCGAGGTGTTGATGCGGAGCCAGTTCATGGTCAAGCGCGAGACTCCGGTATCCCACACCAGCTGCCACGAAGTGGTAAAGGTCCATGCCCGTGCTGTTGCAAGGCGGACATTTCGCGATCCCATCGTAAGGAAAAGCATCGGTGCCGAAGTGACCGGTATGACCGCATGCCCCTGTGCACAGGATATCATGAAAGAGAGGGCACTCTACGTGCTCAAGGATCTTAAAGTTGAAGATGAAAAGATCGATGCGTTCCTCCGCGAAGTCCCCATGGCTACCCATAACCAGCGTGGACGAGGATTCCTGTGCATTGAGATTGACGATGATCAGCATGTTAAACTTGAAAAGATCATCCGGATTCTCAAGGACTCCATGAGCACCAGTATCTTCGAACTCCTCAAACGGGGTGACGAGAGCTATGTTGTCCTGAACGCACATAAGAATCCCCGGTTTGTTGAAGACTGTGTCAGGGAAGTTGCAAAGAAAGTGCTTGCTGAATTCCAGGACCTCCCGGGAGATTCGCTCATAACCATCAAACAGACCAACGAAGAGAGTATTCACCAGCATGATGCCTACGCAGAGCGCAGGGCTACCATGGCAGAGCTCTACGTTGAACTGAATGGTGAGCAGAAATAATCAGACCTGATACAGGATAAAACCCCTTTCTCTGCATATCTTATCGATTTTTTTCCGATGCATGGAGGACTTGGATTTTGAAATCCACTTTTTCCCGTATGATTTCCATTTTTGGAAGGTAATTAACATATAAAATTTACTATTTCGGCATTTAAAGCCCATTCCGGCCCGGAATGATCCAGAGCTGATATATACAGGAGTGAATCTATTGTAAATGAACGTACTCTGTACGGTCATTCATCCGATGAGATGAGGTGTGTGGATTAACACCTGTATTGCAAACTGAACAACTCAATAACCTGAGGCGATACTATTGTCAAAAATTGTAGAGATATCCCCAACTACGAGGCATGAGGGACACTCAAAGCTCGTCCTCAAAGTGGACGATGCAGGCATCATTGAGCGTGGTGACTGGCTCTCCATCACCCCCGTACGGGGAGTCGAGAAGCTTGCCATCGGTAAGACAATGGACCAGGTGCCAAAGATCGCATCACGCGTCTGTGGTATCTGTCCGATTGCCCACACGCTTGCCGGAATCGAGTCAATGGAAGGTTCCATCCGGTGCGAGATCCCGCGGGATGCCAAGCTCCTCCGTATCGTGCTGCAGTGTGCCAACCGGCTCCACAGCATCGCACTGCACAACATCCTGATCCTGCCCGACTTCTATATCCCGGGCACGGACACAAAGATCAACCCGTTCACTCCCGAAGAGCCTGTCCGGAGCGTCGCAAAGCGTATCCAGCGGCTCCGCGAAATTGGCCAGACAATCGGTGAGATCGCCGGTGGAGAGGCGGTCCATCCGAGCAATCCCCGTGTTGGGGGTTTGTACAAGGCATGCACTCCCCATGCGAAGGCCAAGATGTACGATCTTGCAAAAGAAGGTCTTGTCCTGGCCCACGAGCAGATGGAATTCATGCTCGCGGTCCTCAACAACATGAAAAAACGCGACTGGACTGAGGTCGGTGGAAAACAGATCCCCCTGCCAAAGACGCTCGGCTACCACAACCAGGGCTACATGGCTGCACATCCAATGTATGCCAGCTCGAACCTTGACGATAATCCCGGCTGGGATCCCCAGCGCTGGACCGATGTACGGCCATGGGACTGGTACATGGGTGAAGGAGAAGTCAGCCTGGCAGATCCAAGCTACCCAATTGGCGGTACATCTCCGGTCGGCACGAAAGTCAATCCCCAGATGGAAGCCTGTACCGGTGTCCCGCTCTACGATGGTGCCCCGGTCGAGGTAGGTCCACGTGCCAGGCTCGTCAAGTTCAAGAACTTCGACGAGAAGGGAACCTGGGGCCAGCATATCGCCCGCCAGCTTGAATATACCGACAACCTTTACACCATCTTCAATGCACTCGATGAATACAACCCATCCGGGAAGGTGCTCGCTGATCCCATACCTCAGGGAGATGGTTCCATGGGCTGGGCAGCGAACGAAGCCCCACGCGGGACTGATGTTCACCTTGCGAAGGTCAAGGACGGGCGTGTACTCTATTATGAGATGCTGGTACCCACCACCTGGAACTTCCCGACCTGCAGCCGTGCGCTGACCGGTGCACCATGGCAGGTTGCAGAGATGGTGGTCCGCGCCTATGATCCGTGCGTCTCATGTGCTACCCACATGATCGTCATTGATGAAGACAAGAGGATAGTTGCCCAGAAGCTCATCCAGTGAGGGTAACCCCATGCTGTTTCCGGAAATAGTGGTTGCAGGGTGTGGAAATCCGCTCTTTGCCGACGACGGGTTTGGTCCCGCTGTAGCAGAAGAGCTCGGTCGTCTCGAACTTCCCGATACAATAAAAATTGTGGACGCCGGACTAGGCGGACCGCATTTTATTTTTACCCTAATCAATCCCGAACAAACCAAACGGCTGATCATCATCGATATTGCCGATTTTGGTGCTCAACCAGGGGAGATACGGGATTTCCGGGTAGAGGACCTTCCTGCAGGGAGCTATCGGGATATTCATTCGTGGGATCTCACCGAGCCGCTCCAGCGCCTGAAAGATTCAGTCGACATCACCGTTATCGGATGCCAGCCGCGAAGGGTTACTGCCCCTGAGTTCGAACTGGGGCTCACTGATGAGGTACAGGAGGCAATCCCAAGAACTGTCCGTCATGTATTGGAATTACTAGGGGTGGACTATGGGATGGCTATCAAGAATCTTCGGAATGAAGGACAACAGCGTGAAACCGGAAGAGAAACCTGTTCCGGTGAAGGCTGATGTTGAAAAAAAGGCAGTAGTTTTACAAAAGGAGGATAAGCCTGTGGCAGACAAGATAAAAGTTGGCCATGTACACATGAGTGGATGTACAGGCTGCCTTGTATCCTTAGCAGACAATTACGGAGGATTGCTTACAATCCTTGACAAATATGCTGACCTGGTCTATGGCCTGACCCTTGCGGACGTTCGTCACATCCCAAAGATGGATGTTGCGCTTGTCGAGGGGTCAGTCTGTATCCAGGACAAGATTTCAGTTGATGAGATTAAAGAGACACGCGAGAAGGCAGCAGTCGTTGTTGCCGTCGGCGGATGCGCCTGTTATGGTAATATCACCAGGTTTGCCCGTGGCGGTCAGACCAACCAGCCGCAGCACGAATCGTTCCTTCCTGTGGGCGACCTGATCAAGGTCGATGTGTATATCCCAGGATGTGCACCAACGCCGCAGCTGATCAGGAACGTCTGTGTGATGGCCTACCTGCTCCTGAAAGGGAACAAGGACCAGCAGGATCTTGCAAAGAAGTACCTGACCCCGCTCATGCAGCTTGCAGAGCGTGGGACAGAAGCCTGCGGATGCGACCTGATGTACGATGTCGTCAACCAGGGGCTCTGCATGGGGTGCGGGAGCTGCGCTGCAGCCTGCCCGGTCAGGGCAATCACCCATGAATATGGGAAACCCAATGTGAACCGGGAGATGTGCATCAAGTGTGGAGCCTGTTATGCCCAGTGCCCGCGGAGCTTCTTCAACTTTGACGTTATCACCGGATTCGAGGGGATACTGGAAGCCATTGACGGAGCGCTCAAGTGAGGTGAACATGATGGGAACTGAACTCGGCAATTACAAACTCTGTATATCAGCGCGCAGCACTGACAAGGAGATCCTGAAGAAAGCCCAGGACGGGGGAATCGTCACCCAGATCTTCAAGTATGCTCTTGAAGAGGGGATCATTGACGGTGCGATCGTCAGCGGGCCCAGCGATGAGCCCTGGAGGCCACGCCCATTCGTCGCCACGACCGTCGAAGAACTGATGAAGTCAAGGGGAACCCGGTACAATATCAGCCCCAACGTCTCCTTCATCAAGGAAGCAACACGGAGCTACGGTCTCGACAGGATCGGTATTGTCGGTACACCCTGCCAGATGCAGGCTGTCCGGAAAGGACAACTCTATCCGGTCGGTCTAAGGGATGTTCCTGACAAGATTGCCCTCGCGATCGGCATCTTCTGCATGGAGAACTTCCCCTACCAGAGCATCAAGCAACTCGTGGAAGACCATGCCGCAATGAAACTCGAATCTGTCAAAAAGATGGAGATCGGGAAAGGGAAGTTCTGGGTCTACGGTGAACGCGGACAGGTTGTCCAGCTGCCACTCAAGGTCACCCACAAATACGAACAGCCAGGCTGCCACGTCTGTCTCGATTACGTCGCGAACCTTGCCGATGTCTCCACCGGGTCGGTTGGAAGCCCGGACGGCTGGAGCACGGTGTTTGTGCGGACCAAGAAAGGGGATGACATCTGGTCGAAAGCAATCGCTGCAGGATGCTTTGAGACAAAGCCCATCGAACAGGTGAAACCCGGCCTTGAGCTTGTCTCGAAACTGGCCAACGAGAAGATTACCAAGAACCAGAAGACCGTAGAAGAGCGGGCAAAGTTCGGCGTCAACAAGGCGCTCCGGAACCCCTACATCAGCCCGAAATAATACCCTCAAAATTTTTTAAACATGGGAAAACAGAGTTTTCCCTCTCTTTCATGCCGATTGCCATGAACATTCTTTTTAGGCTGGAATTTTTGCCTTTGCCACTTTTTCCATGTACAAGAAAGAAATGAAGGGATTCAGGAGAGTGAGTACCCGAAATCCGGGTTTTCATACCTGCTATGTTTGAAAACAAAAGTTTTGATCGTTCCAGATTTTTATTTCCAGACATCAACCGGGCTGATCATCGCATCGATCAAAAGATCAAAATCCATCGATTTGATCCAGCCTGCTTTTTCAAACATGTTCATGAAACAGACCCCTATGAGAAGGGCATCCGGATGTGTGTCCACAGCCGATTTTACCTGCTCCATCGTAACGGGTACATTTGGCATCGAGAGGCCTCCCATAACAACTACTGCTTTTGGATTGCTAATCTTTACGGCACCTCCTGCCTGCATACCGATATCGGGAATAAGTTTCATCTTCTGTGCTTTTGCCTCGTCAACATACGGAACAAACACCTGTTCAAGGTTCATACCCCTCACGGCGAACCCGAGAAGCTCGACAAACGGTGTACAGGTGCCCGGGCACCCATAGTACACGAGCTGGTCACCGCCGGAGATCCCGTTCTTCTCGAGGTATTCCTTAAACGGCCGCAACATGCCGGGAACACCCTGAAAAACCTCTTTTTGTTTCATGTTTATCACAGATACACCATATCCGGACTATCGGAGCCGGCCGGACTACCGGGAATGTAAATAGGGAGATGCTCCAATATTAATGTAACATTCGTGCGGTGAGGGGATTTTCATCTTAAATAAAATTCTTGTCTGTTATGCCACGCGCTATGGCTCAACCGGAGATATCGCCCGGATCATCGGAAGGGAACTGGAGGGTGCAGGATACCAGGTGACTGTCAGTCCTATCGCCGATATCAAAGATCCAGGGGAGTATGATAGAGTTGTGATCGGAAGCCCGCTTTACATGGGGAAATGGCTCGCAGAAGCACGAGACTTTGTGAGCAGATTCAGGCATTCCTTGAAAGAACGTTCTGTTGCAGTATTCTCTGTCGGCTACTCCCTGAAGGACAGGACGAAGGAGCATTTGCGAAGCGGTGAAGACGCCCTTGATGCAATCCGCCTTTTCATCAATCCTATCAGTACTGGTTTTTTCCCCGGAAGGGTGGACCCAGACATGATGTCCCCGGTCGATAAGGCAGTGATTACGCTTGGCGGTGTCACTCCGGGTGATTTTCGCGATGATGACCTGGTTGTGTCCTGGGCACGGGATCTCGCAGGTGCGTTCTCCCAGGCAGACCGGTAGACCAGCAGGACTACTCTGATTTTCCCTGGTCATTACCCGGATCCAATGCCTGGTCGGCAGACGAGGTAAGGCTACCTGATAATAATGCTTTTCGGATTCCTCGATATGGAATGATGTTAACTGCTATGCTGGAGAGTCTTTGTGATATCTTCTACAAACCGGCCCAATGCTTCCCGTGCACTTGAAGGATCTTTTGCAGAGACCTCGTAGATGTAGCTGCTCCCAGGCAGTTCCCTTCTCACCATCGCCGGACATGACTCAGTCACATCACATTTGTTGACCAGCAGGCCGAGCGGGATATTGCTTTCCAGGAGATCATGGTACAGGCTCCGTGTAAAATCATCCACCGCACACGTACAATCGACCAGAAGAAGCGCGGCATCCATCCCCTGCATGATGATCCTGCGGGCAAATTCAAACCGTTCCTGACCGGGTGTACCAAAAAGGTGGATTGTCAGGTGGTCGTGAATCATCACTTTGCCATAATCAAGGGCGACTGTTGTGGTGCCATCACCGCATTTGGTATCAACGTGGCGTGATGCAGGGTCGACCGCCTGGATGAATGTTGACTTACCGGCATGATATGACCCGAAGACCACAATTTTCAGCCGCGAGACTTCCATAGGGGAGTTATGGTATGGATTTTTTTATTAACTGTTTCGATCTTTTTCGTTTACAAAAGAGTCCCCCTGACAGATGCTTACCATTGAGACGGTTTACCGTTCATCGGTTTTATTCTCTTTTAAAGTCAACCCTTAAACCATGTCTGAAGCGAAGACACATCCTGCTGGAAAACGAGTAACCCTGGAGACATCGATGGGCGAGATCCTGCTCGAGCTATATGGGGATATGCCCTTGACCGCAGGAAACTTCGAGAAACTGGTCTCATCAGGATTCTATAACGGAATTATATTCCATCGTATTATCGAGGGTTTCATGATCCAGGGAGGATGCCCCAAAGGAACCGGAATCGGTGGCCCTGGTTACGTGATAAAGGATGAGTTTACTGCCGCCAATCAGAATAACAGAGGTACTATCTCGATGGCCAATGCCGGTCCCAATACCGGAGGGAGTCAGTTTTTCATCAATCTCGTCGATAACAACTACCTCGACAAAAATCATCCCGTCTTTGGAAAGGTTATTCGTGGTATGGATGTTGTCGATAAAATCGGCAAAGTAAAAACCGACCGGAACGACAGGCCACTCTCACCTGTCACAATTATAAGAGCCTCTGTCGTTTGAACAGACCTTCCACAGCCCTTATTTTTCCCCTGAAGCAATCCGGGGACGATCCACGAATGTTTTCGTCAGATCGTTAAAGAATTTACCGGAGCGTCAAGGAATCCTCGTAGTTATACTCTTTCTCTCTACCAATCCTACCCTGATCGGCTGATCCGATCATGACAGAATCATGGTTCAAAGAAGACTTCCCCTTGAAGAGGAGTGGTAAAGAACTCTTTTTATAAAGAAGGGGGAGGTTTCAGGCCAGGTAATCAGAGGGTGTCGGAACCTGCTCCTTGAGGCCCTTCCTCTTC
>Ga0316622_100004313_pt1 | contig 10421 bp, 7 predicted proteins | sample OWC_Aug_OW2_C1_D_FD_207646 | JGI IMG/M metagenome (GOLD analysis project Ga0316622, IMG submission 207646) | Wetland soil microbial communities from Old Woman Creek delta, Ohio, United States - OWC_Aug_OW2_C1_D5_C | ecosystem: Environmental > Terrestrial > Soil > Wetlands | place: USA: Ohio... | reverse complement strand
CAGGTCGACGAGGACTTCGCCGCCATTTCCAAGCAGATGTTCAGCTGCCAGTACACAGACAACCAACCTTACGCGGTCCAGATCTATCCCCAACACAATCCCCTGCCGGTACATGTCCGGCAGGAGAGCTACCAGTGGGAGGAGGACCGGTTCGACGATTTCGTGGGCGCCAACTTCTGGATCACGAACATCGGCACCGACGTGCTGCAGGATGTCTATATCGGCTTCTTCGCCGACGGCGACGCCGGCAACCGTGATGCCGACAACTACTGGGAGGACGACGCGACCGGATTCTTGAGCCTCCCGGTGAAGTGCACCGATCTGGGCCCGGTCTCTATCGACGTCGCTTACACCTATGACGTCGACGGCGACGAGGGCAACACCTTGGGTTATTTCGGCATCATGTTCCTCGGCCACACCACCGATCCGACCGGGGAAAGGGCGCCGGAACGCGTGGGCATCAGCACCTACTCCAACTTCGCGGGCAGCCAGTCGTTCGAGGAGGGCGGAGATCCTACCAACGACTTCGAACGATATCAATTGCTCTCTTCCCAGAACATCGAACGCGACGCCACCATCCCCCGCGATTACCGTATGCTCATGGCTGCCGGCCCGTTCGATGAGCTCGCCCCCGGGAGCACGCTGGTGTTCCAGACTGCGTTCGTGGTCGGCGACAGGATGGAGGGAATGATCGAGAACGCGGCCAGCGCACAGCTCACCTACGGTGGCGCCTGGTTCAACCTGGACGGTTTAGGGCGGTCGGGCGTGCTCGGGCGTGAGACCGCGTGGAAGGCGTCCCCGGACCCCGTGGTCATCGACTCCTGCAAGGAGGAGACCAAGACCCCTATCACCTGGTCCGACAAGAACAATGACCTGTATATCAACAACGACTGCGCGCGCGAGGACCTGTTCATGGTGGCCTGCGGATACACCGACGCCGACAGCGCGAAATTCCGTACCGGCATCGCCGGCCAGGAAACGCAAATATTCTGGATCGTCGGCACGGCGCCGCCGCCGCCGGTGATGCGCATCGACGACCACGCCGCGGACGGTGTGGCGGTCTACTGGGACAACTTCAGCGAGACGGTGCCGGACGTCAAAACGCAGGAGCCCGACTTCGAGGGATACCGCGTGTGGCGTGCGGACAACTGGGACCGCCCCCTCGGCACGTCGGCCGAGAACGGGCCCGCTGCCGAACTCTGGAAGCTGTTGTTCCAGGTGGATCTTGTCAACGCCTTCGGCGAGGACACCGGCGTCGACCGGTATCGTTACGAACCGCTCGTCGGGATAGTCGATCCCGCTCGGAAGCGGGACATGATCGAGGCCATGACGGAGTATATGACCGAGTTCCCGGGCGCAAGACCGCCGTGCCCGCCGGGAGTGACCGAAGCGGTGTGCGACACGCTTTTCCGCCTGGCGTCCTGGGAGCTCCGGACGGAGAACGGAAGGCAGTATTATCGATACCTCGACCGCAGCATTCACCGCGGGCGGCCGTATTTCTACGCTGTGACCTCCTTCGACCACGCCATCCAGAAATCGGGCACATCGGTCACGTTTGCCGAAGGCAAGTTCGGCGACCCGTCGTCCAACTTCACCTTCGTCTCGCCGAAATCGCCGTCGCAGCAAGATTACGCCTTCGATCGCGGGCAGGTTTACGTCGTCCCCAACCCGGCCACGCGGGAAACGATGGCGCCGTGGACGCTGGAGCCCAACAACGACGACCCGACGGGCATCAAAATCGAGTTCCGCAATCTCCCCGCCGACCGCGGCACCATCCGCATATTTTCGCTGGCCGGCGATCTCATCATCGAACTCCCCTTCGACGGCACGACCGGCAACGGGACGATCGCGTGGGACCTGGTGAGTCGGAACCTGCAGGACGTGACCAGTGGTATCTACCTGTATTCCGTGGAGACTGATAACAACGAGAATTTCGAGCGTGTGATCGGCAAGTTCGTCGTCATTCGGTGATGCGCTCGGAGGGCAGCCGGTAACCGCGGGAGCAGACGCGCGTCGTCTGCTCCCTTTTTTTGTGGTCGTGGGGATCGCGGCGAACGCTGCCGGATTGCCCCGTTTCCTTGGGCAGCTTTCGCCTTGCCGTCCGCGGCGGAGTCAGAATAGAATCAGCGCGAAAAAGGGCCGCGACGGCCCTCGGTCCTCACAACCATGCTCGAACAAGCCAACTCATCGAAAAAAAGACTGCTGCTGATCTCCGTATTCATAGCGGTGGTGCTCCTGTTTCTGTTCGCCACCACCACCTTGCTCTACCGCCGCGCTCGACAGCACCTCGACGACGAGCTGGGCGCGCGCCTCACCGCAGTGGCCAGCGGACTGGCTCGCACGGTGACGATCGCGGCAGGCGATACGCTTTCCTACGGACGGATCGGACCGGATGTGCTCACCCTGCTGTACACCGCAGCGAGTGAGAACGACCTCTCCAACGTGGTGGTTCTGTCGCCGGACGGACGCACCATCGTCGACCTGGAGGGTTTCTCCGATGAGGGCGAACGGAACCCATTCCTCGACCTGGACTTCAGCGCGGTCACTCTGGCGCAATCCGGAATACCGGCCTTCACCAACCTCTACAAGACCGGCGACGTCTATTTGAAGAGCGCCTACGCGCCGGTGCTCGCGATGACGACGGACGAGGTGATCGGAATCGTGGGCGTGGAAGCCGGCGCCGCGTTCTTCTCGGACCTGAGAGAGCTGTCCCGCGTGCTCATCTTCATACTGGCCGCGAGCACGATTGGCGTGTGCGTGCTGGGATGGCTGTTTTACCGGCAGTCCGTCGCCCTCGACCGCGCCCAGGAAGCCATCATCCGGCGCGAGAACCTCGCAAGCATGGGGCGCATGGTGGCCAACATCGCGCACGACATCCGGAATCCACTCAGTATCATCAAAACTTCGGCGCAGCGCCTGCGGAAGAAATACAACTCGGACGAAGAGGTTTTCTCCTACATCACCGAGGAGGTGGACGAGCTGAACCGCGTTCTCACCGGGTACCTGGATTTTGCCGGGTCGCACACCAGGCCGCCGGTACCACAACCGGTAGGACGTATTTTTCGCCGATGCATGCTGGTCGTCGAACCGGAGATCCGGGCGAAAGGCGTCGAGCTCGTGCAGGAACTCTCCGACGACGCGGAAATCCTCGTCGACGAGAAGAGGGCGCAGCAGGCGGTGATGAACGTCATCATGAACGCGATACAAGCCGTTCCGGAAACCGGAGGCCGGATCCGGATCGTATTCGAGAAACGAGAGCCATTCGGCGTGATCACGATCGAGGACAACGGGTGCGGTATCGAGGGAAAAACACTGAAGGAAGTCACCAAGCCGTTCTTCACCACCCGCGCCGAGGGGAGCGGGCTCGGGTTGAGCATCGTAAAAACGGTGATGGACGAGCATGGCGGGCGACTGTCGATCGAGAGCACAGTCGGTGCAGGCACCACCGTGTCGCTCTCGTTCCCACTCGCTCTCGAGCACTCCCCCTCCCCGAGGGTGCCGCATACGCCGTGACCAGGAGGGAGAAGCGATGGCGAACATACTGATCGTCGACGACGAGGCGAAGATCGGCAAGCTGCTCTCGGCGGAGCTGGGCGACGAAGGCCATCGCGCGTCGCACACGACCGATCCCAAGGAAGCGCTCCGCATCGTTCGCGAGCGACAGCCGGACATCCTCATCACCGACCTCCGGATGGAAGGGATGGACGGCATCTCCTTGCTCAAGAAGTCGCGCGAAGTCTCTCCCGGCACGGACGTGATCGTGATGACCGCGTACGCGTCGATCGAGACGGCGATCGAGACCATGAGGGAAGGCGCGTACGACTACATCATCAAGCCGTTCAAGACGGAGGAACTGCTGCTGCTGGTCTCCCGTTTGGAGGAGAAACGGCGGCTCCAGACCGAGAATCAGGACCTGCGCGCGTGTCTCTCCGGAGAAACGGGAGAGGAAATCGTCGGCTCCAGCGAAGCGATTATGGCGGTCAAGCGGATCATACTGGGGTTGGCCAGGTCGAGCGCCGCCGTGTTGATACGCGGCGAGAGCGGCACGGGGAAGGAACTGGTCGCACGGGCGATCCATCGTGCCTCCGATCGGGCGAGCGGCCCGTTCATCGCGCTCAATTGCGCTGCGATCCCGGATACGCTGCTCGAGAGCGAGCTGTTCGGGTACGAACGAGGGGCCTTCACCGGCGCCACCCGGCGCAAGATCGGGCGTTTCCAGCTCGCTCATCGGGGCACGTTGTTCCTGGACGAAATCGGCGACCTGCCCCTGCTCCTCCAGGCGAAATTACTACGCGTGCTCGAAAACGGCGTGATCCAGCCGCTGGGCGGCGAAAAGGAAGTAGCGGTCGATATCCGCCTGGTCTCGGCCACGCACCGCGCGCTGGAGCATGAGATTCGCGAGAAAGCGTTCCGGGAAGACTTGTATTATCGCCTGAATGTCTTTCCGATAGCGCTTCCCCCGCTGCGCGAGCGGAGGGAGGACATCCCCGCGATTGCCGCGCACTTCCTCTCCGCCTGGAGACGAAAACCGTCGGATCTGAGCGAGGCCGCGCGGCAGAAACTTTTCGGCTACCACTGGCCGGGCAACATCCGGGAACTGCGGAACGTCCTCGAGCGCGGCACGATTCTCCGGCCGGAGGGTTCGATCGGGGCCGATGACATTCGGCTCGGGGACCTGGCAGGCCAAGCCCCCGCTCCAGAGCCGCTCACGCTGAACCTCGAGGAGATCGAGAAGCGCGCCATCCAGAAGGCGCTGGCGGAGGCCGGCGGCAACAAGAGCGAAGCCGCGCGACTGCTCGGGATTACGCGAAGGGCGCTGTACGGGCGCCTCGAGCGCTATGGTCTGGAATGACGGAATGTCGTCCGTGGCCGACGGCCGATCGCCCCCCAGGGGGCGGCTGAACAGCGCGGGCCAACCGGGTGAACTCGGTGAACCTGGCCGGACAGGGTGCCGGCTCCGTGACAGCCGCGCCGCGAACGGTTCGGCGTCGCAACAGATTGTGGGGACACAAGTTGGGTGAGATTTTCGAAGCTCGGCGCGGGTGGTACGCCAATTGCCTTTCGTAACGGGCGAAGAGTATCCGGCGGCGCGCCGCCGTCGGGAGAGAGAGGAAGGCAAAATGCGAACGAAACGACGTGTCATCAACATCATCCTGATTGCGCTTCTGGCCGCGATCATCGTCGTTTCGGAAACCCGAGGGCAACCGAACGATGCCGGCAGTCTGCGCGAGTACATCGATCAGAACGAGGAACTGCTCAAGGAAGCGGAAGCACTCGTCCTGGCCACCAACAGCGCCAAAGCCCGCGCATACCTCGACGCCGCCCGGCAGCTGCATGAAACATCCAAGCGCCAGCTGGTCGCTGAAAACGCGCTCATGGCGGGGAGGTCGGCGAGACAAGCCCGGGAGGCTATCCTCCAGGCCATCTCCATCGCCAAGCTCGAAACCCGTCGCGAGGAGGAGGCCGAGCGAGCGATGGAGACTGCCGCCAAGCGGCACGAAGAGGCCAGAACGCTCTTCGCCGATCTCGGCAGCCGTGATCTCGCGGTGGAGAAGCTCCTCTCGGATTCCTTCAATCAGTTGGGGAGGGCCAGGGCCGGCATGCAGGAACACATGTTCGAGGTGGCGATTCAATCGGCGAAGGCCTCCCTGGATCTGTCCAACCGGGCCATCCGCATGATCAGGCGTGATCTCGTGGGGCCGGAGATGGCGCAACGCGAGATCGTGCGCACCGATCAGTTGCTCGAGCGCATCGATGAACGGACCGACCTTTCTGCGGACGCCGAGCTGGCCCGACAGTCGCGAGAAGCTCACGAACTGCAGGCCCGCGCCCGCTCGAGCGCCCGCGACGGCCGCTATTCGTTGGCCTTCGAGGAAACGAAGCGCGCCCGCACCATCGCCCGCCGGATCATTTCCGGATCGGTCAAGTCGCCAACCACGGACCGGGAAACAGTGGCGCGCGCCATCGAGCTGACGGACAGGCTCTTGGAAGAGGCGTTCCGCCTCGCGCGCGAGAACGGTGACGAGGGCGCCGTTCGCCGGCTGGAAGAGGCTGCCCGTCTGCAAGAAAACGCTCGCCGCGAGCTCCAGAACGAGCAGATGAAGGCGTCGTACGGCCACACGGAAAAGGCGCGGGAAGTCGCACGAAACACGATGCGTGCGATGAACCAGCCGATCGACGAGGCAACCGTTCGGCAAGCGCTGGAAAGAACAGATGAGCTGCTCTCCCGGCTGCGCTCGACGCTGGAGACGGCGGACGAAAGCGCTGCGCGCGCCGCGCGCGAGCTTTTCGATCGGGCGAACGGCCGCCAGGCGTCCGCGTGGAGCGCCTACAACAGCAGCGCCTTGCGCGAGGCTCTGGCCAACACTCGCATCGCTCGGAATCTGGCCGGGACGGCGTTGCGGCAGATGGGCAATGACGCTGGCGCGCATTGATATCCTGCGAGCGCTGCGCACGGCCGCCATAGCTGCCGTGGTGCCGCTATGCTACGGGGCCTGTTCGCCACCCGACGGCCCGGCGACACCGGCATCCGCCACCATCACCACACGCTCCCCCCTTGAACTCGAGTGCGAGCGCATGCTCCTCTACCTCGAATCTCTCATCGAGTCGCATCGTCGAAGCCAGGATCTCCCCGCATCGGCGCTCGCGGAGGCGGTGGAGTTGCAGCGGTCGGCGGTCGGACTCGTCCTGGATGAGGAGTACGAACTCGCGCTGAAACTGATGGATGAAGCCATCGCTCTGCTCGGGGAGTCTCCGTGAAATCGTCAAGACCGTGCCTGGTGGGTCTTGTGGGTCTCATCCTCGGCACCTTCGGGCCTTCGGCTCCGGCGCGCGCGGAGACATGGCCGGTTCGCTCGGCGGGGACGAGGCTCACAGGGTCGGTGGCGACGGGCTTCGACTCGTTCCGTGAGAAGTACTCCATCGTGGATCGGGACACACTGGACGATGTCAACGAGTTTCGCACTACCGCAAGCTTGGGAGTTCTCACGGGCACGTACCTGCGCGACTTCTTCCTCGTGGAGGGACGCGCCCAGTACGGAGACGACTCCTACGAAACCGGCGGCAGGTTGAGGTTCCTTCAGAGATTGTGGTCGGGAAGCTCGCGGGTTTCGTTCGACGCCGATATCGTGAGGCGGTCGTTCGGCGACGGGTCGTCATACCAGTTTCCCAACGACTACACTCGCCTCTACGCTCGCGGCTATTTCCGGCAGTCGGTCTCGGAGTCCTTCGCCATCCGGCTGGCCGACCGACTCGAATACCAGAATTTCGAGCAGCGCACCGAATTCGATTACGACTACGTCAAGAACAAGGTCTCTCTTTCCGGCGAGTTCGAGAAGTACTTGTCCACCTGGGTGGACGTGCAGGCTACGTACGTGACGATGACCATCCCGGACAGCACGGAGATCGAATACGACGCGGTGGTGCCGTCGATCGAGTTCCGGTATCTCGCTGCCCTCCACCAAGGCGTGGCGCTCCGGGCCGGCGGCGAACGCCGGATCTACGAGGAGAACTCGCCCCGCAGCTCCTACTGGTCGGGGGCGGCGAGCCTTTCCGCAGAGTGGCCGTTCGGCTTGAGCGTGAGCGGCGAGATCGAGAACGACTTCGAGTGGTACCAGTACGATCGGAAAGACGCGGTCTACTTCGATTTCGCGGAAAACCGCACGTCGCTCCTGCTCAACTGGCACCCTTCGCTGTACGCGACCGCCGGCGCCGGACCGACCTTCGCCTTCCTGCAGAGCGACGTTTCGGACGAGGACGACTACTCGGAGTACGGAGCCAGGGTCGCTGTGGATTATTCTCGAGCAAGCGGGGTTTGGTTCTCGTTGTCTTACGAAGTCGGCAGGAGACGGTACCCGTCATTCGCCGGTGAAGACGGGGATTTCTCCTTGTTCTCCGATTACGTCTTCCACCGGATCGCCGCCTTCGTGAGCCAGCGCTTGTGGGATAGCGTGACTTTCACTGGACTGCTCGACTACCAACCGGAGGACCACGAGAGAGAGGATGACGATGCCACCGCCACTCTCTTTTCGCTCAGCGTCGCGTATACCTTTTGACTCGGCCGGGAAGAGCCGGGGCGATCACTTCCCCAACATCACTTTGAACTCCTCCGTCAGCAGCGGCACGACCTCGAACAGATCTCCCACGATGCCGTAATCGGCCTTCTGGAAAATGGGCGCGTTCTCGTCCTTGTTGACGGCGACGATCACCTTCGACGTGCGCATCCCCACCAGGTGCTGGATGGCCCCGGAAATCCCGACGGCGAAGTACAGCTTGGGATTCACCACTTTGCCCGTCTGGCCGATCTGAGTAGAATGGGGCACGTAACCCGCATCGACCGCCGCGCGCGACGACCCCACTGTGCCGCCAATCACGTCTGCCAGCTTCTGGAGGATCGCGAAGTTCTCTCCGCTTTTGAGCGCGCGGCCGCCGGCGACGATGACCTCGGACTCCGTGACATCCTTGCCGCCGGTGGCCGCCTTGATCGTCTCGGTGACGCGCCCCTTGACGGCGTCGGCCGACAATGCGACCGGGACCTCGACCACCTCGGCCGAGGAGCTTCGACGCTCGGCCGGGGGATAGATATTGGGCCGGATGGAGCACATCTGAATGGCCGCCTTCGAGACCGTTTCCATGTAAACCTTGCCCGAGTAAACCGGCCGTATCACCCTCAGGTTTCCTTCCTTGAGCCCCACTTCCGTGCAGTCGGTGAAAAGCGAAGCTCCCACTTTGGCGGCGACCCTTGCCGACAGGTCCTTGCCCATCGCCGTGGCGCCGAACAACACGAACTTCGGCTTTCCCCGCTCGATGATGGCCTCGAGCGCCATGGCATGGCCCTGCGAGGAGTAGTGTGCAAGCTCGGAGTGCTTGGCCACGAACACGCGGGCCAAGTCGAAACGCCGCGCTTCCCCAACCCGCTCGGGATCGACATCGCTGCCCACCAGTGCCAACTGCACCTCCCCGCCCGTTTCCTTCGCCAGCGATTGCGCGGCGGTGATCAACTCGGCATTGATCCCCTTGAAAACGCCCTCTCGAATCTCGGCATACACCAGCACGTTGCTCATGTCTTTATCGGGACGAGGGTCCCTTTCCTTTCCTCGTGATGACGCTAGATTATCTTCGCCTCCGCCCTCAGCAGGCGGACGAGTTCTTTTGCCTGTTCCTTGGGCTCGCCGGGAATCATCTTCACCGGCGGACGTTCGGGCAGCGGATGGAACTTCTGCCCGTACGACTGCGCTGCGGATTTCCCCACCCGCCCGGCGTCGAGCCCGATATTGGACAGCGCGATTTTCTTGATTTCCTTCTTCTTGGCCTTCATGATGCCGGGCAGCGACGCGTAGCGAGGTTCGTTCAGCCCCTTTTCGCACGACACCAGCGCCGGCAACGTAAGCGTGACGATCTCGTCTCCACCCTCCACACGCCGTTTCACTGTCGCCGTCTTCCCGTCACCACCCAGTTTGAACTCGACCGCGATCAAAGCCTGCGACAACCCGAGGTACTCCGCGACCGCGGGCGGCGTTTGGGCGGCGTCGAAATCGATACCCTGCTTGCCGCAAAAAACGAGGTCCGGCGCGACCGGCTTGAGGGCCTCCGCGAGCACACGAGCGTTTCCCTGTGAGTCCCCGCCCTCGAACGCCGGATCACTCAAGTGGATCGCTTCGTCCGCGCCCATGGCCAGCGCGGTGCGCAGCGATTCCACCACCCGGTCGGGCCCGAGCGACACCACGGTGACGGTGGAGCCGTCCTTCAACTGTTCTTTGATGAGCAACGCCTGTTCGACGGCGTACTCGTCGTACGGGTTCATGACGAACTTGATGCCCTGGGTTTCGATATCCGTCCCGTCGGCGTTGATTTTGATCTTCGCCTCGGTGTCGGGCACGTTCTTGATCAACGCAACCAACTTCAATGTGATTCCTCCTTGCCGACCTACGTGGCCAAAACGCTGATGCCGGCACCCCACAGACGCCTCGGCGCCCAAGGCATCGAGACTCCACTGGGGTGACCGACGGCCCCGTCAATGCAGATTCTGAAGCAAGTGCCGGGAAATGACGATGCGTTGGATCTCGCTCGTCCCCTCGTAGATCTCCGTCACACGGGCGTCCCGGAAAAACCGTTCCACCTTGAAGTCCTCAAGGTATCCTGCCCCGCCGTGGACCTGGATCGCCTGCCGCGCGCACTCGTTGCATATCTCGGATGCGAACAGCTTCGCCATGGCCGCCTCCTTGGCGTGCGGCTTGCCCTCATCTTTGAGCCGCGCGGCATTGTACATAAGCAAACGCGCGGCCTCGATCCTGGTGGCCATGTCGGCGATCTTCCACTGTATCGCCTGGAAGTGAGCGATCTGCTTGCCGAACGCTTCCCGCTCCTCCGCGTACTTGACCGTTTCGTCCAAGCACGCCTGCGCGATACCGACCCCCTGGCAT
>Ga0316622_100004312_pt1 | contig 10422 bp, 16 predicted proteins | sample OWC_Aug_OW2_C1_D_FD_207646 | JGI IMG/M metagenome (GOLD analysis project Ga0316622, IMG submission 207646) | Wetland soil microbial communities from Old Woman Creek delta, Ohio, United States - OWC_Aug_OW2_C1_D5_C | ecosystem: Environmental > Terrestrial > Soil > Wetlands | place: USA: Ohio... | reverse complement strand
AGGAACGTGCGCTCGCGGGCGGGCATGTCCCGCCGGTCCCACCAGACCTGGAAGCCGCGCGCAGTCAGATCCTCGTATAACCGGTCGACGAACGGTTCGTCATCGTCGCGGGCGTGGGAGAGGAAGACCCGGCAGGCAACCTCGCGGCCGCAAGCCCGGCAAGCGCGCACGCCGTGATCGGGAACGTACGCGACGTCCGTCGAGCCGCAGTCCCGGCACGTCCAATGGCCCGCAATCGTGGATTGAGGAGACACGCACGAACCTCCGGGCACACAGGATGCCGAACGCCGTGGCGAGGGGCCTGGAGCCGTCCTTGCGCCGGTCTGGCAGATTTTATCCAACCGGGCTCACGCGAGAGCCGCGTTCGTACTCTGCTGCGAGCGATCCGAGACCTGGAATTGGCAACGCAGCCACAGGTAGAAACGGCCGCTGCTTCCGCTGGCCCCCTCGCAGAGTCACCCGGCGACTCACCTGACTCCACCCTCGTTGCGCGATCGCCAGCCCGGTCGCCGGCCGCGCGCCGCTCTCGCCAACTCATTGACAGGACGTGAGGTGCCCCGTCGCTCGCGATCCCGCCCCACCGCTCGTACGGGCTGGCGCGATCGTTGCGACTGGAGGGAGCGGGCAGCGGCATCCGGCCGGCGACTTGGCCGGACGGGCTCATCAACCAACCAGGATGGAGGCGCTCATGACGACGACATCGATGCTCACCCTCCGGACCGACCGGGCTCACAACCCCCTGTGGCCGCGCGTCGTGGCGACCTGTCTGGTCGCCGCGCTCCTGGTCGGAGGGCTCCCGTCCTCCGTGGGGGCCGCATGGCGCGACCGCTCGAGCGAACTACCGGGCATGACCTCCAGCGGCACCGTCATCGCCATCGCCGCCGTCGGCGGCGCGGCTGTCGTGGCGCTGGTGATCCTCGCCAAGAAGAAGGGCGACAAAGAGGTTGCCTTCGAAGTCGAACCGCCGAAGTTCCCCGACGAAACCTCCGGCCCCGTCGCCGCCAAGGCCAGCATCGCCAACAAGACGAAGGCGACGATGACGGTGACGCAATTGTCGCTGGAGGGCGACAGCGGGACCTGGAGTCTCCCTGACGGGCTGCAGGCGCCGTTCACGGTGGCCGCGGGCGAGCGGGTCGACGTGACGGTGAGCTACGACCCCGCCGCGGCTGGCCAGAGCAAGAAGAAGGCCCACCTGCGCGTCGTCGCTGCGGCCCCGCAGAAGAAGGACACCGTGCGGGTCGTCTCGTTCTCGGGACCGAACGGGCAGCCCGAGTCCAGCTCGTACCCTGATCTGCCGGAGGGGATCATCCTGCCACAGAGGTGAGCGATGGCACCCGTGCGGGCGCCGGCATTGCCGCGCCCGCGCGCGCACGGGGGCTGACCGCCATTGCGACCGGCGAAGCACCTGCGGGGGGAACGTCGGCGCGGAACCGGGTTCTTTTCGCGTTGAGTGGAGTTCGTTTCCAGGCGCGTGTCGGGGTGGAGGATGCCATGGAAAGCGGGACGATGCGGTTACTGATCGGCACGGTCCTTCTCTTCTGTGCGATAGCATGCGGCGGCGGGGATGAAACGGGCACGACGCCGACGTCGCCGACACCGACGTCGCCAACTGCGACGCCGATCACGTTCAGCGTCCGGGCGGAGGGAACGATCAACAACTGGACGGAATGGGGCGGGGGCGCGACGACGTTGGCCAAGAACGGGCAGGCGTTCTTCTCGAAGACCGGCGGGGCGGGGGGCGCACGGGGGTTTACCGTCGCCACGGCCAACGCAACCACGGGGGATGTCCTCTCGGCAGGCACGAACTTCGACACCTGGCAATACGCCAATCAGAAGGATGCGCTCGTGCGCTACCTGGACTCCATCGCGAACGGTACGCTCGTTCTCGTCGGGGTAGCCGACGACGCCGGGTTTCAGAGCACCTCCGGGACTGCGGCGGTGATTGCGGCGTTGGAGAAGCGCGGCTGCACCCGCATCCGCGAGTACGGGTTCCGCGATTCCTACGCGGTCATCTTCATCGCGGGCGAGACGACGCCCAAGGCCGAGGCGTTCAGCACCACCGCTTCGGTTTCGATCCAGTACGCGGTCACGCCGCGATGAGGTGCGGGCGGGGCGAGGGCGACCGCCAGCCGGTGGCGGCGGCGGTCCATCAACCGGTTGAAGCGGGTCTGGAAGAGGGCGCCCACGGGTCATGGGCGCCCGAACAAGACCTGACTACACTGGCAGACACATCGCCGACTCCACCCCGCGCCTGTCCAAGTCACTCCGCCGGGAGCGCACCCACGATGAGGCTGGGCGTCTCCTGACCCTTCTCTATCCGGCGCGCTGGCGTACCGGCTTCTACTACAACGCTGACGGGGCCGGGCGCGTGCTGGCGGCCTGCTGCGCGCTGCCCGACGGGGCCCGGAGAAGGCGCCAATTCGACGCGCGCGGTCGGCAGACGGCGGTGATGCGCGCATCCTCGGCGGCGGCCGTCGGCGTCCGATACGGGTGGGGCGGGTGGAGCCGGCTGCGCGCTGCGGACCACGGCGATGGGCAGGCCGTCAAGTTCGCGCGCGACGCCAGAGGCCGCGTGGTGCAGCGGTCGCTGGAAATCGGCTTCTCGGTGCGGTTCGCCTGTGACTTCCTCGGCCGCCTGGAGTCCATCGAGACGCCGACCGGCTCGATTGCCTACGAATATCAGGCCGGCGCCAACCGGGCCGTCCGGCGCCTACCGGACGGCGTGTGGAGCGCGTGGGACTTCCTGCCAGACGGCAGACTCCAGTCGATCGCCCACGCCGACGCGGTCAACCGAATCTTCCTGAAACTGGACTACGCGTACCGGCCGGACGGCCTGATCCGAGAGGTACGCGAATAGAGCCGCGGCGGCGAACAAGTGGCCCGCAATCACTACGACCAGGTGCATTGCCTGACCGGCGTCAGCGCCGCGCGAACGCGCGAATCAGCTACGAGTACGACTCGCTCGGCAACCGGACGCTGGCGCGCGAGGAGGGCGCGCCCATGTGCGCATGCGCGCTCGACTGGGCGGAGCGGCTGCTCGAGGTCGACGGCAGACCGTGCGATCACGACGGGGTCGGCAACCTGGTTCGACTGGTGGGCCCGAACGGCGAGTCAGCCTTCGCCTTCGACGGCGCCAGTGCCCTGTCGGCCGCCCGCACACGCCGCGGGTGTGTGGACTATTGCCACGACGGCGAAGGGCGCCTCGTCTCGCGCAGATCGGCAGATGGCGTCACGCGCTACCTGCCCGACCCGACGCCGCGGAAATGGCGCCCGCTGCTCGCGGTTGACGCCAGCGCGAAGAAGACGTTCTACATCTGGGACGGCGGGGTCGTCGTGGCGGCGCTCTAGGGCGGCGCTCTCATGTTTCCGCTGCACGACCACCTCGGGTTGGTTCGCCACTGGCTCGACGCCTACAGCCAGCCGGGTTCGATCCTCTCGTACGGTCCCCTCGGCGAACCTGTCGATCCAGTGCCTGGCGAAGCGTTGACGCCCGGGTATGCAGGCCTCTTCCTGGACCCAGTCGCAGGCCTGGCCCTCACAGCACGACGCGCGTAGGCGCCGGCGCTCCGCCGCTTCCTCCAGCGCGACCCGGTATGGGATCCGTCGGCCGCCTCCATCAAGAAGCTCTCGGCGTACGCCTACTGCGGGGACGACCCGATCAACTTCGTTGACCGGACCGGCTGCAGCCCGCAAGGCGCGACGACGGTCAGGGCCCCGACCCGGATCCTGCGCGACATAGCGGACTGGAGCGCGTCGGTTCACAGCGCTCTGGCCGTCCATTCGGCGCGGTCGGCGGGGTTGGAGCCAGACGCCTGGGCCGGTCAGGCCGTCGCCTCGGGGGCCGCTTCGTTCACCGACCTCTGAGCCGGCTTCATGCCGGGCGAGTCTGCGAGCGCCGCACAAAGCGACGCGTCAGCCATCTGGGACGTAGCGCTGTTCGGAGCCGTGCTGATGAACCCCGGAATACTAGTGCCTGTCGTGGTCGCCCAAACGGTGAGGGGCGGGTGGGCGGCGATGGCGAGCGTGGGAGCCGGCCCGTGAGTGAATGCAGGCCGCGAGGCGCTCGGCCTTGTCGGGACCGGAATCAGCCTCACGGCGGGCAGGCTGGCCGCACGTTTGCCTCGGTATCCGGCCAGCTCCAGTTCGGGTTCTCGACGCCCCTGGTCCACCACCTGAATGCGGCGGACGCGATTGACATTGTCGGACTCGGCGAGTCTCGCACCCGACGATGCGATCGTGCGCGCGGTGGCCGGTGATGGCCAGGCGGACCGCGCCTTGCCATCGATGCGGCAGGCAGCCTCGACGCCGGAGTGCTTCACTCCGGTGCGCGCCGAGAGCGGGAAGGGTGCCGCAACTGCGGTGAGCCTGCCCGGAGCGGCCGGTCGGGCATTCGGCACGTGCTCGCTGATCGAGGTGGACTTCGAATTGCCGATCGCGCGGGGCCAGTCGCTCTCGCTCTCGAAACACAACCAGTCGTTCTCTCGCCCGGCGGGCGGACTGGGCGTGGCCTGGACGCTCGACCTCCCAAGGCTGGACCGCCACGTCCGCCGCGTGCGGCAGCAGGGCGATCGAACCGAGACCGTTGGCGTCTACCTGTTGTGCAGCCCGCTCATTAGCGTCTGCGCGCGGCTCGATCGGCGTGCGTTCGTCCCGGAGGCGAATGGGGGACTGCTCGTCTGCGAAGGCGCCCCCGAGACACTCGGTCTCGCGAACGATCGGGAGCTGAAGACGGGCGCGGAGACCACCGTCGTGATCTTACGCGACGGCAGCCGGTGGCACTTCGATCAGGAAGGTACGTTTGCGCTCGCCATACGCGCGAGGCAGATGAATCGCGCTCTTCCAGTTGATGAATCTGCCCACCTGCGAGACCGCATGTTTCGGCGGGATCGCGATCAACATATGCACATGGTCCGCCAGCAGGCGCCCCCTCCTCAATCCGGGTCTCCTCCTGCGCGGCAAGGCTCGGAAGACCTCGCCCAAGTGCTGCCTCGATTCCCCGTAGATCGTCTTCCGACGGGACTTCGGGACAAACACGACGTGAACACGACGTGATGCTTGCACGCCCACACCGAGTGGTTCAGACTCTCGATTCTGTCCATCCTGCTGTTTCCCTTCGTGCGCTTGGCGGCTCACGCGGGAAGCACCTCTGGTGAACACGCCTCTTGATACGTCACACGTCGACTGCCTCCCCGGTCGAGCCCGGGGGCTTCCGTTGACAGCTAGGGCCCCACATCCATGCGTCGGCGTATGCGTCCAAGGGTCTCCGTTCGTTTGGGTGTTGGATTGGGTATACTACTGCGACCGCAGCGGAAGATGGTCCCCCACCCGCAACCTGCCCGCCGACGGCTATTCCACGGAGCCTACCGAACCGAAAGGAGCACGGCAATGGAGAATCCGAGAGTACCTCATGTGGTCTCGAGCGGGAATGAGCACTTGTTCGCGGATGTGGTGAGCTTCATCATGGCCTTGCCACAGGACGCAAGAGATACTCTCTATGACCATCTCTTTGAGCTATTCAAAGCGGTTCATCTCGATCGCAAGCCGATGGACCTTGATTCGATTAGGCAGTCAATCCGTGTCTTGGGAATAGACACGGAAACGCCGCTAGGGACCGCATACACGATGGTCCTGATCATGGATCAGGGAAGACTCAACTTGAAGCATGTGTACTTCGCTCATCCATCACGGCGGCCCTCCTCAACTCCCGCGATGAGGTCGGTCAGCGGATGGTGCTCGGCCTGCGGTTCGAGAATCAAGACAGACGGACATTGCTCAGACTGCTGCCGGTTTCATGAAATGATCGACGAAGACTAGAGGGCAGAATGACGCGCGCAGGGAACGGTCTCCCGCTGCTCTCGTCGATCTCGTGGCCGAATGGGCTGCGGGTGAGCCACACGCGTGATACCGAGGGTCGGCTCATAGCCCTGTCCTGCGGCTCCGGTTTCAGTGTCGAGTGTGCGCACGACGGGCGTGGGCGGTGCGTGGCGGTCGAGTGGATGGCGCAGGGGAACGCGTGACCACGAGATGTGTGGCTGGATAGCCCGAAGGTCGCGCGCCGCACGACTTGCGCGTGAATGGACAGTCTCACCGCCTGAACATCGCGACCAGTTGGTCGTAGACCTGGTGCATGACCCGATCGAAGCGCATCTCCCTCCGCTCCATCGTCTCCAGCACGGCGAGACACTTCCGGACTTCGGACGCCTCCGCCGCGCTGTCGCCTTGCTGCTGCGCGACCCGGCAAGAAGAATGGGAGCCGCGACTCTGAGTCACGGCCCGGTTCGTCTTCATGCGGCAACCCTGATGCGGAATCCCCGATCTATTCTTGTGAAGTCGGGTTATTCCGGAAGCGACTTGCCGGGTGCCACTAGCGCCGCAGGTAGATAGCAGTCCTCGCAAGAGGAAGAGATAAGACCAACAGGGTACTTCTCTCGTGGCCCTGTTCGACCGGCAGACCGGCTACCTCGACCGGCTGGCGCTCGACGTGCGGAAGGCGACGCAGTGGCAGGCCCGCCGCGTGGCGCTGGCGCGTGCCGAGTTGATTCGGGCGGTACTCGACTCGCTGGAAGGCGCAGCCCCGGCCATCGACGCCGACGGTCCCGCGCTCGTGCTGAAGACGCCGCTGGCTCGCATCGGCCTGAAGTAGAATCTCCCCTATCGGAGAGGCGACACATGGGCCTTCGATGCGTGTTCGGCCACGACTGGAGCGGTGTCACCTGTCGGCGCTGTGCGGCGACGTGTATGCACGACTGGGATGATTGCACCTGTCGCCGCTGTAGGTCCGACTTACGTGAGATGGACTTACGCCAGATCGATCTGCACGGACAGAGTCTGCGTGGGGCAAAACTGTTTTCTTTGGATTTCAGCAAGGCGAACCTGAGCGAGGCAGACCTAAGCCAAGCGTTCCTGGGGAAGGCGAACCTAAGCGGGGCCAACCTCAGGCTGGCGAAACTATGCCAGACGAGCTTCTACGGAGCCAATCTGAGAGGGGCAGACCTTCGTGGAGCGGACCTTTTCTTGGCAGAACTAAGCAGGGCGAATCTGAGCGGGGCAGACCTTCGCGGAGCGAACATCCATCGGGCGAAGATGCTGAAGGCCGACCTCAGCGAGACGCTGTTCGATCAGTGTGGATTGACGATCGATCTTGCCGGATATGTAAGCACTGACGAGGGTGAACTCTACGTGCGCGAGCGGGCCGCCGAGCGGGCGGAACAGCTCTGGAAGGCAGCCGTAAGGACAGAGAAGGGCGAGTGAGTCGTTGCAGAATGCTAAAGATGCCGCAATAGGGAGGAGAGCGCGAGGCGGCAGTTCGATGCGCGGTCGCCGATGCGGGAGCGGGATCGGGAGCGGCGATTGAACGCGGCGAGGAACGGCACCTCATGGTAGGGCGAACCTGATGAATGAGTCACGGCTTTGGGGTTATTCCGATTTCGTGCTGCTGTGCCCCGACATGGGTAGCCGCATGACTGCTAGAGAGGCGTTCGACCGGTGCGTGGAGTTCGCCAGAACCGGATCGAAGCGAGAGATTGCGTACGAACTGGCCGAACTGTCTAGCCCGAGCGGTGAGTACGTGGCTATTTGCCGCATGTTCGGCGATTCGACTGAGGTCGTGCCTTCAAGCGTGATTCAGGCATGTGATTTTGGCATTGATGACCGGCGCTTTCCGGTTCGTCGGATGGAATATGTTAGGCATCTAGTGTGCTGAGTTATAAGTACTGAAACATATTCACGCGGCCGGACGTACAAGGAGTACAAAGGGGGTACTCCGATGGGACGACGCGGCCGCCCGATGCCCGATCTCGTGTTGACCGATGACGAACGGCTGACGCTGGTGCAGTGGACCCGTCGCCGAACGACCGCCCAGGCCTTGGCGACCCGCGCACGGATCGTGCTGGCGTGCGCCGACGGTCTCACCAATAGCGCCGTCGCGGACCGCGAACGCGTGACGCGTCCGACGGTCGGACGCTGGCGGCAGCGGTTTGTCGACGGGCGCTGTCCCGGGTTGCTCGACGAACCCAAGCCGGGGGCCCCACGGCAGATTACTGACGCGATGGTCGAGCACGCGCTGACGACGACACTCGAGACCCTGCCCGTCGACGCGACCCAGTGGAGCACGCGGTCGTTGGCGAAGCGGTGTGGCCTCAGCCAGACGGCCGTGGCGCGCATCTGGAAGGCGTTCGCGCTGCAGCCGCACCGCGCGAGCACCTTCAAGCTGTCGAAGGACCCGCTGTTCATTGAGAAGGTGCGGGATATTGTCGGGTTGTACCTCCACCCGCCCGACAAGGCGTTGGTGCTGTGCGTGGACGAGAAGAGCCAGATTCAGGCGCTGCAGCGCACGGCCCCTCTCCTGCCGATGCGCCCCGGCCAGATTGAGCGCCGCACGCACGACGACACGCGACACGGAACGACCTCGTTGTTTGCCGCCCTCGACGCGAAGAGTGGCGAAGTGATTGGGCAGTGTCAAGCGCGGCATCGCGCGCGGGAGTTTCGCCGCTTCCTCAACACCATCGACGCGAACGTGCCCGAGGACCTCGACGTGCATGTCATTCTCGACAACTACGGGACGCACAAAGCGCCGACGATTCATCGTTGGCTGGCGGCGCACCCGCGCTACCATCTCCACTTCACGCCCACCAGTGCCTCCTGGATCAACCTCGTCGAACGCTGGTTTGGCGAACTCGACCGCAAGCAACTGCGCCGCGGCAACTTCCACGGTACCGACGAACTCGTCGCCACGATCATGCGCTACGTCGGACACTCGAACGTGGCACCCAGACCGTTTGTCTGGACGAGAACGGCCGACGAAATCCTGGCCAGCGTGGCCCGGTTTTGTCAGCGTACTTCCGCCTCAGCACACTAGCGCCTCCTCGACCACACGACGGCTGATACCCATTGGCGTGGCTCAAGGCCAAGCATGTCGGGGCTGGTCCTCGCCTCCAGAAGCACGTCGCTACCCCACGGGTCCTTTGCTCGCCGGGGTTGTATTGTCCCACGGCGTCATCGCTACTACGACCCGACCCACCGGTCTCGTCACCACCCCTCGCCTTGCTTGCGGCTTGTGCGACGGGCCTCGCGACGACGAGACCTTCCCTACTTTGGATCACCAGCCATTCCTCTGATGCCACCACCCATGTGCCGGAGCAGGCATCGACTGCACTAGCCCGTTGCTTTCGTCGATGTCCATCGGCCTTCGCCCATGCGGGAATGGGCTCGGCCGCTCGTTAGACCACGACCCGTTTCTCGTGGCCAGCCGTGTCGACAACGCAGTGTTCGCTCTCCGCTGCGGCCTCAGATTTCGCTCGCCCTCCTGACGGGTCGGACCGATCGTATCGGCCCCGAGGACTTTCACCTGAGCTTGCACTCTCATCTGTCACCCGGTGTGAGTGCCAGATGCTGCTACGCAGCCGAACCGGGCAATTGCTGCGGCGGGACTCTCACCCGCGTGGTCAGTGCTGTTACAGGCTGCACCCCGCACACGGCTTACCGATGGTCGCTCGGGTCGTCACATTATGCAGCCCCCGGATACGCAATCATCCCGCGAAGTCGGCAGAGTCCCAGGGCTTCGAAGAAGGGACGGCGCCACGCGGTGGCTCGCCCGGCCGTCGGGCGGGAGCCGTGCCGTTTGAGCAGGAGCCCACGCAGTCGGTCCTCGACATACTGGTCGAGTTGCCCGAAGCGGATCGCCGCGTTGCCCGTCCGAAAGTACTGGCGCCAGCCACGCACCACCGCGTTGACGTCCGCAATCACCGGGCGGAGATCCTCATGGCAGCGCCCGCGGGGCGTCAGGTCTCGGACGCGCCAGCGCACCTGCCGCATCGCCGCCTGAGAGGGTGCCCGCTGCAGGAAATAGACGCGTCGTCGCGCCGCTTCTGCCGGACGCCTCGCGACGTCACGCAGGGAACCGCGTTACCCTATTGCTCAGCGCTTCATGGGGGGTGGGCCCCTTTCAGCCCACGAGGAACGCGCCGCTTTCACTGCGCACACACAATAGTTTTGAGCGCGATGGATCAAACCGGAACACCACCTCCGTGAACGCGGCATAGACCTGACGCCCGCCCGCGCCCTGGCGCGACTGGTAACGGTGCAGACGGCCGATATCATCCTCCCCACGACCGACGGCCGTGAGATTCGCCTGCGTCGCGGCGTCACGCCCTCGCGCGAGCAGCGGCGCCTCCTCGACTAACTCGGCGTGACCAACAAGGCCCACTTGGCATGGAACGCCGAACGCAGTGCAGATTCAGCTATCGCGTGAGCGGACTCCCGAGACTTTCTCGACGTGTCGCCCATACCGTGACGGACTTGGGCTAGAATCGCCAGCACTAGGTCGTGAGCGTTGCGGGCTGCTGCGAAGCCTCGGCAACTTGCAGGAGCTTACAGCGGGACGGCGGCTTACTGAACTGTTCATTGGACCCTCACGGGTACGTA
>Ga0316622_100004311_pt1 | contig 10425 bp, 13 predicted proteins | sample OWC_Aug_OW2_C1_D_FD_207646 | JGI IMG/M metagenome (GOLD analysis project Ga0316622, IMG submission 207646) | Wetland soil microbial communities from Old Woman Creek delta, Ohio, United States - OWC_Aug_OW2_C1_D5_C | ecosystem: Environmental > Terrestrial > Soil > Wetlands | place: USA: Ohio... | reverse complement strand
CGCGTTTCTGCGCCTCCGATCTCCTGGCAACATGGAGCGAGCGCCCGAGTTACTGATGACCTTCCCGTATCTTGCATCCCCCGAGGCGTGCAACACCTGTTTCGATTGTGTGAATGAGTGTCCAGTGTCGGCGCTTCGGTTGATCGCCGGGGCGCCGGACACGGATGCGTCCGCGTCGCCAGACAGAGGTACAGGGTACAGGTTCAGCCTGTTGAGCCTGGTCTGACCACGGCAAGTTTCACGGCAAGTTCTCGTCAGCACGTGACAATCGTGTAAGACACGCTTCCCCAGAACGCCTAAACAGCCCTTTTGAGGCTTGGAAAGGCCCGCGTAAGGACGTCGCCCGTGCCGCGCGCCGGCCGATACCATCGGCCGGGATACATCTGGCACCTCGCGCAGCGCGGTCATCGCAAGCAGTTGCTGCTCGAGTTCGCGCGCGATGATCGGGCGCGGGTAGGCGAGCTGCGTGAGGCGCGTCGTAAGAGCCCATTTCGGGGCTGAAAATTGCCGAGTAAGCCGACAAAACGCCTGCGATGTCGACGAAACCCATGCGTTGCTGGCGACTTGCAGCGGTCCGACCCGCGAAGCCGCCCCTCGCACCTCCCTCACCTCGCCGTTCGGGCGGCCACCCCGTGTCGATCGCAGCACTTCTTTCGTCTTGCAGCAGCCCGCTCTTGTGAGCATGCTGCGTCGGATCATGGTGGGTGGACTCGACAGTGACGCGGGGCGGGGACCGGTAGCGATTCGGCGGGGGCCTTCTGCCCGCTTGGTTTGCGGTCTCGCTTTCCTCTGCCTCGTTCGCCTCGCCGGGCAGGCCGCGGCAAGCGCAGTGCCGCCGGCGCCGGAACCGCTCGTAGCGGCCATTCGCGGCATCGTCGAAGCGGGCCGGCAGCCGCTTTTGCATCGGCCGGATTTCTCCGACCAAGAGGATTCCACCCGGCGACTGTACGAGGCGTCGAACTTCCGCCCCCTCTGGCTGCGCAGCGACAAGCCGACCAGCCAGGCAACAGAGATCCTGCGCGTGCTGTCCGAGGCGGACCGGCGCGGGCTGTCGCCGGAGGATTACGACGCGGCACGATTGCGCGAGGACGCGGCGCGCTTCGATGCCGCCTCGCCGCCGGCGGCCGGAGACGCCGCAGCGTTCGACACCGCACTGACGGTCTGCGTCCTCCGCTACGTATCCGACGCCCATCTCGGACGCGTCCAGCCCCGCGCCGTCGGATTCGCCCTCGAGATGGAGGCCACACCGTTCGACCCGGTGGCGTTCGTGTCGCAACTGCCGGCGGCAGAGGCGCCGGCACGACTTCTGGCCACCCTCGATCCGCAGTTTGCGCTCTTCGGGCCGCTCATCACGGCGCTGGCGCACTGGCACGACTTGGCCGCGCGCACCGATGTTCCGCAGGTTCCGACCCTGCCGAAGCTTCGCCCGGGCGAGTCGCACGCCGGCGTTGGGCCGCTGCGGGAGTTCTTGCGTGCCATCGGCGACCTGCCGAGCGCCGCCCGAGCGCCGAAGGACGCTCGCGTGTACGATCCCGACCTGGTCAGGGCGGTGCGGCGGTTTCAGGAGCGCCAGGGCCTCGGCGCGGACGGAGTGATCGGCGCGGCGACGTTGAGGCAGTTGCAGATCTCTCCGGCGGGCCGGGTACGGCAGATCGAACTGGCGCTGGAGCGGCTGCGGTGGCTGCCGCCGCCGGACGACGAGGCGTTCGTCGTCGTCAATCTCCCCGAGTTCCAGCTGCGCGGATACTACCGTGGGAATACCAGTCCGGCGCTGCAGTTGCGCGCCGTGGTGGGATCGGCCTCTCTGCGTCGCGAGACGCCCGTGCTGCACGCCAGCATGCAGTACCTCGTGTTTCGCCCGTACTGGGATGTGCCGCCCACGATTGCGCAGAAAGAAATCCTGCCCGACTCGGCGCGGGATCCGGCCTACTTCTCCCGGCACCACTACGAGTTTCACAACGGCCGCATCCGGCAACGCCCCGGGAACCACAACGCCCTCGGCTTGCTCAAGTTCGTCTTTCCCAACCCGTTCAACGTTTACATGCACGACACGCCGACCAAGAGACTGTTTGCAAAGAGCCGGCGCGACTTCAGCCACGGGTGCATCCGCGTATCCGACGCGGCGGCGCTGGCGGAATTCGTGCTCCGCGGGCAGGGCAAGTGGGATCGCGAGGGGATCGATACCTCCATAAAGAGCGGCCGGAACAACCGGCGTGTGTATCTGGAGCGACCGGTCGGGGTCTACCTGCTCTACAGCACGGTCGTGGTCGACGAGGACGGAACGACGCATTTCTTCGAGGACATCTACGGGCACGATGCGCGACTCGACGCGGTACTTGCCAAAGGTCCGCCGTATCCGTATCCAACTCCAGCACCCGTTATGGTCCAGGCTGAAGCGGAGTCGGGATGAATCGGTGGATGTGGAGAACCGCGGCGGTAGTCGCCCTTTGCTGCGTGCTGCCCGGCCCCTCGCCCGCGCGAATGCGCGGCTCCCGTGTTTCGAAGCCGTCGGCCCGGCAGGGCGAGGTGCGGCGATTCCCCGCCGCACCAGCCGAGTGGCCCCGTCGCGAGGTCCTGGATCTGGCGATGCGGGCGTACCGGTGTGGCCGGGCGGCAGGTCAGTTCGACAGCCCGATCCTCACCGTCATCGACTACTCGCTGCCGTCGACCGAGAAGCGGCTCTGGGTAATCGACCTGGCGAAACGCCAAGTCCTGTTCCACGAGCTCGTCGCGCATGGACAGAACAGCGGCGAGGCGTACGCGGTGGACTTCTCCAACCGGCCGGAGTCCCGTCAGTCGAGCCTCGGGCTGTTCCGCACCGAAGACGTTTACGACGGCCGCCACGGCGAGTCGCTGCGGCTGATCGGCCTGGAGCCGGGGATCAACGACCGCGCCGAGGAGCGCCGCATCGTGCTGCACGGCGCCGCCTACGTGAACCCGCGCGTGGTGGAGCGCTTCGGCCAGCTCGGCCGCAGCTGGGGCTGCCCCGCGGTGGATCGCGCCGTGCTTCCGCAAATCGTGCGGCACATCGATGAGGGCACGGCTCTCTTCGCGTACTATCCGGATCCCCGCTGGCTGCGCCAGTCGCGCTTCCTGCAGTGCGACGCGAACCTCGTGGCCAGGTAAGCGTCACCGGCGGCCCGCCCGTCGACACGCTGTACGAAGCCGTTCCCGGACCGCGGCCTCGGCGACCGTCACTTCTCCTCGTCGTACACCTTCCACATGTCGTCGTCGTCGAAGATCTTCTCAGAATCGTCAGCGTGCATGGCGTCACGCTCGAAGTCGCGACGGCTGCCGCGGCTGGCGTGAAACTCCTGGTAGAGGTCGTGCTGGATCATCGTGCTCATGACCTCGTTGGTGCCGGTCCAGATCTGTGCCAGTCGCGTGTCGCGCACTGCGCGCTCGATCGGGTAGACGTCAATGTAGCCGATGCCGCCGGTGATCTGCTGAGAGCTTGAGCGTGGTCGTACCACGGCAAGTGTCCGTGTGGTCGTACCACGGCAAGTGTCCGTAAGAACGTGACAATCGTGCAAAACATCTCCCATTGCAAGGTTTAGACGGCCAGTTCAGGGCTTGAAAAGGCCCGCATAAGAAAGTCGCCTGTGCCGTGCGCCCGCCGATGCCACCGGCCGGGGTACATCTGGCCCTTCACGCAGCACTGTCATTGCACACAGTTCCTGCTCGCGTTCGCGCGCGATCACGCGGCGTGGCTGAACGGGCTGCACGAGGCGTGTCGTCCGGGCCCATTTCGGGGCTGAAAATGGCCGTTTAACAGGCTGCTGAAAAACCCCGCCGCATGCTTCGACAGGCTCAGCATGAGCGGAACCCCTCTTTGATTTCATTCGACTTTTCCGCTCGCCCTGAGCTTGTCGAAGGGCGCTCAAAGCCTTTTTCAGCAACCTGCTGATATGGAACGACCTGTCAATCTTGGCAGATAGCCACTGCGATTTATCCTCCATGCGCGTGTGGTGAGGCAGAGATGGGCCACGATACCGAGGCGAGCATTACCGACGGTTGATCAGTCTGATATTCGAGGATCTCGAGCACGCACGAGGCGTGTTCACCTACACGATCACTGTTCGTCGCGGAGCTACCTCGGACTAAGGTCGCGGATCTCGGGCAGCGAAGCCCTGTCGCATAGCAGGCCGCGAGGATTCTCCTGACCCGGCGTCGCCCGATATGTGCCCCGTCCTGCCTCACCAACTCTCCTGCTTCCCTTAACCGCTGTCTTCAGATTGTTGAGCTATGCCGCTGCGCGCGTCTGCGTCTGGGGCTTTTCGACTTCGATCCCGATCGCCCACATGAACGCGAGGAGCTCGCGGGCAATGGCGACCACGACCTTCTGCTTGCTCTTCCCCCGGGCCACCATGCGCCGGTAGCGGTTGCACAGCCGTACCTGCGCTTTCCACGAGATGTCGCTGACCTCCGCAGGAAGCCCTTGCTGGCGTTTCTTGAGTGGATACCGCACCGCGGGGCGGAAGCGATAGCACCAGGCCGCTTCACCGAGCAGCCGCCGCAGATGAGCATTGCCGGCCTTGGTGATGGCGCCCCGCTGGTGTTTGCCCGGACCGCCGGTCGAACACTCGCTGGGCACGGCGCCGCTGTACCCCATCAGCTGACGCGGATGGGCAAAGCGGGAAAACTGCCCGATCTCGGCAACCACCGCGGTCGCGGTCACTTTGCGCACCCCGCGCAGTCCCTGCAGTGCCGCCACGACGGCGCGGAGCTGCTCCGGGGCCTCCTCCACCGCCTGCTCGATCGCCGTATCCAAGCGAGCGACTCGCTGCTCACTATGCACCACCTCGTGGAAGTACTCGCCGAGCACGACTTGGAGTGTCGCGTCGTCGAGCTGGAGCTTGTGCAGCCACGCGCGATGGGGAGCCCTCCACGCCTTCACCCCCTCGGGCGGCCGCTGCCCATGGCGCAGCAGGAACTTCTGGAGACGATGGCGGGCGCGCTTCTCGTCAATCTTCGCTGCCTGCCGCGCGCGCACCAGATCCCGCAGGGCCTCGTGCGCCTCGTCCGGCACCCAGACCGCCGTCAGGTCCCCGCTGCGCAGATACCGCGCCAGCTTGCGGGCGTCCCGCCGGTCGGTCTTCACCCGGTCCCCCGCCTTGGTGGGGATCAGCGTCGGGGCCACCACGGTGCACGCGATCCCCATCCGCCGCAGCTGCCAGTACAGCACGTAGCCCGTCGGCCCGGCCTCGTAGCAGCAGTGCAGCTCCTCCGCGCGCCCCAGCTTCCGCAGACACGTGCGGATCGCCTCCGGCCGATTCGCAATCGGCCCCACCACCCGCTCCGTCCCGTCCTCCTCCACCACCGCGATGGCGATTGTTTCGGCGTGGACATCCATCCCCACGTACCGCATGATCTTCTTCATCGACCGGCTCCTTTCGTATGGTAGCTCTGGGCTACGTTGGGTTCTCCGCTTCGCAGCCTAACCTACGACGCTGCGAAACGGAGCCGGTCGTTCCATGATGACTAAGGGCCGTACAGCGGTCGCCAGGGGGGGTTCGAGAAGCCGATGCGGGTAGGCGGGTGATGTCCGAGTACGGGTCGTACGTCACCGACCCCGTTTGTCCGGCCTCTCCGCCGATGAGTTGGCCGCGGACGTCGTCAACGATTACAAGGTGAACGGCAAGCGATCACTTGAAAACGTCGAGCGAAGTCTGCGACTGCACCTCCAACCCTTCTTCACTGGTCGGAAGGCTGCAGCGATCACGACGACGGACATTCGCGAGTACGTTACGAAACGCCAAGAGGAGAAGGCGAAGAACGCGACCATCAACCGGGAACTCGCCCTGCTGAAACGGGCATTCTCGCTCGGGATGGAGGCCGGGAAGCTCACTGCCAAGCCGAAGATTCGGATGCTTCGCGAAGACAATGTGCGAACGGGATTCTTCGAGCCAGCGCAATTCGAAGGGGTGCGCGGGCACCTGCCCGAAGCCCTGCAAGCTGTGGTCACGTTCGCCCACGTGACGGGCTGGCGCACACAAAGCGAAGTCCTGCCGTTGCAGTGGCGACAGGTTGATTTCACCGCCGGCAGGGTGCGGCTCGATCCGGGCACAACGAAGAACGGCGACGGGCGCGTCTTCCCGATGACGCGGGAACTGCGGACGCTGCTCCTAGCGCAGCGGGAGTACAGCGACGCCATTCAGCGGAAGACCGAGCGCATCATCCCGTACGTGTTCCATCGCAACGGACGGCGGATCCTCCTCTTCTACAAGGCGTGGCGGAATACCTGTAAGGCCGCGGGTTGCCCGGACCGGATTCTGCACGACTTCCGGCGCACCGCTGTTCGCAACCTCGTTCGGAACGGCATCCCGGAGCGGGTGGCGATGCAGATGACCGGGCACAAGACCCGGAGCGTCTTCGACCGATACAACATCGTGAGCGAGGGCGATCTGATCGACGCCGCCCGCAAGCTCGACGAGGCCGCGGGCACAGTTACGGGCACAAAGACCGCGATTGGCGGGAGTGCCGGAAACCTGGCATCTCGTAAGTAGTTGAAATTAAACGGAGAGGGGGGGATTCGAACCCCCGGACCCTTTAGGGGTCACACGATTTCGAGTCGTGCCGTTTCAACCGGGCTCACGCACCTCTCCGCATGTGAAAGAACGTCTGCAGTAGCCGCGCCGCCGCGTCCGCACACACGCCACCCGTGACCTCGAACTGGTGGTTCCCGCGCGCGTCCCTGCCCAGATCGTAGAGCGTGCCGAGGGCGCCGCCTTTCGGCGCGCGACACCCGAACACCACCCGGGCGACACGGGCCTGCAACAGCGCGCCCACGCACATGACGCACGGCTCGACCGTCACGTACATCGTGACGCCCGGCAAGCGGTAGTTGCCCACCCGGCGCGCCGCCGCCCGCAGCGCCAGGACTTCCGCGTGCGCCGTCGGATCACAGAGCGCCAGCGGGGCGTTGTGCGCCACCCCAAGGATCTCCGCACCACGCGCCACCACGGCCCCGACCGGCACCTCGCCCGCCGCCGCACTCTCCACCGCCTCAGCGAGCGCCATCTGCATGAAGCTGCGGTCGGCATCCGCCGCACTGTGGAAAACCTCAACGCCGGCGTGCATCGGCAGCACGCTACCACACGCCCCCGGGAGCGACAACGTTGCCACCGCCGGCCCGGCCTTTGCGCGCGCCCGCACAGCCCGCTACCATCGGCCGCCGCATGGACCAGGACATTCGCGTCGGAGACGAAGTGATCTTAATGAGCGCCGCCGGCCGCTTCGCGGTCGTCGCCGTCGACCGAAACGTACTCACCCTGCAGAGTGACAGCGGCGTGCGCAAACGGGTGCTCGTGACCGCGGTGCGCAAGGTCGCAAAAGCGTCTGCCAGCCCCGCCTGAGCCGCTCCCGTCACCGGCCGGGGTCGCCGCCCGAGGGTCAGGCGCTCGGACGTCCCCCGGCACGGAGCAGCCCCAACGCCACCAGGCCATCCGGGCAAAACGGGCGCTTCCGTGCCTGCTCCGGCACGGCGTCCGCCGAAACCCACTCGACCGCCGCCACCTCCGAGCGCTGCAGCAGGCCGATCACCCGCGCCGTGCAGCGATAGACCATGCCGCAGATGGCCGTGCGCTCGTCCTCGTACCGCATCGCGGACACCGCGTGCAGGGGGGCATCGGTCACCCCGATCTCTTCCGCGAGCTCGCGCCGCGCCGCCTCGTCGTACGACTCGCCAGCCTGCAGCACACCGCCGACACAGACATCCCAGTAGCCGGGAAAAACGTCCTTGGTCGGCGTCCGCTGATGAATCAGGATCTCGCCCGCCGCGTTGAAGACCAGGATATAAACCGCGCGGTGCCGGAGATTGTCGCGACGCATGCGCCAGCGCGGCACCCGCGCAAGGACGCGGTCACACGCGTCAACGACATCGACGAGTTCATCCACGGTCATCGGCCGTCGTCGCGTACCTCCTCCGCCGTCAGTTCCTCCACCCACGCGCCCAGTGCTTCGAGGAACTGCTTGCGCAGCATCCGCTGGCGCGGCGTCAGCCGTGACAGGAGGTCCTCCTTGACCTTCTCCGGATCCCCCTCCGCGATGGTCACCTCTTCCGGGATCACGCTCAGCGTCATCGACTGACACCCATCCCACTCCTCGTTCACCGGGAACCCGAAATCGCGCAGCGACCGCTCCCAGGTCGCGTCGATGTCGATCCACGCATCGCCTTCGCGGACCTGCAGGTAGTCGTGCATGTCGACGATCTGGTTCTTGCGCAGCAGGGCCTGCATCGGCTCGGGAAACGCGATCAGCGATTCGTTGAATCGGTGCACACCGATGACGTGCCGCACCCGAAGCCCCAGGAGACGGAACATTTCGCCCAACAGGCGGTGCTTGCCCGAACACGAGCCGCGATGCTGCCGCAGCACGTCGCCGGGATCGCGGCTGGCTGGGTAGGCGTAGGGAATGTCGCGGACGTGCTCGAAGACCGCGATCCGGGCCTGGAGGCCGTCACGCCCCTGCGTCCACGCGTTCAGTGTCTCGCGAATGAGGTCGCTGCTCATGGCGGTGCAGTGGCTATACGTGTTTCCCGGCGTTGCTGCCTGCAGCGATGCGAACGTACCGTGAGGTGGTGCCGGCGTCAATCGTTGCGGCCCCGGCCCTGAACGGGTCTTCCCGGCTCAGAACTGCACGGCGAAGCGGGCCGCCTCCTCGGGAGTGTTGACGTTCCGGAAGGACTCGTCGGCGCCCTCGATCTGCCGCATCACGACTTCGGGAACGTATTCGGCCCGCACCGTGGGAAGGAAGCCACGAATCGCACCCACTCCATTGGTGAGGGCACGCGCCATCCGTGGCCGCAGGGCAGCCGCGTAGATGGCGTGCAACGGCTCGATGTCCCCGTCCCACCACGGAATGATCGCTTCCTGATCCGTGAGACGCTGCACCAGGAAGGCGATGGGCTCGACCCGCAGGAACGGCATGTCACAGGCGACCGCGAACGCGTGCGGGTTGCAGACCCGCCCGAGTCCCGCGTGAAGGCCGGCCAGGGGACCCCGCCCCGGGAATTCGTCCGAGGCGATCTCCACGTCGAAACCGGCGTAGCGTTCGGGCCGGTTGGTCACCACGACCACCTGGCCGAAGCAGCGGCGCAGCAGCGCGAGCGTCCGCGCGAACACCGTCGTGCCGTCGACCCGCAGGAAGGCCTTGTCCGTGCCGCCCATGCGGCTGTTCCGGCCGCCGGCCAGCACGATGGCCGACACGGTTTCACACCGCCACGTGCCGTCGATTCTGGACCCTACGATCGGGACTCGCATCCGTCGGTATCCGTGCACCCACCTCGCCAGCGCTTGCGGCCTCCGCCCCAACCAGCCGCACGATACGGAGCACGTCCCGCGGAGTCAACGAACCGGCGCGTTGCGGGACGGCTCGGGCCAGCGTGGCGCCCGCGTCCCCCCGAACTGTGCGCGGTCACGCCCGCGCAACGATCGCGTCGTATTCCGCGATGCTCTCCGGCGCGAGGTGCGCGCGGACCAGCCGCCGAAACGCACGCAACGCCCGGTTGGCATCCGGAAACACCTCCTCGGCCACCCAGTCCTGCCGCACCCAGCAATCGAACGACGGGGCCTCGCCCAGGGTCAGTTCGAGCAGCCGCTCGCCGATCGGCGTCGCCGTGACCAACAGCCGCACGCAGCGGCCGCAATCGACCACGAGGCCGCGCGCGTAGGGCGGCAGGGCCACCAGCTGCTTCACGCGTTCGAGTTCGCGCTGCGGATACGTCGTCTCCGCCAGACTGACCACGACCCACTTGCCCTCCGGCGGCGCGGCCGCAAGCAGCAACTTCACGTTGTTGTCGCTCAACCGCTCCAGCGCGATGCCCTGGTCGAAGCCGACCGCGGCGCGGAAGAATTGACTGCCGGCCGGGCCGGGCGGCCGCTTCGGCGCCACCTTCTCCTTGGCGCCCAGGTCCACCCACCAGCGGTTGACGACCGTCGGTTGCCGGGACGCCCTGTCCTCGCCTGCCCGCTTCGCCATGTCAGTCGCGGCGGCGCGTCGGTCGACGGTCGCCGTTCACCCCGCGTTCCATGCGAAACGCGAACTTGTCCGCCTTCCGCTCGGCGTCAGCCCAGAACACGTAGTGGCCCATCTCGTGGTACACGGCGTTGATCCACTGCCGCTGGGAGTTGTACTTGCGGCCGTTCTTCCAGTTCTCCGGGTGCACGAGGTGGATTTTGCCGTCTTCGTACGTTCTGCCAGCCGTGCGGCCCCAGTCGAGGTACTCGAACCACTCCACCTTCGGGCGCCTCAGGTGGTAGAAGCGACAGATCGCCGACACCGCACGATTGAAGGCCGACTGCTTGTGCCCCTCGAAGAACTCCACCAGGGAACGGTGAATGGCCCGCCGCTCTTTGACGGTTGGCAAGATCATCCGCATCGGCGTTCTCTTCCCGGCACGTCTCGTTTCAAATGGTACGGACCCAT
>Ga0316622_100004310_pt1 | contig 10431 bp, 13 predicted proteins | sample OWC_Aug_OW2_C1_D_FD_207646 | JGI IMG/M metagenome (GOLD analysis project Ga0316622, IMG submission 207646) | Wetland soil microbial communities from Old Woman Creek delta, Ohio, United States - OWC_Aug_OW2_C1_D5_C | ecosystem: Environmental > Terrestrial > Soil > Wetlands | place: USA: Ohio... | reverse complement strand
GGGATAATATAGTAGATGGAGGCGGCAGTGGTCATGGTGACCCATCCCATGGTGCCCATATGCACATGTCCGGGCACCCAGTCCGTGTAATGGATGAGCTGGCTCACCACCCGGATCGCCTGGGTAGGCCCCTGAACCGTCTGGAGGCCATAGAAGGTGATGCCCATGATGAAGAATTTGGTCAGGTAGTTTGTCTGCATCTTGTTCCAGTCAGAGCCGACCGTATAATAGCCGTTTACCACCGACCCCCATGAGGGTGCGATAAGAAAGAGGGTGAAGACGATACCGAGCGTTTGTATCCAGTCGGGCAGCGGTGTATAGACGAGGTGGTGAGCCCCGGTCCAGAGATAGGCAAAGACCAGTGACCAGAACGCCACGATCGACAGCCTGTGGCTGTAAATCGGCAGACCGGTCGACTTGGGGAGAAAATAGTAGAACATCGCGAGGATCGGCGTGGTGAATACAAACCCCACTGCATTGTGACCGTACCACCACTGCACGTTCGCGCTGTTGACGCCGGCGAAGACCGAGTAAGACTTGGTCAGTCCTGCCGGCACGGTAAGGTTATTGACAATATACAGCACAGCCACAGCAATGACCGTGGCAATGATGTACCAGAGCGAGATGTACATCTGCTCTTCTTTCCTCTTGATGATCGTGCCGAAGATGTTGATCGCAAAGATCACCCAGAGGATGACAACGCCGATATCCAGGGGCCATTCCAGCTCCGCATATTCAAGGGACTGGTTCATCCCGGCGAAGAGGCTGAGCGCTGCCAGGGCAATGGCCGCGTTGAAAAGGTAAAGATGAAAACGTGCGAGCTTCGGAAAGAGCAGCGGTCGCTTCACCAGCCGCATCATAATGTAATAGGAAATCCCGAAGATCGCTCCAATGCCAAGACCAAACGCAAGGCCGTTCGTGTGCACTACCCGCAGTCTTCCGTAGGTGAAAAAGGGCGGTATGTTCAGCTCCGGCTTCCAGAGCTGGATCGATATCCAGAGGCCGACGACAATACCGACCACACCCCAGAAGATCGAGGAGACGATAAACCCCTTTACCGTCTGGTGGTCATACTGATAATCATGCATAACGGAACCCCTCCTTAACATGAATGAATGAAAAGCTTCGACGAAGCTTTATGATTCGCTGTTCGGTGCAGGCCTCGTACCTGCAATGTCAGCAAAATTATGTTTTTTCAGAAGTTCATTGAACTCTCCGCGCAGTTTGATCCATATGGGATGGACAACGCAGATGCTCCTGAACCCGCATACGGTCCTGTCGAGGACGCACGCGTTGAGCGCTATGGAGCCTTCAACCGCTTCGATAACATCAAGGAGCGTAATGTCTTTTGGTTCCCTGCTGAGCTGGAAACCGCCCTTGATACCCCTGGACGATCGCGCTATGTCCGCCTTTACCAGTTTCTGCAGGATCTTTGCGAGAAAACTTTTCGGCGTGGCCATTTCCCTTGAGATCTCGTCAACCATGACCAACCGGTCTGTCCGCGATGCCAGATAGAGGACGCAGCGTATTGCGTAATCTGTCTCTCGGGTTATCTGCATGCAGCGGGCCTTTCCATCAGTATGCCTCCCTGTTATCCTCGATGTCCCGTGGTGTAACGGGGGAGCGGAATATCCTGTAGATCCATATCTGGTAACCAATAACGACCGGCACGAAGAGCAGGACCACGGAGGTCATGATCTTCAGCGTATAGATGCTCGATGAAGAGTTGAATATGGTCAGACTGTATGCGGGATCAATGCTGGAAGGTATGAGATTCGGGTAAAGTCCGATGATTCCGGTGAAGATGACCATCACGATGCTGCTGCACGAGGCAAAAAATGCCCTGCCATAGCTTCCCCCTGCAGCAAAGAAACGAACGGACAGCAGGGATGCAACAGCAACTGCTGGTACAACGAACCAGGCGGGGGTGTCGAGGAAATTCGTGTATAACCTCGTAGCAAAGGCAGTATATATCAGGAACAGGACGGCAACAGGCAGGAGACCGGACCACACCGTGCCGGAAAGCTTTGCTGCGCGCTGGGAAAGCTCTCCCTCCGTTTTCATAGCAAGCCAGAGAGCTCCATGCTGAAGAAACAGGAGGACGAACAGGGCACCGGTGAGGATGCCGTAAGGATTCAGGAGCGAAAGGAGTGTTCCGTGGTATCCGTTTCCATCCATCGGCAGCCCCTGGAATATATTGCCGAAGGCAACGCCGAACAGCAGCGACGGGATGAAGCTTCCGAAGAATATGGCAGCGTCCCAGCCCCGTTCCCATGTCGCACTGCCGCCTTTCCCCCTGAACTCGAAGGCAACGCCCCGGATGATCAACGCAAAGAGAATGATCAGGAGCGCTGAATACAGATAGCTGAACATGAGCGCGTAGGTAGTGGGGAAGGCCGCAAAGGTTGCGCCGCCCGCCGTGATCAGCCATACCTCATTTCCATCCCAGACGGGTCCGATCGTATTGATGATGATACGCTTCTCAATGTTGCTGCGCGCGAGGAAGCGCTGCAGCATGCCGGTTCCAAAATCAAAACCGTCCAGCATGAAATAGACCGCCCAGAGCAGCCCCCACAGGATGAACCATAATACCTGATATGCCACGCTACACCTCCTGCCGCGCTGTCCGGACGATAGATGAAAGATCACTGTCCGGACCTTTCCGGGCGAACTTTATCAGGAGATACAGATCAATGAACGCAAGAAAGCTATAGAGCAGCGTAAAGCCGGCCAGGGATGCGGCCACCTGCGGGACACTGATGGACCGCGATACACCGTCCGCTGTCCTGAGCATGTTGTAAACGATCCACGGCTGCCTGCCGACCTCTGCTACGACCCATCCCAGCTGGGTTGCAATATAGGGGAGGGGGAGACAATAGAGCATGATCTTCAGAAAGAACGGGCTCTCGCTTATGCGTTCCTTCCGGGAAAGAATTACCGCTATAAGGGTCAGGAGCATGAAAAGCATGCCAAGGCCGGCCATGCCCCTGAAACCGGCAAGAACCGGAAGAACGGGAGGTCTGTCAGCCCTTGGGAACTCCTTGAGGCCCCGCACTTCGGCATTGCCGTCGTGGAATGCCAGAAAGCTGAGCATTTTCGGTACACTGATCGCTTCAACCGTATTGCGCTCATTTTCAACATCAGGGATAAGCATGAAATGATACGGGGCCGCCTTCTGCGTTTCCCAGACCGCTTCCATGGCAGCGAACTTGGCCGGCTGTGTCCCCGCAACGTTCGCAGCATGAAAATCGCCGACCAGAAAGACCAAAAGAGCGCTTATAAGACCAAAGGTTGCTGCCATACGGAAAGACCGCCGGAAGAAATCCTGGTTTGCCTTTCTCAGGAGATGCCAGGCTGAGATCCCCATGACAAAAAAAGCCGCCACAACATACCCGGAGAATATGGTATGAAAGAACTTCAGAAGACCGTAAGGATTAGTCAGCAGTGCCGTGAAATCGACCATCTCGGCCCGTCCGTTCCTGATCACATATCCTACCGGGTGCTGCATCCAGCCGTTTGCCAGCAGTATCCAGAGACCCGAAAGGTTGGTTGCAAGCGCCACAAGCCATATCGACAGGGCATGGACTTTCCGGGAGACCTTATTCCAGCCGAATACCCAGAGGCCGATAAAGGAGGATTCGAGGAAAAAAGCGACGGTCGATTCAATGGCGAGCGGAGCCCCGAAGATATCCCCGACATACCGGGAGTACTCGGCCCAGTTCATGCCGAACTGGAACTCCAGGGTAATGCCGGTAACAACGCCGAGGGTAAAGTTGATAAGAAAGAGTTTTCCCCAGAATTTTGTCATCCTGAGCCAGATAACATCTCCGGTTCTTACATAGGTGGATTCCATGTAGGCCAGCAGGAGAGAAAGGCCGAGGGTCAGGGGCACGAAGATGAAATGGAACATGCTTGTTACGGCAAATTGAATCCTGCTTAAGGTTACAACGTCCATTCTGCTGACCTTCCATTCAGGAGCATCATTGTCTTCATTAAGGTGCTATAAAAAGATAGTATCAAATTAAAATTATTAAGCAATATCATAATGTCAGTTTAATTAAGATTAACTTACTCTTGATTAAATACTTTGTCAAGAGTAAAATAGGACAAATTATATCTTATTTGAAATAACGAGATAATTATGTATTTATCATAAGATAAAGCTTTCTTGGCAGGCGCGGGTTTGTCCGGTGCCTTGAGCTGAAATGTGATAGGATGAAGCTATAAAGGAGAATGATCATGAAAAATGCGCTCTATGACGACGAAGCTTCGATAAAGATAGAATCAGTTCCCGGATATGTGACGTGCCCGAAATGTGGCGGTGAGATCGGGCTCTGGACAGGATCTCTCCTGACGGTCTGCTGGTTCTGCGGTTTCCACGCCTTCAAAAAGGAGATGATCGTTAATTAGCTTGACAGGTTCGGGTCCTTGACCCTAAATATTTTTTATTGACAGAGGAGAAGAAAAATGAGTGAACACTATGGCATCAGGGTCGGAGACACCGTGCCGGATTTCAGAATCGAGACGTATGATCCGTCGAAGGGCGATTTCGGCGAGGTCAGCCTGGCAGAATTAAAGGCGAGCAAGAAGTGGACCGTGCTCTTCTTTTATCCGGCTGATTTTACCTTTGTCTGAGCAACCGAGTTTGCTGCTCTGGCAGAGCAGCAGGGGAATTTCACGGCGCTTGGGGCTGAGCTCATTACGGTGAGTACCGACACGAAGTTCGTCCACCTCGCATGGCAGAAGGATGAGAAGATGCTTGAGAAGGTCAGGTACATCATGGGTTCTGATCCGAATGCACGTATTTCGAAGATCTTTGGTGTCTATGATCAAGAGGCAGGCCTTGATCTTCGGGGGACATTCATCATCAGCCCTGACGGTGTCCTCATGAACTCCGAGGTGAACTATTTCAATCTGGGAAGAAATGTTGAGGAGATACTGAGAAAGGTAAAGGCCAATATCTATCTTGCTTCGCACCAGAACGAAGGTTGCCCTGCAAAATGGCAGAAGGAAGGCGACAAGACTCTGAAGCCCTCGGCTGAGCTGGTAGGCAGAGTTTTCTATGCTCTTGAATAGTGGTACAATCGCCTAAAGATGAAGGAGGGAACACAATGGCAAAGCTGCCGGGTCAGTTCATGAGCATCAGGAAGCGTTTTGAGAAGTATTTCAAGGCGGTCGAGAATCTCGGCAAAGAGGCAAGGGTTGCAGGGCCGCTGAACAAAAAGACAGCGCATCTGATACAGCTTGCAGCCGCGGCTGCGATCCGTTCAGAAGGTTCTGTTCACTCCCATACCAGGAGAGCACTGGAGGCAGGGGCGAAGCCAGCAGAGATCTATCATGCCATCATCGTGCTGACGAGCACGATCGGTTTTCCTACCGTATCTGCTGCCTTGAGCTGGGCCGATGACGTGATCAGCGAAAAAACGAAGAAAAAGTAGCACGTTCATTTTGTAGTGCAGGGGCGGACAGGGTTCTGTCCGCCCCTGTTCGCTTATCCGCATGGTTCCTCTGTCACCTGTTTCAGGCGGGAGAGCGCATTTTTTCTCATGCTCGCTTCGCCCCGAGGCAAGAGTACATACAGACTGTCGGACGATCGGCAAAAGAAACCGCTCGAAATTCTCTGCCCGCCCTGTTCCGGTGGCACCCTGCTGAAATCAGTGATTACGGTCGATTGGCTCAATGGTCGCTGGTATCTTCTGACGTATGGAGCTGACAGTAGAGCCCGTTTGTTTCACACTCCCCGCATTCAAACTGCAGAAGGATATGGTTTATTTTCATCGACCTGAGCAGCCCTTCTATGTTCCGGCGGAGGGGTTCAAGGTCGCTCAGCCTCTGGTCATGGACCCAGACATGCGCCGAGAAGGCGATGTTCCTGTGCGCAAGTGACCATACATGGATGTCATGGATGCCCATCACCTCAGGGAATGCAGAGATCTTCTGCGCGATCAATTCCACATCGAACCCTTTCGGCACCATCTCCAGAAAGATCCCTGCAGCCTCCCTGACCACGCGCAGACCTCCGGTGACGATGATCGTGCCGATAACAATGCCGGCAACCGGGTCTGCATATGTCCACCCGGTAGCAAGCACGATGATGCCGGAAATGATGACGCCGACCGAGGAAAGGGTATCACCTATCACATGCAGCCAGGCGCTCTTGATGTTCAGGTCCTCATGCCCCCTGCCGAGGATCAGGGCCATGGCAACATTGCCGAGAAGACCTCCAGTTGCAACCGTGAGCATGACCGTTGTTCCGATGGCTGGTGGTGAAACGAACCGGTGGTATGATTCCACGAATATGAATATGGCTATTGCCACCAGGCTGAAACCGTTCACGATCGCGGCAAGAAGGCCAAACCGCTGGTAGCCGTAGGTTGCCCGGAAGTCAGAAGGCTTCCTGCTGATCTTAGACGCGATAAGGCTCAGTCCGAGGGCAAAGGCGTCTGTCAGTACATGTCCGGCATCGCTCAGAAGGGCGATACTGTTCGAGAGCAGGCCCCCGATAACCTCGGCAAACAGTATGACGAGCGTGATGACAAGACTGAGGACAAGTTTCTGTACAGGGTCTTTTTTCATCATGGTTTCTTCTTTTACTATACCGCACCGCCTCCCCATCAGCAAAGAAGAGAAGATGTGGCCTGGGAAAAGATGGAGATGGAAGAGGGTGTACCTCATCGTTGCGCAGGAACAGGGCAGTTGTCCATCAAAGCCGCTCAAGGCGATAGTATTTCCCTTGGCATTGCATCGTGTCAGCAGGAGTTCAGGCAAGGTGAAGTCCTCGGCAGATATGCAATCGCGGCTTCCGATGCTCTTTGGAATCGCTGCGACCGGCTTTTCAATACACCCGCCCTGTTCTGAAACATGTTTTTTTGCAACAGGAGGGTGTACACTGATGCGTTGATTCGCCTCTCCTGATATATTTCTGCTAAACTCACAGCATGAGCATGATTACGGTCGAAAACCTCGTGAAAAAATTCGGCAGCATCACTGCCGTAGACGACGTTTCCTTTGAGGTGGAGGAAGGGGCCATATTCGGGTTCCTCGGGCCGAACGGGGCTGGCAAGACGACGACCATTAACATCCTCTGCACCCTGCTTTCGCCGACTTCCGGGAAGGCATATATCAACAGTTATGACTGCGACCGTGAGTCCTCGAAAGTGCGCAAGGCGATCGGCATTGTGTTTCAGGACAGTTCGCTTGACAAGGACCTCACTGCGCGCGAAAATTTGATGTTCCATGCCTACCTCTATCGCGTAGACAAGGCCGAGAGAAAACAGCGGATCGAGGACGCGCTCAGGTTCGTAGACCTTACGGACAGGGCCGACGACCTGGTCAAGAAGTTCTCCGGCGGCATGAAACGGCGGCTGGAGGTTGCACGCGGGCTCATCCACCGGCCCAAGGTGCTTTTTCTTGATGAACCAACGCTCGGTCTCGACCCGCAGAGCAGGGCGAACCTCTGGGAGTTCATCACCACCCTGCCGAAACTGCACAAGGTGACGATCTTCATGACAACCCACTATATGGAAGAGGCAGAGGTCTGCGACAGGATCGCGATCATCGACAAGGGCAGGATCATCGCCTCGGGTACGCCAGCGGAGCTGAAAAAGATCGTGGGCGGTGATGTCATCTATCTGAAGACCAATAATAATGCTGAGGCGATGAAGGACATCCGGAAGCTCTTTGACATGGAGGCTTCGGAAAAGGACGGGGAGATCTTCATATCAGCCATGAAAGGCGATGCCTGCATACCCGCCCTTATCAGGGAAATCGGCGAGCGGGTCCTGTCGGTCAGGATGCAGCGACCTACCCTGAACGATGTCTTTCTGAAACTTACCGGCAAGGAGATACGGGAGCAGAACGGTACCGGTCTTGACAACATCAAGGCCATGGTCCGGTCATACAGGAGAAGGCATGATCGAGACTAACGCGGTCTATGTCATCGTGGCGCGGGAGTTCAAGAAGTTCATCCGCGAGAAGAGCCGACTCATCTCTACGCTTGCGCGGCCTCTGCTCTGGCTGTTCCTGATCGGCGGCGGCATGTCCCGCCTCGTGCCTGCAGGCGAAAATGTTTCCTACATCCAGTTCATCTTTCCGGGCATCCTTGGTATGACGATCCTCTTCAGTTCGATCTTCTCCTCCATATCGATCATCTGGGACAAGGAATTCGGCTTCATGAAGGAGATCCTCGTGGCGCCGGTCTCGCGGTTCTCGGTGGTGGTGGGAAAGGCGACGAGCGGCATGGTCCTCTCGACCTTCCAGGTGATGATCGTGCTCTGTCTCTTCCCGTTCATCGGGCTGAGCCTCGACCCGCTCCAGATCATCGGCGTGATACTTGTTTCGGCGATCCTCTCCTTCGCTTTGGCATCTTTTGGTATTCTGCTTGCTTCATTCTATGACAGCTATGAGAGCTTCAGCGTGATCATGAACTTTATCGTAATGCCGATGTTTTTCCTTTCCGGGGCCATGTACCCGGTCAAGCTCCTGCCGGAGGTGCTGAAGATCGCCTCGAAGCTGAACCCTCTTACCTATGGTGTCGACGCGTTGAAAAATATCGTATTTCCCTATGAGACCGGCAGGATGAGCGCGGACTTTTCACTCTTTACCGACCTGACCGTCATCCTGACCCTCTCCGTGGTCTTCGTCCTGATCGCCGGCAAGGCCTTCGAACGGAAGCAGTAACCCTCTGTCAGCCCGGCTGTAACCCCTGTATTTTTTTCGTAACGTAGGCCATGCTTTGGGGGAGGTCCTGTGATATCATGATTTCAGGGAGGGGGCTTTCCGTGCACACCGATGGACCTGTAGCGCAGGCAAAAAAACCGAGAAAGCGCCAGTCTATGACCGAAACGCATATGGCAGTTTACAGGGGCAGGTAAATCAGAAGGACGCTGCACAATAACGAGTCGCGCCCCGCGCGTACAAGCCATCGTGCAACATATATTTAGTCGAGCAAACCTTGACGGCACGAACTACCTTAGAAAATGTGAGGTTTCCTTAAAGCTTCTTGAAAATGGATTAGAGGTTGACAACAGAGTAGCAGCTCAGAGGTTATTCAGGGACATAATGAAATTTACCGTAATCCCTGTTTCTGTCAAGGAGATGAGAGAGGATAGAATTACGGCATTATATACTCTCCGAAAGTATTTGCTGTCTATTCCTGATTTCACCGGCACGGCATTCAACTACTTCCACCTCTGCCACCGGAGGCTGTGGCTGCTTTCGCCGGGCTTCTCAACTTCCGGGAAGCATGGGATTTGATATAATTTACTGAATTACTCAGGAGGCCGAAAGTAAAATCTCCAACATCACCCGCCCCTTCATCCCCTCCCCTCAAGGGAGGGGCACTTTTTAGGCCATCCTCGCCCCTGGAGGGAGAGGACACCAACAGTAGGTGCCTTAAGCAGAGGAGAGGGGGGCGTCTTCTTACTTATGGCTTTCTTAGTCAAAGGAGGCGTTATGATCCCTGAGGATGAGCTTGAAAAAGTGATTGAAGTTGCCAAAAAGTACGGCGTCGGGAAATTGTACCTGATCGGGTCGTCTCTGCGGAAGGACGCGGAACTGGACAATGATTACGATTTTGCCGTAAGTGATATGCCGCCAGGCAGTTTCTTTAAATTTTACGGCGAGTTGTTCAGACTTATGTCAAAGAATGTCGACCTGATAGATCTGTCCGGCAAAATGACGAAATTCAAAGCTATCATTCTGAAAGAAGGGCAGCTGATTTTTGACAAAGCAGCAGCTTAAGGAACTATGATGCCGAGTAATTCAGTCATATGGAAGGGAGGCTTTTGTGAAACCGGAAGATCGTGAAATAGCGAAGGAATTAAAGTCGAGACTGTCCGAAGTTGTCCGGTTGATCGACTTCAAGGTCTTCGGGTCGCGTGCGCGCGGCGATGCCGATGAATATTCCGATATGGATGTCTTCATCGAAGTGGAAGATATAGACAGGCGACTGAAAGAAAAAATCTTGCACATTACCTGGGAAGTGGGCTTCGAGCATTTAACCCATATTTCCCCCCTCATTTTTACGCGCCATGAATTGGAAGACTCCCCCCTGAGGGCCTCTCCAATTGTAAGGAATGTTAACGAAGAAGGAATAAGGCTATGACGGACAAAGAAACTCTCTTTATGTTCCGCTTGAAAGAGGCTGAAGAAACCCTGGAGGAAGCGAGAAGAATGCTTGAGGGCAATTTTTCTTCAAGGGCGACATGCTCTTAATTGCACCAGTATGGAATTGAAACCCGCTGCATCAGGCCGTGCAACATACCGGGGACGAATTCAATGCAGCGATGTAAACAAGGCAGCAGAGCGAAGTTCGCATGCCGGGACCGGTTTGCAGTGCTCTGGTCCGGATATAGGTCCTTGGCCGCACAACACACCTTGGCTATTGAGCAGCAAGGGGGAGATGACCATGAAGAACCGAATCTATAAGGC
>Ga0316622_100004309_pt1 | contig 10432 bp, 9 predicted proteins | sample OWC_Aug_OW2_C1_D_FD_207646 | JGI IMG/M metagenome (GOLD analysis project Ga0316622, IMG submission 207646) | Wetland soil microbial communities from Old Woman Creek delta, Ohio, United States - OWC_Aug_OW2_C1_D5_C | ecosystem: Environmental > Terrestrial > Soil > Wetlands | place: USA: Ohio... | reverse complement strand
CCGGCGTAGGGCACACCGTCGGCGTTGAGCATCACGCCGGGCGGAGAACTGAGCGGGCTGGTGACTATTTCCGGTCGGCCGTCGTGGTCGAGGTCGACGACGAGCGGGCGGTGCGATGCGTGCGCGAGCGCGGGGACCGGCGCCATCTGCGGCAGATCAAACCACTCGGCGTTCCACACCTCGGCGTAGCGGAGCGCGGGTCGCGGCTGGGTGCCGGTCTGCGCGAAGAAGAACGTGTTAAACCGGTTGGCCCCGGGCCAGACCCAGGGCTCGACCTTGGAGGGACCGCCTCGGCGGCACCCGGCCAGGACCAGTGCCGCCAGCAGGATGACGGAGAGTCGCTTGAGAGCCGCGCCCATCAAGACCGAATGTAGCTCAGGATCGCCGAAGTGTCAACCGGCGGCACGGGTCGTCGCGCCGGCCGAAATCACCTGACCATCCGGCCGATGCGGTTGAATCGGATGGCCCACGGCGAGAGGATGATGCGGGCGATATTCGGCGCCGCATCCGACGAGAAGTAGAGGACCAGCGGCTTCCCGCGCAGGTTGCGCAGGTCGAGCGGCCCCCAGAAACGGCCGTCCTCGGAGTTGTCGCGGTTGTCGCCCATCGCGAAGATGTGCCCGGCCGGCACCACCACCGGCCCGAACCGGTCGCGCACGTACGGCGAATAGTCCGACTGGTAGAACCGCCGCTCCTCCCAGGCTTTCTGGAACGCGGCTTGAGCGGGCACCGGGTCAAAACCCGGCAGCATCCGCGAGTCCGCGTGCATCACGTACGGCTCGGTCTGCCGCGTGCCGTTGACATAGAGCTGCTTGTCCCGGTACTCGACCGTGTCGCCGGCCACGCCGATGCAGCGCTTGATGAAGTTGCGCGGCACGTACCAGGTAAAGAAGTGTGTCTGGTTATCCCAGAATACGGGCAGCAGCGGCAGCCACCTGGGAAACAGCCGAGAAAAGCGTTCCGCCGGCTGCGGGACGTCAGTGTCGACCGGGAACCGGAACACGATGATGTCCCCGCGCTTCGGGCCCGAAACCGGCACGATCGTCTTGTCGGTAAACGGCAGCTTCACCCCGTACACGAACTTGTTCACGAGCATGAAGTCGCCGATGAGAATCGTGTTGAGCATCGAGCCGGTCGGCACCATGAACGCCTCGACTACGAACGAACGGATGAGCAGGACCGCGATGATGACCGGAGTCCATTCGCGGCCGACGTTGCGCAGCCAGCGCCAGCCGCTCTTCACGGCGTTGCAGCTCTGTCAGTTGTCAGCACAGGACGTCAGTATAGGTTGGGCCGGGCCGGAGGTCAAGCAACCGAGCCCGGGGCAGGCGGGCGAAGTCAGAAGCTGGATGCTAGAGGCCAGAGGGCAGAATGAAGACCCAGCGGAGATGTACGGGGGCGGGACGTTCTGGCTTCTGTGCTCTGGCTTCTCGCTTCTGCCTTCGCCTGGCGGTCCTACCTCACCAGGTGGCCAATCCGGTTGAGTCGGATTGCCCAGGGCGAGAGCACCATCTTCGGGATGTTGATTGGATACCCGGCTGCGGCCGTTGACATGTAGGTGACCAGCGGCTTGCCGCGGACGTGGCGCAGCTCCAGCGGCCCGAAGAACCGGGCGTCCTCGGAATTGTCGCGGTTGTCACCCATCATGAAGATTGTCCCCGGCGGGACCACAATCGGCCCGAACCGGTCGCGCACGTACGCCGAGTACTCGGTGCGGAAGAACCGCTTCTCCTCCCACGCCTTCTGGAATGCGGCCATGCCCGGCGCCGGTTCGAACCCGGGCAGCGTCCGGCCGTCGCTGTGCACCACGTACGGCTCGACCTGTGGCTTGCCGTTCACGTAGAGCTGCTTGTCCCGGTACTCAACCGTATCCCCGGCCACGGCCACGCAGCGTTTGACCAGTGCCAGCGGCGTGTACCACTGGAAGAAGCCCCTGGACTTGCTCCAGAACAAAGGCAGGAGCGGGAACTCGGCGGGAAAGAGCCGGGTGGCGCCGGTGGGGACGTCCGGATCCAGCGGAAAGCGGAAGATCACGATTTCGCCGCGCTTCGGACTCGAGACCGGAATGATGGTCTTGTCCGTGAACGGCAGCTTCACGCCGTAGACGAACTTGTTCACGAGCATCATGTCGCCGATGAATATCGTGTTGAGCATCGAGCCGGTCGGCACCATGAACGCCTCTACCACGAATGAACGGATGAGCAGCACGGCGACTATGACCGGAGTCCACTCCCGAACGAGATTCCGCAGCCAGCGCATTCAGCTAGTTTGACGTTCGGCCCGACGCCGCCGTTGGCAGATGGAACGCCTCGCTCACCCGAAGAAGAGTTCGGCCAGCCGCCGGCGGGCGAACTCGCGCCCCAGCCGCGCCGCGCCTGCCATCCCCTTGCAGGGCCGCGAATGGAGTTCGTCCCAGACCTCGGGCCGCACGGTCAGGCGCACGCGACCCGGTCGGGCCTTGCGCGTGAACTCGACCCGGCACCCGTCGGCACGATAGTGGCTGATGTTTCCCTTGCCCATCGTGCAGCCCGAGCTGAACTGGATTCCGTCCACGAAGCAGGTGTACGGCGTGCCTGCCGGGCAGAAGACCTGCGCGTTCAGCTCGAACGGGGAGGCCGCGAGCTTCTTCCGCGCGTACGCGCCAGCGTGCAGGCCAAGCACCAGCCACGGCCCGAGATGGCCATGGAACCGCGCCGCCTGTTTGAGCACATTGGCGGAAATCATGCGCCCACTATACCTGAACGCTGTCACTATGCAAGCCCGCCCGCCAAGACCGGATGAAACAACCGCCAATTACGCCAAGACGGCCAAGGACCGGACCGGACAACCGCAGATGACGCAGATTCCTCCTGCCGACAGCACTTCTGACTTCTAGCTTCTGGCATCTGGCTTCTGACTTCGCCCGAGTACACCTCGCTCTCCTCCCTTCGGCCTATGACCTCGGTCCTTCTTCGTCCCTCCGGACTTCGTGTCTTGGTGTCTTTGTGGTGAAATCCGGGTCCTGATGGGCAGTCCCGCGCTTGACGCGCCCGCTCCGGCGCGGATACTTCCCCGTGCTCTATCTCCTGCTCAAGATAACGTCCGCAGTCGGCATGGGCCTCGTGCTCAAGCGCGCGGACGCCCACTCGCTCGAGCGCCTGCCCCTTATCCGCACCAACTATGCGGTCGCGGCCATCATCGGGTTCTTCGCCTCGGTCGCGCTCGGCCAGTCCCACATTTCCGGTCCGTCAGCGCTGCTTGCAGCCGTCACCGGCGTCCTCTTCGTTGCCGGCCTCCTCATCTGGGCCCGTGCGATACAGGCGGCCGGCCTGGCCCTGTCGGTCGTGGCGATGCGCACCGCGGTCGTCATCCCGATCTTCGCGGCCGTGCTCATCTGGCACGAGAACCCGTCTATGCTCGAAATAGCCGGCAGCTTCGTCGCCCTCCTCGCCCTCGCCCTCGTCCTGTCCGACGTCGCCCGTCGCCAATCGTCTCTCGGAAATGGGATAACCGCCAAGGACGCCAAGACCGAAACCGAATCGCTACCCGCTGACCGCCGACCGCCATCCGCTACTGCAGACTGGGAACTCGAAACTGGTAACTCGCCCGCTCCGCGCGGGCGCTCGGCCCTTCTTTGGCTTCTGCTCCTCTTTCTTGCCGACGGCCTCGTGATGGTCCCGGCGCTCGTATTCCGCAAAGAGCTTCCGTTGAACGAAACCATGCCGTTCCAGACCATCATCTTCGTCGCCGCCTTCTTTGTCACCACGCTGCTCTACTACCTGCGCCGCCCGCGGCTCGACCCGCAAACCCTCAAATGGGGCGCGCTGCTCGGCGCTTCCAACTTCGGCAACTACCTGTTCTTGGTGCTGGCGCTCACGGCTCTGCCCGGGCTTGTGGTTTACCCGGTGATTGCTGCCGGTGAGGTAGGCCTGATGGCAGTGGCCGGTGTGGTGCTCTGGAAAGAGAAAGTCGGAGTCCGCTCCTGGCTCGGTATCGCCCTCGCCGTCCTCGCCCTCATCCTCATCCAACTCGGCAAGACGGCCGGAGCGTAGCCTCCGCCGCGTCAGCCAAAACGTCCGGGAAGACTAGCCTGTCCCGCCGAAAATGGGGACTGTACCGCGGCGAGTCCGACGCAGTTGCCGGGGACACACCCGCGGCGCGTGCCTCGCGCCGCTTCGTGGGCGTGTCCCCTTCATGGGACTGTCCCCATTTTCGCGGTTGAGGATAGTCCAGAATTCAGAAACCAGAGTGCAGAACTACTGGAATTCCCTCTTCTCGGTTGGTGGTTTTTCCAAGGGAGGATAGCGTGAAGCATGCGATTGCACTTCTGTTCCTTCTGCCGGCAGTGGTGCTGGCTACTACCGGCGTTGCGCCCTTGAAGATAGCGGTCGGGACGCGCGTCTGCGGCACGGGCGAGGCGGCCGTGGCCTACATCGACGACGCCTCGGCCCTGTTCTACAACCCGGCCGGACTGGCGAACGTGCCCACCTTCGATATCCTGCCCGCGCACAACCAATGGCTCCTCGACATGAACCACGAGTACGTGGCGGGTGCGTTCGGCTACGAGGAACTCGGCGTGTTCGGCCTCGCCTTCGACTACTGGGGCTCGGGCTCCATTCAGGGAGTCAACACCCGCGGGGAGAGCATACCCGGCTACGTATTCTCGGCCGCGGACTGGTCCCTGAACCTCGGCTACGGCAAGAACATCTCCGATTTCTCGTTCGGCCTTGGGGGCAAGTTCATCCACCAGCAGCACGAGAGCCTTTCGACGTCGGCGTGGGCGTTCGACGCGGGCGCGATGTACAAGACTCCGCTCGAAGGGCTGAAGGCCGGCCTATCGGTCGTGAACATCGGCACCAAAGCCAAGCTCTACAAGGAGAGCTACAGCCTGCCCTTGCAGGCTCGCCTCGGCTGGCGCTACGACCACGACTTCGCGGGTGTGGGACTGGGTATCACCCAGGACTTCATTGTCTCCGAGACCGAGAAGCCGGGCATCGCGGCCGGGGCCGAGTGCCGACCCGTGGATGTAGTGGCGCTCAGGCTTGGGTATCGAACCGGGTCGGACGTTGATGGGTTCTCGGGCCTGCGGGCCGGGCTCGGCGTGTCCTGGCAGGGCATCGGCGTGGACTATGCCTTTGCGCCATACGGCAAGCTCGGCGCCTCCCACCGCATCTCGATATCCTACCGCGGCCCGGCAGCCGAAGACGAAGTGTCCGAGGAGTAGCGCCGGAAACAGCCTTCTTCCGCTCTCCCCGCGGCCGCCTGCATCCTTCAGCAGGCAGCTGGACAGCGCGGCGGGGCGGGATTTCTGAAATCCGTGCGGCCACCGAAGCGCGAGAGTCCATCTGGGAGAGTGACGCAGAGAGTCCGCTTGACTTCTGCCGCTATTTCGGTGGGCATGATATTAGACTGCCAGCACGGGTGGGTTCCCAGTGCTTCCAAGGTCCATGCGGACCGGGTTTCTGTGGGCTGGTGTCGCGTCCGGTCGCCTGTTCGATGCGGGTGATGAACGGGTCGTCTCCCAACGGCCGGCCAGTGCGGTTGTGCCGACGCAACGCTCTCAGTTCTGCCGCGTTCGGTTCCCGCCCGAGATACTCCCGCCAGTCGGCCACTCGCTCAAGCATCGGCCCGACCTTCACGAGACGGTCGTCTTTGCCCTTGATGTGGGCGGCGGCGCTGGACCAAGGATAGTCCCAGGCATTCTGCACCATCTGGGCGCGCACGGGGTTGAGTTCAACGTAGCGCACCGCGGCCATAAGATACCGTTCATCCATCGGGCATGATGCGAATCGTCCCTGGAACAGATACCCGCGCCAGCCCTCGCGGAAGTTAATCGCCCGCGTGTAGCGGCGATGCGCCTCGCCGATTGCTCGCGCCAGCGCACATTCAGTCTCTGGCACCGCAATCAGATGCACGTGGTTGGACATCAGGCAGTAGGCCCAGATCGCCAGGCTTACGGCTGTTGTTACAGCGGCTTCTGGTAGATGCGGAAGCGCTTGGCGACCTGGCCGCCGACGCGCTCCATCTCGGCGCGCACCTTGAGGTTGGTCTCGAGTTCGCGGTGGCTGTCAAGCTGCGTGAAACCAGCCCCGATCGCCGACCGAATCATCGCGGCCCCGAGCAGCACGTCAACGCCCCGGCCACGGAAGTCCTCCCTGACAGCGCCGAGGAACAGGTCGAGCCGCTTCGCCTTCTTCATCGCAGCCGCTATCTGCAGGAAGCCGAACGGGAACAGGCGGCCTTTGCACCGGCGCAGGCCGACGTTCATGTTGGGTATGCCGATGATGAATCCGACCACTTCCTCGCCACGGACGACGAGCTTGACGAAGCGCGAGTCGAGGATCGGCACGTATTGCTTTGCCAAGGCATCCATCTCCGGCTGTGTCATCGGCACATAGCCGTAGAGGTTGACAAAGGTGACGTCCATGAGGTTGATGATCCTCTGGATGAACGGCAGGAGTTCCTTCATCTTCGTGAATTCAAGAAGTCTGAACTCCGTCTGCCGCGCCACGCGCACGGCTATCTTCTCGTAGAAGTCCGGCACCCCGTCCTGCAGGTTGATCACGTAGTCGACGCAGTCCACTTCTTTGGTGTATCCGGCGGCCTCGACGAGTCGTGGCAAGAACGCGAAGTTATGGTACGCGACCAGGGTTGGCTCCTGGTCGAAGCCTTCGATGAGGAGGCCTTGCGGGTTCTGGTCTGAGAACCCCATCGGCCCGACGAGCTTCTTCATGCCCAGCCCTGACGCCCATCTCTCGATGAACTCCAGCAGGGCCGTGCAGGTCTCCTGCTCCTCGTAGGATTCCAGGAAGCCGAACCGGGCCACGAGTTCCTGCTTCAGCTCGTTGGACCTGCGGTTCACGATGCCCATGATTCTGCCGACCGGCTTCCGGTCGCGCCAGGCCAGCGCGAGAATGGTGTCGGAATGCTCGAATGCCAGGTTCTTCTTCGCGTCGAAGAACCTCCAGTCGTCCATGTAGATCGGCGGAATCCACTCGGCGTGGTGTTTGTGGATCCTCGCTGGGAGGTTGATGAACGCGCGCAGGTCGCGACGATCCTTGACCGTGCGGACTTCGAGGGCCACCGTCTACGCCCGCATGCTCTTGCGGTCCTTGCGGGAGTGGGCATCCCCGAACGACTCGACTAGACCGGGCAGCCGACGCCCGGCCAAGCAGATGTACTTGTCTTGGGACCCGCGGGTGATTATCGCTTGCCCTCTCCAGTGCCGTCTGTCATTTCGAGAGCGACCTGGTCCTGTTGCATCATCTGGGTCTTGCGGGCACGGCGAGGAACCTGTGCTGGCCCGGTACATTTGCGCAGCCCAAGCCGGGTGGGGACATTGAGTTTCTGCTGGTCCAAAGCGAAAACGGCGACGTCCCGCGGTCGCGCCGAACGGCCGAGCCGCAGCCAGTTCGGTGCGGCCCGGACCACCGGTGATGCATGCATTCCTATCTTCGCAGTTCCTCAGTCTGTCGCCTCGTTGTGTCCGGGTCGCGTCCCGGGCTTCAATCGGTCATATCTCGACGTTCATTATCACGTGTCCTATATCGTTGTCAATAGCTGTCGATTCCGGCCTGCCTCCACGGAACTCGGATCTCGCCAAACTCAGGGAGCTGTGGTAGGCCGTGGCCGTGCGGAGCGCTACCCGCACTGTCCGTGGGTTGCTCAAACATCGGGTCGGTTCTGCTCTCCGGTTCACACACCTGACCAACCTGACACTGCTTACTCTCGCCGCGCTGCACGGTGAGTGGCTGCAACCGGCCACGCTCGCACGACGGCTCCAGACTCAGACCACCTTCCGCCACAACGAGAAGCGGGTTCACCGCTTCATCGGCAATCGGCGGCTACCGACCACCATCATCTTCGACCAACTGCTCGGCATGATTCTAACACCCAAGGCCAAAGGCAAGTTGGTCCCAGTCACGATCGCTGACGAAACCGACCTGCCCGGCGGCGCGAGGGAATCGTCGCAGCCATTCCGCACCAGGGGCGGGCACTACCCTTCGCCTTCTCCATCTTCCGCTACGACCGGATGCGTGCCAGCCAGAGCGTGATCGAGCGCGAGTTCTTCAGCCTGGTTGCCTGCCTCCTGCGTTTCCACCAACTCCAGCCTGTGTTCATCCTGGACCGTGGCTACGCTGATATTGCGCTCATCCGGTACTTCACCGAGGAACTCCATGCCCGCTATGTCATCCGGGCGCCTGGTAACGTCTATGTCCGGCAGCCCGGCTACTCCGGCCGTCTGTCGGAGTTTGACAGGACGGGCCAGTGGGAAGCCATCAGCTATCACGGGACCAGGCCAACACGGCTGAATCTGGCAGTGTTCTGGAGCAAAGACCGCTACGGCGAGGATGAGCTGGCCTATCTAGTGACCGACCTGCCTGCCGATGAGGCGCAGGAGCGATATCGGCTGCGAATGCGGATCGAGGAGGACTTCCGCGACCTGAAGACAACGCTCGGGCTGAAACACCTGCGTCCGCGCAAGGACATCGAGCTGCGAATGAAGCACCTGCTGCTGGTGGCAATGGTGACGGTCTGCGTTGCCGCCTATCTGTACCCGCGTGCGGTCGCAGAACGGATGCGAGTAGTCAAGCGGCAGTCCGATGTCAGCTTTGTGGGGCTGGTGGTGATGGTCTGCCGGCTGCGCTGGTCGCGCTATGTCAGCGGTGTGGGCTAGGATAGCGGCCCGGCACTGACGGCCTAGCGGCACCCACGACAGTAACACACGTTCCACGGGGGAGATCGCCCCTCCCGAAGAAACGCCATGGCAGCACCCTGAACCACCCAGCTGCCACCGGCTATGCCGAAACCGCACACCCAGTCAGCGCCTTCCAACCCGGACAACAACCGGACCAACCGCATGTGGGGTTGGTCAGCGCGCTGCAGGGCGCTGTGGCATTGACTTGAGACAGGGGACGTGGCATAATGAGGTTAGTGAGGACCGCCGGTACCGCTTCTGGGACCGGTGGTCAGTGTCTGAAGCTCACCTAGGAGTGGCTCGGCCCCAACGACGAGAGGCTACGTGAAGAAACAGGAGGAGCAGATGGTCAAGTCCGATGCGGAGATCCGGCGGGCTTTTGCCGGCGACAACTACGAAGTCAAGACGTGCGTGACCTTCCAGGGGATGCGCGGATACTTGGCTGAACACCGGACGGCGCGCAATGCCAAGACGCAGGCACCGAAGCGGGCCTTGTACGTCGAAGGCGACGGCTACCAAATGGGGTACCTGACGGGTTTGCTCGCGGAACCGGATGTACGCCTGATGGCGATCGACTACGTGACTCACGTGATTCCCGCCTTCGTTTCGCCCAAACTCACAGGACTGGGGCACACGCTCGTGGTGCACGTTCTGCTGAGTATCATGCGCAACAGGCTTCATGAGGCCTACAAGCGCTACCCGAAAGACATCCCCGCTCCTCTCCAAGCCGAGATGCACGGCATTGCCGACGGTTGCAGGGCGAGTAATTCAGAGACGCCCGTTGACTACGACGACGTTCTCATGCTGAACGCCGGCATCGACGGGGCGGTCGCGGCGGTCTACACCGGGATCGGCATGCAGGAGCGGGTCAAGGACCTGCTCCGATCCGGGGCAAACGCTGCCGCGCCGATCCCCGAACCGCGGTTGCCGCGACTCGAGCCGGAGCATTTCCAGGTGACGGGCGCCTGTGCCGCCTTTGCCGCTTTCGGCCGCGCCACCAGGGACGGCAACTTCTACTACGGACGGGATTTCCAGTTCCCGAGCGCGGGGATATTCCAGGATACCGCATGCCTCATGATCCACAATCCGACGTACAAGCTCGCTAGCGGCAAGCCGGCACTGGCGACCGTCAGCCAGAACGCGCCGGGCTTCGTCGGCAGCGTGGTGGTCGTGAACACCAAAGGCGTCGGGGTTGGAGTGGACATGGCTCCGTCGGGAAACTGCAACCCGAAGCGGCCAGGACTGAATTCCCTGCTCATGGTGCGCTACGCGGGCTATTGCGGATACAGCGCACAGGACGTCGTGACGGCGATGGTCGGTGCCCATCGCGGTTCTTCGTGGATCTACCCGATCGGCGATGCGACCAACCAGCGCGCCGTAGTCGTCGAGGCAGGGATGACAGTCGACAAGCTCAACCCCCTCAGCTATCCGCCAGCCGAACTGAAGCCGCTGTTGCCGGCGGGGCCGTTCCAGCCGTCCCAACGCGGCCTCTACGCGCGTTGGGACAACTGGGAGTATCCATCCGAGTATCTCCAGTACAATCGAAAGCTGTTCAAACACATGGGGTTTCCCTGGACGCCGGCCCAGTTCGAGGAGCGCGGCTACATCAACTCAAACTGGAAGGTCGGTATGGATCAGACCTATTTCTTTGCCCCGCAGAGAGAAACGGGCGCCGACCTGGCCATCGCGAGCAACATCTTCCTCGTGCCCGAGATGCGGCTGTGCGCCATGTGGAAGTGGACGAACCTGGTGGTC
>Ga0316622_100004308_pt1 | contig 10432 bp, 8 predicted proteins | sample OWC_Aug_OW2_C1_D_FD_207646 | JGI IMG/M metagenome (GOLD analysis project Ga0316622, IMG submission 207646) | Wetland soil microbial communities from Old Woman Creek delta, Ohio, United States - OWC_Aug_OW2_C1_D5_C | ecosystem: Environmental > Terrestrial > Soil > Wetlands | place: USA: Ohio... | reverse complement strand
CGGTAGTACTCCTCCACCAGCACGAGAATCCGGGCTCTCGTCTCCGACGCCGACTCGGTCATGCCGGGTCCCTCCCGGCACGGGACCTGTCGTGGCCGATTCCGATCGGACGGTACGTCACCCCCTGCGGCCAGCGGAGCTCCCGGAGAGCATTGCGCCCGTCCAGGATCAGGCGGCTTCTCATGAGGGGCGCAAGCCGCGCCCAGTCCCAGGCGGCGTAGTCCGGCCAGGCCGTCGCGAGAACGGCGGCGTCCGCACCCCGAAGGAGGGGTTCGGGGTCGGCTTCGAAGGAGACGCCCGTGCCGCGCAGCTTCTCCTCCGCGGCGTCGGCCGCCGCGCGAAGCGGGTCGTGCGCGCGGACCGAGGCCCCGGCCGAGGCCAGCGCCGCGGCGAGGGCGATCGCCGGAGACTCGCGGACGTCGTCGGTCCCCGCCTTGAATGCGAGGCCGAGGACGGCCACGGTCTTTCCGCGAAGCCCGCCGATCTCACGCGAAAGAAGGGCTGCGACCGCTCCGGGCCGGGCCGCGTTGACGTCCATGACGGCGTCGAGAAGCCGTGTCGGCACGCCCAGCTCCCGTGCCTGGGCGCGCAGAGCGTTCACGTCCTTCGGGAAGCAGCTGCCGCCGAACCCGCTCCCCGCGCGCAGGTAGGCGAGGATTCCGGGCCTGACCCTCCGGCCGTCCACGACCGGCGAGAGCCGGCCGTCGAGGCAAAGCCCCTCCGTCACGACGTCGACGTCGGCTCCGTTCATCGCCTCGCAGAGACCGGCAATCTCGTTCGCGAACGAGACGAGGGAGGCGAGGAGCGCGTTCGACGCGTACTTGATGAGCTCCGCGTTCCGGAGGCTCACCCGGAGGACCGGGCAGGTGAAAGAGGAATAGAGCTTCGCGGCCGTCTCGCCGGACGGGTCGTCCCACTGTCCGATGACGATCCGGTCCGGCGTCAGGAAGTCGGAGACCGCCGATCCCTCGCGAAGGAACTCGGGATTCATCGCAAGCCCGAAGCGGCCCGCCGGAAGTCCGGAGGCCGTCTCCAGCGCCGAGCGGACGACCGTCTCCGTGGTCCCCGGCACGACCGTGCTCTTGACGACGACGGTGTGGCGCTCGGCGCGCGTCGAGAGGCACGCGCCGACGTCCCGTGCGGCGGCCTCGACCGCGGAGAGGTCGATCCGCCCGCTGCCGCCCGCCGAGGGCGTCCCGACCGCGATCATCGTCACGTCGCTCTTCGCCACGGCGTCGGCGAGGACGGTGGTCGCGCGGAGGCGCCCGGACCGCTTTCCCTCGGTCAGCAGCTCCGCGAGTCCCGGCTCGAAGAACGGGGCCTCCCCGCGCTCGATGGACGAGATGCGGTCCTTCTGGACGTCGACGCAGGTCACCTCGTGCCCGAGGCGGGCAAGGCACGCCCCCGTGACGAGGCCGACGTAGCCGGTTCCGACGATGGCGACCTTCAAGACGCGCTCTGGCCGCTCTCCCGGTAGGACCGGAAGGTTCTCTCGAGGCCCTGGCGAAGCGGGACCCGCGGTCGGTAGCCGATCGCCTCGCGGACCTTCCTGAGGTCCGGACAGCGGCGCTGGGGGTTGTCCGTGAGGTAGTCCCGGTCCGGGCTCGTCCGGAACTCGACGGGGAGGGGGGGCGTCCGGGCGATGCCGGCGACGGTTTCCGCGACGTGGCGGATCGTCACTTCCTCGTCGTTGCCGACGTTGTAGGCCTCGCCGTCCGCGCCTCCGACGAGGACGCCGAGCAGGCCGGCGATGAAGTCCCCGATGTAGCAGAACGCCCGCGTCGCCCTCCCGTCGCTGAGAAGGACGAGCGGCTTCCCGGCGAGGGCCGCCGCCATGAGGTCGGGCACGATCCGCCGGTCGTCCAGGCGCTGGCACGGGCCGTAGACGTTGAAGGGGCGGACGACCCGGACCGGCGTGCCGTGGAGCTGGTGGTAGGTGACGCAGAGCGTCTCTCCGAGCCGCTTCGACTCGTCGTAGCAGGCGCGCGGCCCCGTGCAGGACACGAAGCCCCGGTACGTCTCGGGAGTCGGGACCGCGGAGGGCTCCGGATCTCCGTAGATCTCGCTCGTGCTCAGGTAGAGGATTCCGCGCGTCCCGGCGGTCCCCGAGAGGTCGAGCATCCGCCGCAGGCCTCCGACGTTCACGTCGATCGTCTCGAGAGGGAATCGGCGATAGAAGGTGGGCGACGCGATCCCGGCCCCGTGGAGGATCCAGTCGACCGGTTCCTGCGGATCGAACGGCTGCGTGACGTCGTGGGTCACGAAGCGGAATGAGGGATCCGACGCCAGGTGCTCGAGGCGGTCGGGGAGCCCGGTCTTGAAGTTGTCGAGGCCGATGACCCGGCACGGGCGGCGGGCCGCGGACCTGTTGAACTCCGCGACGACGTCGAGAACGGTGGCGCACAGGAAGCCGGCGGCTCCCGTGACGAGGAACGTCGTCCCTTCCAGGGCCTCGAGGGGCGCGGCCAGCGTCTCGACGACGGCTCGGGCGTCCTCACGGACGACCGAGGTCACCTTCGGCACGGTCGCCGTCCCGACTCGTGGCTCATGCCCAGATCTTCCAGGGTGCGCGCCCGGAGGCCCACAGCTCCTCGAGGTGGCGCTTGTCCCGAAGCGTGTCCATCGGCTGCCAGAAGCCTTCGTGCCGGAAGGCCATCAGCTCTCCCCGCCGGGCCAGGCTCTCGAGGGGCTCGAGCTCCCAGGTCGTCTCGTCGCCCGCGATCGAGTCGAGGGCGGAGCGCTCCAGGACGAAGAAGCCGCCGTTGATCCAGCCTTCCCCGGTCTGCGGCTTCTCGGCGAAGGCCGAAACGCGGTCCCCGGCGAGCGCCAGGCTCCCGAACCGTCCCGGGGGGCGGACGGCCGTCACCGTGGCCAGCTTCCCGTGCGCGCGATGGAAGGCCAGCAGGGCCTTCAGGTCGACGTCCGCCACGCCGTCGCCGTAGGTCAGGAAGAAGGTCCGTTCCCCGGCCAGCCAGAGCCCGGCACGCCGCACGCGGCCGCCTGTTCCGGTCGTCGGCCCCGTATCGACGAGGTGGACCGTCCAGTCGGCGACCGGCGGGGAGTGGAGCGTCACGTTCCCGGAGCCGACCGCGACCGTGACGTCCGAGTTCCGGGCCCGGAAGTTGAGGAAGTAGTCCTTGACCAGCTCCGCCTTGTAGCCGAGCGCGACGACGAATTCGTCGAAGCCCTGTGCCGCGTAGATGCTCATGATGTGCCAGAGGAGCGGCCGGCCTCCGATCTCGATCATCGGCTTCGGAACGAGGGCCGTCTCTTCCGACAACCGGGTTCCGAGGCCCCCGGCGAGAAGGACCGTCTTCATGCGAAGACATTGTAGTCGAGCGTGCCACAGCCACGCGGCCGTCAGGCCGGCCCGCCTTGACGCGGGCGGAGCCCGCCAAGATACTTTCGAACGCATCCCCCGCGCGACCGCAGCATGAACCACGGCCACCCCACAGAGACCGTCTCCTCAGGCGGATCGCCACGTCTCACGATCGTGATCCCGACCGTGAACCGTGCCGCGCTGGTCGGCCGAGCCGTCGAGAGCGCCCTGGCGCAGACCTATCCCCACGTCGAGATCATCGTCTCGAACAACGGATCGACGGACGGAACGCGCGAGGTCCTCGCGCGCTACGCCGACCCGCGCCTCACGGTCCTTCACCTTCCGGAGACGATTCCCCCGAACCCTCACGGGAATCTGCTGATCGAGAGGGCCCAGGGAGAGTTCTTCCTCGGGCTGTCGGATGACGACTGGCTCGAACCGGACTTCGCGTCGCGCGTGGTCGACCTCTACGACCGCCGGCCGGACCTCGCGTTCGTCTGGACCGGGTGCCACATCCACTACGCCGACGTCGTGGTGCCGGCCCGCACGGGACCGGAAGTGGAGACCGGGCCCGAGTTCCTGGCGGGGTTTCTCGCGAACCGGCGAAACATCTGCTGGTGCGCCTGCGTGACCCGGACCGCAGACCTCCGGCGCATCGGCCCGATTCCCTCCGAGGTGATCTGCGGAGACATGTTCTACTGGACGAAGCTCGCTGCGCTCGGTGACGTCGGATGCGTCACCGACCCGGTCTCGCACTACGTCTGCTACCGGGATGGCGGCGACGGCATCGCGGGCGGCGCCCGGGTGCGCGAGTGGGGATCGGAAATGGAGACCTGGGCCAGGGACATCCTCCGCGTCTGGGAGAAGGCCCGCGGAAGCGGGGCCGCGCCGGACCCCGTCCGCCGCGAAGCCGTGGAGTTCGTGGCGCGCTCGACCGCGGACCAGTTCGTCTGGAACGCGCTCCGCGGGGTGAGCCCGATCGCCCTTCTCCGTTCCGTGGGGCCCGCATTTCCCTTCCTCCGGGGCGGGCATCCGGCACTCTGGATCCGGGTCGTGGCGTCGATCGCGGGTCCGAGGTGGCTCCTCAGGAATCGGGTCCTCGCGGAAGCAGGGCGGAAAGCGAAGGCGGCCGGTGTCCAGCGGCCGTGACCCGGGCCTCCCGGCGGCGGGAAGGAGCTGGGCGACCGTCGCCATGGCGAGCACGGCCAGCGGCGGGCTCCTGATGCTGTCCATCGCCTGGCTCGCCACGCGGCGCCTGACCGGCGTGGAGCAGGGATACTTCTTCTCCTTCCTGAGCTTCGGAGCCCTCGTCCAGCTCGCGGACTTCGGACTCTCGTACGCGGCCCTGCAAACGGCCGGTCGCCTGGCCGGGACGAACCGGCTTGACGAGCTTCCGGCGGTCGCCCGGGCGGTGGGCCGGTGGAATCTGGGCGCCTCCAGTCTCGGAGTGGTCGCGGTGGCGGCCATCGGCGGGGCGACCCTCGCGACCGGGAGTGCCGCCCGCGCGGTTCCGGTCGACTGGATCGGTCCCTGGCTCGCCTATCTGCTGGCCGTCTTCGTCAACCAGCTCACGGCCCCCCGGATCTCGCTGCGCGAGGGGAGCGGAAAGGTCCTGGAGATGTGGCGGCTTCGTCTCGCCCAGGAGTGGGCGGCCGGAGCCATGTGCATCGGGGTGCTCGCCGCCGGAGGAGCGCTCTGGAGTCTCGCCGCTTACGCGGCGGGCCGGGCGGTTCTGGCGGCCGGCTGGCTTGGCCTGGGAGATCCCCCGAGGTCCGACGCGGGTCTCCCCGGGTTCTCCCTGAAGCAGTGGATGACCGACGTCTGGCCTTTCCAGTGGAAGATCGGCTTGAGCGGACTCTCCGGCTTTCTCATCTTCCGGGCCTTCTCTCCCATCGTCTTCCTCGAGAAAGGTCCTGACGTGGCCGGACAATTCGGCCTCGCGATCTCTCTCATGAATCTCCTGATCTCCGTCAGCTCGGCCTGGCCCATGAGTCAGGCGGCCCGCTACTCGACGTGGATCGCAGCCGGACGGTATCGCGATCTCCGTCGCGAGTTTCCCCGGCTGCTCGTCTCCTCGACGGCGGTTGCCGCGGGAGCCGCGACGACGCTCGCGGCCTCTCTCTGGCTCGCCCGCGAGATCGGCCTGAACTTCGCGCTACGGCTGACCGAGCCGAAGACGACCACGATCATTCTGGCGGCCGCTGTCGTGCATCATGTCGTTCTCTGTGTGGCGATGTTCCTTCGTGCGGAAGGACGCGAGCCGCTCCTCGGCGCAAGCGTTCTGGGGGGTCTCGCCACCGTCGCGGTCGTCTGGCTCGTCGCGCGTCACGGCACGTCCGGTGACATCGCCGTCGCCAATCTGATCTGTTCCTTCGGCGGCATCCCGGTCGTCTTCCATCTGCTCCGGAGCCGCGGGCGCGCTTGGCAGGCCTCGGCGAACGCCGGGGGCACGGGACAGGAACCGGCGACTCACGACCCCGGGGACATGCCGGTGACGCGTGACGGAGGAGGCCCGGCGTGACGTCGGGAACGGTCGCGCCGATCCGGTCGTGGCTCGCCCGCGTCCGGGCGCAGGCGGACGAGGCCCGGTTCCTGCGGGACCTCGCGGCTTCGACGGGCTGTCGATTCCTTCTGCGAAGACGTTTCGCCGCGGTCCGACGAGGGAAGAAGGAGATCCGGATCTCACGAGCGAACGCCGTCTACGCCCAGGATCTCATCCGGAATTTCGACTATTACTTCGACGTCGTCGAGCCGCGGCGGGAAGCCGGGCTCGAGGTCGTCGACTACAGCCGGCCCTGCCTCCACACCCTGAAGGAAGGCGGGATTCCCTTCTGGTTCCCCGAGCTCGCCGAATCGATGGAGACGACGAGACTCTACCTCGACCGGGCGGATCTGAAGCCCGGCCAGACGGCCTTCGACCTGGGGGCCTACGCGGGCGGGGCGACCTACCATTTCTCCCACGCCGTCGGGCCGGGAGGCCAGGTCTTCGCTTTCGAACCCGATCCGGGGAGCTACGACTGCCTGCTCCGGAACATTTCACTCCACCAGCTGGAGAACGTCGTCCCCAGCCGCCTCGGGATCTGGTCGGAGAACGGTCGGGTGATGTTCCAGGCGGAAGGCAACATGGGTTCGGCCGTCGTGGACGCCTCCGCCCGAAGCAGCGACACGAAGAGATGGATCGACGTCGTGACCCTTTCCTCTTTCTGCGAGGAGAACGGGGTGTCGCGCGTCGATTTCGTGAAGCTCGACGTCGAGGGCTCCGAAGGGCCGATCCTCGGTTCTGCGGCCGCCTTCGTCGCGAGGTATCGTCCCAGGCTGATCGTCGAGGTCCACTACGTGCGGGGGGAACGGAGCGATCCGGAAGTGATCCGGGTCCTGGAGGGTTACGGCTACGCCATCGAGGTCCTGGACCAGGCCGGGCTGGCGCTGCCTCTCGTCTTCGCGCAGCCGGGTTGAGGTCGGATGAGCCCGACACGCCGCCTGTTCACCTCCGCCCACGCCGTTGCCGGCACCGGGCCCTACTGCCTCTACGGGGCTGGCGCCGCCGGTCGCAAAGTTCTCGACCGGATCCGCGATGCCGGAGGCGACGTCCGGCTCTTCCTCGACGCGGCGGCGGAGAAGCTCGGGGAGGTTTCGGGCGTTCCGGTGCGGAAGCCGTTCTCCGACGAGGCCAGGAAGAGCGCGGCGGGTCTCCCGGTCGTCCTGACGGTATTCAACCGGGACGTCGACGCGGCCGCCGTCGCCCGGCGCCTCGTGCGTCACGGATACCGGCGGATCGTCTCCTACCCGGACTTCCATGCGCTCCACTGGAAGGCTCTCGGGGAACACTTCTGGCTCGGGGATCCCGCGCTCGTCCGGCGCGATTCGGAGAAGATCGAGGCGGTCGACCGTCTCTGGGCGGACGAACGAAGCCGGAAGGTCTTTCGCTCCCTCGTCGCGCTGTACAGGAGCCGCGATCCGCAGCGGGCACGGCGCCCTTCGGTGCGGAGCGAGGAGTACCTCGCCCCGGACGTCCTGGGGTGGCCACCGGCCCGTCCCGTCCGGCTGGTCGACTGCGGCGCATTCGACGGCGACACGCTCGAACGTTTCCGGGCGGCCCGGCTCCGGGTGGAGAAGGCGGTGTGCTACGAGCCCGATCCGGAGAACTTCCGGCAGCTGGAGAGGCGTCTGGCGGGCTGGCCGGTCGCCTGGCGCCGCCGCATCGAGCTCCGGCCGCTCGGCGTGGCGGATCGAACCGGTACCTTCGGGTTCGATTCGGGACGCGGGGAGTCGAGTCGCCTCGAGGAGACCGCGGCGGGGGCTCGAGTCGGATGCGTCTCTCTTGACGCGGCGCTGCCGTCCTTCGCGCCGAACCTCGTCAAGCTGGACGTGGAAGGAGCGGAGCTGCGGGCGCTCGAAGGCGCGGCCGGCCTCGTTCGGGAGCACCGGCCGGGACTCGCCGTCTCGGTCTACCACCGCCCCGCCGATCTCTGGCGCCTGCCGGCCTTCATCGACGGGTGGGGACTCGGGTATCGCCTCTTTCTCCGGAGTTACGGGTTCAACGGCTTCGACACGATCTGCTACGCCGTCCCGGGCTCCTGACCCGGAAGCGATTCACCGCGGCGGATCCCACGGCGCCACGAGCAGGTTCTCCCCGAGTTCCTCCCGCGGCAGGAACGGCGCGAGGTCCTCGAGCGGCGCGGAGACCATCCGCCCGTCGGGGAGGCGCCGGGAGGAGACTTTCGGTGCGAAGGGCTGGCGAACGTCGAGGACGACTTCGCAGAGGACGGGCCCGCCGGCCCGGAGCGCCTCGTCGATCGTCCCCGGAAGCCCGGCGTGATCGGCGATCCGAAGGAAGGGAAGACCAAAGGCCCCCGCGAGCTTCTCGAGGTCGGGGAAACCGAGCCCGCTTCCGGGACCGCACCCGACGATGTTGTCGGGGAAGTACGCCTGCTGGGTCTGCCGGATCGAGTGATAGCCCTGGTTGTTGAGGACGAAGAGCTTCACCGGAAGGCGCTGCGTCGCGACGGTCTGCAGCTCCTGCACGTTCATCTGGAGACTGCCGTCGCCCGCGAGGCAGACGACGCGGCGACGTCCTGATCCGATCGAGGCGCCGATGGCGGCTGGCAGGTCGTATCCCATCGACGCGGCTCCCGAGTTCGAGTAGAGCCGCTGCCCGTTCTTCAGCCGGGCGGCCTGGAAGGTGGCGACGCAGGCCGTACCGTCTCCCGTGACGACGACCTCTCCCTCCTCGAGGCGGTCCGTCAGCGCGTCGACGAAGAGGTAGGGGTTCACGGGCGAGGGCGTGAGGCGGTACTCGGGGAGAACGACCGGGTATCGCACGACGCGATCGCGGCACCAGGCGAGCCACTCCCGGTGGGCCGGAGTCGGCCCGGCCGGGCCCGCGGAGAGGAGCGCGCGCAGGAACTCGCCGAGGTCCGCCTCGACCGGCAGATCGATCCGGAGCGTCGGCTTGGCGAGCTCCGCCGGGTCGACGTCCACCATCGCCTTCCACGCCTCGCGGGCGAACGACGTCCAGCTGTAGCCGATCTGGCGGATGTTGAGGCGGCAGCCGAGGACGAGGAGGAAGTCGGAGTTCTGGACGGCGAAGTTGCCGGGTCGGTCCCCGACCGTGCCCGGACGGCCGGCATAGAGCGGGTGGTCGTTCGGGAGGAGGTCGTGCGCGTTGAACGCGGTCGCGACCGGGACGCCGAGCCGCCCGACGGTCGCGAGGAACTCCTCGTACGCCCCCGAGATCCGGACCCCGGAGCCGGGGAGGACGACGGGACGGCGGGAGGCCGCGAGGCGGTCGAGAATGGTCCGCACCGGAGCCGTGAGGTCGCGGATGGGGCGTAGCAGCCCCTCCCGGCCGGGGTCGAAGCCCTCGAGGGAGGCGCCGTCGACGGGCGCCGCCTGAACGTCGATCGGAACGTCGATCCAGACCGGACCGGGCCGGCCGTCGCGCGCTTGGAAGAGCGCCTTCTCGAGGTGGTAGCGGATCATCGCCGGGTCGGTCACGGAGACGGCGTACTTCGTGATCGGCTTCACGACCGGCAGGATGTCGACCTCCTGGTCGCCGAGCTGGCGGAGCGGGAGTCCGGTGCTCGCGATCGTCGTCTCGCGCTTGACCTGTCCCGACACGACGACCATTCCGAGAGAGTCGGTCCAGGCGCCGAAGACGCCGTTCAGGGCATTGAGCCCCCCGGGACCCGTCGTGACGTTGACCGCGGCGAGGCGTCCGGTCAGACGGAAGTAGCTCTCGGCGGCCATGGCGCACGCCTGCTCGTGGTGGCAGGCGATCCACTCGAGGCGCCGGCACCGGCCGATCGCGTCGTTCAGGTGCATCGCACCGCCCCCGGTCACCATGAAGACGTGGCGGATCCCGCGCTCCGCGAGGGTCTCGGCGATGTAGTCCGCGACGCGCATCATTTGTCCACGAGAAGGGCCTCGCGCCGGACGAGGCCGGTGTTCGCGCGATACCAGTCGCGAAGCTCCATCACGGCATCGCGAAGCGGCCGGAAGGTGAATCCGGGAATCTCGGCCCTGAGGCGTGCGTTGTCCCCGCTGTACTCGGGACCCATCCCGTCCTGTGCCACGACGACGGGGAGGTCCTTTCCGCAGACGTCGAGGACGAGCCGGGCGAGATCCTTCAGCTCGACGGCCGCGTCCGGGGTGACGTTGAAGAGGTCGTGCGCCCACGAGCGGGCGTCCAGGAAGTGCTCGACGACCCGGACGAGGTCGCCGACCCAGACGTAGTCGAAGCGGCGGTTCTGTCGGATGGTGATCGGCAGATCGAAGAGCGCCTTGCAGATCGCATTGGAGATGAAGCGGATCTCCCAGTCCTCGTGCGGGCCGAAGACGCCGAACGGCAGGAGGTGGACGATCCTGGGGTCGCCGCGGCCGATCCTCGCGCAGGCGAGCTTCGAGAGCCCCGTCGGATCCTCGGGGACCGATCGCCCCAGGTCCTCCTCCTTCATCTTCGGGAAGAACGCGCGGGGGTCGTACGCCAGCCCCGAGCCGAGAACGACCAGCCGTCCCCAGTGGGCGCGGTTCTCGAAGAGGTTCAGGAACATCCGGAGGTTTCGCGCCGCGAGGTCCGGCGCGGGCGGTGCGTTCCGGTGGCCGGGTGTCGTG
>Ga0316622_100004307_pt1 | contig 10433 bp, 10 predicted proteins | sample OWC_Aug_OW2_C1_D_FD_207646 | JGI IMG/M metagenome (GOLD analysis project Ga0316622, IMG submission 207646) | Wetland soil microbial communities from Old Woman Creek delta, Ohio, United States - OWC_Aug_OW2_C1_D5_C | ecosystem: Environmental > Terrestrial > Soil > Wetlands | place: USA: Ohio... | reverse complement strand
CGTGCCGCGCTTCCCATCTGGGTCGACTTCATGCGGCATGCCCATGAAGGGCAGGACCGTGCCGAGTTCCCGGCGCCCGATACGGTCATCTTCAGGAACATCGATCCTCGAAGCGGCCGTCTGAGCACCGAGCGGTGTCGAAGCTCGCTCCGCGAGGCCTTCGTCCCCGGCACGGAGCCCCGATCATACTGCGATGAGCGCGGCATGACCGGCGACGAGGTCTCCGTCATGGACGAAGCCCCTGAATAGCGGTGGCGATTTGACAATCCCGGGGATGTCTGTTAATCTACCCACCGTGAAATCACGCCTTTCGAAACTTGTCGGGTTCGTTCCCTCCCGCCTCCTTGATCTCCTCGAACCCACCAGGCTCTTTTCCCGCTTGGACATTGCCAGCAAAATGCTCTTCGGTTCCCTCGCCCTTGTGCTGTTCACCGTCATCGTGGCGACCTATGCCCTTATCAGTCTGGAGCGGCTGTACCGCCTGAACAACAGCATCGTGACCGTCGATGTGCTCGTGCAGGAGGCCTCCGAGGATATGCTGGAAGCGGTCATCGCCCAGGATTCCTACGAAAAGCGGTATCTCCTCCTGAACAGTTCGGACATGGAGCAGCTGTTCGTGAAGCGTGGAGAGGAGTTCCGCAAATGGTTCAATGCGATCCAAGACCTTCCCTTCCCCGGCGACCGGGTGCTGGGCAGGATCGACGCGTTATACCAGGAGTACACGGAACTGTTCGCCAGGGAAGGCGAACTGCTGCGGAGTGGGAAGCGCGGCGAGGCCTCACGCATATCGAACGGCCCTCTCAAAAAGACATCCGAAGAGATGATCCGGCTCCTCCGAGAGCTGTCTGATTCTGCGGAATCCTCACGGGACGCCAAGATGAAGCGGATCAGCCTCATCGGCCGGACATCGTTCTTCGTGACCGCCGCTTTGGCCGTCGTGAGCATCGTGCTCGCCGTTGGCGGCAGCCTGGTCGTCACCCGTCATATCTCCTCGTCCATCGTCAAGCTGAAGGACGCCACCTGCCAGATCGCGGAAGGGAACTTCTCCTACGACCCCCAGATCACGAGCAGCGACGAGATCGGCGCGCTTGCAGCGTCATTCGTCGACATGGGAAAGCGGCTCAAGAAGCTCGAGGAGATGTATCTCGATGCAAGCCCCCTCACCCGGCTCCCGGGCGGCATCGCGATCGAGAACGTGATGAAGAAACGGCTGGAGTCCGGCCAGCCGTTCGCGTTCTGCCTGATCGACCTCGACAACTTCAAGTCCTACAACGACCGGTACGGGTATGCCCGGGGGAGCGAGCTCCTCAAGGAGACCGCTCACATCATCGAGGACACGATCGCGGAACGGGGAACAGCAGATGATTTCATCGGCCACATCGGCGGCGACGATTTCGTCATCATCACGACGCCCCAGCGCATGCGCGCGATCGGCGACGGTATCATCGCCCGGTTCGACCGCAGGGTCCCCGACTTTTACGACGAGACGGACCGTGAGCGCGGGTTCATTCTGGGGAGGTCCCGTCATGGAGAAGCGAGGAAGTTCCCGATCCTCACGGTCTCGATCGCCATCGTCACCAATGAACAGCGGACGATCAAGGACCCGATCGAGGTATCGGAGATCGCAGCGGAGCTGAAGGACTACGCGAAAGAGATGCCCAAGAGCCTTTATTTGATCGACCAGCGGAGGTCGGCATGAGCCCGCGGACGCTTGCGGTTATTGCCCTGGCCGTTCTGGGAGCAGGGTGCGCGCCGGTCTGTCCGCCGCACCGGAATGCTCCTCCCGAGATGCAGACGGCGGCTCCCGCGACACGGCTCGACGAAGCCCGCCAGCTGCTGAAGGACGGCAAGTTCGTTGAAGCGGGGGAGGCCTTCCGGACCGTCGAACAGGAATTTCCCGGCACCGAGTGGGCGGGAAGCGCCGCGTACGCCCTGGCGGTCGCCGCTGCGATGGCGGATAATCCGCAGCAGGACTACGCCAGCGCGCTGATGGAATTCGACAGCTTCATCGAACGCTATCCGCAGCATGAACGGCTGCCCGAGGCAAAGGCCTGGCGCCAGGCGATCAAGCAGATCATGGACACGCGGAAAGAGAACGCGCGGCTCCTCAAGAACATCGAGAAGCTGAAGGAGCTTGATCTGCAGCAGGAGGAAAAACGACGGGCCCGATGACCGCGTTCCGCTCGGAACAGCGGCGAGGGGGCCCTCCTGATGATGCTCTCAACGGCAGCGCGCGGGGACGAACGACACTCCCTGCCCCTGTGCGAAACGCAAACAGGATCGCAGTTTCCAGGACCGGAAGCCCGGCTCCGGATCCTGCGGGAAACACGGTGCATGAGGAGCGCGTGAAATGCCGGGAGACTGCTACGAATAGCTGTCCATCGCGTGCATGGATGGCATGGATGGGGTCAGACTTCGGTATTGACATTCTATTGGCCTACTCCGAGTTGACGGATCACTTTTCCCACCTCAGTCCCGATATCTTCTCCCCGTAGATATCGAGATACAGAAGCCGGATCTTTTTCAAGATAGTTCGCCATCTCTTTCCCCTGGCACCCATACTCCTTCGCCGTCAGGGTGAATACTCGCCGCGCCATCATGATGTTTCGTTCTTTGCCTGGTGATCTCAGCTGGTCAAGGGTGATCTGGTATCGTTTTTCTATCGTCCTGCCGATCGCCTGCAGACTGTATTCCTTCTTCTTTCGCTCCTTCTTTATCCCGTGATCATGAATGGTAAGGACCCGGTCGACGAATTCCTCGTCGCCCTGAAGCCGCTGGTCGATGGTTGCATATACTTCTTCCCTTCTCAAGGTCGCTTCGTCGCTCATGAAAACCCGATACTGTCTGCGTGCCCTCGATCTGTTCTCGGAGAACATCCGGAGCACGTGATCGGCATCGATTAGCCCCAGGGGATTGTTCTTCCCGGTGTAGGCATGGTGGCTGCTCCACCGGTACGCATCGGTTGTTTCCGCTATCCTGGCGCGGACAGGATTGGCATGGATGTATTTCAGGAGCCCCAGCAGATAGGCGTCCCGGTCACACAAAATGGCCTTGTAGCGTCCCTGAAATAGATGGCCGATCATTTTATACCTGCGGTTGAAGTACAGCGTATAGCTCTGATTGACGCCCTGCAGGATCTTGGAAAGTGGTGTGCTCGTTGTCTCGATCAGCAGATGGACGTGGTTGCCCATGAGGACATAGGCATAGAGATGGAACGCATAGCGGGTCTTATCGGTCGTGAGGACCTGAAGGAATTGCTGGTAATCTGCGGGGTCTTTGAATATCTTCTGGCGCTGATTGCCCCGGGTGATGACGTGATAGAAGGCGCCTTCGTACTCGATGCGGGGCTTTCTGGCCATGCGGAAAAGATAGCAGAAGCAGAGCAGGGGATCGAGTCAATATGTCAATTTCGAAGTCTGACCCCATACGGCTCCCTGACCCCACGACTATGCCAAAATTTCGACCGCTCATGTCGGGAGCGGGATCGTCAGCGCAGGCGGCGACGATCAGGTCTCTCGTGGAATGCGGCTGGCGGTCATTTCGACGCAGGTACCAACAGCTGGATCTCGCTGGTGCTTTTGACCCTTCCTTCCCCATCGAGGTAATACGTGCCGCCATAGGGGTCCGGGGGGACCGCGGGAAGCACTCCCCGGTCCAGCAGGTCGTTGATGGTCTGTGGCATCTTCCCATGCCTTTTTTTGAACCTTGCGAGCGCCCGCTCCAGGGTAAGCTGCCCCTGCATGTAGCGCAGCCGTTTCGCATATTCCTTCCTGATCTTCTTGTCCTCGGTGCTCTTGAGCAGTTCCTCCAGGAATATAACGGCGTTTTCCGTATCATGGTCCTTGTACGCGAGCTTGGAAGCGAGGCTGGCAAGCATTGCGGGAGCTCCCGGTATCCTCCAGGACCGCATGAGATAATCGGAGGCCGCCGCATTGTCATGCAGGAAATAGAAATTATTGAACCCGACGAAGAACGGCAGCATCCAGTCCCAGTTCCGGTACGCCATCCCCTTCGCGAGCAGAACGTTCGTCTCGCGCACCAGACCGCCGTCCCAGGCGAAATGCGCGGCGGCAAAGTAGTAGGGGTCCACAAAGTAGGGGTCAATGCCGGTCGCCGTGTCCATCACGGCATAGAGCCACTTCCATTCCCAATCCTTGACGATCGGCCGCTCCGTCCGTTCATAGGTGCTTCCCCGGAACACGAGCCCTTTCAGGAAAAGGACATCCGACGCAAGACCGTCAAATTCGAGCGCGATGATCCTGAACAGGGGCGCCGGCATCACGAACGTGGCCCCCGCCTGGGAAGACAGCGCTTTCCGCTCGTGGCCCGCCTGCATGAGCGAAAGCACCTGGCCGAAGCCCAGGAGGGCAAGAAGGCAGAGGGCCAGCACCGTGCGCATCACGGAAATTCCTTCTTCCGGAAGATGAGGGACGCGAGAACGATGGCGAGCGTGCCGTAGATCACTCCGTAGGACAGCGTCCAGAGCACCAAGGAGAATGGCAATGCGAGGCCATGCGCCGCCTGCAGCTTGATGTCGAAGAGCGAAAGGTTCGGGAACACATAGTAGGCGGTCTGCACGGTCTTGACCGTGAGCGGCGAGACAGTGATGCCTACGGCCTGGGGTGATTCCACCAGCGCCTTTACGTCAGCAAGGGACTGCCCGATGATGTAGGTGATGACCGTCAGCACCAGCGTGATGAAGGACGTGGAGGTAAAGGACGCGAAGAGAAAGCTGAGCGCCGAGAGCACGATGAGCATCAGCATCTCGAACAGGACCGCAAGCAGGATCATCGACCAGGAGAACCGCTCGAAGTAGTTCGGATAGAGCGCCTTCAGGGAGCCGATGGAAAGAGCGGCCAGGATGCTCAGCAGGCCGATCGTGACGATGATCAGCAGGCACATGCCGAAGAACTTCCCGATGATATACTGCGATCGCGAGATGGGCCTCGCCAGGACCATGTAGATGGTCCTCCGGTCGATGTCCTTGGCGAGGAGGTTGATGCCGATGAAAAGGACCAGGAGTATCCCGCTCAGCGAGATCGTGGACAAGGCAAAGTCCACGGCCACCTTTCCGACGTTGCGGGGCATCATGCCTGCAACCAGGAAGTTCGCCCCGAAGAGCAGGAGCGCCAGCAGCGAAATGCCATAGACGGCCCGGTTCCGTATCCCTTCCTTGAACGTAATGAGCGTAATAGGCCATAGCACGGTCATGCTTCCAGCCCTCCCCCGGCCTTCTTCACCTCGTTCAGGAAGATGTCCTCGAGCGTGGTAGATCCCGTGATGATGTTTTTCAGATGGTCCACCAGCCGCAGTTTCCCGCCGACGATGATCCCGACCCGGTCCGAGAACCGCTCGATGTCCGTCAGGATATGGGACGAGAAGAACACGGTCTTGCCCTGCGATTTGAGCTCCAGGATCAGGTCCCCGACCATTTTTCTGCCGATGGGATCGAGCCCGCTCATCGGCTCGTCAAAGATGACCACATCGGGGTCGTGGATGAGCGCAAGCGCTATCCCGGCCCGCTGCACCATCCCTTTCGAGTAGGACCGGAGCGGCCGCCTCCTCGCATGGGCCAGGTTGACCTTTTCAATGAGCGCGGAGGACCGTACCTTCAGCGCTCCGGCGCCGAGCCCTGACGCTTTGCCGCCGAACCACAGCAGCTCTTCGACGCTGAGATAATCGTAGAAATAGGGATTCTCGGGAAGATAGCCGACATGCTTCCGCACGTCCTTGTCACGGACATTCCTGTCCAGGATCGTAGCCTCGCCGCTGTCGGGGAAGATCAGGTTCAACAGGACCTTGATGACCGTGGACTTTCCCGCTCCGTTCGGCCCCAGGAACCCGAAGACCTCTCCGGTGCTGATGTGCAGGTCCAGGTTCTCGACAGCAACGACCCGCCTGGCCGTCAGACCCTCCTTGTATGTCTTGGAAATCCCTTTGATGTCGATCATGAGTAGGTGTCCCTGAATGATGAAGACGCAAAGAAGATGATGGATAAACACAGAAAGGGCCGGACTTGCATCCGGCCCTTGAAAGAACAGTGCGACATTCGTGAATTACATGGTCAGCCAGTTGGCGCAGGCACCCGTCGTACCCGTCAGCTGAAGGGTGTTGACCACGGCAGCGGGGACATCAGCTGCAACCATGGCCGTGTTGAGCACAGCATTGGCGAAATACATGGACTGCGAGTCCGAATCGCGGCCGAAGCAGCGGTCACCGGCAGTGTTCTTGGTTACGACCACATAGGTGGTGCAGAGGGTCGGCGCTGCAGCCGTCAACACGCCCGTGCTCGCAACAAGCACCTGGTTGCTGAGAGAGAACGGAACGACGCCGAGCTGGTTCTGGAGGAAGGATCCGCCCAGGCTCGCAGAAGCGGCGTTCAACGGACCGGAGAGCAGAGTACCGGCTGCAACGCAGGCAGTCGCTGCGGCAGGAGCCGGCAAGGTTACGGCCGCGCCGCCGGCGGAGGAACCGTATCCCTGCGTATCGGCGAAAAGGGCCTCTTCAGACGTCGCGATGTTTCTGAGATCGGAGTTTGCCGCAGCATTGAAGCCCCTGATGCGATAGGCGCTGAACTGCGGGATGGCGATGGCCGCCAGGATGGCGATGATGGCCACCACGATGAGGAGTTCGATAAGCGTAAAACCTTTTTTGTTCTTCAGCATTGTATTACCTCCCTTTGTATAAGATGTTGTTGACCAGGATATCCATCATATTATTGCTCAAGGTCTTATCAGGCCTACCGTCACCTCCTCTCGGACCTCAAGCTGTTCAAACTCGTTTTGTTATAAAGCACATCCCATGCCAAATCAAGATTCCTTTAAAATCAATGCATTATCAATTAGCATTGACCAATAAAATAACGTAATCCGGCACATGACTGACAATTATTGTCACAAGCATCGGAAAATTGACAGGATCATGCGTTAATGGTACGCTGCACTTCCTTATGATAATCATCTCCGACAAGGTGCTCTGGGGGCCGGACTTGCGGCCACGGGAACAAGGCGCCATCGTCACCAAAGCGGACCGGATCATTGCCATAGGTCATCGTATGAAGATGCTCAGGAACTACCCGGGACATCGCATTCTCCGTCTGGAGCGGTCTGTGGTCATGCCGGGTCTCGTCAATGCTCATGCCCACCTCGAACTGCCCCCCCTCCTCTCCGCAGAAACTGCCTCGGACTACACCCAATGGGTCCTGAAACTGATCGCGGCCAAGAAGGGGCTCTCGCACCGGGACTATCTCCGCGCTGCACGGGAGAACATCGCATCGCTTTTGCGGACCGGCACCACCACCGTCGGGGAGATCAGCACGCATAATGTCAGCCGGGCGCTCCTCACGAAAAGCGGCCTCAGGGCGACCGTGTACCGTGAGATCATCTCCATGGAGCCCCGCATCCCGAGGGCCAGGTTTCCCTCCTTGTCCTCCCGCGCCGCATCCCCTGTCCGGGATGGTCTCTCGCCGCATTCGCCCCATACAGTGTCGGAAGAGCTCCTCATGGCCATCAGAGACATCGCGGCACGGAGGCGGCTGCCCCTTGCCATGCATGTGGCGGAGACAGGGGACGAACTCCTGCTCCTCCAAGGGCGGCGGAGCCGGCTCGACCTCCTCTACGCGGCGGCAGGCTGGCCGCTCGACAAGGCTCCCCGTGCACGCTCGTCCGTGGAGTATCTTGACCGGTGCGGGATGCTCGATCCCCGTTTTCTCTCGGTCCATGCAGTGCATATCGATGACCGGGACATCGCTGCTCTCAAAAGGTCCGGTGCCGCCGTCGCCCATTGCCCCCGGAGCAACCGCCGGATGGGCGTCGGCGCCATGCCCCTCGAGCGGGTCCTGTCCGCGGGAATTCCGGTGGGCATCGGGACCGACAGCCTGGCGAGCGTCCCCAGCTTGAGCATGTGGGATGAAATGCGCTTTGCCTTCCGCATCCATAAGGGAAAAAGGATAACACCCCGGGATATCATGCGTCTGGCGACCCTGGGCGGCGCCAAGGCCCTCGGGCTGGAAGACACCACCGGAAGCCTCGTCCCAGGAAAGAAGGCGGACATCATCGCGCTTCCCCTTCCCCGGACCGACACGGGAGACATCTATTCCGACTTGCTCAGGGAGACCAAATCCAGTATCATGACCATGGTGAACGGAAAGATCCTCCATCGGGAACAGCCGTAAGCGGCGAGCACGACCTGCCACTCAGCATCCTTCAGACTCCAGGAGACCGCACAGCATCATCACGCTATGCAGATAACGCGTACAGAGATCACGGAGAAGGTCCGGGCCGGCGAACGATTAACGCGCGAGGACGGTATCGCATTGTTCCGCTCCTGCGACCTGCTCGCGCTCGGCCGCATGGCATCCCATCGTGCGGCACAGAAGAACGGCGATCGCGTATATTTTGTGCAGAACATGCACATCAACCCGACCAATATCTGCGTGAACCGCTGCAAGTTCTGCGCCTTCAGCCGGAGCAAGGACCAGCCCGGCGCGTACGCAATGACCATTGACGATATCCTGCAAAAGGCGCGGAGCGCTGAAAAAGGTGTCCGGGAGCTCCACATCGTCTCGGGCCTTCATCCCGATCTGCCCTTCTCGTGGTATCTCGACATGCTCCGCGCGCTCAGGACCGAACTTCCCCATATCCACATCAAGGCGTTCACGGCCGTGGAGATCGACTATCTTGCCAAGCTTGCCAGGCTGGACCTCAAAGAGACCCTCATCAAGCTCCGCGAAGCGGGCCTCGGCTCTCTCCCCGGCGGCGGCGCCGAGATCTTCGATCCCGGCGTCCGCAATGCGCTCTGCGCCGAGAAGATCAGCGGCGACCGCTGGCTCGAAGTGATGGAAACCGCTCACGACATCGGTCTCCGGTCCAACGCCACCATGCTGTACGGCCATATCGAGACGATCGAGGACCGGGTGGACCATCTTCTGCGGCTTCGCGAACTGCAGGACCGCACGGGCGGCTTCCAGGCCTTCATCCCCCTGAGCTTCCACTCTCCGAACACCGAGATACAGAAGTCCGCCTACACAACCGGATTCGACGACCTCAAGACGCTGGCCGTTTCCCGGCTCCTCCTCGACAACTTCGACCATATCAAGGCCTACTGGGTCATGCTCGGGGAGAAGATCACTCAGGTCTCCCTGAGCTTCGGTGTCGATGATATCGACGGCACGGTTGTCGAAGAACGGATAACGAAAATGGCCGGCGGGACCACTGAGGGAGTCATGACCCGGGACGAACTGATCGACCTCATCCGCCAGGCAGGCAGGGTGCCGGTGGAGCGGGACACGCTGTACAATACGGTACGCGTATGGAGCTGACCTCGACGATCATCGACGCCGCAGCGAACGGCAGGCGGATCGGACAGGAAGAGGGTCTCGCCCTTCTCCGGAATGCCGATCTCCTGACCCTCGGCGACCTTGCGAACACGGCCAGGCGGCGACTGCATCCCGAACGGATCGTGACCTACATCATCGACCGGAACATCAACTATACCAATATCTGCGTGAACAAGTGCGCCTTCTGCGCCTTCTACCGGGACCAGGAGAGCCCCGATGCCTATGTGCTGAACAGGGAGGAAATATTCAGCAAGATCGAGGAAACGATCGCCCTCGGCGGCACCCAGATCCTCATGCAGGGCGGGGTCCATCCGGACCTCGGCATCGAGTATTTCGAGGACCTGTTCTCCGCCATCAAGTCACAGTTCTCCATCCAGGTCCATTCCCTTTCCCCCTCGGAGATCACCTATCTCGCCCGGAAGGCGGGGATCAGCGTGCGTGATGCGCTCATGCGGCTCAGGGCGTCGGGCCTCGATTCCATCCCCGGCGGGGGCGCGGAGATCCTCGTCGACCGAGTCCGCGAACAGCTCAGTCCCAACAAGATCCGCTGGCGCGACTGGATGGGCGTCATGCGGGAGGCGCATCTCCTCGGCATGCCGACCACGGCGACGATGATGTTCGGGAGCCTGGAGACCAAGGAGGACATCATCCAGCATCTCATCCGGGTGAGGGACCTGCAGGAGGAAACGCAGGGCTTCACCGCCTTCATTCCCTGGACCTACCAGCCGGGAAACACGAAGCTCGGCGGACGTCCTGCAACTGCCGTCGAATATCTGAAGACCCTGGCGGTTTCACGGATCATGCTGGACAATGTGCCCAACATCCAGGCATCGTGGGTGACCCAGGGTGCGAAGATCGCACAGGTGGCCCTGGAGTTCGGCGCCAACGATTTCGGAAGCACGATGATCGAAGAGAACGTGGTCGCGGCGGCAGGGGTGACGTTCCGCATGTCACGGGAAGAGATCGTGCGGCTCATCAAAGATGCAGGATATCAGGCAGCGCAGAGAGATACTGTTTACACTATATTGAATAGATCATAATATCAGCGTGTTGCCGGATTAAAATCACGGATTTACTTTTATTGAATTGATGATCA
>Ga0316622_100004306_pt1 | contig 10433 bp, 7 predicted proteins | sample OWC_Aug_OW2_C1_D_FD_207646 | JGI IMG/M metagenome (GOLD analysis project Ga0316622, IMG submission 207646) | Wetland soil microbial communities from Old Woman Creek delta, Ohio, United States - OWC_Aug_OW2_C1_D5_C | ecosystem: Environmental > Terrestrial > Soil > Wetlands | place: USA: Ohio... | reverse complement strand
ACCGGCGGGATAAACGTAGCCGATGCGTGGAGTGTTCTGAGCCCATGCCGCCGTCACAACCGCCAGAAGCACCACGTCACCTGCTATCGCACGCCGCCGCATGGACCACTCCAGAGCCTACATGATCTCTTTCAGTTTCCCGCCGGAGCTTACGCCTTCAGCGGCGGACGGCAACACACTGACCGCCAGACCCTGTGGATGAGGCAGCGTCGCCTCAGGACCGATGCCGAGCAGCTCGTACATGCTTGCGATGAGGTCCACCGGATACACCGGCCGATCCTTCACCTCTTCGCCCCTGGCATCCGAGGCCCCAACCACCCGACCGCCCTTGAATCCGCCACCGGCGACCACGGCGGAAAAGACCCTGCCGTAATGATTGCGACCGCCATTCCAGGGCGGCTCCCATTGGACCTTCGGCGTTCGACCGAATTCGCCGCTCCACCAGACGATCGTGCTGTCCAACAGGCCACGGTCCGACAAGTCCTGGAGCAGGGTCGCCATGCCCCTATCCATGTCCGGCAGCATGCGACGCATGGCCTGGAAGTGCTGCTTATGGGTATCCCAGCCCTTGTAGTTGATGGTGACGTAGGGGACGCCGCGTTCCACGAGCCGACGAGCCATCAGGCAGGACTGGCCGAATGTACTCTTGCCGTATTGTTCCCGCACCTCACTCTTTTCCTGAGTCAGATCGAAGACCTTGGCCCCGTCGCCGAGAATCAGGTCATAGGCCTGCTTTTCGCATTGCTCCGAGGCGACCAACTGCGGGTCCTCTTTCATCGCGTGCTCCAGTGTGTTTAGATTGTGGAGAAGATCCCGCCGGTTCTTCTGCCGGCTCTCGGAGATGCCCTGGGCGACGACACCCTCGACAACAAAGGGGGTCCTGGCCGGGTCACCGCCCGTCGCGAACGGCTTACAGCGAGAGCCCAGGAATCCAGCTTCGGAGAACCGTCCCTGCAGGTCGGTGAGCACGATGTAGGGCGGAATCAGCCCCTTGTATCCGGCGTCGTAGCCTTTGAACAGGGAGACAACGGCACCGACGCAGGGATAGACGTCCTTGCCGCCGGGCGCCCGGCCGGTCTGAACCATGTAGGAGGCCGTCTCATGAGAGTTGATGCCGTGAGTCATGCTGCGGATGATTGAGTACTTGTCGGCCTGCTTGGCCAGCAGCGGGAGCAGCTCGCCGATCGCAATTCCGTCCACGTTCGTTGGAATCGCCTTGTTCAGTTGACCGCAGTAGTCGTTGCCCGCATCCGGCTTGGGATCGAAGGTATCGAGGTGCGGCGGGCCGCCCCACATCCAGATCTGAATGACAGCTTTCGCGTTGCCACGCTGTGGTGTTGCGGGAGCACCGAGGCTCATCCGGTCGGCCAGCAAGAGACCGGCTGCCCCACACAGGCCGCGACGCACTGCTTCACGCCTGGAGATTGTTGTGCCCATACTCACAGCCCTTCCATCGCCGTTCGCATCAGTGCCGATAAAGGAATTCCGCGCTGTTGATCAATGCCCAGGCCAGATCGATGGCGATCTCACGCGGTTTCGCGGCGCTGGTCCGAGCGTACTGTGCCATGATCTTCTGCTCCTGCTCTGTCGGGAAACGCGATAGAATCGCCAGGTAGAGCTCGTCGACGGTCTCTCGCGGTTTGCGTCTGGAGAGTATCAGAGACTGCATTTTCGGGCCCTGCTCGATCTTGCGCTGGACGTGACTGGAGTTGAGCATATGCAGCCGCTGGGCGGCGGTGGCCCGGCTGTTCCGTTCCGATTCCAGCCCGGTGTCACGTGGCGGCCGTCCGAACAATTCGAGGAACGAGCTGGTGATACTGCCGTCTGCCAGCGAGATCGACCGCTGATTCTCGGGGATGAACGTGAATGGTTCGGGAATTGCACTGGAGTATTTCTCGGTCGTGCCGGTGATCTGGTTAAGGGCGTCGATGAGCACTTCTGCTTCCAGCCGGCGCAGCGGATAGCTTGCGAAATTGGCTGCGGCTTCGGGCTTGTCGCTGCGCGGAATCGAGGAAAGCTGGTACGCCTGCGAGTTCAGAATCAGCCGGTAGATGTGCTTGAGGTCGAAGTGCGCCGCGATCAATTCCTTCTCCAGAAACGCTAACAACTCTGGGTTAGCAGGCGGATTATCCGGGCGGATATCGTCAGGCTCATGAACAATGCCTCGGCCCAGAAGCCAGAACCAGATGCGGTTCACGATGTTGCGAGCGAACCAGGGATTGCCCGGAGCGGTCAGCCAGTCGGCAAAGGCCTCGCGAGGGTCCTGTCCCGGCGGGAGTCGCACCGTCGTCCCATCCGGAAAGGCCGCCAGGAGTGATTTCGAATTCTCCTGGTTCGGATCGAAGTAGATGATCTCCTCTTTCCATTCGCCGGTGTACTTGTAACGGACATGCGAGAAGAAGATGGCCATGTCTGACCACCGAACGTCCAGCCAGCCCTCCGCCCGTACACCCATGAACGTCAGCGCCACAGCCCGCGCCAGAGCCTGCGGCTCCCTGCTCTGGACAGCCCGGTAGAAGTTCACCGGCGGCACGCGGAAATTGCTTCCGCTGGCTGTCAGCATCTCGCGCACGAAACGGTCGTAGGGCACGTTCTCCCTGATACGGGTCCGAATCCAGCGGTGATATCCCTGCACCGCATTGGGCCAGAGGTTGATCGGGAACTCCGACTTGACCCGCAGCAGGTCGCTCCATTTCATCGACCAGTAATCGGCGAACTCGTCTCGCTCGAGCAGATGGTCAATCAGGACACGGCGCTTGTTGGGGTCCCGATCAGCCAGGAAAGCTCGCGTCTGGTGGGCCGTGGGCAGTGTGCCGATCGCGTCCAGGTATACCCGACGGACAAACACGGCGTCGGAGCACAGGGGCGCGGGCTGGATACCCGACTGCTCCAATCGGCCAAGAACCAGGGCATCAATCCGGCTCTGTTGCACCGCAGGCGCGGAAGTCTCGAACGGGTCCAACACCCGCTCTTGCGCCTTCGTCGCCGGCGGGAACGCCGGAAGAATCGCCAGAACCAACAGCCATCGCAACTCGCAAGTCATACTTGTTAGGACGTTCCGTGACCCCGGCAAATTGCACGGTATAGGCGATTTGTACGGGCGGGTTTCAAATCCGCCCCTACGCCCGCAGCGCGTTGGTCACCCGCCGAATCGTGTCGTCCACTTCCTTGGGTTTCATCATCCCTATCGTGACCGCGTCCACCAACTGATTCTGGAACACGTACCTCAGCGAGGCATCCTTCTGTTCAGGTTTGGTCAGTTTCCCCGCCCCGAAGAGCTTCATGCCGATGACGACTTTGCCATTAGCCCGGGCCTGCTTGAGAATCGGCGCCACCTCCTCGGGTGAAGCGTCCATCTCGGCGTCCTTGCCCACGTTGTTGATCCGGGCGATGAAGACATCGACCCACGGATAGGCCGCCGCCGTCTTCAGGGCGCCAACGTCGTGGCAGGACACCCCGACGGCCCGCACGACACCCTTCTGCTTCAACTCGGATAGCTCGTCCCGGATGCGCTCAAACTCCTTGGGCCATTCGGCGTTTGTCATGCAGTGGATGAGGCAGATGTCGAGGACGTCGGTGTTGAGTTCCTTGCGGAAGCGATCCACTTCCTCTTTCGCCCCGCCGGAAGGCGAGTTCCAGTACTCCTTTCGGGGCCAGATCTTGCTCGACAGGATGTACTTGTCCCGCGACACACCCTTCAGAGCCGTCGCCACATAGGGATGCACCCCGTATAGATCGGCGCTATCGACGAATGCGACCCCCTCGTCAATGCTGTGGCGCAGCAGCTCGGCGAAGGCCTTTTCCCCCAGCCGGGTGTGGGCGGAGGACCGTCCCCCACCGTTCCATCCGGTGCCGTGAGCGAGCCGGGTGGCGTTGATGCCGGTCCGGCCCAGCGTCACAATATCCGTAGCTCGCGACTTGCCGGCGATCCTACGGGCCTCGGCTCCGACCGACGGGTCGCCATGGGTCATGAGAACACCCGCGCCGGCGAGAGCGGTGGTGAGGAACTGACGGCGACTGCAGGAAGATTCAGAATTCGAGATTTGAGATTTGAAATCGTGTGGAGGTGTCTGGTCGTACATATCACAATTCCTTTCAAGTTGACTACACGGATCAGATAGCTCCCGATTGTCATCGCCTCCTGGGAGTTGAAAGCGGCCGAATCAGGATGTTGCGAAACTGAACGAGGCTGGAGGCCGGGCCGTGCCGGCCGGTCTTGGGATCGATGCCGCCGTGATGTTGCAGGCCGATGGGACCCTGCTCGGGCAGGCCGGGCACCTGGGCATCTTCAATGACGAGCTTGCCGTTGAGCATCGCTGTGACGCGGTCGCCAACCACGGTGATGTCCATCGAATTCCACTGCCCGACCGGCCGGTCGGCGGGGACCTTCGGCACGACAGCCGCTCGCTGCTGGGGCGTCAGGCTCTTGTCATTGCGAACGGACCACATCTCCCCCGACCCGATGGGCCAGCACCACAGGTTAACCTGCCCCCGGCCTGAGCCGCGAAGCAGGATGCCGGAGTCCGCGTTGGGCGTCGGCGTCTCGATCACCTTGCCACCGGCGTCGGTCTTGTACGAGCCGTCGGGCAGGATCGTGGGCATCGGGTACAGGCCCGAGGTCTCTTTGAACCGCCACTCGACGTGGAGGGCAAAATCACCGTAAGACTCCTGTGTCCACAGGTTCTTGTCGCTCTTGGCTTCGGACTGGGCATCATAGTCGATCACGCCGTCAATGACCTTCCAGTGTCCGTTGTCGCCCTCGGGCACTTTCCACCCGGTCAGGTTCTTGCAGTTGAAAAGGACCTGGTACGCGGGCCATTCCCGCCAAGTGGGATACGCCTCCTCCTGTGCGAGATTGTGGAGGTGAGGCCGCGTTGGCGGATTGCCATGGTTGTAGAAGACGTACAGGCCACCTTTGCCGGCGATCACGATGTCGTTGCGGCCATCCTTGTTCATGTCGGCGATGTTCAGCTTCATGCCGGCGCTGACCACGTAGTTGGGAGGCGGATTGACACCTCCTTCCTCGGGATAGTACGGCAAATGATTGTACGAGAGGACGTGCCGCTCGAATTTGCCGCCCTGGATGTCGTACCAGAAGGTGTAGAGCGGGTCGAACGCCCCGATATCGGCGCCGTGGTGGGCGAAGAGCCGCTTGCCGGTGACGAGATCGAGCTTGCCATCGCCATTGAGATCGCCCATCGCGAAAGTGTGGAACTGGCTGTAGTCGGTCTCTACCCAGTGCGTCGTGAAGCTGCGTTTGCCCGTCGCGTCCGCCTTCTGCTGAAGCCAGGCCATGCCGTAGTTGTGGGAGGCGCCGATGATGATGTCGTTATGGCCGTCCTGGTCCACATCGTGAATGATGATCGGATGCGACGCAGGCCCACCCAGGCCTTTGTCGGCCTTGAACTCATAGTCCGCGTGGAACGTCCACGGCGTGTCCCCCGCTCGTTGCGGCTGCTCGTACCAGCCGATCTGAGTCACGATGTCCACACGGCCGTCGCCATTGATGTCACCCATGCCGTTGCCGTGCATGTCGCCCTGGGTCCCGACCACGTGCTCGACGAACCAGGGGGCCTTGTTGATGTGCTCCAGCCACGTCACGCCCTGGCCCTTGACCAGCGCCCAATGATTGCAGAGGATATCCTCGTCGCCATCGCCATCGATGTCGCCCTCAATCACGCCTTCCATATTGATGGCATGGTGAATGCGGGTGGATGTCCAGACCACATCCTTACTGCCCGGGTTCTCGTACCAGAACGCTCCTTTGAGGAACATCCAACCGGAGCTGACGATGTCCATTCGCCCGTCGAAGTTGACGTCCATGGCGAACTCGCTGTTGTCGTCCGTCTCGGGTCCGTTCGTCTCGGCCCCATCACGAAAGTCCGCGTGCTTGGTCCAGTTGGGTGCCTCGTACCAGTTGCGTCCCGCCGCGATATCGAGGTCCCCATCGCCGTCGAAGTCCAGGACCGACGCACACTCACAAAACGGCCCGAACCAGTAGCTGTGCCGCCCGGGATCGTGAATAGGCCCATCGATCTTGGTCGGAATGAAGATCACCTCCGCCGCTTGCACTGGTAATGCCGTCACCGCCGCCACAGCCATCCACAGCCACCTCTGTCCCGGCATAGTCACTCCTCTTGAATCGCAGGTTTGCAGGGGCAGGTTTCAAACCCGTCCCTCCATTCATGCTAATCCCGGCACACAGGAGCGTCAACGATGTTTCTTTCTGGCCTACCTATGCGACTCACAGTATCATTGTCACGGCTCGACGTAAGGTAGGGTGGGGCTTGCCCCACCGATTCCTACCGGCGAAAGAAAGGCGTGGTGGGGCAAGCCCCACCCTACGGAGATGGCCAATGAGCGCTATGCCGCTGAACGTCCGAATCCGCCTGAGTGTCATGATGTTCCTCCAATACATGATGTTTGCCGTGTGGTGGGTGCCCCTGGCGGCGTGGCTGACCAATCTCCAGATCGACGGCAACGCCAAGGCCTGGATCCTCAGCGTCATGCCGTTGGGCTGCCTGATCGCGCCAATCCTGTGCATGGTCGCGGACCGCCACTTCGCCAGCCAGAAGGTCCTGATGGTCCTGAACTTCGGCTGCGCCGTCCTGTTCCTGTTGGGAGCCCTTCAGACCAACGCGACGGCCCTGTTCGTCATCCTGTTGCTCGGGATGCTCTGCTACATGCCCACCTGGGGCCTGACCAACGCCATCGCGATGGCGAACGCTCCGTCCGAGAAGTTCCCGCAGATTCGCGTGTTCGGCTCCATCGGCTGGGTGGCGTCCGCCGTGTTCAGCCTGATCGCGGTGAAGTGGCTCGGAACCAAGCCCGTCGACGGCACAGCGATCCCCCTCTACTGCGGCGCCGGCACAGCCCTGGCGGCGGCCCTGCTCAACCTGACATTGCCCAACACGCCCCCGCCGGCCAAGGGCAAGCCGGCCTCGCTCGTCGATGTCCTCGGCCTGCGGGCCATGGGCCTCCTGAAGGACCGCAACTTCGCCCTGTTCATTCTGATTTCCATGCTCGTGATGCTCCCGTTCACGATGTATTTCTCGCTCGGCTCGCAGTTCTTCATCAGTCAGGGTTTCGAGCAGGTGACGGCCACCATGAATCTGGGACAGTTCGTGGAGATGTTCGTCATGCTCCTGGTGCCGATGGCGCTGGCCCGCTACGGGGCAAAATGGGCGATGCTCGCCGGCCTAGGGGCGTTGCTCGTGCGTTATGCGGCGTTCCTATGCGGCGGCGTCCTCAGCCTGCCGTCGCTATACTATGTGGCCATTCTCGTGCACGGCGTGATCTACGGGTTCTTCTTCGTCGGCGGCCAGGTGTACGTGGACAAGAAGGCCCCGTCGGAGATCCGGGCCCAAGCCCAGGGGCTGATCGTGCTGATCTGCTTCGGCGTGGGCATGCTCGTCGGGACCTTCTTCAACGTCCGGCTCATCGACGCATACACGGTCGAGAAAGTGACGAACTGGAACGCGATCTGGCTCATTATCACGGCCATGACCGCCGTGCTGCTCGTGGCGTTCTGGCTGGCCTTCCGGGATGACGTGAGCCAGAAAGCCGCGCCGGTGGCGGAAACGCGGGGCTTGGGCCAAGCCGAGGCGCCGAACGTGTAGGAGTCAGGAGATGGAGAAGCTCGGCGTTGGAATCATTGGCTGCGGGGCTGTCGCGGAAGAGTATGTGAAGGCGTTTCAGGCGGATGACCGGTCGCAGGTCCGGGCATTGGTCAGCCGCAACCGCGCCAACGCTGAACGCTATCGCGGCAAGTACAACCTCCAGTGCGCAATTGAGACCGATGCGGCGGCCATGCTCCGCATGAAAAACGTCGACGTTGTGGTGGTGTGCACGCCTCATGATACACACACGATGTATGTCGTCGCGGCCGCGGAGGCCGGAAAGCATATCATCATCGAGAAGCCTGTGGCACTAACCGTGGAAGATGTGCAGAGGCAGAGAAAGGCCGTGAGCGAGAGCAACGTCAAGACGATTGTGAGTTTCGTGCTGCACTGGAACCCCCTGCTCATGACCATCGACCGGCTGATCGAGCAAGGCGCGTTGGGCAACATCTTCATGGTCGAGGTGGACTACATGCATCGGATTTGGATGACGCCGGAGCAGAAGTGGCTGGGCAGCAGCGAGCAGAGCGGCACGGCCATCCTCACCGGCGGCTGTCACGCCGTCGATGCCATGCGATGGTTCGCTCGCAGCGAGGCCGAGGAGGTGAGCGCCTATCAGGTGAAGACGGAGAACCCCATCGAGTACCCCGGCACGATCTCGGTCAATGTCAAGTTCCGCGACGGCAAGGTGGGTCGAACAACAACGACATTCGATGCCAGGATGCCCTACGTATTCAACATCGGCGTCTACGGCACCGAAGGCTCCATCCGCAACGACAAGGTCTTCGCGCCGAAGCTGTTCCCGGGCCAGAGCAACTTCCTTCAAGTCCCCTGTGTCCTGCCCGACAGCGGCGACGTCTCGCACCATCCTTTCCGAAGCGAGGTGTCCCATTTCCTCGACTGCATCATCGGCGACAAACGGCCTTTCCCGGACCTCGAAGATGCGGCGAAGACCCACGCGATCTGCTTCGCCGCCGACCTGTCGGCGGACTCGGGCAGGCCCGTGAAGCTCAACGAACTGGATGCCTTGGTGTGACAGGCACGAGGCAAACATGATCGGCATGGCCGGGACACTCTCCAAGGCATGGATGTACCAGGCCTTCGGCGTCACATTTGATCGCGACTATTACTTCGACCCCGCGAGGCGTCATGCCGTCGACTGCCTGTGCAACGACTACGCCGCTGAGACGTTCCCGGGGATGAACCTCTTCTATTCGGAGTCGAATCTGGGCCGGAGGCAATATTGGGACAAAGCACAGGTTCAAATCGGGGGCATCCAGCCGAACATGATTCTGGGAATGCTCCTCGGCGCCGAGTTTCTGCCAGCGGATGACCGTGATGCGGACATCGCACCGGGGTGCCTCGCAGGCGTCAGCCCCGATGACCTGCCTGCTCCCGAGACATTGCTGCACCATGACCTGGTTCGGCTGTTCGATGATCAAATCGCCCGGATACGGAACGAGGGCCGCTTGCGACCTATTCCGCCGTTCTTTTGGGATGCCTCAGGCCGAGCGACAATCCACGGAGTCCTGACCACCGCTCAGAAGTTCTACGGCGAGAGCGTGTTCCTCGACCTGATGACCGAACCTCGCACGTGCATGAGAATCCTGGCCTGGATCGCGGATGCCTACATCGTGCTCTGCCGGCACTTCTCACAAGAGACCGATCTGCCCATCACGGATGTCCACATCGGCGAGTGCTCCGCCTGCATGGTCAGCCCTGCTCTGATGGGGGAGTTCGTCGTGCCGGTGACATCAAGAATCGCTGAGGCGCTTGGCCCGGTGCGGTTTCACTCCTGCGGGTCGAGCACTCATCTGCTGGAGGCCGTTGCCGGGATCGATCACCTGCAATCCATGGATTTTGGCGGCGAGACGTCGATCCGCAAGGCACGTGAGCTGTTCGGGTGGGAGATGTGGATCAGCATCGCCCCCCTGCCGCGCGACATGTCCGCCGAAAGCCCGGGGCCGATCCTGGATTGGGCCGGAAGAATCATTGAAGAGAACGCCGGCGGCAACCTGGCGTTCGTGTATCACCTTGAGCCCGCCTACAACGTGGAGACAATGCGAGCCCTGACGGAATTCGTGGGCGGCCTCACCGACCATCGGCCTGATTGACGAGGTTGCCTTCCTCGTCCAGATGGACCCACGGACCGCCGTGATTGTTGTACCCACCGATGATCTTCTTCTTGATCGCCTCCTGCCAGTCGATGGGCTGGTCGAACTCGGGGGTCGGCTCAAAATACCCTGCCTTGTACAGGTATTTCGGCTCCCGCAAGTACTTCCGGACCACCTCATCATTCAACTCAACTCCAAGGCCGGGTTTCTCGGGCACTGTGTAGCAACCGTCCTTGATCAACGGCTTTTCAGGACCGGTCACCAGATCCTGCCACCACGGAATGTCCATCGCATGGTTCTCCATGCAGATGAAGTCACGGATCGTACAGGCACAGTGGATGCTCGCCATCGCGCCCACGGGCGAACCCGCGTGATGGAACATCGTCTTGACGCCGTATCGATAGGCGTAGTCCGCGATTTTCTTCGTCTCCATGAGACCGCCGGAGGTCTCCATGTCGGGATGAACGATGCTCACGGCGTTGGCGCCAATGAACGGCCTGAATCCGGTCAGGCCGAACAGGTCCTCATAGCCCAGAGTGGGGGTTGGGGATTTGGCCGTGATCTGCTTCATCCATTCGACGGCGTTCGCAGAACTGTATCCAATCACATCCTCGATGTATGCCAGCTTCCGCCGGGGCTTGGCCATAGCCTCACCCAGCCGTATGCCCGACTCCACCGTCATCCTGCCGAAATGGTCAGC
>Ga0316622_100004305_pt1 | contig 10435 bp, 6 predicted proteins | sample OWC_Aug_OW2_C1_D_FD_207646 | JGI IMG/M metagenome (GOLD analysis project Ga0316622, IMG submission 207646) | Wetland soil microbial communities from Old Woman Creek delta, Ohio, United States - OWC_Aug_OW2_C1_D5_C | ecosystem: Environmental > Terrestrial > Soil > Wetlands | place: USA: Ohio... | reverse complement strand
CTCACGCCAAGCGACCGCTCCGAGTATGGCCTGATGTCCGAACTGCTGGCGCAGTGGCACAACCCTCAGCGGATGCGCTCCACGCGCAGCCTGGAGACGGTCGCGCACGACTACCTGATGCAGGTGGCACTCGGCCGCAAGAAGACGGCGGTCCTGATCATCGACGAGGCCCAGGGCCTGTCCAGCAGGACGCTGCTGCAAGTCTGCAAGATGCTCAACTGGCAGGACGGCGGGCAGCAGCTTCTCCAGATTGTGCTGGCTGGGCAGCCCACCATGGAGGGGAGCCTTGTCCGCGTGCCGGCCCTGCGCGATCGGGCCGTGGTCGAGTTCACACTGACGGGCATGACGCTGCCGGAGACGCGGCGCGTGATCACGAGTCGAGTCAAGCGCGCCGGCGGAAGGGTGGACCTGTTCGCGCCCGATGCGCTCGAGCTTGTGCACAACAAGACCGCAGGCATGCCGAGGCGTGTCATCATCCTCTGCCTGAAGTCACTCTGGCTTGCCTACTACGACGGCGAGCGGCAGATCACCAGGGAGGTCGTGCAGGCAGTGATCGACGAGGCCGGCGCCGCCGACCTGTACGCCTTGCCCGAGGCGGCAGCCGCCGGCACGGCCGAAGGCGAATCCGCCCCGGGACGCTCCTCGGCGAGCCGGCGGCTGCGCAGCCTCTTCCGCCTCTGGCGGGCAGACTCGGACAGGTAGGGACCCGCGGCATCCGCCGGGGCTCGACGCTGGCCATGGTCCGGGGCCGGTACTTCCGAGGGGCCCGGAGGGTCGCCCAAGATCTAGGAACCATGAATCGAGGTTAGAATGTCGAGTGTAATGCGTTGTCCTTACTGCGGCCTTTTGCAGGATGAGCCCAAGGGCGTGAAGGTTTGCTCCCGCTGCGGCGGGGGACTGGTGTACGAGATCCAGCCGCCCAAGCAGACCTACGTCCAGGTCCAGATGGAGCTGGACCAGGTCGCCGCGCCGGCCAACATCAACGTCGAGCGCTACCTGCTGGTCACCATCCGCACCCCCAAGGAGGTGCCGCCGGATGAAGCGGCGCCCACCGAAAGCGGGCGTCCGCCGCTGAGCTTTGCTGCGGTCCTGGATGTGTCGGGCTCGATGCAGGGCGAAAAGATTGCGCAGGCCAAGTCGGCGGTGCAGCGTGCCGTCCAGTACTTGCGCGCCGGGGACGTCTTTTCGTTGGTGACCTTTGCCCAGGAAGTGGAGTGTCCCATCGAGCCGAGCGTGGTCGACGGCAGGACGTACGAGGCGGTTGTGAGTAAACTGCAGAAGATCGGCGCCGGCGGCATGACCGCCCTGTGCGGCGGCCTCGAGGCCGGCATCGAGAAGGGCGCTGCCCGCAGGCAGGACACGAGCCTGGTGATGCTCATGAGCGACGGCCAGGCCAACGTGGGCGAAACCGACCTCGAACTGATCGGCCAGGTTGCCTACCAGGCCCGCCAGCAGGGCGCGATTGTCTCTAGCCTGGGAATCGGCCTGGACTACAACGAGGCTCTGTTGGCCGAGGTTGCCACGCAGGGCGGTGGGCGCTTCTACCATGTCACGAACGCCCACCAAATCCCTGCCTACCTGGCCGGCGAGCTGGGCGAGGTGGCCATGCTGGCTGCCAGGGATGTCAGGATCCATCTCGACGTTCCGGAGGGAGCCACCCTGATCCCCCTCTCAGCTGCATTTCCGGTCCAACAGACCGCGCGGCAGGCGGTGGTCTCTGTGGGCGATATCCCCTGCGACACCGAATTGGAGGTCCCGCTGCGCCTGGCGCTGCTGGCGCAGAGCGCCGGCACCACGCTGAGCGTCGAGGGAATGCTCTCCTTCCGCTCACCGGCGGGGCGCGCCGTAGAGCGCAACGTCAATCGCGTCACGGTGCGCTTTGTCGCCCAGGGCACCTTCCAGCCTCGCGAGGGGGTGGTGCTGCCGGTTGCCGAGCGGGTCTTTGCGCAGTTGAAGCCGGCCGGCGTGCTGGGCGTCTCCCGCACCTTGGCCGCCAGACCGCAGGAAGCCGGCAGGCAGGCGGAAACGCTCCTGGCCCGCCTGCGCGCCTACGCCGATCTGCTCGGAGAGGGACGGGCGGAGAAGGAGATGGGCGAGGTCGAGGAGCAATTCGCCTCGCTGACGTCTTCGCCGGCTGCGTCCAAGCGGACAACGGCAGACGCGCAGGCCAGGATCCGGGCGAGTAAGCACTTTGGCCACTAGGATGGCCGGTACGCCCAGGGAGGCCGGCACGATGATTGATCCGGCCACAGCCACATCCCGTTACTGGGCGTTCATCAGCTACAGCAGCAAGGACGCGGCCCACGCCAGGTGGCTGCACCGCGCCATCGAGACCTACGGCGTCCCCGCGAAAGTGGTGGAGCACAGCCGCACTACGCCCGCCGGCGAGCCGGCTCCGAAGCGCTTCCAACCTGTCTTCCGCGACCGCGATGAGCTGCCGGCCTCTGCCGACCTGGGCCAGAGCATCGGTGAAGCCCTGGCTGCGTCGCGCTACCTCATTGTCATCTGCTCGCCCAATGCAGCGCAGTCCAAGTGGGTGAACCGGGAGATCGAGGCCTTTGCCGAGATGGGCCGCGCTGGTCGCATCCTCGCTTTCATCGTGGGCGGCGAGCCCAACAGTGGCGACGACCGGGAGTGCTTTCCGCCCGCGCTCCGGCGGCAGGAGCCCCTGGCCGCGGATGCGCGCCCGCAGGGCGACGGCCGGGCCGATGCCCGATTGAAGCTGCTGGCTGGCATGCTAGGGGTGGGATTTGATGCGCTGAAGCAACGTGAGAGCCAGCGCCGCATCCGCCGCCTTCAGATAGCGATCGCCGCAGCGCTCCTGCTCGCCCTGACCTTCGCCGGGCTCTCGTGGTATGCCATGCAGCAGAGGAGCATCGCGCAGGACCAACGCGGCCGTGCCGAGGCCGGCCAGCTCGCCTCCTTGAGCCTGGTGCGCCGCGACGACCACTTCGACCTGGCGCTGCTGCTGGCCAGCGAAGCCTTTGGGCAGTACGACACATTTGACACGCGCTCGGCGCTGCTCGGCAGCCTGGGGGTCTACCCCAGCCTTAGTACCTTCCTGCAAGGCAGCCAGGATCGCATCTGGGCGCTGGCGGCCAGCCCTGACGGGCAGTTGATCGCTGCCGGGGGCGAGAGCGGCGCCATCCTCCTTTGGGGCCTGGAGCAGGCACAGAGCGACGCGCACGTGCTCTCGGCCGGAACAGAGACGGTTCTCGCCCTGGCGTTCAGCCAGGACGGCGAGACGCTGGCCGCCGGGGGCTGCGCGCGCAGGGGCGACAACGGAAGCTGTGCCGAAGGCGAGGTCCGCCTGTGGAGGACGGCGGACGGGCAGGATCTCGGTCCCCTGCCGGGGACGGCCGGCGGTGCCGTGCAGAGCCTGGCCTTCAGCCCCGATGGCGCCTACCTGGCATCGGGCAGCGGCGGCGGCATCACGCTGTGGGACGTGGCCGGCCGGGACGCCGTCACGGGCACGATCCACACAACGGTTGGGCAGGTCGTTAGCCTCGCGTTCAGTCCCGACGGCCGGAAGCTGCTCTCCGCGACGCTGCAGCAGCTGTCCAGCATACGGGACCCGGCATCCGCCGCGACGCACGACGGACTGGTGCAGATGTGGGCCATCCCCGAAGGCACGTTCGGTCCCACCTACCAACAATGCCCCGGAGCGTCGGAGATGAGCGTGGCCTTCCGGGAGGATGGGACACCCCTGGCCGCGTGCACCTTGGGCACGCTGATCTTCGTCTGGGACCTGAACACCCACAACTTCACTGTGCCCCTGGCCGGCCACGGCGGCGGGATCGCTGCCCTGGCCTTTAGCGGCGACGGCCGCCGGCTTGCGTCGGGCGGCTGCGCGCGCTACAAGAGCAACGGTCTCTCCTGCATCCAGGGCGAAGCCCGGCTTTGGGATGTGGAGCGATTGGCCCAAATCGGGCAGCCGCTGTGGGGCACGGCGAGCCTGGTCACCAGCCTGGCCTTGGCGCGGGACGGGAGCAGGCTGGCCTCTAACTCAGCCACCGAGAATGCCGAGAGCAGCGTGCTGGTATGGGACATGGCGGCCCCGCAGACGCTGGGCCAGCCGCTCGCCGGCCTGCAGGGACTGGCCTCCAGCCTGGCGGCCAGCCCGGACGGGCACACGCTGGCGGCCTCGCTGAGTGACGGCACGATCGTCCTGGCAGACATGGCCGACGGTGCGCCGCCGAGAACGCTCGACGGAGATGCCGGAACCGTGAACGCCCTTGCCTTCAGCCCCGACGGCGGCCTGCTCGCCTCGGGGAGCAGCGACGGCACAGCCTGGCTGTGGGACACGGGCAGCGGCACGCCGCGCCTGGGACCCCTGGAGGATGGCACGGCGCCGGCGTGGGATGTCGCGTTCGTGCCGGACGGCAAGACCCTGGTGGTGGCCAGCGCCGGCCCCATCGTCCAGTGGTGGGATGTGGCAACCGGGATTGCAGCCGCCCAACCCTTCACCGCGACGGACGCTGGTTGGATCAGCGCAATGGCCCTCAGCCCGGCCGCAGACCGGCTGGCTGCGGCCGCGTGCCTGCGCCCCCCGGAAGGGATCTACGACTGCCCGGACGCCCGCATCCTTCTATGGGACCTGGAGACGCGCGACCTCATTGCCTCAACCCCGACCGGGGGCCAGACCAGGGTAGTCCGACTGGCCTTCAGTGCCGATGGAAGCCGGTTTGCCTCGACCGGCTGCGGGCGGGTGGATTTGGGCGCCGAGTGCGTGCAAGGCGACGTACGACTCTGGGAAGGGGAGACGGGGCGGCTCGCCGGGGAGCCGCTCACCGACCACACGGAGAGCGCCATCGGCGTTGCGTTCAGTCCAGACGGCAGCATGCTGGCCACCTTCAGCGAGGAACAACAGATCATCCTCTGGGACACGGCCGTGATGCACGCCCTCGGCCAGTTCGGCGGCGGCATGCGCGTGGTGAACCGCAGCGTGCCGGTGGCCTTTGGCCCCTACCTGGTGACCGCCGGGGAGCAGGTCACCCAGTGGGAGGTGGACCCGGCCGGGTGGCAGGCGCGCGCCTGCCGCATCGCCAACCGCAACCTGACGGCCGTCGAGTGGAAGACGTACCTGGGCGACGTGGCGTTCGACAAAACGTGCCCGGAGCTGCCGTGAGATAGCGGGAAACGAGGCGCAGCATGCCAGCGGCCACGCCCGGCAAGGAACGCTGCCCCAATATAAGGGCGGCTCTTGGGTTCCCGGGAGCCGGAGAGCCTAGTCCGAGCCCTCGTACTTGAACGATAGCTTGACCTTTGCCCGGTACAGGACGACCTCCCCGTTCTCGATCTGCATGTCCAGCGTCACGATCTCCGCGATGCGAAGGTCGCGCACGGTCTTCCCTGCGGTCTCTACGGCCACTTTCGCGGCCTTTTCCCACGACTCGTCGCTGGTCCCCACCAGCTCGATGAACTTGTAGACGCTCTCTTTCACGGCTGTTCTCCTTTCGTTGCTCTATGGTGCGAAAACCCACCGTCACCCCAACCCTCTCCCTGCGAGGGAGAGGGAGTCCCCCCCTCCGTCCCCCCCGCTGCGGCAGGGGGGAGGCTAGGGCTCCGCTTCTTCTTCTACCGCAGGCCGCAGGTACCCCAGCGCCTGCAGCTCGCTGCGCAGGCGGGGCAGGTCCTTTGCGCGCACGAGCGCCGTCGTCGGCGTTACGATCTGCTCGAGCAGCGCGCGCGTCTCGGGCAGCATCTGCAGCTCCTTCAGCACCCGCTCGCCCGTCACGCGTACCAGCACCATCTGCTCGATCTGCACCGAGTCGTACCGCCCGGCCCACAGTCTGAGCTGCACCGGCACATTCGCCGGCACTCGCTGCTCGCTCGCCTGCTGCAGGAAGGCCAGCACCTGCTCCACGCGCAGGCCGCGCGCCAGCGCACGGCCCAGCGCGCCCACCGTCAGCCGGTAGCGGCAGGGATCTGCGCCTTCCAGGTCGGCGAACCGTTCCAACTGGAAGCGCGTATAGAGATTGCAGGGGGCCGGCACCTCTATCCGCAGATCGGGGCCGACCTGGATGGGCGGCACGGGAAGCGCCTCCGGCTCGCCCTCGACCAAGCCCAGCAGCCGTGCGCCGGTCTCGGTCAGCCGGCAGACAGGGCCGGCCTCGGAGGCGCCCAAGGCAACGACGCCTAGCCAATAGAGCACGCCGGTCAGCAGGTCGGCCAGGAGCGCTCCTTCGACGCGCTCCCACGACTCAAAGCCGGAGAGGATTTCGCCCATGGCGGTATCTCGGACGGCCCAGCTTCCATAGTCGCCGTCGGGCCGCTGGAAGTCGGGCTCAAAACCATGAACGCCCTCGACGAAGGAGGCGACGCTCCACCAGGCATCGCGCGGGCAGCGAGCCAGGAGCGCCAGGACCGCCTGGCGTGTCGCAACCGGGTCGTTGCGAAGAGGCCGGCCCGTATCGTCGTCGAAGGCCAGGCCGGGCACCTGGCGCAGGTCGTTCCAGGTCGGGTCATCGCGCCAAGCTTCTGCCAGCGCCATCGCCTGGGCAGCGGGGGGCGCCGTCAGCCAGGCCTTCACCGGCGCTGCGTCGAGGCGCAGCAAGTCACCCTGGCGGACGACAAAGCCGAGCCGGATCGCGAAGTGGCGCAGGAAGACAATGCGGCGCTCGTCCGGATCGGCCAGGCGGACGCGCAGCCCGGCCAGGTCACGGCGTCCCAACCGGCCGTCGGCGTAGGGGCGAACATCATGGAGATTAAGATGAACGAGGTAGGAATAAAGGTCCAGTTCCAGCGTGCAGCCGGCATTGCGCGGCTGGGCCGGAGCCGGGACCACGTCGACGGAAAAGCGGGGCTCGCCCGCGGGAGAGGGCAGCAGCGGCAGCAGATCGTCCGGGATCAGGAAGAACTCGCCCGGCCCGGCCTCGTCGCGGTCAAAGGCACGGAAGGCCAGGCCCAGGTAGAGGAGCTCCTCGGCCGGATTCGCCGGTTCCTGCCACAGCAGCTCGCGCTCCAGCCGGCCCGGACCGGCCGCCCGCACCTGGCCAAAGCGCCGGCTGAAGCGCGGCGAGCGTACCTTGCCGCCCGCAGTGATGAGAGCATCCAGCGCCTGCCGGCCGCCCTGGCTGAGCTGCGCCAGGGCCACACGCACCGAGAATGGGTCAAGCAGCCCTGCGGCCAGCTCGGCGGTCGCCTCGACTTGGCGGCCACCGGAGAGCGCAATCCCGCGCGCCTGGGCAACGGCCCGCAGCATGGCCATCGTATAGTCGACCAGGAAGCGCTGCATGCCGGCCATCTCCCCTTGCCAACCCCCTCCCGTGGCCGTATAATACTCTGCGCGCCCCGATTGGGCAAACCTGGAGGTCGAACATGAGCAAGATCCCATCGAGAGCACAGGTGCGGGAGAAGGTGGGCAATGCGGGCAACCTGCTGGCTCAGGCGCGCCTCTTCTGGCGCCTGCTAAAGGACCAACGCGTGCCCGGCTGGGTCAAGCTGATCCCTCTCGCCGGCGTGGCCTACCTGATCTGGCCCATCGATCTCATCTCCGACCTGGTGCCTGGACTCGGACAGCTCGACGACCTGGGCGTCCTATTGCTCTCGTTCAAGTTCTTCATGGACTTGAGCCCGGTCGAAGTCGTGCGCGAGCACGTGGGGAAGGTGGCCGGCCGGCGCCGTGCGCCTGCTGCCGGCGCGGAAGTGCCCGCAACAGACGACTATATCGACGCCCCCTACCGGGTCATCGAGGCAGACGAGGACGGCGTGCAGGAGCCGTAGGGGCGAGGAGTCCCCAGAGGCCGGTTGCTGGGCAGCTGTAGCCTGCCAGATGTGGATGTCGGCGCTGCGTAGCTGGTTTCGGGGGATGCGTCGCCCCTACACGGCCTCGACCTCGGCCTCGCCAAACAGGTCGTACTCGGCCGCCCCCGTGATCTGCACCGGGACGATCTCGCCGACCCCAATCTCGCCCGGGAACAAGACCAGGCCGTCGACTTCCGGCGCATCCCGGTAGGAGCGGCCCACGGTCAGCCCATCGCCCTGCCCCTCCACCAGCACTTGAAGCGTGCGGCCCACCTGTGCGGCGTTCCGCTCGCGCGAGATCTGCTGTTGGAGCCCCATGAGCCACTCGTAGCGCTCGGCCTTGATCTGCTCGGGCACCGGGCCGGGCAGCGCGGCGGCCGCCGTGCCGTCTTCCGGGGAATAGCGAAAGACGCCGACGTGGTCGAAGCGGACCTCCTCCAGGAAGCCGGCCAGCGCCTGGAACTCCTCGTCGGTCTCCCCGGGAAAGCCGACGATAAAGGTCGAGCGAAGCGCCAGGTCGGGCATGGCCGCGCGCAGGTCGCCGACCAGCCTGCGGGTGCGATCGACGTCCGGCGGGCGCACCATGCGCCGCAGCACGGCCGGGTGGGCATGCTGCAGCGGCAGATCCAGGTAGTGGCAGACGCGGGCATCGCCCGCCATCCGCTCGACCAGGCGCGGGCTGACATGACCGGGGTAAGTGTACATCAGCCGCAGCCAGTGCAGATCGGGCGCCGCCTGCAAGATCGCGTCGATGAGCCCCGGCAGCGCATCGGGCTCGCCCCGATCGCGGCCGTAGGCCGTCGTATCCTGGGCGACGAGCACGATCTCACGCACCCCCTGCCGCACCAATCCGGCGGCCTCCGAGACAATGGCCTCGACAGGCCGGCTGGATGCTGGCCCCTTGATGAGCGGGATGGCGCAGAAGGCGCAGGGAGCGGAGCAACCATCCGCGATCTTGACGTATGCCGAGGCCCCCTGCCGCGCATAGCCGGCGCCGGCCGTGTCCGTCGCCTCCATCGGATCTCCGAGGCGAGACGGCACCTCCCTGCCCCGGCGCGCGGGCGCCTTCTCCAGCTCGGAGAGCAGCGCGCCAATCTCGCTCCAGCGCCGCGTGCCGAGCAGCGCATCAATGCCCGGAGACCTGCCCGAGAGCGAGTCGCCCCAATACTGCGACAGGCAGCCGGCGGCGACCAGCCACTGCCCCCGGCGCTTGGCGTGCGCCAGCCGGCGCAGCGCCGCCAGCGACTCGCGGCGGGCATCGTCGACGAAGCCGCAGGTGTTGACGAGGAGGAGGTCCGCCCGGCGCGGGTCGTCCACGGCGCGGTGCCCCATCGACTCCAGCGTGCGGGCCATCGCCTGCGCGTCGACCAGGTTTTTCGGGCAGCCCAGCGTTTCGACATAGAAGTCCATTGGTGTATACTCCGGCTGGGAGTGTAGCACGCGGCGGTGGGGATGTCAAAGGGTGCCTCTCTCCCCTCCCACGAAGGGAGGGGCGGGGGGAAGTGAGAGGCCGGCTCGGCCAGGATCCACCCTCACCCCAACCCTCTCCCTCGAAGGGAGAGAGGGAACCATGCCGAGTGCGGGCGCGTCTTAATGTAGGACCCCGGCAAGCCGGGGACAAGGAAAAAGCAAGGAGTGCATCATGCGAATCAAGAGAGCGAGTAAGCTATTGAGCGTAGGCCTGGTCGTTGCTCTTCTGGCGTCGATCGCGGCCGGCTGCGCACCATCCCCATCCGAGCCTGCGGAGCCAGCCTGCTGCGCGGACGGGGCAAGCCCACTGCCCACCGGCGAGACCGGCCAGGAGCCGGAGCAGGCCGGGCCCGTGACCGTCACCGGTCCGGTCGAGGCGCGCGACACGGCACTTGCCTACCTGGCCGAGATCGAGCCGGATGCCGCCCCGCCCGCAGGCCTGGCCTGGTCCGAGCAGTCGATCACGCCCGAAGGGCTCGTCGGCGCCGAAGGCAGGCAGTACACGGCGGGCGATTGGACGGTGACCGTAGCCTACCCCGTCACCTCGCTGGAGCAAGTGATCTATGCCGTCAAGGTGACCAACACGGACTTGGGCACGGAGTGGGAAGCCGACGTCGACGCCTATGGCGAGGTGGCCGAGTTCGGCCCGAACGAAGGGGAAGGCGAGCAGCCCTCCACCGGAACGGCCGAGGGCGGACAGATCGAACCCTCTCCCGTGCCTTCGACCTCGACGGACGCGGCCAACATCGCCGGCCTGGTCCAGGGGAACAACGCCTTCGCGCTCGCCCTCTTCCAAGCGCTGCGCTCGGAGAAGGGCAACCTCTTCTTCTCGCCCTACTCCATCTCGGCGGCACTGGCCATGACCTATGCCGGAGCTCGCGGTGAGACGGAGCTCCAGATGGCCAAGGCGCTGCACTTTGCCCTGCCGCAGGCCAGCCTGCATCCCTCCTTCCAGGCGCTGGCCGCCGAGCTGGCCAAGCGCGGCGAAGGCGCCAGGGCAAGCGACGGCAAGGGCTTCCGGCTGAACATCGTCAACGCGCTGTGGGGACAGGAGGGCTACAACTTTCTACAGAGTTACCTGGACCTCCTCTCCACCTACTACGGGGCCGGCATGGAGCGCGTCGACTACTCGCAGCCCGACAAGGCGCGCACAAGGATCAACGACTGGGTCAGCAAGGAAACCGAAGAGCGCATCCAGGACCTGATCCCGGAGGGGGGC
>Ga0316622_100004304_pt1 | contig 10435 bp, 6 predicted proteins | sample OWC_Aug_OW2_C1_D_FD_207646 | JGI IMG/M metagenome (GOLD analysis project Ga0316622, IMG submission 207646) | Wetland soil microbial communities from Old Woman Creek delta, Ohio, United States - OWC_Aug_OW2_C1_D5_C | ecosystem: Environmental > Terrestrial > Soil > Wetlands | place: USA: Ohio... | reverse complement strand
GTGTGGAAGTCCACGGACGGCGGGATCAAGTGGAAGCCGGTCTTCGACGACCAGCCCACGAGCTCGATCGGCTCGATCGCGGTGGCGCCGTCCGACCCGAACGTCGTCTACGTGGGCTCGGGCGAGGCCAACATCCGCGGGAACGTGGCCCAGGGCGACGGCATCTACCGGTCCACCGATGCCGGGAAGACCTGGCAGCACGTGTGGAAGCAGGACGGCCAGATCGGCACGATGGTCGTCCACCCGACGAACCCCGACGTCGCGTACGCGGCGGTCCTCGGCAAGCCCTTCGGGGCGAACCCCGAGCGCGGCGTCTACCGCACGGGGGACGGCGGAAAGACGTGGGCGAAGGTCCTGTACGTCGACCCCGACACCGGGGCGTCCGACGTGGCGCTCGACCCGACGAACCCACGGATCGTCTTCGCCGGCTGCTGGCAGGCGCGGCGGCGGCCGTGGGAGCTGGTGAGCGGCGGACCGGGCTCGAGCCTCCACGTCTCCCACGACGGGGGGGACACGTGGAAGAAGCTCACCGGCAGGGGGCTGCCCGAGGGGATGTGGGGCAAGGCGGGCGTCGCCGTCGCCCCGGCGGACTCGCGCCGCGTCTACGCCCTCGTCGAGGCGGAGAAGGGCGGGCTCTTCCGCTCGGACGACGGCGGCGAGACGTGGTCGCTCGCGAGCGGCCACCGCGCCCTGCGGCAGCGGGCCTGGTACTACACGACGCTGACCGTGGACCCGGGGAACCCCGACGTCGTCTGGTTCCCGCAGGTGCCGATGCTGAAGACGGTGGACGGCGGGAAGACGATCAAGAGCGTGAAAGGCATCCACCACGCGGACCACCACGACGTGTGGATCGACCCGACGAACCCGAAGCGGATGATCACGGCGAACGACGGCGGAGTGGACATCTCGACCGACGGGGGGCAGACCTGGCACGCGCCGATGCTGCCGATCTCGCAGCTCTACCACGTGGCCACGGACAACTCCGTCCCCTACCGCGTGTTCGGCGCGATGCAGGACCTCGGCACGGCCTCGGGCCCCAGCAACAGCCTCTCCTACGCCGGGATCGCGCACGGGGACTGGCACACGGTGGGCGGGGGGGAAGCGGGCCACGCGGTGGCAGACCCCGCTGACCCGGACGTGGTTTACGCCGGCGAGTACCTCGGCATCATCACCCGGTACGACCGCCGCACCCGGCAGGCGCGCAACGTCTCCTCCTGGCCGGACAACCCCTCCGGCCACGGGGCCTCCTTCCCGCGCTACCGCTTCCAGTGGACCGCCCCGATCGCGATCTCGCCCCACGATCCGAAGACCGTGTACCACGGCGGCAACGTGCTCTTTAGGACCGAGAACGGCGGGCTAACCTGGACGCCGATCAGCGACGACCTGACCCGCGACGACGAGACGAAGCAGCGGTGGTCGGGCGGCCCCATCACCGGCGACAACACCGGGGCCGAGTACTACGGCACGATCTTCGCGGTGGCCGAGTCGCCGCGGGAGAAGGGGCTCCTCTGGGCGGGCTCCGACGACGGTCTCGTGCACGTGACCCGCGACGGCGGGAAGACGTGGGCCAACGTGACCGCGAGCGTCCCCGGCCTGCCCGAGTGGGGCACCGTGGCGGCGATCGAGCCGTCGCCGTTCGACGCCGCGACCGCGTACCTCGTGGTGGACGCCCACCGCCTGGACGACGCGCGGCCGCACCTGTGGAAGACGTCCGATTACGGGAAGACCTGGAAGAGCCTGGCCTCCACGCTGCCGAATGACACCTATCTCCACGCGGTGCGCGAGGACCCGAAGAGGAGGGGACTGCTCTACCTCGGGACGGAGAAGGGCGTCTCGTACTCGCCCGACGACGGCGCGAGCTGGACGGAGCTGAAGCTCAACCTGCCCACGGTGGCCGCCCACGACCTCGTGGTGAAGGACGACGACCTCGTGGTCGGCACCCACGGCCGCTCCATCTGGATCCTCGACGACCTCACGCCGCTGCGGGAGTGGTCGAAGGAGGTGGAGGCGAAGGCCGCGCACCTCTTCACGGCGCGCCCGGCCGTGCGCTGGCGCTACGACGGGCCGATCTCGTCGCAGGTCAAAGGCCCCGGCCAGAACCCGCCGGTGGGGGCGGTGCTCCACTACTGGCTGAAGGACGAGCCGAAAGGCGACGTCGTCTTCGAGGTCCTGGACGAGAAGGGCGCCCTCGTCCGGAAGCTGACCAGCCGGAAGGTCGAGCCCGACACACCCCCCGACGACCCCGACCCCGGCTGGGACGAGTCGGAGAAGAAAGCGCTCGCGAAGGCAGCAGGCCTGCAGCGGGCCGTCTGGGACCTGCGTCTCGAGGGGGCGACGCCGATCAAGCCGGCGAAGATCGACTCCGGGGACCCGGCTGAGGGACCCATGGTGCTGCCCGGGACCTACACCGCGAGGCTCACGGTGGACGGCCAGGCGTACTCGACGCCCGTCGAGGTGCGGCTCGACCCGCGGGTCAGGGTGTCCCGGGTCGACCTCGAGGAGCAGCTGGCCTTCGCCCTGGCGCTGCGCGACGACCTGACGAGCCTCTCCGGCATCGTTCGCGATCTGCGCTCGGTGCGCGAGCAGGTGAAAGCCCGAACGGCGTCGGTGAGAGGCCGGCCCGCCGCCGAGCCGCTCGTCGAGGCGGCAGACGCGCTCGTTGCGAAGTGCGACGCTCTCGAGGAAGCGCTCCACAACCCGAAGGCGGAGGTCAGCTACGACATCCTGGCGAGGCCGGGCGGGGCTAGGCTCTACTCGCGCCTCGCGCCGCTCTACTCGTGGGCGCACGACGGCGACGGCCGGCCCACAAAAGGCATGCGCGAGGTCCACGCGGAGCTGAAGAAGGAGCTCGACACGCTCGCCGCCGAGTGGAGGGGGATCCTCGAGAAGGACGTGCCGGCCCTCAACGCAAAGGCGCGCGAGCTGGCGCCGGACTTCGTCGTGCTGCCGGGGAAGGGCTAGCCCGCGGCCGCCCACCCCTGGACGAGGCGGGCCAGCTCCCAGAGCGGCACCGGCTTCGGCACGAACGCGTCCACGCCGAGGCGACGGGCCTCCCTCTCCGCGTCGGGCGAGCCGTACCCGGTCATCACCACGACGGGTGCGTCCGGGTTGTACGCCCTCGCCGCCCGGACGATGGCGAGGCCCTCGTTCCCGGTCGGGCCGGAGAAGCGCAGGTCGGTGATGACGGCGGCGTAGCCCCTCGTCTCAAGAAGGCGCTGGGCCTCCGTCGGGTTCAACACGGCATCGACTTCCCAGCCGCAGCAGCCGAGGTACTCCTTGAGCGCAAAGAGCACCCCCTCCTCGTCGTCCGCCACCAGGATGCGCAGCCGCGTCTCGCTCACGACCCCACCTCCTGCACCGTGCGTGCCAGGGCGAGCCGGCCGGGTGGCTTCTCCGGAAGTCCCTGAAGGGGCGGAAGGTGTGCGGGCGGAGCGGGGCCCGGACCGGGCGCTCCAGGTGTCCACGTCCGGGACGGTGTCTGGACGGGCTACCCGGCGTCGAGGCGACGCTGACGGCGTGCGGCGCCTTCGAGTGCCGTGCGCCGGTCGGCCAAGGCGGTGAGCAGGCGGCGTGTGACCTCGCGGGCGGCGCTGGTGACGGCCGGAGAGGTGCGCTCGTTCGTCACGCGGACGCAGAAGGCGATCGCGGCCTCGGGCCACGGCCCCACGCCGATGTAGTTGACGTGGTAGCCCCGGCCCCGCTCGGCGGCGGTGCCGGTCTTGATCGCGATCGGGAAGCCCGGCGGCGCGAGGCCCGCCCCGGTGCCGTACGCGGCCGCGGCCCCCATCGCCTGCCCCAGGCGTCGGGCCAGGGCCGGCCCGAGAACGTCGCGGCGCACCGGACGTGCCAGGGGTGTGTCGGCGAGGCCGAGCGGGCCGCACGAGCCCGTCACCAACGCCGGCTCGGCCAAGCGGCCCTCGTTTCCGATCACGGCGGCGAGGAGGGCGGCGTGGAGCGGCGTCACGTCGGCGAGCTCGAGGCCCACCGAGAGATCGGCCAGCTGCCGCGGGGTGCGCGGCGGCGCGTGGACCCGCCCCGAAGCGCCGAGGAGCGCCTCCTCTCCGGCCTCGAAACCCCAGCGGCGGTATTCTCCCAGCAGGCGCTCCGCCCCGAGCCTCACCCCGAGGTTCGCGAACGCCACGTTGCAGCTCACGGCGAGGGCGTGGTCGAGCCCCTCGAGGGCGCCGGCCGGCCACGCGCACCACAGGGCCTTGCCGCCGTAGCGCTCGACGCCGGTGCAGGTCATACGCGCGATCTCGGCGTCGGCGTCGATCCCCGCGCGATACGCCGCGGCCGCGGTGAGCACCTTGGCGATCGAAGCCGGCTCGCGCCTCTGCGTGAAGGCCGCCGCCCCCTCCGCGGCGGCCGTGCGCTCGTCGCTCACCGCGGCGAGCACGGCCCCGGTGCGCGGCTCGACGAGGACGATCGACCCGCGGCGCCCGCCCAGCGACTCGCGGGCGGCGCGGCTCAGGGAAAGGTCGACCGACAGCCGAACGGCTTCGCCAGCGGGGAGGGCGGGAAGCCGCTCCACGAAGCCGGCCAAGAGCGGGGCGACATCGGGCTCCGCCGCGACGGCACCGCCCGCGACCGTGGCGACCAGCTCTCCGCGCCGGTCGAGGAGGAAGGGTCCCGTGCTCGCGGCGCGAGTCTCGAGCCCGTGCCGCAGCCTCGCCCCGAGGCCGCGCGAGGCCAACGGGACGGAGCTCTCCGAGGCGATCGCGCGGGCGGCCCTCTCGTCGCCCCGCTCGAAGGCGAGGGCCGCCGCGTACAAGCTCCCCAGCGGATGGCCCGCGCGACGCATGAGGCCGGCGACGGCGGCGGCCGCGTCGAGGCGCCCCGCGTCGAGGGAGGAAAGGACGAGCGCCTCGGGAGCGAGGGTCCCGAGCTCGGCGACGGCGACGGTCTCCGCGACCGCGCGCCCGGCTCGTGCCGCCGCCGCCAGCCGCCCGGCCCGCGCCGCGGCCAGGGCGCCCGGCCACCGCTCCGATCGGGCGAAGGCGGCCTCGGCGGAGGCCGCGTCGCCCGCCAGGAGCCGCTCCCTCCCGAGGGCGAGGTCGACGGAAGCCGAGAGCGCGAGCCAGGAGGCGGGCGCGGCGACGAGCACGAGGACCACGAGGCCCCACGCCGCCAGCCGGGCGAGGACGCGAGCTGCGCTCAACGGACCCGGGGTCTCAGGCTTTCGTCCGCGCGCCGGCGAGCCGGGCGACCTGCACCGCCTGGTAGGTCGGGATCGCGTGGGCGAGGATCCGCACCGAGGCCTCGAGGTCCTCCCTCTTGAGGACGTAGGCGATCCGCACCTCGTCGCGGCCGAGGCCCGGCGTCGCGTAGAAGCCCTGGGCGGGGGCGACCAGGACCGTCGCGTCGTCGAACGCGTAGTCGGTGAGCAGCCACGAGGCGAAGTCCTCGCCGTCGTCGACGGGGAGCCGCGCCACGAAGTAGAAGGCACCCTCGGGCTTCCGCAGGAAGACGCCGGGGATCCGCGAGAGGCCCTCGAAGAGCACGTCGCGCCGCGCCTGGTACTCGCGCACGATGCCCTTCGCATGCTCGGGGCCCAGCTCGTTCGCCCCGAGCGCGACGAGCTGAGCGAGGCCGGGGGGCGAGAGCCGCCCCTGGGCCATGCGCAGGGCGGCGCCGTAGACCTCCTCGTTGCGCGTGGCGAGGCAGCCGAGGCGGATCCCGCAGGCGCTGTAGCGCTTCGAGAGGCTGTCCACCACGATCGCGGTCTCCTCACACCCGGGCAGGCTGAGGACGCTCGTGGACGAGCGGCCGTCGTACACGAACTCGCGATACACTTCGTCGGCCACCAGGAAGAGGCCGTTCGCCCGGCAGAAGGCCACGACCTCCTCCAGCTCGTCCGCCCGGTACACGGTCCCCGTGGGGTTGTTCGGGTTGCAGAGCAGGACGAGCCTCGTGCGCGGGGTGAGCGCCTTCTTCCACTCGGCGATCGGCGGGAGGTGGAAGCCGTCCTCGCCCCGGGCGCGGAGCGGCACGAGCCCCACCCCCGCCATCGTCGCGAAGGCGAGGTAGTTCGTGTAGAAGGGCTCGACCACGAGGGCCTCGTCGCCGTGGCCGGCGCACGCCGTGAGCGCGAAGAGGATCGCCTCGCTGCCGCCGGTCGTGGCGACGATCTGGTCGGCCTCGAGCGCGATGCCGAGGCGCCGGTAGTACTCCCGCAGGGAGGCGAGGCACTCCGGCGTTCCCGCCGAGGGCGTGTAGGCGTAGATGGTCGGAGCCTGGACGAGCTTCGCCCGCATGGACGGGGGCGTCTCGAGGTCGGGCTGGCCTATGTTGAGCGGATAGACCCTCACTCCGCGGCGCTTCGCCTCGTCGGCGAGCGGCATCAGCTTGCGGATGGGGGAAGCGGGCATGATCCGGCCGCGCTCGGAAACCTGGGGGGGCATGGCGTTTCTCCGCACTCAGTTGGCTCGGAGACGGCTGCTGACCGTCTCGTTCCGGTCCGCGGTGACGACCGCCTCGAGGGCCCACGAGGGCGCCCCGCTCCAGACGCCGGAGTACTCCGCGACGAGAACGCGCGACTGGGGCGGCACGTCGCGCTGCAGCGGCTTCACGGGGGCGGGGTCGCGCCGGCCGTCCACGACCTCGGCGAGGGACACGGCCCGGACCTTCACCCCGCGCCGGCCGTCGTTCCGGAGGTGGATGCGCACGACGAAGGGCTCGCCGGACCGCACGGCCGGCGGCAGCACCTCGAACTCCATCCGCCCGACGAACTGCGGGGGGCGCCGGCTGCTCACGTCCGAGCTGTCGAAGCCCTCGATGCCGCCCGCGGCTGGGGTCGCGACCGCGGTGGCGTCCGCGGTGAAGGTGCGGGTCGGGAGGGGCGCCGCGGTCGGCTCGGGCGCGGGGGGCGCCGCGGCGGGAGGGGCGGGCAGGGTCGCCGTGGACGTCCCGGCCGGGGCCGCCGTCGGCGCGCCGCGCTGGAGCGCGTCGCGCCGCGCGCTGTCGAAGGCGTCGCGGGCCTCGAGGAAGCTGCGCGTGGCATCGGCGAACTCGCGCCGGGCCAGGAGCAGCTCGGCCTGGCTCACTCCCGCGTCCACCGACCGCAGCGACCACGCCGTGACACCCGCGGCGAGCGCTTCGGAGCGGGCCTCGCGCATCGCCGCCGCCGCCTCGTCGGCCTGCGCGCGGAAGGCGCTGTTGAGCCGCGCCGAGAGCTCGGCCGCCGCCGGGTGGCGCGGGTCGAGCTCCAGCACGTGCGACAGCTCGCGCGACGCTCCGGCCGTGTCTCCCGTGCCGAGGAGCCGGTGCGCCTCGGCGATCGAACGGTCGATCTCGCGCACACGGTCTCGCGCCGCCGCCAGCACTGCGGTCGCGTCCGCGTGGCCGGGGAGGAGCTTCAGCGCCCCCTCCGCCTCCGTGGTCGCTGCGGCGTAGTGCTTGTCCTCGAGCTCGCGCCGCGCCAGCTGCACCTGCTTGCGGACCAGCTCCTGCGTGAGAGCGCCCACGGCGGCGCTCGCCGTGCTCGGGATCGGGGCCGGCGCGGGCGCGGACCGGCCGCGCAGCCACAGGCCGAGGGCGATCGCCACGAGCAAGAGGCCGGCGACCCCGGCGCCGACGAGGAGCGGCGGCCGCCGCGCCGTGCGGCCGACGGGCGGGGCCGCGCCGGGCGGGACCGTCGGCGTGCGCAACGCGGGCGTCGTCGTCGGGACGGGTGCCCGCGGGAGGACGGGCGGCGCGGCGGAGTCGGCGGGGCGGGGCGTCTGGGCTGGCGCCGCGGTCGGCGGCAGGGGCGGCGGCTGGGGCGGCCGGGGGGGCGGGAGCGGAGGGGCCTTCGGGACCGCCGCCGGCGCCATGGCCTGGCGCGCGATGGCGATCGCCGCCCGCATGTCGCCGGCGGACGCGAAGCGCTTCTCGCGGTCCTTCTCGAGGGAGCGGTTCACCACCGCCACGAGCCCGGTCGGCACGGCGGGAGCCCAGCGGCGCACCGGCGGCGGCTGGCGGTGGACGACCTGGAAGAGGACGCTCGGCGTCGAGTCGGCCTCGAAGGGCTTGTGACCGGTGAGCAGCTCGTAGAGCACCGCGCCGGTCGAGAAGAGGTCGGAGCGTCCGTCCACCTTGTCCCCGAGCGCCTGCTCGGGCGACATGTAGTTCGGCGTGCCGAGGACGATCCCGTCCTGCGTCATCTCGGAGGTGCTGACCCGGGCCAGGCCGAAGTCCATGATCTTGACCTGCCGCCCCGGCCCGAGGTGGATGTTCGCGGGCTTGACGTCGCGGTGGACGACGCCCTTGGCGTGGGCGTAGTCGAGCGCGGCGAGGACGCCGTCCATCACGTCGAGCTTCTCGTCGAAAGTCCTCAGGAGGTCGTTGTCGATCGCGTCGCGGAGGTCGGTGCCCTCCAGGAGCTCCATCGCCATGTAGAGGAGGCCGTGCTCCTCCCCGAAGTCGTGGACGGTGACGATGTTCGGGTGGTTGAGGAGGGCCGCTGCCTGCGCCTCGCGCTGGAAGCGCTGGAGGGTCTCGTCGCCCGGGGACGCCCTCGCCCCCAGGGTCTTCAGGGCGACGAAACGGTTGAGGACGGGGTCCCGGGCCTTGTAGACCTCGCCCATCGTGCCGCGGCCGAGCTCGCCGACGATCTCGTACTTGCCGATCCGCTCGCGCTCCATGCGGTCACACCGGGCCACGCACTCCACGCGCACGAGGCCGCGCTAGGCATGGTAGCACGGGGGCGCGAGGCGCCGATTCCCCTTGACGGGCACCCCTCGCTTGAGACAGAGTCTCAGGCGCCACCCGGACGTTCCCGCGTTGCGGTCGAGGCGGCGATGGACGACCACGCGAAGGACGAGCGGATCGAGAACCTCCGGGTGCGATGTCGCGAACAGGGGTTGGTCCTGACCCCCCAGCGCCGCGCGATCCTGCGGGCCGTCCTCGACGCCGACGATCACCCCACCGCCGACCGCGTCCGTGCCACCCTCTCGCGCCGGCGGGTGCGTGTCTCCCGCGCGACGGTCTTCCGCACGCTCGAGACCTTCGCGCGCATGGGCCTCATCACCAAGGCCTGCCACCCGGGCAGCTCGGTCCGCTACGACCGCCGCACCGACCGGCACCATCACCTGATCTGCCTGAGCTGCGACCGGGTGATCGACATACAGGACCCGCGCCTCGATGCGCTGCCGGTCCCCGACACCCGCCGCTTCGGTTTCGCCGTCTCGGACTTCAAGGTCCAGCTGCGCGGGATCTGCCGTGAATGCCGTGAGCAGGAGGACAAGAGATGAAACGCATCCTTCTTTTCGGACTGCTGGTGGCCGCGGGTGCGGCCACGGCCGTGCTGGCGGCGGACGCCGCCACGGCCAAGCCGCCGCTCGGCCTGCCGCCCGTCCCCATCCCCGCCGACAACCTGCAGACCCCCGAGAAAATCGCCCTCGGGGACAAGCTCTTCGACGACAAGCGCTTCAGCGCGACCGGCCAGGTGGCCTGCGCCACCTGTCACGACGCGAAGAAGGCCTTCACCGACAGCCCGCTGCGGACCTCGGAGGGCATCGCGAAGGCCGGCAAGAAGCTGACCGGCACCCGCAATGCCCCCACCGTCGTGAACGCGGCCTACTTCAACGTGCAGTTCTGGGACGGCCGGTCCCCGAGCCTCGAGGACCAGTCGCAGCACCCCTTCGTCAATCCCGTGGAGATGGGCCTCAAGGACCACCAGCCGATCCTGAAGATCGTCCGCTCCGACCCCGCGTACGTGAAGGCCTTCGAGCAGGTCTTCGGCAAGAAGGGCGCCCAGGTCACGATGAAGGAGGTCCAGCAGGCGATCGCCGCCTTCGAGCGGACCAAGGTGGCCGGCGACTCGCCCTTCGACCGCTACTTCTACGGGGGCGACACGAAGGCGCTCACCGACGCGCAGAAGCGCGGCTTCGACCTCTACGTGAACAAGGGGCGCTGCGTGTCCTGCCACCGGATCGAGCAGACGCAGGCCCTCTTCACCGACAACCGCTTCCACAACGTGGGAGTGGGCATCAACGACATCCAGAACGACGTGCCCGCCCTCGCCGGCGAGTTCCTGAAGGCGAAGGCCACCCTCGCCGAGGTGGACGTCAAGGTCCTCGGCGACAAGCGCACCTCCGAGCTCGGGCGCTTCGCGATCTCCCGGGACTTCGAGGGCCTCGGCGCCTTCAAGACCCCGACCTTGCGCAACGTGGCCGTCACCCAGCCCTACATGCACGACGGCAGCCTGAAGACGCTGAAGGACGTGGTCGTCCACTACAACAACGGCGGGGTGACGAAGGAGGGCGACCCCGTCAACGACTTCCTGAGCGGCGGCATCCGCCCGCTGAACCTGACCGAGGCCGAGATCGACGACCTCGTCTCGTTCATGGAAGCGCTGACGAGCCCCCAGTTCGCCAGCCTGCCGAGCGGCGCCCGCACGGAGGTGAAGCCATGAACACCATCGTTCCCAGCCGTCGCGACTTCCTGAAGGGCGCGG
>Ga0316622_100004303_pt1 | contig 10439 bp, 8 predicted proteins | sample OWC_Aug_OW2_C1_D_FD_207646 | JGI IMG/M metagenome (GOLD analysis project Ga0316622, IMG submission 207646) | Wetland soil microbial communities from Old Woman Creek delta, Ohio, United States - OWC_Aug_OW2_C1_D5_C | ecosystem: Environmental > Terrestrial > Soil > Wetlands | place: USA: Ohio... | reverse complement strand
CCTGACAGCGTTGCTGTTTCTTCACGGGCTATCTCGGCTGCGTGCTGGAAATTGTATGCTGGGTCGGCATTTGGACCGAGGATAGACAAAACTTCTGCTTCTCGTTCTGGCGGGTAAACTACCAGGTAGACATAATTGAAATCGCGCCACCAGCGCTCGGTCAATTGGTCGTAAGGCAGGGGAAAATCTGCCATGATGTAGGAGTCCTGGGTGATAAAACGCTGGCGGGTATCATCATAGGCGTTAATCACCTCGAAGTGACCCATCCAGTCCTCCTTGGGAGGTTGAAAACCCTTCTCGATGAGCACAGGAAAACCAGCGGCGACAAAACGCTTAAGCAGATCCACAGCGCCGCCCATACGTACCAAGGCCTTCAGACCGGTTTCCCTCTCGATATAATTCACCATCTCCGCGGGCATGACGTTTTTGTCATCCACGGTAGCGAAATTAGGACGCAGGAAGAGGCGGGTATCGCGCTGGTCGCCTTGCCAGCCCCAATAGGAGAGAGCCATAGCGAGCGTGGCTGGTCCGCAGTTGTTCATCTGCTGGTACTCGTGCACGAGCCCGGTGAGGGTAGCCTTTTCTGGGATGGCAGTGGGGGGTAGTGTTGGGGTGGGTGATGGCGGGGGAGTGGGCGTCGCTCCTACCACGGTGGGTGAAGGGAGGGGCGTGTGCGACGGGGCAGGTGTGGTAGTTGCGGGGAGCGCTTGCAGGGTTGCTTGAACGATGGCTTCGATTTGCTGCTCTTGGGGTATGAAAACGGCTTGCTCGGGTGGGTTGAGGTAGTAATAGATCTGCGCCTGAATATTATCCACCCGCCAGGCCAGGCGCTCGTGGATGGGCGGCAGGTTGTAAACCAAAAAACCTATCAAGCAGGCAATGGCAACCGCCAATACAGCATAGATCAGCCAGCGAAATCGCATAGCGGCATTATATCACCCTGAATATGGGCGATCTTTTAGGATGAATAGATGTTAATTCTACTGAATTAAGGGTTTAAATATTCTAATCGCCCTGCTCGTCGACGGGTGGGGCGGAGGGGCCGTAATCCAGGATCTCGCGGGCTCCGGTGGACGGGTCAGGCGGCCCAACGATGCCTTTCGCCTCCATCACCTCCACCAGGCGGGCGGCGCGAGTATAACCAATGCGCAGACGGCGTTGCAACATCGATATCGAGGCTCGTCCCTGGCGGCGGGAAAGGTCTATGGCTTCAGTTAACAAGGGGTCATTGGTCTCTTCGACGGAGAGATCCTCCCACAGAGGCATTTGTTTCAGGGGCAGGGAGGCAGGCAAGCTATCCACAATGCCGCCCGCAACCGGAGAGGCTGGGGCAGCCACACCAACAAAGCCTTGCCAGTATTGCACCAGGCGCTGGATCTCGTTGTCTGCGACGAAGGTGCCCTGCAAGCGCACCGGTGCGGCGGCATCTGGGGCCTGGAAGAGCATATCGCCTCGCCCCAGCAGGCGTTCAGCGCCGGGTTGGTCCAGGATGACCCGGCTATCCACTCCGGAGGCCACGGCGAATGCGATGCGGGCAGGGAAGTTAGCCTTGATCAAGCCGGTGACCACATCAACCGAAGGTCGCTGCGTGGCGATCACCAGATGGATGCCGGTAGCCCGGGCCAACTGCGCCAGGCGAGTTATGCTGCGCTCGGTCTCATCTGGGGCGAGCATCATCAGGTCGGCCAATTCGTCGATAATCACCACTAAATAGGGCAATCTTCGCTCGCCGTGCGCGGTCAGCTTGGTGTTGTACTCCTTTACATTGCGGCATCCGGCCTGCGCCAGCTTGTGATAGCGCTGGTCCATCTCGCGCAGCACCCATTGCAGGGCGCCAACCACCCGCTCCAGCTCCACCACCACTGGCGCCAGCAGGTGTGGGATGCCATTGTATCCGGTGAGCTCGACGCGTTTCGGATCGACCATCAAGAGGCGCAGGTCTTCGGGGGTGTTGTTTAATAGCAGGCAGGTAATCAAGGAATTAACACATACCGATTTCCCCGAACCGGTAGCCCCAGCGACCAACAGGTGGGGCATAGCAGACAGGTCTGCCGCTATGGCGTTGCCTGCCACATCCTGGCCCAGGGCAAAACGCAAGGGTGATTTCAGACGGCGGAAGGCCTCGCTCTCGATCACATCACGCAAAGCGACCAGGGAGATCTGCTCATTGGGCACCTCGATGCCGATGTAACCTTTACCGGGAACCGGCGCCTGGATGCGGATGGTGCGGGCAGAGAGTGCCAATGCCAGGTCGTCTGCCAGGGAGGCAATTTTTCCGACGCGCACACGCATGCGCCCGCCGCGCGACTCCACAAAATCGGGTTCTACGCCGAACATGGTGATGGTTGGCCCGCGGCTGACTTCGATAACTTTAGCTGGCGCACCAAAGGATGCCAGCGTCTCCTCGATCACTCCCGCCTGGCGGCGGTCCAGCTCTTCATCGTAGTTGACCGCACTACCGGCGTCCAGGACTTCGGAGATAATCGGTAAAACCCATTCCCGGGGAGCCGCTCCCCAGGATGCAGTTGCCGGGATGAGCACCGGGGTCTCGCCTGTGGGGTGGGCAAAGGCCTCAGGAGGCAGTTCTGGGATGTTTTCGGAAGGGGAGATGGTTGAAGGTTTTCCGTTGGAGCCGCCTGAGCGGCGAGCCTGAAAGTCGTCCCAGGCATCCTGCACTCGCAACGACAAGGGAGAGACCCAGCGAAATAGTCCGGCGATGGTCACATCCAGTATCAAGGCCAGGGCGATCAACAGCAACGCCAGCAAGACGATCGCTGCTCCGCCGCTGCCGAGCAAGGCTTGCAGGAAACCGTAGAAGTAAGCGCCGATGTATCCACCGCCCTTGCCCTGTGCGGCAATGGCCAAGGATTCTTCAAATGAATTTGGGAAGGTGAGAAGTTGGAAGATAGCCAGGAGCACAAAGTAAAGCAAGACGATCCCGGTGAAGCGTTCGACGGAGATGCGGGGAATGCGCTCGAAATTTCGCAACACAAGCCACAGCCCGAGTGCGATCATCGCCGCTGGCAGCAAATAGGCACCCCAGCCAAAGATCAGTAACAGATAGGCAAGCACATTTTGTGAGCTTCCACTGCGGTTAGCGGAGAACAATATCAGCAGGATCAATAGCCCCACAAGCGCCAGGACGACCCCGGTGATATCCAGTTTGCGGTCCAGGGAGAGCCCACTGGACGGCAGAGCAACGGGAGTGTTTTTCGTTGGTGCGCTGCGAGCTGTCGCCTTTGTTGAAGACCTGCTGCTTTGCCGCGGCGCAGTGCTGCGCCGCGGCTTGCTCTTGGTTGCAGTGCGGGTGGATTTCTTGGTGGTTTTTATTAGCTTGCGTGCCATGAATTAAACAAGATCTATAATTTGAGATAGCCCTGCGCAACACCCAGCCTAAATTATAGCACAGATGGTCTGTTATCCAGGGCAGCCTGAATGGTTAGGGCAGGATCGTTGTAAAGTCGATGCTATAGGGCTTTCGCTGCCCCTGGCGTTGCCCCCAGGCTGGTGAAAAAGAGGAATTTGGGGTGTTTACGGGCGGCTTGTCGCTCGCAAACACCCCAAACCCCTTCTTTGTGAAAACCGTGAGGGCAGCGTGATTAGTTAAGGTGCGGTACAATTAAAAATGCTGGCGTTACCCTAAAAAGTATCGCCACAAATTCGCCCAACGTTTTGTATCATCGAGGATAACACTCTTGTTTGAACTGGTATTCCTGGGCACTTCAGCTTCTGCACCGTCCGTTCACCGCGGGCTCTCGGCCCAGGTGGTGATGCACGATGAGCATCGCTTTCTGATTGACTGCGGGGAGGGCACGCAGCGACAGATCTTGATCTCCGGGATCGGTTTTAAGCGCCTCAACCGGATCTTAATCACTCATGGTCACCTGGATCACATCCTGGGACTGGGGGGCTTGCTCTCCACCTTCTCCCGCTGGGAAGCCATCGAAGAGCTGGAAATTTACGCTGGGCGCTGGGCGCTGGAGCGCATCCGGGATTTAATCTATGGGGTAGTACTCCGCGGAGCTCGACCACCGATGACCCTGCGCCTGTGCGAGATCCAACCCGGGGTTTTCCTTAGCGGAGATGATTTCAGCGTTACAGCATTCTCTATCAACCACCGTGGCCCGGACTGCTATGGTTACCTGTTCGAGGAAAAGGCTCGCCGACCATTCCTGGCAGATAAAGCGGACGCGTTGGGCATCCCACCCGGTCCGTGGCGTAGGGACTTGGTCAATGGTGAGAGCATCCGCTTACCAGATGGTCGCCAGATCAAACCCGACCAGGTGCTTGGCCCGGAAAAACCCGGCCTGAGGTTCGTTCACGTGGGTGACGTGGGCAGCACGGAAAACCTGGATGAGGTATGCTGGCAGGCAGATACATTAGTCATCGAAGCCACCTACCTGGAAGAAGAGGCAGAGATGGCACATGAGTTTGCGCACCTGACTGCGCGGCAAGCAGCCGAGCTGGCCAGGCGGGCACAGGTGAAGCACCTGATCTTGACCCATATATCACGCCGTTACCGCGAGCGGGACGTGCTGGCGGAAGCCAGGCAGATTTTCCCCCAAACCCACGTAGCGCGTGATTTCGACCATTACCAGATTCGGCGCGACGAATGCAGATTAATCAAGCCGGATGATGAATGAATGGATTATCGCGACTTGCGAGACTGGATAATAACTGCAATAGCCAACCCGGTAAAACAGACAGCCAGCACCAGCCATAAGATAATCTCCGCCACGCTGCGGGCGGTACCTGCCAGACCCAGGCAAAAGAGGCCTCCCGCGATAGCCAGGGCAATCTGATAGCCAGCGCTGCCCAGGACGGTGCGCAGCTTCATCTGTTGCTTGGCGCTCTGCCAGCTGGCGCGGCTTAACGCAGCCAGCGCGATGGCGCACCCAATAATCCACAGGCTATTCGCGACGACGGTCAGCCAATCGATGATCAAACCGGAATGCCCCTGGCCGGTCAGACCGTGCTGCCGGTGAAATTGAAGCGCTTTAGCTGCAGAGCCGGAACGCGGGAGGCGATGTTGTAATAAGATTCCACCAGCAGGCGCGTCTCCCGGCCAATGGCATCGATCTCAGCCAGCGCCTGGACATAAGATTGGGTGAAACGCAGGTTCTTCACCGCGTAGGCCAGCTCGCCATCTTCGACCATGAATACCCCGTCGCGAGTCATGCCGGTGACGACACAGTCGCGTGGGTGCACCAGCCGGGTATACCAAAAACGGGTGATGTACAAGCCGTGCATCAGGCTGTGAAGCATGTCTTCCAGGCTGGAGTCTCCGGGTTGCATGAACATGTGGGTGGCTGCCGGGCTGAACTGGCGGTGTTTGGATGGCAGGGTGTGCCCGCTGCTCTCCACCCCATCCTTTTGCGCTGTGCGGCGGTCGTATACTGGCCCGACCACGACACCCTGGCGCACAATATCCACTTTCTGCTTGGGGGTACCCTCGTAATCGAAAGGCAAGGGGTTGCCCTCTAAATTGTAGCCATCGTCCCAGATGCTCACCCGGCTGTCCATGGCTCTCTCACCCAGCCGCCCGTTCATCCAGGACCGCCCCTCTTGGACTGTCATGGCGCCCATGCCGTGAAAATCCAGGTTCTCTAGCATGTCAGACGTAGCATAGGGATCGAGCAGAACCGGGTATTCCCCAGGCTCAATCTTGCGCGGCTTCCGGCCGAGCTCGGCTTTCCGGATTGCCTCGCCTCCCAGCGCTTCAACTGGGATATCGTCCAGCCTCCAACCTGAGCTCTCGACATGTCCGGAAGAATCATCACTCATCACCACGGCTTGGTAATCCACTCGGCTGGCGGCATGGTAAGCAAATACACCGTTGGTATTGCCCAGCGCGGTCACCTCCCAGCCGGTGGAGTAAGCTCCCGAGGCGTTCAGCGCTTTTTCTGCGGCCAGGCGGCACACCACGCTCACCCGCGTGGCGCGCTGTTGCGGTGAGCAGGCTGCAGCTGCCGGGTCGAACGAAGCCACAGATTGGTATTTTGCATCCGAGACGAATCCTGGAAAATCAGCATCTTCGCGGCTGGCTTTGGCAAAGAGGCGGGCGCGGGCGACCAGCTCATCCAGGCCGGTGGAATCCAGGCGGTTCGAGGACGACCTACCCAGGCGCTTGCCATCCAGCAGGCGCAGGTACAGGGTGGTATCGCGCTCGTGGACGTTCTGGTGGATGGCGTTATTAGCGAAGCGAGTCAGGGAGCTATCAGCGGCGACCAGCATTGCCTCGGCGTGTTGCGGGGCGCAGCGGCGCAGCACTTGTTCGATCAGTTTTTGAGCGTCTTCACGATTTTCCATGGCAAGCCTCACTTTAGCACGCCTACGCGCACATTGCGAAAGCGCGCTGGGGCTGCTCCGTGTCCAGTATGAGCGATCTGGCTGGGCTGTCCTTTGCCGCAGTTGGGCGTGCCCCACATGTTCCAAGATTTCTCACTGCACACCGCATCGCAGCTATTCCAGAATTCCGGGGTAATGCCGGTGTAAGTGGGGTTACGCAACATGCGTCCCAACCGGCCATTCTTGATCTCGTAACCGATCTCGGTGCCAAACTGGAAGTTATAGCGCTTGTCGTCAATTGACCAGGAGCGGTTGGTTTCCATGTAGATGCCCCGCTCGGTGTCGGAGATCAGATCATCCAGGTCCCACTCGCCGGGTTCCAGGGAGACGTTGGTCATACGCACCAGGGGGATGCGGTTCCAACCCGAGGCGCGCATACAGCCGTTGGATTGCATGCCCAGCCTGGCTGCTGACTCGCGGGACATCAGGTATCCCACGAACAGGCCCTGGCGCACGATGGGGGTGGACTGTGCGGGCACGCCTTCGTCGTCCCAGCCAAAGGTGCCCAGGCCAAGCGGGCGGATGCTGTCGGCTGTGAGGTTGACCTGAGGGGAGCCATACTGGAATGAATTCAGCTTCTCCGGAGTCAAGAAGGATGTGCCGGCGTAAGCCGCCTCGCTGCCGAAGACACGGTCCAGCTCGATGGGATGCCCGCAAGATTCGTGCACCTGCAAACCGAGTTGCGCTCCGCCCAGGATGAGGTCGGTTATGGTGTCGCTCGGGCAGGGGTCGGCAGTGAGCAGCGCCACCGCTTCGCTAGCGATGCGATAGGCGTTTCTGGGGATATTCCAACTCAAGACTGCTTCCCACCCACCGGTGACTTGCTGGCGGACGAATGCGTTTGGGTAAGAGCGGACCTGGACTTCGCCACCCGCGACTGCCGTGGCCTGGATGCCGCCGCCGCTCTCGATGATTGTCTGCTCGGTGAGGGCGCCTTCTGAGTTGGCGAACCAGCGATGCTCGCGGATAGAGCACAGGTTGCCGATGCGAGTGCGTATCCCCGCCACGCGCCCCATCTCGGCGTCCGCTGAGAGCAGCAAAGCAATCTTGTCTTCTAGCGAGACGCTAAAAGGGTCCACCTGGAAGGGGGTTTGGTAGACGCCCTGGCTGGAAACGGGAAGGCCAAGCTCAACGCGCTCACCACCGGCTACTGCGGATGCGCGGGCGATCTCAACTGCCAGGGCGGTCACCCGCTCCACTTCGCCGGCTGCAAGCTCGCGGCTGGAGGCGAAGCCCCAATAGCCATCCACCAGGAGGCGCACGCCAAAGCCGGCTGTCTCCTCGTTGCTGAGGTTGTTCACTCCGCCGTCTTTGATCACCACGCTTTCGGTGTGGTTCTCAACCACCCGGATGTCTGCGTATTGCGCGCCTCGCAGACCGGCCAGGTTTAGGGCACGGCTCATTAAATCGTTCATTGGCGACCTCCTAGATGTGGAAGATCTCGCCCGGTTGGAGGACGTGCACCTGGGCGCTGGTCTGGTTTTCAACGCGCTGGCGCCAGGCGTAGGGGTCCTGGGTGATCTTCTCCCAGGTATTGTAGTGAATGGGGATAACGTGCTTGGGCTGGAGCAATTCCACGGCGTGCAGGGCGTCATCCGGGCCCATGGTGAAAGTATCCCCGATAGGCAAGACAGCCAGGTTCAGCCCCTCGCCGCCGATGAGGCGCATGTCGCCGAAAAGGCCCGTATCGCAGGCCATGTAGATCTTCTCACCTTCGAGGGTGGTCAGCAAAAAGCCTGCCGGGTTGCCACCGTAAGAACCATCTGGCAAGCCGGAGCCGTGCACCGCCTGGGTTAGCTTCAGGTAGCCGAAGGGGTAGGTAGCGCCGCCTCCCACCTGCTGGGGGAGCGTGGGTAAGCCCTGGTTCTCCAGCCAATCAGCGATCTCGACGTTGCAGATCACCTTAGCCCCGCTGCGCCGGGCGATGGGGATGGTGTCGCCCAGGTGATCATTATGCCCGTGGCTGACCAGGATGTAATCGGCTTCCACCTGGTCGGCGGTGGCGCTGGCTGCCGGGTTGCCAGTGAAATAGGGGTCAACCAGCAGGCGGTAGCCGCCGGTCTCCACCCCCAGCGCGGCGTGCCCGTACCAGATCAGGGAAAAGCTCATTAGACACCTCCTTGGTTGATTGAAGCCTTTCGAGGTCATTGCGATCTCAGAGGTTTCTGGAGACATAACCAGTGATGAGGTCTCTAAGTATAGACGGAATATCGGGCTCGGTCAACTCAAATTTGATTTCGATTACAATCAGTTTATTATGAGCTCACAACCGCGCGTCTCCGTCTTGATGCCCTGCTACAACGCCGCCGCTACCCTGGAAGAGGCGCTGGACAGCCTGGCAGGACAGACCCTTACGGATTTCGAGCTAGTAGTTGTCGATGATGGATCGACTGACGCCACGCCGCGCTTACTGGAGGGCCGGGCGCGCTGGGATGCACGCATGCGTATCGTTACCAGTGCGCATCAAGGAATCGTCCGTTCTTTGAACAAAGGCCTGCAGCACTGCCGCACCGCGCTGGTGGCGCGCATGGATGCCGACGACCGCTGCCACCCGCAGCGCCTGGAGCGCCAGGTAAGCTACCTGGAGGCGCAGGCGGACGTCGCCGTGGTGGGCAGCCTCGTCTCGGCCTTCCCGCCGGAGAACGTGCGCCAGGGGCTGATCCTGTATTTAGAATGGCAGAACTCCCTGCTGGACGACGCCAGCATGCGCCGCGAGATGTTCGTCGAAAGCCCGCTGGCTCACCCGAGCGTGACCCTGCGGCGGGATTGGCTGGAGCGAGCCGGCGGCTACCAGGAGCATGGCTGGGCAGAGGATTATGACCTTTGGCTGCGCCTTTACCTGGCAGGGGCGCGCTTCGCCAAGCTGCCCGAGGTGCTGCTGGAATGGCGGGAGGGTCCCGAGCGGCTAACGCGCCGCGATAGCCGCTACTCCCTGGAGAACTTCCTGCGCCTTAAAGCCCATTACCTGAGGCAGGGGCCGTGTGCCGGGCGGGAGATAGTGTTCATCTGGGGGGCAGGCATGATCGGCCGCCGCCTGAGCAGGCATCTGTTAGGCCAGGGTATCCCCCTGGCAGCTTTTATCGATATCGACCCGCGCAAGATCGGCAACACACGACAGGGGTTGCCCATCCTGCCGCCGGAGGAGCTGCCCGGCTGGAAGCGCCGGGTTCCAGGCCTGGTGGTACTGGCCGCGGTGGGAGCGCGCGGGGCGCGCAGCCTGATCCGTCAGCGGCTGGTCGCCCAGGGTTGGATCGAAGGGCAGGACTGGTGGTGTGTGGCATAACTTGGGTGCAACGCGAGACTTTCGAGGTCTCAAGGACCTCGAAAATCTGCAATCCAATGAGGAGCGACAATGGATGTGTCTGAATACGTTCAGATTGGAATGAGCCGGGAGGAGACGTTCACCGTCGAGGAGGTGCACACCGCCGCCCATGTAGGCAGCGGCGGCTCCCGAGTGCTGGCTTCTCCCTGGATGATCGCTTTCATGGAGCGGGCCGCGCGGCAGTTGCTGGGTGATGTCCTCCCGCAGGGATATTCCAGCGTCGGGGTGCATGTGGATGTGCGCCACCTGGCTCCTTCTCCGGTGGGGAGCAGGGTGCGCGCCCAGGCCCAGGTGGTGGCTATCGAAGGCTCCAAAGTGGATTTTTCCGTGCAGGCCTGGGACGATTACGAGCTGGTCGGCGCAGGGACGCACCGGCGGGTGGTGATCGATGAAGCCCGTTTTCTGAGCCGCGTGGCCAGCAAAGGTGCAGCCTGAGATCGAGCTAGGCGTGAATTCCAGGATCGCAGTCTTACTGGATGGCTGGCCGCTGATACACCAGCCGAATAGCCCGGCGGCGCTGCATCTGCACAGTCTGTTGGCTTATAACCCGGCAGACGTGGAGGCCATTCTGGCTCTCCCCGGGGAGCCACCAGAGTGGCTGGCGGTTGGTGCTCTATACCAGGTTCCCCTGTCACCGCAAGATGGAGAAACGACACCGGATACGCCTGGGGGGAGGTTAAGGTGGGAGCAGCGCACCCTGCCGGCGATAGCGAGGAAGTGTCGGGTGGATTTGATTCATTTAACCGGGATCCGGCCGCCTTTGTTCAGT
>Ga0316622_100004302_pt1 | contig 10439 bp, 7 predicted proteins | sample OWC_Aug_OW2_C1_D_FD_207646 | JGI IMG/M metagenome (GOLD analysis project Ga0316622, IMG submission 207646) | Wetland soil microbial communities from Old Woman Creek delta, Ohio, United States - OWC_Aug_OW2_C1_D5_C | ecosystem: Environmental > Terrestrial > Soil > Wetlands | place: USA: Ohio... | reverse complement strand
GAGACTATCGCCATCCGGTTCGACGCCGAGCACATGGAGGAGGTGCGAAGGGGCCTGGCAGACCTGAGAGAGGGAAGGGCGCGGCTCTATACCCTGGAGGAGCTACTCGAGGGCTAGCGCTGACCATGCCGAAGCCGCGGGTGTCGCAGCCGCTTCGCGTACCCGAGGAGGTCGCTGGGCGGGTGTGGGGACTCCACCCCACGCTCAAGGCCAAGGTCAGAACGGCCCTCGAGGCGATTCGCGATACCCCGGACAGCGGCAAGCCCTTGAAGGAGGAGCTCGCCGGCCTGAGGAGCTACCGGCTGCTACCGGCTGGGCAGGTTCCGTATCGTCTATCGAGTCACCGGGGATGGCACCGTCGAAATCGTCGCGATCGGACTCCGCAAGAGCATCTACGAGGAAACCTATCTGCTTATCCGCAGGCCGACCGCCTGAAGAGGGCAAGCGGTCAGGCTCGCAGAGCTGCATGAAGCGGCCCCAGGCAGGTTCGCGGTCTGCTCCGGTGCTGTGCCCGCCGCCTCGGGACGAGAATGGTCGACCCGTTCACAGAGGCGGGCCCGATCGACGGCGGGGAAGGGCTTATGCTACTTACAGCGGGTGTCAGGCGTACCTGTGTCGCGGACTGGCTCAGGGATGGGGGCAACCCGGACGGCGCGGAACTTGCCCGAAGGTTACGCCTGCACCCAGGGCCCTGGCCGTGCCAGGAGGTCAGGAGGAAGCGGCCCCGTGGGAACGCGGCCCTTGCCGCGATGCCTCGCCAGGGGCCGCGGTCGGCGCGGGGTGCCCCTGTCGCGGTGGGTTCACCCGTCGCGTGAGGGGCCACGCGTCAAGAGTAGAGGGAGCCAGGATGAAACCGACCCCTTGGGACCGTCGTCCGGTGGGAGCGGCGCCGTCGCCGCGAAGAATCGGCGCGAGGCGCGCTACCCACAAGGGTTTCGTCAATGGCATGTGGCGCCATGCGCCAGGGGGCAAGTGAGATGACCACGCGCGCCGCCCGTCGACCGCCCTTCCAGTCGCCACTGGCGCTGGTGCCCCGGGGCCCTCGCGCCTGGCGACGACCTGGCGTGCTGACTCTGGTTGCCGCGCTCGGACTTGCAGCCGCTGCTGCGCCCCTCTGGGGCGAGGCTGATGCGCCGTTCTTGGCCGGCGAGCACCCGGCCGGCGGGCTACGCGTGTCCGACGGCAGGGTGACGGGGCGCGTCCTTGAGCGCCCGGTCGGCGAGGTCCTGGAGGGTCTCTGTGGGCAGGCCACCTGCCGCTACGAAGGGGGGCCGGAAGTCCTGGCCGTCCCGGTGTCGGCCGAATTCAGGGACCGACCGTGGGAGGAGGCCCTGGGCGAGGTCCTCAAGCCCTTCAGCCACATGCTCTTCCACGACGAGGGCGGGCACCTCTCCTCGGTCCGCTTGCTGGGCCGGCGGGGTTCGTCTCAGGAGGGTTGGGCGCTGGGTGACCTGCAGGCGCCGGAGGGCGAGCGCCCGGACGGACGGCCTCCAGGGGACGCGGCCGCGGGACTCGCGTCGCCGCCGCAGACAGTTACCGGCGGGCGCCCGCCGGCCCTTGAAGCACCTGACCGCGGACCCCGGTACGCGCCTGCTTCGCTGGACGCCCCGGTGGCAGTGGCCTCCGAATCAAGGCGGTCCGCCGGCGCTGGCGTTGGCGCCAGCGCCGCTCCCGCCTCCTGGGTCCAGGCGCCACGTCCGGACCCGGGCGACACGCAGGGCCCTGTTGCACGCACCGGTGGCGAGGGGACCGAAGTGCTGGCGCAGCCTCGATCCGAGCCCACGCCGGTGACCGATGCGACCGGAGCGGTCGCTGCGCCCCCCGCCCAGCCCCCACCGATGCTCGACCCGGACCGCAGCGTGACACGGCCAACCGAGAGCGGCAGCCCGGGCGGCGAGGAATCCAGTCCCCCGCCGCCGGCTCAGGGGACCGTTGCGCTGCGATCCTTCGCCACCTGCGGGCAGCTCGAAAGCTACATCGAGGACGCCGCCGTCAAGCAGATGCAGACCATGGTCGACAGTAGCGGCGGCGATGGCCGGACCTGGCCCGTGCTCGACCGTGTGGCCATCGGCGCGCAGGCGGTGCCCGCGACCGCCAGCGCTGATGCCGAGGCCAGCGCGCTGGCCTCGGCGCCCACCGCCAGCACCGCCACCAACCAACAGGTGAGCGGTGTCGACGAGCCCGATTTCGTCAAGAACGACGGCACGCGCATCTTCATGCTGAAGGGCAACGTGCTGCACGCGATCAAGAGCTGGCCGCCGCAGGACCTGGCGCACCAGGGTGAATTGACGATCGAGGGGTATCCGACCCAGATGACGCTCCACGCCGACAAGGACCTTGTCGTGGTGTTCTCCACCGTCGACGGGTCGGCGGTCGTTCCGCAGGGCGGAGGCACCCCGGAGTCTGTCCCCCGGCTTGGCCTCAGCATGCCGTGCTACGTGGGGTCCATGACCAGCGGCGCGCTTTCCCGCTGTGGCTGGGCACCACCGGCGACCAAGATCTCCGTGGTCGACGTTTCCGACCTTACGACGCTGCGCGTCGTGCGCGAGCTCTACCTCCCGGGTAGCTACGTGCATGCGCGCAGCATCGGGACCTCGGTGCGCGTGGTGCTGAGGGACGAGGTGCGCTGGCCGGCCGGTGTGGGGTTCTACGCACACGTGGACTACCCGGCGCCGCCGCCCCCGGTCTTCGCTGGAGACAGAGCGATGGACGAGGCGGGCTGGGCGCTCGCCAGCGGTGGCGTGACGAGTGGCCGCGTGGCGGCTCCCGAGGGCATCGGCAATGGGCAGGGCAAGCGGGTCGAGGCACTGAGCCGGGCCGATTACGAGCAGCGGCTGAACGCGGCACGGGAGGCGCTCAAGGAGCGGAACGAGAGCCTGATTCGCGCGCAAGGGCTGGCTGATTGGCTGCCCGCCGGCAGGATTCGACTGGCGGATGGCACGGGTGGTGATCTGGCCTACGACTGCACCGACTTCGGTTACGAGGAGGTGGATGTCCGCTTCGGCCTGGTCAGTGTGCTCACGCTCGACCTCGAGCGCCCCGACAGTGTGAGTCGTACGACGGTCGTGGGGGAGGTCGATCAGATCTACGCTTCGACCGAGTCCCTCTACCTCTCCAGCCAGCACTGGATGTGGGCGCCTGAGCTTGGCGATGAGGAGCACACCCACGTGCACAAGCTCGACATTCGCGCGCCCGACCGCGCACGGCACGTGGCTTCGGGCAGGGTGGAGGGGCACATCCTCAATCAGTTCTCGATGGACGAGCACGCGGGCTTCCTGCGCCTGGCGACGACGGTCAACGAGGTCGCAGCCGACCCCGAGGCCCCCTGGCGGATCGTGCCGTCGAGCCGCGTGAGCGTGCTGGGCGTCGAAGATGGCGTGCTGAAGCTGGTCGGCGAGACGGCGGGTCTCGCCCGTGGTGAGCGCGTGCAGAGCGTGCGATTCATCGGCAATCGTGGCTTCGTCGTCACGTTCCGCCAGGTCGACCCGCTGTTCACGCTCGACCTGTCGGATCCGACCGCGCCCCGCGTCGTGGGTGAGCTCAAGGTGCCGGGCTTCTCCAGTTATATCCACCCGCTGGGCGAAGACCACCTGCTGACGATCGGCACCTACCTGCCCGAGTCGGGCGTGGGTGAGCGCCGGGTGCAGATCGCGCTCTTCGATGTCAGCGACATGGCCACCCCCCGCCAGAAGTTCCTGCATCTCGTGGACTCGCCCAGCGCCACGTCGGCCGCGCAATGGGACCACAAGGCGTTCAACTTCTTCCCGGAGAAGGGCTTGCTCGCCGTGCCTTACACCGACTACGCGGCCTGGACCTGGGAGGGCCCGGCGGGCACGGAAGCCTACTGGGGCGGATTGATCAGCGAGCTGCGCATCTACCACGTCGACCAGGACAAGGGAATCACGCCGCAGGGGGCGTTGCCTCTACAGGACATGTGCGCGCAGCCGGGCGGCTTCGACTGGCCGTGGCACTGCAGCCCGGAGGTGCGTCGCAGCGTGATGGCGACGAACGACGTCGACGACTTCGTCTACGCGATCAGCGACGCCGGCGTGCGCGTGGCGGAGCTCGATGCCCTCGATGCGCCGCTGGCCACGGCACTGCTGCCGCTGAGCCTGGAGGCCCCCCTGACCTACGAGGTGATGACCTTGGCCCGTTGACCGACCGATGTAGAACGCCCCACATTCTCAGGCGCGATCCGCCACGAATCCGGCGGCGCCCGCCAGGGCGGACCGCACCCTCTCCAGCACCTCGCCTACCCCCCGCTCGCTGTAGGGCCTGGCGGGCACACGCCCCCACACCGGGGCCGGCCAGGCGGGGTCGGTCCGGTAGCGGACCACGTGGTGCAGGTGGAGCTGCGGCACCACGTTGCCGAGCGCCGCGACGTTGAGCTTGTCCGCGGCGAAGGCCTCTGAGAGGGTTCGCGAGAGGGTGGTGGACTCCTCTAGGAGCTGCACCTGGTCGGGCCGCGTGAGTTGATGGACCTCAGTAATGCCCGCGCGCGCCGGCACCAGGATAAGCCACGGGTAGTTGGCGTCGTTCATGAGGAGCAGGCGACAGAGGGGGAAGCGCCCTACCACCACGCAGTCCCGCCGCAGCTCGGCGGCCAGCTCGAAGCCCTCGTCGGCCTTGACCATCCCCCCGTGCACGAGGAGCGGTGGCGAGGGTTGAACGGGGGCCGCGAGCTGGCGGCCGGCGGCCGCCGGTGCCAGGGGCGTTGGCGGCGCGCGCCCACGCCGCTCCATGCGGGCGCGCAAGAAGTAGCCGCCCACCCCACCGGCGGCCGAGGACAGGGCAAGGAGCGCGAGGGTCACGAACTGACCGAGCAGGAGCAGGGCGCCCGCCGCCGCGAGTCCCACGCCGGCGGCGAGGGCCCTGCGGCTCGCCCGGGCCTCGGCGCGGCGCTGCTCGCGCGCAAGGCGCCGCTGACCCTGGGCGATCAGCCTCGCCTTCTCCCGCTCGGCGCGGGTCTGGGCGCGCTCCCGCTCCTCGGCGAAGCGGGCGCTCGCCCGCGAGATGGCCTCCCGCGCGCTGTGACCGGCCAGGCTGGACAGCCAGAGCGCGGCGAGGAGGGCCGTGCTCGCGGCGAACAGGGCGAGGACCACGTGGACCTCCGGTTGCTCCCAGCGCAGCGCGAGCAGGAGCTGCGCGCTGGTCAGGGCCTGAACGAGCACGAGGACCAGCAAGAACTGCACCAGCCGTTTCATGGCCGCGGGCAAGCCACCGATGGGAGGGCTATAGGGCGCGCGTGCCGCACACGGGGCAGGCCGGGTCCCGGCGCAGGCGCAGGGTGCGGAAGTCCATGCCCAGCAGGTCGATGAGGAGCAGCCGGCCGATGAGTGGGTCGCCCTTGCCGAGCAGGATCTTCAGGGTCTCGGTCGCCTGGAGGCTCCCGATCACGCCGAGGAGGGGGGCGAGCACCCCGATCCGGCTGCAGGTCTCCTCGAGCTCGCTCGCGTCCGGGTACAGGCAGCGGTAGCACGGACTCTCCGGCCGGCGAGGGTCAAACACGCTGACCTGGCCTTCCAGGCGGATCGCCGCACCGGAGACCAGCGGGGTGCCGGCCTCAAAACAGGCGGCGTTGAGCGTGAAGCGCGTGGCGAAGTTGTCGCTTGCGTCCACGACCACGTCGGCGGCGCGGGCCTCGGCGACCAGCTCCTCGCCCTCCAGCACGCGGGCATGGGTGTCGACCCGCACCTCCGGGTTCAGCGAGGCGAGCCGCTCGCGCGCGGAGTCGACCTTGAGCCGACCCACGTCAGCGGTGTGATGGACGACCTGCCGCTGCAGGTTGGAGAGCTCGACCTGGTCGTAATCGACCAGCACGAGCCGGCCGACACCCGCGGCCGCCAGGTACATCACGACCGGGGAGCCGAGGCCGCCGATCCCCACCACCAAGACGCGCGCGGCCAGTAACCGCTCCTGGCCTTCCACCCCGAGCGCCGGCAGGAGGATCTGCCGGCCGTAGCGCAGCAGCTGCTCGTCCCTCACCAGTACAGGCGCAGGTGCTCGGGGCGCTCGTCGCGGCAGCCGTGGGCGTGATGCCGGTAGGCGTCCACGAAGATCCGGCGGGCGCAGTTGCGGGGGTTGTCACAGCCGAGGTTCGCCCGCTGGGTGTCCTCTGTGTAGTACCAGACGCTACGCCGGAGCTTGCTGAGCAGGCTGTTGTCGAGGTGGAAGCCCACCTCCTCCAGGGCGCACTCGATATCGCGCAGGCAGACCTGGCGGAGGTCATAGGTGAGGTCGAGTCGCGTCGACGTGGGCGCCGTCACGTCGAGGACCCCGCTGACGGTGCGGAGCATGCCGGCGGCGGTGCGCGCCTGCTCGCGGTCCGCGTGCACCTCCTGGAACAGGACCTCCCGATGCTTGACCAGGGTGGGTTCCAACCGGCGTAGAGTTTGTGGTTCTGCCATGCTCGTCCTCCAATCCGAGCGTGCGCCCCTGCAAGTGACCGACAGTATACAGGGGCAACAACCGACCGCTGGTCGGCACGCCTCAGGGTCTCCTTCCTTCGGTGACTCGTTCTCTTCCTGCCAGGTCGCGCTCGGTGCGCACGTCCTCGTAGCCCAGACGGCGCAGTAGCCCGCGGACCTGGGCGCCCTGCTCGCTGCCGTGCTCGAGCAGGAGCCATCCGCCCCGGCGCAGGCGCGCGGGCGCGCCGGCCGCGATGACCCTGATCGCGCCGAGGCCGTCCGGTCCGCCACTGAGCGCCAGCCGCGGCTCGAACGCCAGCTCGCCGCCCGCGAGGACCGGGTCGTCCTCGCATACGTAGGGCGGGTTCGCGACCAGGACGTGGTACGCCGGCGCCTCGAGCGCCGCGCACCAGTCGCCGCGGGCGAGGCGCACCCGTCCCGGCGCGAGACGGGCGACATTGCGCCCGGCCACCGCCAGGGCCTCGGCGGACCGATCGGTCGCCGTGACCGCGACCTCGGGCCGCTCCAGGGCGATGGCGATCGCCACCCCCCCCGAGCCCGTGCCGAGGTCGGCTGCCCGCCAGGCGGCCCCGGGCGGTATGCGCCCCAGGGCCGCGGAGACCAGAGACTCAGTCTCCGCCCGGGGAATTAACGTAGCGCAGGACACCTCTAGGTCCAGGGACCAGAACTCGCGTCGGCCCACCAGATAAGCGATCGGCTCGCCCCGGGCGCGACGACCCACGAGCGACTCGAAGCACTCGCCCGCCGCGGCGCCCATAGCTCTTTCGGGATACTGATAAAGATAGACCCGGCGGCACCCGATCGCATAGGCGAGGAGCACCTCGGCGTCCAGCCGCGGGCTGTCGGTCCGGCCCGAGAGGGCCCGGACCGCGCGCGCGATCGCCTCGGCGACCGTGACCTCCAGCATGGCGGGCGCTAGCCGCCCAGCACCGCCAGCTGCTCGGCCTGGTGCTCGGCGATGATCGGGTCGACGACGGCGTCGAGCCCCCCGTCGAGGACCTCCTGGAGCTTGTACATGGTGAGGTTGATGCGGTGGTCGGTAACCCGACCTTGTGGGAAGTTATAGGTGCGGACCCGCTCGGAGCGGTCGCCGCTGCCGATCAGGCTCTTGCGGGTAGCGGCCTGCTCGGCCGCGCGCCGGTCGCGCTCCATGGCGAACAGCTTTGCCTGCAGCAAGGCCATCGCCCGCGCCCGGTTCTTGTGCTGCGAGCGCTCGTCCTGGCACTCCACGACGATGCCAGTAGGGAGGTGGGTGAGGCGGATCGCGGAGTCGGTCTTGTTCACGTGCTGGCCGCCCGCCCCGGAGGCGCGGTAGGTGTCCACGCGCAGGTCGCTCGGGCTGATGGTGACCGCCTCCTGCTCGTCCGCCTCGGCGAGCACCGCGACGGTGCAGGCCGAGGTGTGGATCCGCCCCTGGGCCTCGGTCGCCGGCACGCGCTGGACCCGGTGCCCGCCGGACTCGAACTTGAGCCGGGAGTATGCCCCACGACCGATGATGCGGGCGATCACCTCCTTGTAGCCGCCGTGCTCGCCAGGGCTCGCGCTCAAGACCTCGACCACCCAGCCGCGGGCCTCGGCGTAGCGGCTGTACATGCGGAAGAGGTCTCCGGCGAACAGCGCCGCCTCGTCGCCCCCGGTCCCGGCCCGGACCTCGACAAAGAGGTTGCGCTCGTCGGCCGGGTCGCGGGGCAGGAGCAGCTGGCGCAGCTCTCGCTCGAGGGTGGATCGCTGGGCCTCGGCACGGGCGAGCTCCTCTTCGGCCAGCGCGCGCAGGTCGGGGTCGCCGTCCTGGAGCATCTCGCGGGCGCCGAACAGGTCGTCCTCGGCCTTGCGGTAGCGCCGGTACGCGCCGACCACCGGCTCGACCTCGGCGTACTCGCGCGAGAGCGCCCGGTAGCGTTCCTGGTTGCCGATGACCTCGGGGTCGGTGAGTAGCGCGCGCACCTCCTGCAGGCGCTCGTCCAGGCCCTCGAGTCTTTCCCGCAGGCCGGTGTTCACGGGGCCCCTGGCGTCCGGCGGGTCACCGGTCGGAGTCGATCGGGGACAGGCCGAGGATCTCCCGCGCCGCGGCGAGCACGTCCCGGCGACCCGCCGACCCCGCCTGCCGCAGCTGCACGCACGGCCGGTGCGCAAGCTTGTTGGTCAGGGTGCGGGCGAGAAACTGCATCGCCTCCTCGGGGGTGGCACCGCGGGCGAGCAGGCGTTGGGCCTTGGCCAGCACCTCGTCGCGCACGGCCTCGGCCGCGCTCCGGTACTCGCGGATGGCCGGCACCGCCTCCTGCGCCTGCAGCCACCCCATGAAGTGCGAGACCTCGGCGTCGATGATCTCCTCGGCCTCCTCCGCGGCCTCGCGGCGCACGCGCCGGTTCTCCTCGATCACGGCCTCGAGGTCGTCGACGGTGTAGAGATAGACGTCTTCGAGCTGGGCCACCTCGGGGTCGATGTCCCGCGGCACGGCGATGTCCACCATCAGCATCGGGCGGCGGCGGCGCGCCCGCAGCGCCTGGGCCACCGTGGGCCGGTCGAGGATGGGCGTGGGGCTCGCCGTGGACGAGATCACCAGGTCGGCCTCGGCGAGGTGGCGCTCAATGTCGGAGAGGCCGATCGCATAGCCACCGAGCTCATGCGCCAGCCTCAGGGCATTCTCGACCGTCCGGTTGGCGACGATCAGGCGGCCGATGCCATGCTGGCGGAGGTGGCGGGCGGCGAGCTCGATGGTCTCGCCGGCGCCGATGAGGAGCGCGGTCTGCTCGCTCAGCTCGGTGAAGATCTGCTGGGCCAGACGCACCGCGGCGAAGGCCACCGATACCGGGCTGGCGCCGATCGCGGTGTCGGTGCGCACCTGCTTGGCCACGGCGAAGCTGTGCTGGAACAGCCTGCCCAGGACCTTGCCGACGGTCCCCGCCTGCTGGGCCCGGCGGAAGGCGTCCTTTACCTGGCCGAGGATCTGCGGCTCGCCGAGGACCATGGAGTCGAGTCCGCTCGCGACCCGCAGCAGGTGGCGCACGGTGCGCGACCCGTCGTGGGTGTAGAGGTAGGGCCGGACGTCCTCGCCGCGCAGCTGGTGGTAGTGGCGGAACCAGTCCACGGTGGCCCCCGCGTCCGAGCCCGGCAGCTCGCAGTAGAGCTCGGTCCGGTTGCAGGTCGAGAGGATCAGGGCCTCGTCAACCGGCGCGGTGACCACGAGGTCGTGCAGCGCCTCGCCCAGGCGCTCGGGTGGAAAGCTCACCCGCTCGCGGATGGCGACCGGCGCCGTCTTGTGGTTGATGCCCAGGTTAAACAGCAACATAGGAGGTGGTGCGTCAATCCGACCGCCATTCTGCGAGATGCCTCGTGGCAAGACAAGCCGGCTGCCTTGCGCCGCGGCAAGACCTTGCGCTAGTGTCTGGCGGACATCTACCCCGGCCTAGCTACCCGCCGGCCCCCGGCCTCCACCCCTCGGTTCCCCGCATGTCACCCGTCCTCGACACCGCCCTGGCGCGCTGCTCTCCACCGCTTCTGGCGCTCCTCGTGGTGGCCGGCTGCGCGGCCCTCGGACCGGTTCAGGCGCCGGGCTCGGAGGCCTCGGCACCCGCCGCGGCACCGGCCCTGGAGACGCCCGCCCAGGAGCCGCCGCCCTTCGAGCCCCCGAAGGTTAGCGTCCCCGCGCCCCGGATCACGAACCTCACCGGGATCTACTACAAGCTGTTGCTCGCCGAGGTCGCCGGCCATCGGGGGCGGCTCGACCTCGCGGTCAGCAACTACCTGGACGCGGCGCGCGCGACCCGCGACCCCAGGGTGAGCGAACGGGCGGTGCGCGTCGCCGCCTTCGCGCGCAACGAGTCCGCCGCGATCGAGGCCGCCCGCATCTGGGTAGAGGCCGCGCCCGACAACCACGAGGCCCGTCGCGTCCTCGCCGGACTCTACCTGCGGGCGGGACAGGTCGACGAGGCGGTGACCGAGCTGCGGCATGTGCTCGCCTCGCTCAAGACCACCACGGGCCAGAGCTACGCGCTCCTCGTTGACCTGCTG
>Ga0316622_100004301_pt1 | contig 10439 bp, 9 predicted proteins | sample OWC_Aug_OW2_C1_D_FD_207646 | JGI IMG/M metagenome (GOLD analysis project Ga0316622, IMG submission 207646) | Wetland soil microbial communities from Old Woman Creek delta, Ohio, United States - OWC_Aug_OW2_C1_D5_C | ecosystem: Environmental > Terrestrial > Soil > Wetlands | place: USA: Ohio... | reverse complement strand
GCCACCGAGCGCGCCGATGCCGACGTTGTTGTGCAGGACGTCGATGCGGCCCCAGCGCTCGAGGCACGCCGCCGCCATGCGCGCGCAGGCGTCCGCCGCGGTGACGTCGGCCTCGCAGACGGCGGAGGTGCCGCCCTCGGCGTCGATCAGGCGCCGGGTCTCCGCGGCGGAGGCGCCGTCGCGGTCGACGAGCAGGACGGCCGCGCCTTCGCGCGCGAAGAGGAGGGCGGTCGCCCGCCCGTTGCCCATGGTCTCTCCGGGCGTGGAGCCGGCACCGACGACGATCGCCACCTTGCCGGCCAGCCGGCCGCTCATCGCGGAGCCCCGTCGTCGCAGCGCCGGTGCCGGGTCGTCCGGGGCCGAGGCATCACTCGTCGAGGGTGAAGCCGATCTTGAGCGTGACCTGCCATTGCTCGACACGCCCGCTGCCGATGCTGCCCCGGCACTCGGTGACCTGGAACCAGCGCAGGTTGTGCACCGTCTTGGCGGCGCGCGCGATGGCCGCGTTGACCGCGTCCTCCATGGTCGTCGTGGACGTTCCGGTGATCTCGACGCTCTTGAAGATGGGATTGGCCATGGCGCCTCCTAGCCCATCGGGCTGCCGGCGAGAAGGGTGCCGGCGGGACCGTGGCGGGCCGTGGTCCCGCGCGTGTCACCGCAGCACCCCGGCCAGCAGCGCGGCGCGGTCGAGGGACGCGACGAGCCGGCAGAGGTCGCTGCCGGCAGCCAGCGCGCCGGCGACGAGCGGATCGGGGTCCGCCGCCAGGCGCGCCCGCACCTCGGTCGCGAGCACCGTCTCGACGAGGCCCGCGACGTGCCGCGCGTGCGCGGCCGCGGCGTCGGCCGGCGGCGCGGCCGTGACCCCGTCGAGATCGGCGAGCACCGGGGCGCCCGCGCGCGGATCGTCGAGGAAGCGCACCGCCGCGGCGTCCGGCAGCACGGCGCCGGCCAGCGCCACGGCGCGCAGCAGCCGCGCCACCGCGGCCAGCAGCGCCAGCGCCTCGCCGGCGGGCAGCGTGGCCGGGTCGCGCAGGGGACGTCCGCGCGCCGCGACCGCGACGTATGCGCCGGCCGGTGCGACCCCGTGCTGCACCACAGCGGCAACGCCGGGGAGGGCGAGCCCCGCCTGCACGGCGGCCTCCGTGGCGAGGCGCTCCGCCTCGGCGGCTGGAGCGATCCTGACCCACACGGCGCGCTGCCCATCGAGCCAGAACCCCCGCACGAGCCGGCCTGGGCCGGCCGCTTCGCCGGGCGAGGCGCCGTCCCCCCCGGCCAGGGCGACGCGGTCGAGCCGCGGCGCGTCGAGCGCGGCGAGCCAGCGCGCAGCCGTCCGCTGGTCCGGCTGCGCTCGCTGCAGCGACTCGAGCAGCGACCGCGCGCGGTCGTCCAGGTGCGCGCGCAGGAGCTGCGCCGCGCGCCGGAGCGCGAAGTCCGCATACGGGCCACCCGTGCGGGCCAGCGTCGGGAGGAGGACGCGCACGGCCCGATCGGCCAGCGGCTCGGGCACGCCGGGCCCGAACGCCAGCTCCGTCAGCACCGTGCGCAGCGGCTCGGCGTAGGCGCGCAGTACCGGATCGGGCGCGTTCAGCACCAGCTCGACGCCGGCGGTAAGCAGCGCCGGCGAGGCCGGATCGGAGGGCTCGTCGCGCAGGCGGCGGTGCACCGCGCGCAGGGGGGCGCAGACCTCCCGCACAGCGGGCGGCAGGTGCGGGACGGCCGCATCGAAGGCCTCGCTGAAGCCGGGCAGCGCGAGCAGGCTGAAGAGCACCTGCACGCGCTCGTGCTCGTCGAAGGTGTCCACGAGGACCTGGAGCAGGCGGGCCAGCTTGCTCGGCGCCAGCGTGCCGAAGTCGATACGGCGGACCACCTCCGCGAACGCGGCCGCGGCCTCGGCCCGCGAGCGCACCTGGGCGAGGGTCTCGAGCCAGGCGAGCAGCAGGCCGACGTCCGCGGTCACCCGCAGCGCGCCGGCGAGCAGGTGGCTGCGCGCCGCCGGGTCGGAGCGGAAGGGCTCGCGCGCGGCGGCATGCTCGACGACGGTGTGGTCGAGCTTGCCGAGGAGATGCTTGCAGACGCCGCGGTCGCTCGGCTCGCGCTGGCCGTTGACGAGGAGGTCCTCGGCGGCGTTGAGCTTCAGCCGCAGCGCCTCCTTGTAGGTGCGCATGAAGCCGAGGTGGCCTTTCATCTCCGCCACTTCGAGCGGCGAGAGCGGGGTATCCGCCGGCGCGGCCGCCGTCAGCGTGCTCGCCTGCGGGACGAGGGCCGCGGTCTCGGGCCGTCCGTCTCCGCGCCGGCGGCGCCGCCGCGGTCGTCGGTCCTCGCGCCGCTCCGTGCGGCCAGACGGCGGTCCGTCGTTCATCGTCGAGGAGGGCTAGCACAAACGCGGGCCGTCGGGCACGGCGAGAGACGCGGCGAGACAGGCGGCTCTCCGCGGTGGCAGCGGTGGGAACCGCGGAGCCCTCCGGGAAGCACCCGCGCGAACGGCGGGGCAGAGCGGCCGCAGGCCGGGTCCTGGCACGGACGGTGCTGCAGCCCCGCGTGTCGACCGCCCAGGCCTCGCGACGCCCCGATCGCCACCGCGACCCGATCGCCCCGGCGTACGACGTCGTCGTCGTCGGCGCGGGCATGGGCGGCCTCGTCGCCGCGGCCCTGCTGGCGCGCGCCGGCCGCCGTGTGCTCGTGGTCGACGGCCACTACGTCGCCGGCGGCAACGCCACGGTCTTCCGGCGCCGGCGCTGGGAGTTCGACGTCGGGGTCCACTACCTCGGCGACTGCCAGCCGGGCGGCCTGATCCCACGCATACTCGAGGCCTGTGGCGCCGCCGGTGTCCGCTTCCGGCCGATGGACGGCGATCTCGAGCAGATCACCTTCCCGGAGTTCGAGTTCGCCATCCCGCGCGACGCCGCCACCTTCCGGGCGCGGCTGCTCGAGCGCTTCCCGGCCGAGGCGCGCGGCATCGCGCGCTACTTCGCCTTCCTCGCCCAGGTCGACCGCATGCAGGCGGTGGGGGCCGGCGCGTCGCGCTGGCGGCAGCTCGCGACGCTGCTCGCCTGTCCGCTCGTCGCCCGCTGGGCGAACCGCTCGCTGGGCGAGTTCCTCGACTCGTGCACCCGCGATCAGCGGCTGCGCGCCGTCTTGACGGCGCAGAACGGCACCTACGCGGTCGCCCCGGGGCGCGTCTCGGCGATCCTGCACGCCGGGCTGCAGAACCACTACCTCGCGAGCGGCGGCTGGTACCCCGAGGGCGGCGGACAGGTGATGGCCGACCGGCTGGCCGAGGCGATCGAGGCGGCGGGCGGCGACGTGCGGCTGCGTGCGCCGGCGGCACGCATCCTGGTGGAGGAGGGCGCGGCGCGCGGCGTCGTGGTGGAGAGCCGCCACCACGGCACGGTCGTGGTGCGCGCGCCGGTGGTGGTGAGCAATGCCGACCTGAAGCGCACGGTGCTGGAGCTGGTCGGTGCGGAGCGCTTCCCCGCGGCGTTCGTCGAGCGCGTCGAGCGCTTCGAGATGGCGCTGCCGCTCTTCGTGGTCTACTGCGGGCTCGACCTGCCGCCCTCCGCGCTGCCGTACGGCAACGCGAACCGCTGGCTCTTCTCTGGGCTCGACTTCGACGCCGAGTACGCGCGGGTGGCGCGCGGCGAGCTGTCCGCGCTGCCGTTCCTCTACGTCGCGACCGCGTCGCTGAAGGACCCCGAGAACCGCCGCATCGCGCCGCCCGGACACACCAACCTGCAGGTGATGACCATCGCGCCGGCCGACCCCGCCTTCTGGGGCGTGAGCGCCGCCGAGGTGCGCGACGGCACCTACGTGCGCAGCGAGGGCTACCGCTGGGTGAAGGAGCAGCTGACCGCACGGGTGCTCGAGCAGGCCGAGCGTGTGGTGCCCGGGCTTCGCGAACACCTGGTCTTCCGCGAGGCGGCGACGCCGCTCACGCACACGCGCTTCACCGGCTCGACGGACGGGACGTCCTACGGCATCGCGGCCACGCCGATGCAGTTCCTGCGCAACCGGCCGGGCGCGACCACGCCCGTCAGCGGGCTCTTCCTCGCCGGCGCCTCGACCCGGTCGGGGCACGGCATCGCCGGGGCGATGCTGTCCGGCGTGCAGGCGGCCGACCGCGTGCTGCGCGACGGCACGGCGGCCCGGGTGCTGGCGCCGCCCGCCCGCTGAGCGCCGGCCGGCGCCCCGGGGCGCCCTCTCGATCCCACGTCTCTCTGCTGGCGTCGTCGTCACACCACGCCGCAATCTGCCGGCATGGCCGGCACGATCGAGCGGCTGTTCCAGCCTCCCGCAGGGTCGTACTCCCTCCTCGACCCGCGAGGCAGCGGCAGGAGCACCTGGCTGCGCCGGCTCCATGGCGATGCGCACTGGGTCGACCTCCTCGACGAGGGTCGCTGCCAGCGCTAGCCGATCGACCCGTCGCTGTTCACGGCCGAGCTGGCGGCGTTGCTCGACCTCACCGTCGTCGTGTCCCTGGGGCGAGCGGTGCTGCGTCCCGAGCCAGGTATCCAGGTGTTGCCGCTCGAGCGCTTTCTGGCCGAGCTCGAAACGGGGTTCCCGATTCGACCTGTGTGTCGCTGCGTTCGGTCATCGGGGTGTCCCATCCGGAGGGTTGCGATCGGGGTCGCGCGCGTACGGCATGGCGTCGAGGCCGTGTTCGGCCCCGAACGGCTGCGCGCGACGCCGCCACGAACGGCTGCCAAGCAGCCTGTACAACCACCGGAACACGAGCGGCTTCGCCATCAGGTCGATGGCCTGCTGCGGCACCGGTGCGTTGGCCGCCACGCGCCCGTGTGCATACCGTGCACCGTGCCTGCTCGAGCGACTGCGGTGTGGATCCGGTCTGCCGGTCTCGCCGCGCAGCGGCGCCCGGCCCGGCACCTGGGTCACGGCGTTCTCGGTCCACAGTCTTCGGAGGGCGGCGAGGTCGCGCTCGTTGAACGCCTGGACAGCCCGGTCGAGGAGCGGGATGCCGGTGCGGGTCGTGTGCGTCGGTGTCGTCATCTGGCCGTCTCCGTCCACGGACCGGTCGCAACCTCTCGTGGTGGGCATGTCAGACCAGCACCGCCGCGAGCGCGCGCCGCAGCGACCGGGGCGTCTCGGGCCCGCGCCCGAATCGTACGACGAGGTCGGGTCGCTGGCCGTCGAGGCCGAGGAAGCTCGCGAACTGCGAGCGCACGGCTGAGACCTCGACGGGTTGGTTGAGGTGGGCGTTGCGGATACCGAGCGCAGCGGCCTGCAGCGCAAAGCGCTCGTAGCACCGGCCAGTCTCGATCCAGTGCGCTTTGTCACTGGCGTCCGATACGAACACGGCGATTCCGGCGGAGCTCCGAACGTGCCCGGCGTACTTGTCGTTCTCGCGCTGTGCGGTGAAGAACAGGTCGAACAGCGCAGTGCCCAGCCAGCGCGGCAGCGACGGGTTGCCAGACGACCGTGCAGAGAGTCCATCGCCGGTGCGGACGGCTTCGCCGTCACTGAACCGAATCCAGGCCTTCAACTCGTGCATGAACGCCGCATTGTTCATCTGTGCCGTGTTGCCTTGGACGACATACTCGAGGACCCGCTCCATCGACGCCTTGTCGGTGAACAGCAGCACGCGCACTCCGGCTCCCGTGCCCGCCTCGGCGAGGAGGTTCAACTCCGGGCTGGTCAGCGGTGTGCCGTCGTACTCGACGCGGGCGCACTGCCGTCGGGGAATCGCCGCGAACAGGGGGGACGCGAGCGGTTTCGTCCGCTCCAGCGCGACGCGCACCATGTCGGCTCCGGTGTCGTACCCGACGGTTCCCTTCAACCCGTGCCCGTGCGCGGCCTGGACCAGGTTCTCCGCAGCGCACCCGAGGGACACGTACAGGTGATGGTCGTCGGGATCGACGGCTGGACAGCGGCGCGTGAAGTCGGGCGCGATCGAGAGCGCCGCCTCGTCCAGACGGAACTTCCAGCACTGGGTGTTGTGGCTCGACGGTGCCAGGGTCGCGTAGCGCACCAGCTCGCGGCGGAGCGCCACACCGTCCGTCACGTCACCTGGCGTATGGCGCCACGTCTGGGCCACCGCCTCGTCGTAGGTCGGACTCGCCGCGGCGGCTGCCCGTCTCGTGCGCATCAAGGATCCGCCGAGTGCGCCACAGCTCAGCAGGATCTGTCTCCTCGTCAGCATGTCGTCTCCCGTTGCCGGCTGGCCCGTCGGGGCGATCAGCCGACGACCCTCCCCAGAGCCAACACCCCGTGCTGCACGCCTGCCCCCGCGGCGATCGAAAGCGCCAGGCGCCGTGGGGTGACGATCCCCTCCTTACGTGCTCGCTCGTAGGCAAGTACCGACAGGGGAACGTAGAGCATCGCGGCGCTGATGGCTCCTGGCGAGTAGAGGCCCGAGGCGATATTCAACGACAGGTGCAGCAGGCCGTTGCTGAGGGCCCACGCGGGAATCGACAGGCCCGCCACCACGCCCACGGCCTCCCGGGCCCGCAAGAGCAGGCCGACGGCGACCAGCACGTAGGTCACGAAGAGGCTGTCCCCGACGGCGAACTTCGTGGCGTCCATCGCCGCGCCGTACACCCCCGGATAGCGGTGCGTCCACTCGATGAAACGCGGGAACTCCTCCAGGATGTGCATGGCGTACGCCGGAATGAACAGCAGAATGACCTGCCGGAAGGTCAGCCGCTCCAGCCCGGAGGCCCCGAGGGTGCCGGGTGAGATCGCCGGGGTGTCGAGGGAACGCCGTTGCCGAGTCACCGACATTCGAGGCTCCTGTCGCCTGGCATCTCACTCCCCCAGCGCGGTGAGTGGGTGCGCCGCGGTCAGACCGAGGAAGTCGGCGACCGGCCGGTTCGTGAGCATCCCGCCGACGGTGTTCAGCCCGGCCGCGAGGGCAGAATCGTACCGGCACGCGGCCGGAGCACCGTGCAGGGCCAGCTCGAGGACGTACGGGAGGGGCACAGTGCTCAGGGCGTAGCTGGAGAGATGAGGCGCCGCGCCGGGTATGTTCACAGTACGCCGGTTCGATGTGAGGGTGACGGCACTCCGACGGAACGAGCCATGCGGCGACCTCCCCTGCGACCGGCGCCGCTAGCGGCCGTCGAAAAAGGGCTCACATCGTACCCCCGCAGACGTGGGGGTCCAGAAGCCTCTGGAGGACGTGGATTCCCGCTTCCGCGGGAGTCACGAATCTGGCGAGTACCATGACTTCCTCACACGCGCCGCTAGGCGATCCACAGGTCGTGCGACAGGTGAGCCGTGAGGATCTCGGGATCGCCGTCGGTGACCAGGATGACGTCCTCGGGCATCGCACCGAACACCTCGCCGTCGGGGTCGAACGCCCCGATCTCGATCGCGAGCACCATGCCCGGCTGCAGCACGGTGGTCTCCCCGGCGATGAGCCACGGCGGTTCGTGGTGATTGAGGCCCTCCTGGTGGCCGATGAAGGAGATCACAGGCGGCCACTCGTACCCGCGCCGCGCCAGGGCATGGAGCGCGGCCTGATGCAGGTCGCAGATGCGCACGCCGGGCCTGACGTGGCTGATCGTCTCCAGGTGCGCGTCGGTCGCCAGACGATGATACGTGTGGAGCTTCTCGGGTGGCGGGCCGACGCAGAAGGTGCGTTGGAAGTCGAACTGGTAGCCCTTGTAGGACGGTCCACCGTCGGAACTGCCCTGGTCGCCGACCTGGATGATGCGGTCGACCGGGCCGACGATCCAGCGGTTGAAGCCGAGCGGTTCGCGGGCGTTGGTGGTGAAGCACGTCCACGTCCCCCAGGACGGGGCCTCGATCATGTCGAGGTCGGCCGCCCTGCGCCAGTAGGCGCGGTGGACGTCGCGTTCGTTGGCCCCCGGGTGGATGGCCTCAAAGGCGGCGCGGACGCACTCGCAGGCGCGCCGCGCGCCTGCGCGGATCACCGCGTGCTCCCACGGCGTTTTGATCATGCGCTGGGCCCAGATGGCCGGGTCGGCGCTGACGATCTCCGCCCGCGGCAGGGCCGCACACAGGGCGCGGTGTTCGTCGATGCCGAGGTAGGTGTCGAGTTCGGTGCCGGTTTCGACGCCGAGTCGCTTGTCATCGAGGCGGAGGTCGGCCAGCGTGTCGAGCAGGAGGCGGTGGAATGCCCGTGGCAGGCCCGGGAGGACGGGGTTGTCGGCATCGGCCCACGGGCGGACATCCTCGATCCACGACTGCGTCGTGATGCTGGGGTAGAGGCCGAGGTGCGGTACGGCGACCGGGTCGCGGTCGCGGCAGACGAGCAGCGCCGTGCGCCACACGGAGCTGTGCAGCTGGGCAGGGTCGTGGAAGCCGCCGTAGTAGTGCCAGTTGACGGGGGCGAAAAGCAGCATCGCGTCGAGTCGGTGCTGGTCGAGGCACTGCTGCGCGCGGGTGATGCGGGCGCGGTGCTCGTCGTAGGGGAACGTTGGCCACTTCACGGTGTCTTTCATGTCGGTCCTCGCGTCGGCAGGCCCTCTGCGCTGTGCCGTCAGCCCGCGATGTAGAGCTCGTTCGACATGTGGACCGTGAGGTTCTCGGTCCCGGTGTCGGTCACCAGCACGATCTCCTCGGGCATGGCCCCGCCGTAGGCCGTGCCGTCGCGGAAGGCCCCGACTTCGAGCGCCAGCACCATGCCCGGCTGGATCACCGCCGGGTTGCCGGCGACGAGCCACGGTGGCTCGTGGTTGGCGAGCCCCTCGCTGTGCCCGATGAAGCTGATCGGGTGCTCGGGTGCACCGCGCTTCGTCACCGCCCGCAGCGACACCTCGAACAGGTCGGCCACCCGCACGCCGGGCTTGACCGCTGCCATCGTCTCCAGCAGGGCCTGGCGCCCGACCTCGTACCAGTCCAGCACGTCCTGCGAGGGCCTGCCGACGTAGAACGCGCGCTGGAAATCGAACTGGTACATCTTGTACGAGGGCCCGCAATCGGTGTTCCCGAAGTCGCCCTCACGGATGACGCGGTCCACCGGCCCCGTGATCCAGCGCTGGCCGAAGAAGGTTTCCGTGGCGTTGGTGGAAAAGCAGAGCCAATTGCCCTGATAGGGCGACTCGACGAGGTCGAGCTCGACGGCGGTGCGCCAGAAGACGCGGTGCACCTCGCGCTCGCTGACGCCGGGGCGGATGGCGTCGAACGCGGCGCGGGTCGCCAGACAGGCGCGCCGCGCGCCCTCGCGGATGATCGCCTGCTCGTACGGCGTCTTGATCATCCGTTGTGCGAAGATCGCGTCGTCCGCCGAGACGATCCTGGCGTCGGGCAACGCGTCCCGGATCCTGAAGTACTCGTCCACCGACAGGTAGGTCGCGATGTCCGCGCCGGTCTCCAGTCCGATGGTGCCGCGGCCGAGGTCGAGGCTGCGCACGGTGTCGAAGAGCAGGCGGTAGAAGTCGTCGCCGGCGGTGAAGGCCCTGACGGTCGGGTTCGGCGCGGCGCTGTGGTAGCGCACGTCCTCGACCCACGAGGTGTGCATGAACGTCCACACGAAGTTCGTGTCCGCGACGACGACCGGGTCGTGCGTCTGGGAGACGATCATCGCGGTGCGCCAGATGGCGTTGTGCATCTGGGCGGCGTCGGTGAAGTTGCCGTAGTACCACCAGTTGGTCGGGGAGAAGAGGATCATGGCGTCGAGCTGGTGGTCGGCGAGGCACTGTCGGGCCCGTTCGATGCGGGCGGCGTACTCGTCGTATGGGACATTGGGCCACTGCACGCCTGGCTTCTGCTTCATGGTGTTCCTCCTTCGCTGTCGGGATCGGGGTGGCGGACTCGAGCCGACCGGGGTGACCGGTCAGTCAGATCGACGCGCGCCAGATGCCGTGGGGGGCGGGCTGCGGGCGACGCGGTGTGTACGCCCGCCGCCGTGCAGCGCAGGTGTCCGGGCCGTCATCGAATCACCGCCCGTAGAACGTCTCGGCGATGGCGCCGACGTAGCCCAGCAATTTCTCGGGCGAAAGGGTGTACGCAGGCGGTACGATGCAGACGGAGTCGGCGAAGCGCCACATCGGCTCGACGTAGGCGCGCACGCGCTCGGCGTCGCCGACGGCGACGAAGGTGCGGACCATCTCGTCGGGGACCAGCCGGGCCACCGTCCGGTAGTCGCCTTGCTGGACACCCGCTTGCAACTTCTGTGCGACGTCGCCGAAGCCGTGGGCGGCGAAGAACGCTTCGTACTGGGCGATGCCACCGTAGAAGGCGACGGTGGGGCGTGCGTCCTCCAGAGCCTCGGCCTCGTTGCGGTTGGGTGCCGCCCAGACCCAGAGGTTCACTTCGAACTCCTCGCGGCGGCGGCCACAGCGCGCCAGCACGGCCTCCAGCTCGGGCTGCATCCGCTCGAGCGCCCAGGCCACCGACCACATCGGGTGGCCGATGAGCCCGTCCCCGACTTCTCCGGCCAACCGCACCAGCGGGGCGCGGAGCGCCGCGATCCAGACGGGGATGCGTGTCCGCAGCGGGTCGGGCATGGGCTGGAGCTC
>Ga0316622_100004300_pt1 | contig 10439 bp, 12 predicted proteins | sample OWC_Aug_OW2_C1_D_FD_207646 | JGI IMG/M metagenome (GOLD analysis project Ga0316622, IMG submission 207646) | Wetland soil microbial communities from Old Woman Creek delta, Ohio, United States - OWC_Aug_OW2_C1_D5_C | ecosystem: Environmental > Terrestrial > Soil > Wetlands | place: USA: Ohio... | reverse complement strand
AGAGCTGCAAACCGTGGCGCGGGGCTACTGACCGGTCTCGCGCGCCGCCTTCTCGGCCAGACCCGAGAGCCCGAACCGGCGGTCGAGCTCCGCCAGGACCGGCCCGGGGCCGAGGCCCAGGTGGCCCAGCATGACCAGGGTGTGGAACCACAAGTCAGCCGTCTCGCGCACTACGTGCTCGGGGTCGCCGCCCTTGGCCGCCAGGATCGTCTCCGTGGCCTCCTCGCCGACCTTCTTGAGGATGGCGTCGAGGCCGCGGGCGTAGAGTCCCGCCACATACGACCGGGAGGGATCGGCCGCCTTGCGGGCCTCGAGGGTCTCGGCGAGGCGATCGAGGATATCGCTCACGCGCCTGCCTTCGGCCCGTACATCGTGCCCGGGTCCTTCAGGACCGGCTCGACCGTTACCCAGCCCTCGGCCTGGAGCTGCTGGTAAAAGCACCGCTCGCGACCGGTGTGGCAGGCGATGCCACCGACCTGCTCGACCAGGAGCAGGACCGTGTCGCCGTCGCAGTCCAGGCGCAGGTCGATCACCCGCTGGACGTGGCCTGATTCCTCGCCCTTGCGCCACAGCGCCTGCCGGGAGCGGGACCAATACACCGCCCGCCGCTCGCGGGCGGTGAGCGCGAGGGACTCCCGGTTCATCCAGGCCAGCATCAGCACCTTGCCGGACGCGGCGTCCTGGGCGATCGCCGGCACCAGCCCGTCCCGGCTCCACCGGACCTCGTCGAGCCAGGCCTCGCTCATCCCCTGCCTCCCCGTGATCCGACGCTGGGCACAGGCCGATGATACAGGAAAGCCGCCTGCCGGGAAGGCCGCAGGCCGCGGGCGGCTTGACCCTCGCCGCGTGCGCTCGCGAGAATCCCACCCAGGCTCGCTCAGGGGCGGTCGGGGGTAGCATGGACAGACACCGCATTTGCCTGCTCGGTGGCACGGGTTTCGTCGGCCGGCACGTGGTCGGACGCCTGGCCCGCGACGGCCACTACCTGCGGGTCCTCACGCGCCGTCGCGAGCGCCACCGGGACCTCCTCGTGCTGCCCACGCTCGAGCTCGTGGAGACGGACGTCCACTACGCCTCCAACCTGATGGAGGTCCTCAAGGGGTGCGACGTCGTGGTCAATCTCGTGGGGATCCTGAATGAGGGCCGCGGCCGGAACGCGACCTTTCGTGCGGTCCACGCGGAGCTCCCGCGCAAGGTCGCCGAGGCGGCCCAGCTCAACGGCGTTCGCCGCCTGATCCAGTTGAGCGCGCTGAACGCCGGGCCGGCCGGCCCGAGCGTCTATCTGCGCAGCAAGGGCGAGGGCGAGGACGCGGCCCACGAGGCGGCCCACGCGGGGGTCGCGGTGACGAGTCTCAGGCCCTCCGTCATCTTCGGGCCGGGTGACTCGTTCTTCAACCGCTTCGCCGGACTGCTGCGCCTCACCCCCGTGCTCCCGCTCGCCTGCCCCGAGGCCCGCTTTGCGCCGGTGTACGTCGGTGACCTGGCCGAGGCCCTGGCCCGATCCCTCGACGATCGCATGACCTACGGGCGCCGCCTGGAGCTCTGCGGTCCGCAAGTCTTCACCCTGCGGGAGCTGGTTACCTACACCGCCAGGTGCCTCGGACAGCGGCGCCTGGTGATCGGCCTCGGCGATGCCCTATCCCGGCTGCAGGGCCGCGTCATGGGCGGGTTGCCGGGCAAGCCCTTCAGCCTCGACAACTACCTCTCCATGCAGGTCGACAGCGTCTGCCACGAGGACGGCCTCGCGGCCCTCGGGATCACGCCGACGGGGGTCGAGGCGGCCGTGCCCGGTTACCTCGGTGGGCATGCCCGGACGCGGTTCTACGACCGCCTGCGAGGCGTGGCCGGCCGTGGCTAGGCCCCCGCCGCCGGGCTCGTGAAGGTCTACCAGGTCGGGGGCTGCGTCCGGGACCGCCTGCTCGGTCTGCCGGTCCAGGACCGCGACTGGGTGGTGGTGGGTGCCACGCCGGAGGAGATGCGGGCGCGTGGCTTCAGGCAGGTCGGCAAGGACTTTCCGGTCTTTCTGCACCCCGAGACCGGGGACGAGTACGCCCTCGCCCGCACCGAGCGCAAGACCGCCCCCGGCTACACCGGCTTCGCGTTTCACGCGAGCCCGGAGGTCACCCTGGAAGAGGACCTGCGCCGGCGCGACCTGACCATCAACGCGCTGGCCATGGACGAGGCGGGGGCGATCATTGACCCCTACGGTGGCGAGGAGGACCTGCGCAGGGGCATCCTGCGCCATGTATCGCCCGCCTTCGTCGAGGACCCGGTACGGGTGCTGCGGCTCGCCCGCTTCGCCGCCCGGTACGGCTTTACCGTGGCCGCGGAGACCGACGAGCTGCTCCGGGACATGGTCGAGGCCGGCGAGGTCGACGCCCTCACCGCCGAGCGGGTGTGGGCGGAGCTCGAGCGTGCCCTGGGCGAGCGTCTCCCGGTTCGTTTCTTCGACGTCCTGCGCGGCTGCGGGGCGCTGGTCCGGCTCTTCCCCGAGATCGATGCCCTCTTCGGCGTGCCGCAGCCGCCCGAGCATCACCCCGAGGTCGATACCGGGGCGCACGTCCTGCTGGTGCTGGCCCAGGCGGCCAGGCTCGCCCTGGACCCGCGGGTACGCTTCGCCGCCCTGGTCCACGACCTCGGCAAGGGCACGACCCCGCGGGAGGAATGGCCCCGCCACTGGGGTCACGAGGAACGCGGCGTGGCGCTGGTCGAGGGGCTCTGCGGGAGGTACCGGGCCCCGCGCGAGTACCGCGACCTCGGCGTCCTCGCCGCCCGCTACCACGGTCAGGTCCACCGGGCGCTCGAGCTGCGCCCGGCGACCGTGCTCGCCCTCCTCGAGGCCACCGACGCCCTGCGCCGGCCCGAGCGCTTCGAGCGCCTGCTGCTGGCCTGCGAGGCCGACTTCCGCGGCCGGCCCGGCTACGAGGAGCGTCCCTACCCCCAGGCCGGCTGGCTCCGCGCGGCACTCTCCGCCGCCGCCGCGGTTGCGGCCCGGCCGATCCTCGCACAGGGCCTCACCGGCACGGCCCTCGCCGAGCGGCTCCGACACCTGCGCATAGACGCGATCCGCTCGGCGTCAGGTGAGGCCCTGAGGGCGTAGGCACGCCCCTAGACCCTCGCCGATCACAGCCGGGGCTCGTCACCCACCGCGAAGTCGCGGCGCGCCCCCATGATCGTGACCGAGAAGCCGGCGACCACGTCGAGCAGGGACATCAGGGCGAGGATGAAGAACACCGAGTTGCCTGCCCAACCGACCGTGATGAACTGGACCAGAAAGGCGATGAACACGACCATCGACAGGCTGTGGTCCAGGATCGACGTGGCGCTGGTGCGGGTGGACTTGAAGATCTCGATAAAGAGGGTGATCAGCCCCAGGATGATGAGGACGTCGCCGACGCTCACCGCCCAGGTCGCGCCGGAGATCAACCCGATCGTGAGCAGGTTGCCCTGGAGGGCGGTCTCTGACCCGGCCAGTGCGACCAGGTTGTAGAGGACCCAGATGACGGCAAAGAGAGGGAATGCGCGCAGGATGTGCATGGATGCGTGGCTCCGTGGTGTGGGTCAACTGGGTCTCGCGTCAGGGGATGTCCAGAATCTCGTAGCACTTTGGTGACGGTGGCTCCGGCAGCCAGTGTTCGCACCGGTCCCGCGAGGCCCCAACCGGGACCCGCCGGGAGCTAGCCGCAAGGATTTCTTCACAAGCTCTCAGTCCTCGGCGGCCGTGCGTGAGGGAGGACGCAGCGGGATCACAGCCGGCCCCGTCGGTCGCGCAGGCCAAACCCGCGCGGCGTGAAGTCCAGTCCGCGGGTCAGGCCCAGAACCTTGAAGCTCTCCCCCATGAGTCCGGGCAGGATCAGCCGCTTGGCGGCGCCCGAGGCGGCGACGCGCCCCCAGCCCTCGGCCGTGGCCGCGACGTCTTCCAGCAGCCCTGTGCCCAGGAGGAAATCCGCCTGACTGGCGAAGCCCGCGACCTGGAGCCCGGTCTGCTCGGCCGCCCGCGCCAGGGCGGTGAAATCGACGTGGGCGCTCACGTCCTGGAGGCCGGGCAACGCCAGTGGATCGGCGTGGGCGCGCTGCCGATAGTGGCACATCAGGGTCCCATCGGCCCGCTGCGGGTGGTAGTACTCGCGCCGGGCGAAGCCGTAGTCCACGACCAGCACGAGGCCCCGGGCGAGGGCCTCGCCGACGGAGCGGATCCAGGCCTCCCGCTGGGGGGCGAGCTCGGTGACGTAGCCAGTGGGCAGGGGAGCGCCGATATCGGCCTCGATCTCTGCCAGGGTCTCCGCAAGCCGGGGGTCGCTGGGTGGACCTGTCTGCCAGGTGAGCTGACCCGCCTTCAGGGTGACGTAGAGCTCGCAGAGGCCGGCGGCCTCGCGCCGGACGCGGTGGAACGGGATCGCGTCGGCGACCTCGTTGGCGAGGACCACGCCCTGGAGAGCGTCTTGCGGCAGGCGGTCGACCCAGTCGACCCGCCCCTGTAGGTGCGGGGCGCGCCGGGCCAGGGTATCGGCCTGACGTGCGCGCAGCTCGCCCGAGACCTCGAGGAGCAGGTAGCGCTGCGGGAGTCCGCCGAGCCCCTCGAGGGTGAGGAGCACCTCGGCCGCGAGCGCCCCCGACCCTGGCCCGAGCTCCAGGATGTCGCCCCCGCCCAGGGTCTCGAGCACCTCTGCGCACTGGCGGGCGAGGCAACGGCCGAACAGGGGGGTGAGCTCGGGGGCGGTCACGAAGTCGCCTGCCCGTCCGAGCTTCGGCAGCGGGCCGGTGTAGTAGCCGAGGCCCGGAGTGAACAGGACGATGTCCAGGAAGCGTGGAAAGGCGATGGCCCCGCCCGCCTCGCTCAGGGCGGCGGCGAGCCGCTCGAGCAGCGGCCTGAGCAGGGCCCGCGCCTCGCTCCCGGGGTCGGGCAGGTCCGGTGGCACCCTGACCCCGATCGGCAACAGAGACCCCTCCGCGGCGGGGGCGTGCGGTTTGATGGGGGAGACGTGCACGGGTGCTGCCGGTGGTAGAGTTGGTCCCTCTCGGGGCGCGGAGGCCATTATGGGCGATTATACGCAGGGGCTCGCGGGGAAGGTCGCGCTCGTGACCGGGGGTGCCCAGCGGATCGGCGCGGCCATCGTCCGGGCCCTGCACGCCCAGGGCATGCAGGTTGCGCTCCACTACCGGCGCTCGCGCGTGCCCGCCGAGGCGCTCGCCGCCGAGCTCAATGCGGCCCGCTCCGGCTCGGTGGCCCTGTTCCAGGCCGAGCTGCTCGTGAACGGCCGGCTCGAGCGGCTGGTCGAGAAGGTCCTCGGCCAGTGGGGTCGGCTCGACGTCCTGGTCAACAACGCCTCAAGCTTTTACCCGACGCCGATTGGTAGCGTGACCGCCGAGGTCTGGGAAGAGCTGGTCGGCGTCAACCTCAAGGTCCCGTTCCTGCTCTGCCAGGCCGCGGCGCCGCACCTTCGGGCGAGCCGTGGCTGCATCGTGAACCTCGCCGACATCCACGGCCTGCGGCCCCTCCAGGACCACGTCGTGTACTCGGTGGCCAAGGCCGGCCTGGTAATGCTGACCCGGGCGCTGGCCCGGGACCTCGGGCCGGAGGTCCGGGTTAACGCCGTGGCGCCGGGGGCGATCCTGTGGCCGGAGGGGGGGCTCGACGAGGTGACCCGCCAGCGGATCCTTTCCCGCACGGCGCTCAAGCGTCAAGGAGAGCCCGAGGACGTCGCGCGGGCGGTGACCTATCTGACGCGCGATGCGGACTACGTGACTGGGCAGGTGCTGCCGGTCGACGGCGGGCGCACGGTCATCGCCTGAGCGCGGGGCGGATGGTCCCGGTGTGCAGGCGGAACGCGCCGGCGCGCCGATCGGCGAAGTACTGCCCCAGGGCGCTGGTGATCGAGGGGAAGGCGAGTCCGTCCCACGGGATGTCCGCCTCCCGGAACAGCCGCACCTCTAGGCTCTCCGCCCCGGGGCTGAAGCCCAGGTCGAGCAGCCGGCCCCGAAACAGGCAGTAGACCTGGTCGATGTGCGGCAGGTCGTAGAGGGTGAAGAGCTCAAGGATCTCGACCCGCGCGTTCGCCTCCTCCAGCGCCTCGCGCGCCGCCGCCTCGGAGGTCGTCTCGCCGTTCTCCATGAACCCCGCGGGCAAGGTCCAGAGGCCGAAGCGGGGCTGGATCGCCCGGCGACAGAGCAAGACCTCGTCACCCCACGCGGCGAGGCACCCGGCCACGACCTTCGGGTTCTGGTAGTGCACGACGCCGCAGGCGTTGCAGACGTGACGGGGCCGGTCGTCTCCCGCGGGGACGAACAGGCTCACCGGTGCGCCGCAGCGGCTACAGAAGTTGATCGCCTCGGCCACCGGGGACGCCTCCCCGCTCAGCCCGGGGACCCGCCGTCCAGGCGGGCGGGCCAGAGTCGCTCGTCACCATCGCCGAGCTCCTGCCAGAGATCCCGATAGCTGCGCCCGAGCACCGGGTGGACCTCGGCGCCGGCGATGTCGGCGAGCGGCCGGAGCACGTGGGCGTGGGCGATGACCTCGTCGCGGGGAACCGAGACGCCCTCCGCCCGGATCACCTGGTTGCCGTACAGGATCAGGTCGAGGTCGAGGGTGCGATCGGCGAAGCGGGGACCCGCACGGATGCGGCCGTGCGCGGCCTCGATCCCCTTCAGGGCCTGCACCACGCGCGCTGGTGGCTCCCCGGTCTCGAATCCGACCACCAGGTTGAGGAAGTTGGCCCCCGAGAAGCCGACGGCCGGGCCCTCGTAGACCGGAGAGACGACCAGGGGCCCGAAACGTTCGGCGAGTGCCTCCAGCGCCGCCCTCACGTGCCTGCCCGGCTCGACGTTGCTGCCGATGCTCACGTAGGCGCGGGCCATCGTCAGGGCCGCACCCCGCGCTCGATGACGACGCCGACGTCGCGTGCCCCGCGCAGCGCCCCCTGCTTGTTGACCTGGAGGCGCAGCCACGGGACCCCGAGCTCGCCGATCACGACCTCGGCGACCCGCTCAGCCAGCGTCTCCACGAGCTGAAAGCGGCTGCCCTCGACGAAGGCGATGACGCGCTTGGCCACCGCCTTGTAATCGAGGGCGTCGGCGATGCTGTCGGTGGCCGCGGCGCGGGCCACGTCGGTGGCCATCTCGAGATCGAGGATCACCGTCTGGCGCACCCGGCGCTCCCACTCGTAGATCCCGATGACGGTCTCGATCCTCAAGTCGCGTATGTAGACAATGTCCATGGCTAGGGCCCCTGAGCGGACGATGGACTCCCGGGCCCAGCAATGGTAATGCCAGGGGCCGCCGGTGCCCAACGGCGGGACTCGGAGCCTGGCCCTGGGCAGCCTTGACCGTGGGATCGGGCTCGTCTCAACATTCGAGCATGGGGACCGCCGCGCTGCTGATCGCCTTCGCCTACCTCATCGGGTCGGTCTCCACCGCGATCCTCACCACCCGCCTCCTCGGACTGCCTGACCCCCGTACGCTCGGGTCGGGTAACCCCGGGGCGACCAACGTGCTCCGCTACGGCGGCCGCGGCGTGGCCGCGCTCACCCTCTTCGGCGACGCCTTCAAGGGCTTCCTACCCGTCGCGGTTGGCGGGTGGCTCGGTGTGTCGCCGGCGATCCTGGGGGCAACGGCCCTTGCCGCCTTCCTCGGCCACCTCTATCCCTTGTACTTCGGGTTTCGCGGCGGCAAGGGGGTCGCCACCGCACTCGGGGTGCTGCTGGCCCTCGGCTGGCCGGTCGCCGCCGCCGCTGCGCTGACCTGGCTCGCCGTGGCGTGGATCACCCGCTACTCCTCCGCCGGCGCTCTCGCCGCGGCCGCGGCCGCGCCCCTCTACACTGCCTGGTTCACCTCGGAGACCCCGGTCGCCATCGCGGTCGGGTTAATGACGGCCCTGCTCTTCTGGCGCCACCGCGGCAACATCCAGCGTCTCCTCGCCGGCACGGAGGCCAAGATCGGGGCCCGGAAGGAGGGGGCCGGCACGGCGCCAAGGGCCCCGTCGAATGGGGCCGCTGGCGACTGAGCCTGGGGCGGAGCTCGTGGAGCGACCGTGCAGTGGCCGCCGGGTGCACGCCGCGGGACATGCCATGAATCCGTCCATCGAGGCTCGTGTGCCGCCGTCCGGGCGGCACACGGTCCCTCGGGTGCACCCGGCGGCCACGCCAAGTCGGCCCGAGCATTTCCCTCCCAAGCCCACTCCTCAGAGGCCCGTAGCGCCGCCGCCCGCGGGGGGCAGGGAATCCAGCGACCAGCGCGGCCGGGCGAGGAAGGCAAGGGGAGTGTGCTCGCCGGCGACCAATCGCTGGCAGCCTGCATAGGCCACCATGGCGGCGTTGTCGGTGCAGAGCTCGGGCCGCGGGTAGTGGACCGCGACGGCGATCTCTTCGCCCAGGGCGACCAGTGCCTCCCGCAGTCGCCGGTTGGCCCCCACCCCGCCCGCGATCACGAGCCGCCGGTGGCCGGTCTCGGCCAGGGCGCGCCGGCACTTGATCACGACGGTGTCGACCACCGCGTCTTCGAAGGCGCGGGCGATGTCCGCCCGGGTCTGGGCGTCGCCGTCGGTCGCGCGCAGGGTGTGCAGGACGTGGGTCTTGAGCCCGCTGAAGCTGAAGTCGAGTCCCGGGCGCCCCGTCATTGGCCTGGGAAAGGTGAAGCGCCGGGGGTCGCCCTGCTCGGCTAGACGTGCCAGCGCTGGTCCGCCGGGATAGCCGAGGCCCAGCAGCTTAGCGGTCTTGTCGAAGGCCTCCCCGGCGGCGTCGTCCAGGGACTCCCCGAGCATGCGGTAGCGGCCGACCCCGTGGACCTCGACGAGCTGGGTGTGCCCGCCGGACACCAGCAGGGCTACGAACGGAAACGCGGGCGGGCTCGGCTCCAGCATCGGTGCGAGCAGGTGGGCCTCCATGTGGTGCACCGCGACGCTCGGCACGGACCAGGTCCAGGCCAGGCTGCGGGCGACGGCGGCGCCGACCAGCAGGGCGCCGATCAGGCCGGGGCCGGCGGTGTAGGCCACACCCTCCACGTCCCCGCGGCCCGCGCCAGCCTGGCCGAGGACGTGGCGCACGATCGGTATGAGCCGCCGGACGTGGTCACGCGAGGCGAGCTCGGGGACGACCCCGCCGAACGCCGCGTGCAGGTCCACCTGGCTGTGGACCGCGTGGGCCAACAATCCTCGCTCGCTGTCGTAGAGGGCGGCCGCGGTCTCGTCGCAGGAGGTCTCGATCCCGAGTACGCGCATGCATCTCCAGTGCTTTCCGAATCCTGAGGTGATTCTGGACGAGGGGGCGTGAGGTAGCTCAGGCGCCGGTGGTCAGGGCCTTGTTGATGGAACGGAACAGGTCTGCCCGGACCTCGTTGCGGTGTCGGGCGGCCTCATTATCGCTCCGGGCCAGGGCGAGCGCATCGAGCTGCTCGAAGCTGAACCGGGCCCGGCGCGCGCGTCTTGACCCCAGCAGGCGTCCGGCAGCTTCGTGACAGGCCGGCGCTGCGGTGAGCGGCGAGTCTGTTGGCAACGCCGTGGCTTATCGCGGCGGCCTGCGGGTCTCGTGGAACCAGGGACGGTACTGCTCCATCCGCACCCGCTGGTCGGCGGGTGCCTGGCGGTGACAGGTGGTGTATTCCTCCGTCCCGGGGGAGGCCCCCCAGCGGCGTTCCACGCAGTCGTTGGGGTTGTATGCCACCTCGAGCCCGACGCGCCGAGCGTAGATGTCGGCCAGGCTCAGGCGCCAGGGACTCCCGTCGCTGCGCGCATAGCGGACGAAGCGCTCGTGGGTGTGGCGGGCGTGGAGGCGCTCGATGCGCGCCGCGGTCTCCGCCGGGGCCTCGCCGCCCAGCACGAAGAGCCCCGGGTAGCGACGGACGCGCTCGGGCAGGCCTTCGAGGACCTTCAGGGCGATCAGCAGGCGGAGGTCGCGCGACGGGGTGGCGTAGTCCTCCCAGGGGCCCGTGGTCTCAAAGATCGCCGGCCCGCTCGGCATGGGGACCGTAGCTCCAGGATGGCCCCGCATGTAGCGCTCGCCGTTGCTCACCGAGGTCACCCGGGTCTCGATCTGCTCCATCAGGGCAGCGAGCGTGCCCGCGTAGGCGGTCTCGGGGTCGAGCCCCCTGGGGTTGATGAGGCGCTCCATGCGCGCGTAGACGTCCGCGGGTGAGAGGGCAGCCTGCTCGGCAGAGTAGCGTGGGGTACCGTCGCGGCCATCCAGGGCGGCATTGGACAGCAGGCGCAGCCCGGGTCCGCCGCGGACCAGGGGGCGGTGGGCCTTGAAGCCGGGCCCGGCACTTGGGGTCTCGGCGAACAGGAAGGTCCCCTCCCAGAATCGCTTGCGGCCGACCGAGTTGTCCGGCTGGGCGTCGACCGCGAGCAGGAGGCCGCTGCGCTCGGCAGTCTGGGGGACCCACTTGACCACGATCAGGGTGTGGCCGTAGGGGTCCGCGTAGAGCGTCCCGGGCCAGAGGGCGGAGCGATC
>Ga0316622_100004299_pt1 | contig 10439 bp, 8 predicted proteins | sample OWC_Aug_OW2_C1_D_FD_207646 | JGI IMG/M metagenome (GOLD analysis project Ga0316622, IMG submission 207646) | Wetland soil microbial communities from Old Woman Creek delta, Ohio, United States - OWC_Aug_OW2_C1_D5_C | ecosystem: Environmental > Terrestrial > Soil > Wetlands | place: USA: Ohio... | reverse complement strand
CTCGACGACACCTTGCGGCAGGTGCCGGGTTTCAGCCTGTTCCGGCGGTCGGGCAGCCGGGTCGCCAACCCCACCTCCCAGGGGGCGTCTCTTCGCGGCGTGGGGCCGAGCGGGGCCAGCCGGACGCTCGTCCTCCTCGACGGCGTTCCCCTGAACGACGCCTTCGGGGGCTGGGTGTACTGGAGCCGCGTCCCCCGCGCGGCGATCGAGCGGGTGGAGGTGCTGGAGGGCGGGGCCTCCGACCTGTACGGCAGCGCGGCGCTCGGGGGCGTCGTGCAGGCCCTGGGCCGCACCGACGAGACCGCCGTGGCTCTCGATGCGTCGATCGGAAACGAGGACACCGCGGTCGGCTCCTTGTTCGCGACGGGGCGGAGCGGGCCCTGGAGCGCACGCCTGGCCGGCGAGGCCTTCACCACCGCGGGCTACGTCCAGGTGGCGGACGACGAGCGCGGGCCGGTCGACGTCGCGGCGGGGGCCGCGCACCTCAGCGGCTCGCTCGAGGTCGAAAGGCGCCTGTCGCCCTCGGCCACGGCCTTCGTGCGGGCCTCGCTCCTCGGCGAGAGCCGGGAGAACGGCACGCCGCTGCAGGTGAACGACACGGACTTCCAGCAGGCGAGCGGCGGAGCCGACTGGAGCGGGCAGACCGGCGCCGTCTCGCTACGGGCGTGGTACGGCACGCAGACCTATCACCAGACGTTCAGCGCCCTGTCGCCCGACCGCACCAGCGAGACGCTGACACGACGGCAGCAGGTGCCCTCGACGGCCGGCGGCCTCGCGCTGCAGTGGTCGCGGACGGCGGGGACACGGCACGCCCTGGTGGCGGGGGTCGAGGGCCGCTTCGTCCGGGGCCGCAGCGACGACACGGTCGTCGCCTCGGGGACGGCCACCGCCCTCGTGAGCGCCGGCGGGCGACAGCGGACCTGGGCGCTCTTCGCCGCGGACCGTGTCTCCCTCGGTTCTCGCGCCCGGCTGACTCTCGGGGCCCGCGTCGACCGGTGGTGGGAGGAAGACGGCTCGGAATCGACGACGCTCCTCGCGACGAACGTGACCTCCACGTCCCGCTACCCGGACCGGGCGGAGACGGCGGTGAGCCCCCGGGTCTCGGCCCTCGTCCGCGCCACGCGGTCGCTGTCCTTCAGCGCGGCCGGCTACGGCGCCTTCCGGGCCCCCACCCTGAACGAGCTGTACCGTGGCTTCCGGCTGGGCTCGACCCTCACGCTCGCCAACCCGGATCTCGTGGAGGAACGGCTGTGGGGCGGCGAGGCGGGCGCCTCGTGGCAAACGAACGGCGAGGCGCTGCGGCTGCGGGCGGTGGCGTTCCTCGGGCGGATCAGCGACCCGGTCGCCAACGTCACGCTGCAGACCACTCCCCAGCTGATCACCCGTCAACGGCAGAACCTCGGCCGCGTCATCGCGCGCGGTCTGGAGCTCGAAGCCGAGGGCCGCCTCGGGTCCCGCCTGGTCGGCAGCATCGGCTACGCTCTCGTCGACTCGGTGGTGGAGAGCTTCGCGGCCAACCCCTCCCTCGAGGGAAACACGGTTCCCCAGGTCGCCCGCCACCAGGCGACGCTCCAGGTCCGCTATTCCCACCCCCGCCTTGCCGACCTCGCCCTGCAGGCCCGGGCCGCCTCCCGGCAGTACGAGGACGACCAGAACCAGCAAGTGCTGCCCGGCTACGTCACGCTCGACGCCCAGGCCTCGCGGCGCCTCGGCAAGGCCGCGATGGCCTTCGTGGCCCTGGAGAACCTGACCGGCGCGCGCTACGTCGTGGGCCTCACTCCCGTGGAGACGCTGGGCCCGCCGTTCCTGCTTCGCGCCGGCATCCGGGTCGACTGGAGCCGGCGGTAGGCACGTCGCGCGCGGCCGGCTGCCGGATCGGCCTACAGCAGCGTGCTCGCCAGCTCCGCGAGGTGGCTGCGCTCGCCCTTCACCAGGTTCACGTGGGCGAACAGCTCCTGCTCCTTCATCCGGTCGATGAGGACGGTGAGGCCGTTCGACTGGCTGTCGAGGTAGGGCGTGTCGATCTGGTGGATGTCGCCGGTGAAGACCACCTTCGAGCCCTCGCCGGCTCGCGTGATGATCGTCTTCACCTCGTGCGGCGTGAGGTTCTGGGCCTCGTCCACGATGAAGAAGACGTGGTCGAGCGAGCGGCCCCGGATGTAGGCGAGCGGGGCGATCTGGATCTTCTCGTGCTCGATCATCTCCGAGAGCGCCTTCGTCTCCTTGCTCTCGGGCGAGAGGCGGTGGCGGATGACGGAGATGTTGTCCCAGAGCGGCTGCATGTAGGGGTCCAGCTTGCTCTTCACGTCCCCCGGCAGGAAGCCGATGTCCCGGTTGCCCAGGGGCACCACGGGCCGGGCCAGGTAGATCTGGTGGTAGAGCCGGCGCTGCTCGAGCGCGGCGGCGAGGGCGAGCAGCGTCTTTCCCGTGCCCGCGCGGCCGGTCAGGGTGAGCAGCTGCACCTCGGGCCGCATGAGGGCGTCGAGGGCGAAGATCTGCTCGGCGTTGCGCGGCTCGACCCCGTAGGCCGTGCGCTTGCTCACGCGCTCGAGCGTGCCCGCCTGGCGGTTGTGGTGCGCGAGCGCGCTGAGGCTCCCGTTGCGCATGACGAGGTACTGGTTCGGGAGCAGCGCGCCCCGGTCCTGGAACTCGGCGAGCGGCAGCGAGTGCGGCTCGTGGTGCAGCCGCGCGATCGCGTCGCCCGAGAGCCCTTCCCAGCAGGCGGTCCCCGAGTACAGGCGGTCCACGTGACGCACCTTGCCCGTGGTGTAGTCCTCGGCGAGCAGGCCCAGCGACTTGGCCTTGATGCGCAGGTTGACGTCCTTGCTGACCAGGATGACCTGCCGGTCCTTCTTGCTCTCGCGCAGCTCCTCGGCGAGGGCCAGGATGCGGTGGTCGGGCTTGCTGAGGGCGAAGGCCTGGCTCACCCGGGCCGGGGTGGCCTCACCGACCTCGACGAAGAGGCGGCCGCGCCCCTCGCCGAGGGGCAACCCCTCGGTGAGCGGTCCGTCGCCGGCCAGCTCGTCCAGCTCGCGTATGAACTGCCGCGCCTCGAGGTTGATGAGGTCGTTGCCCCGCTTGAAGCGGTCCAGCTCCTCCAGGACCACGATGGACAGCGCGACGTCGTGCTCCTTGAAGTTGTAGATGCACGTGTGATCGAAGAGGACGACGTTGGTGTCGACCACGAAGAGCTTCTTCATCTTCCCTCGCGGGCCCTGGCACGGCGGGGCAGAGACGTCGGCACCCCGGCCGACCGGCCGAAGTCGAAGCGACTGCGTCTGGTGAAGGGGGGGAGCGGCGGCGAGCTGACCGCGACGAGGCGGGTAATCCGCTCAAGGCAGCCCTAGGGTAACGCTTCAGCCCTCGACGTTCAACATCTTTTTGGGGCTGGCTTTTTGCGAGGTCGCGGGTTGCCGTCCCGGCGGGAATCGGCTGTGGCGGCTGTCGGTGGCCACGGCCCTGTCATTCCGAGGAGCTTCGGCCCCGCCCGGCGACGAGGAATCCGCCGTCCCGCCGGCTCGGAGGCTGCGGATTCCTCGGGACCCGTCTAGCCGGCGTCCCTCGGAATCACAAGGGGACAGGCCTTCCCCGGGGCTTCCCTGAGAAGCGCTCGACGCGGCAGGTCATGGCCCAGGGCGACCCGCGCTCCGCGCGGGTCGTGTCTCAGAACACTTCCAGGTTGATGTACTTGCGGGGATGGGCCTGGAAGTCCGCAAGGAGCTTGTTGAGCTCCTGCGAAGCCTTGTTCAAGTTGGCCGAGGCCTCCGAGGCGTTCTTGTACAGGGTGTCGTCCGTGCTGAGCTGGCCGAGAGTCCCCTCTCCCCGGTCCATCCGCGCGAGGATCGATGCGAGGGACTTCGACGATTCGTCGAGCGTGCCGACCGTGCCGTCCAGCCGCTGCACGAGCTCGTCCACGCGCTTCACCGTGCGCTCGAGCTCCGGGCCCGTCGTCGCTTTCTCCATGCCCTCGGCGGAGCGCTTCAGGCTGGCGGAGAGAGCGCGCAGCTCGCCTCGCTGCTCCTTCAGGATCGCCTGCAGGCTCGCCAGGGACTTCCGGGCGTCCGAGGCGCCGCCCTGGAGGTCCTTCACCATCGAGTCCGAGAGAAGGCCCTGGACCTTGACCGCAACCTTGTCCGCCTCGCCGGCGAGGGTGTCCATCTTGTCGAAGAGACCGATCCCGCTCGCGCCGGGGATCCGGTCGCCCCAGGCGACCGCCTCGGCCGAAGCCCCGGGGATCACCTCGGCCACCATGCCGCCGAGCAGACCCGCCGCCTTGACCTCGACCCGCGAGTCCTTCGGGATCTTGTACTCGCCCTCGATCTCGAGCCGGACGTCCACGTCCTTCTGGCCGATCCCGAACCCGATGATGCGGCCGATGGCGACGCCCTTCATCTGGACGGGGTCGCCCTTGCGGATGCCGCCCGCGTTCGGAACGTTCGTCGTCACGATGTAGCGGCCGCGGAACAGCGCCGCGTCGGTCATGACGGCGAGCAGGACGACCGTCGCGAGGATGCCCGCGACGACGAACAGGCCCACCCACGCTTCCCGGTGCTTGCCCCGGGACGGGGGAGGCGGCGGCAGGGGCTTCTCGGTGCTCACGGCTACTCCTCCTCGACCTCTTCGGTTTCCTTCTCGACCATCCCCAGGGCGACCTCCGCCGCGGCGCGGCGGTCGGCGAAGGCGCGGACCACGGGGTCCTCGCTGGCACGGAACTCGGCGGGCGTCCCCACGAAGCGCAGCCGGCCGTGGGTGAGCAGGGCGACCCGGTCGGAGATCTCCAGGGCCTGCTCGATGTCGTGGGTCACCACGATGGACGTGACGTGCGTGCGCTCGCGGATCTCCAGGATCAGCCGCGAGATCGTGGCGGTGTTGACCGGGTCGAGACCGGTCACCGGCTCGTCGTAGAGCAGGATCTCGGGCCGGCCCACGATGGCGCGGGCCAGGCCCACGCGCTTGCGCATTCCGCCCGAGAGCTCCGAGGGGACCTTCCAGAGGATGAGGCCGGGGTCCAGGTTCACGTCCTCGAGCGCGTCGCACACCTTGCGCAGGACCTCGGGAGACCGCGCCCGCCTCGCCTCGCCGTCGGGGAGGCCGGTGACCACGTTCTCGAAGACGTTCATCGAGTCGAACAGCGCCGCGTACTGGAAGACGTAGCCCACCTTCCGCCGGATCTGCTGCAGGGTGTTCCCGTCCGAGCCGTACACGGAGTGGCCGTCGATCCGGACGTCCCCGCGGTCCGGGACGAGGAGCCCGTTCGTGGTCTTGAGGAGGACGCTCTTGCCCGTGCCGGAGGGCCCCACGATCGACAGCGTCTCCCCCGTCTCGACGGTGAGGGAGACCCCGCTGAGGACCGGCACGTCGAACGCCTTGTACACGTCGATGTACTCGATCACGTCAGTTCAGGAAGAGAGGCGGGAAGGTGGCGTCCATGACGAGGACGGTGATGATCATGAAGACGACGGCGGCGGTGGTGGCCCGGCCCACGCCCTCGGCCCCGCCCTGGGTGCCGAAACCCATGTGCACGGAGATGAGCGGGATGATGAAGCCGAAGACGAGCCCCTTGGTGATCGAGTAGAGCAGGTCCCAGCTGTGCCAGTAGAGCCGCGCGCCGAAGAGGAACGACTCGCCCCCGAGGCCGATCGAGAAGCGGGCCGCGACGAGGCCGGCGAAGACCCCGATGAAGTCGGCGAGGCCGACGAGCAGCGGCATCGCGATCGTCCCCGCGATGAGCCGCGGGGCGGCGAGCACGGCCACGGGGTCGCGGCCGAGGGAGTGGAGGGCGTCGATCTGCTCGGACACCTTCATGGTGCCGAGCTCCGCGGTGATGCGGGCTCCGACCCGCCCGATGAGGACGAAGGCGGTCATCACGGGTCCGAGCTCGAGGATCACGCTGGAGGTCACCACGCTGCCGAGAACGTAGAGCGGGATCGAGCTCGTGAACTGGTAGCCGCCCTGCTGCGAGGTCACGACCCCGGACAGGACGGCGGTGACCCCCACCAGCGGGATGCTGCCCACGCCGATCGACTGGAGCTGGATCAGGACGTCGCGGAGCGCGACCCGGCCGGTCAGGGTCGCGACCGCGACCCGGATGGCCAGGAGGGTGAGCTCGCCGGCGTGGCGGGCGACGGTCTCCGCGGTCCGCCCGATGCGGGCGAGCAGTCCGACGAGGGTGCGGCGGGCCAGGGTCTTCATGGAGTGTTCTTCAGGGGCGGGCGGGCGGCTCGCCACACAAACTGCTATCTTACGACACCTCCCCTGCCGCCTGCCGGCCCCGGGGCCGGCTGCTGTAAGATCTGCCAGTCGCCATGTCCACGAAGGAGCGCCGCAAGGAAATGCGCGTCGGGCTCGGCCTCCAGGTGCGCGTACGGGGATTTCTGGCGGACGGCGGCGCGTGGGAGGAGATCACCACCACCGTGGACGTCTCCTCGGGCGGGGCGTGCTTCCCCCTGAACCGCGGGGCCGAGCTCGGCCAGGTGCTCCTCCTGTCGCTCGCCATGCCGAAGCGGCTCCGGCAGTACGACCTCAACGACGCGACCTACCGGGTCTACACGTTGGTGCGTGGCGTGCGGCGACGGGCCGACCAGCCGCGGGTCGGGGTCATGTTCTTCGGCAAGTATCCCCCTCGCGGCTTCTACGAGCGGCCGGCGGCACGGTACCTGCTCCCCTCGGACTCGATCGTCAACGCTCCCGCGCCCCAGGGCCTTCGCGCGGGCGAGACGCCGTTCTCCGGGACCCCGGCGGCGAGCCCGGCGGAGGCCGGCTCCGACCTCGACGCCCCCTCGCTCGACACGCTCGTCGGCTTGCCCCCGGAAGTCGATCGGCCATCCGGAGGGGGCTTGCCCCCGGAAGTCGGTCGGCCGTCCGGAGGGGGCTTGCCCCCGGAAGTCGATCGGCCATCCGGAGGGGACTTGCCCCCGGAAGTCGCCGGCCACACGCCTCCCGTCTTCATCGCCCCCATCACCCTCCCGGGCGGACGCCCCGGCGGGCCGGCCACCCCCGTTCCCGGCGCGCCGACCCCGGAGTTCCGGCCCTCGCGGGAGGTGCCGGTCGACCGCCGCGGCGCCCCGCGGGTCGACATCTTCGTGAACTTCACGATCCAGCTGGTGGACGAGTGGGGCGCGGTGCTGCAGGAGGAGCTGACCGTGGCCGACAACGTCGCCAAGGGCGGCGCGCGGGTCATGACCTCGCTGGGGTTCCAGTTGGGAGACGTCCTCCTGCTGCAGGAGGCCGGCGGCGGCTTCGCGACACGCGCCGAGGTGCGAGGCATCACCCATGCGCAGCCGACGGTCGACCGGCTGCACCTGCGCTTCCTCGACCGCCAGGCCCCGGCGCGCCTGATGCGGCAGTAGCCCGGGACCCGTCACCCGGCGACTCCGAGGCCCTCAGCGCGCGGAGCGGCCCAGGTGGAGGCGGCCGGCCGCGAGGAGCAGCCTGAGCAGGCGGAAGCGGCTTCCCCGGAACGGCTCGAGCAGCTCGAGCATCCGCGCGTCGTCGGCGCCCGGCTCCCCGGCCAGCGCCCGGCCGACCTCCTGTGGCAGGTGCAGGTCTCCCAGCGGGACCGCGTCGGGGTCGCCCAGCACGAAGCCCATCGCGATCTCGACCGTCCAGGGCCCGCAGCCGGGCACCGCTGCGATGACCCTCCGCGCCACGGCGGGATCAAGGTCGAAGGCCGCGTCCAGGCGCCGGGCGGCGAGGGCCGCCGCACGCAGCGCCCGAGCGCGCTGGCCGTCGATGCCGGCCCGGCGGGCATCGCCCTCCGTGAGATGCCGCCAGTCGGAGGGCGCCAGGGGCAGCAGGAGGCCCGGCGGCCCCGGGGCGGGCTCGGCGCGGGCCTCGACGAGCCGCCGGTGAGCCCGGGCGGCGTCGCGGAAGGTCACCCGCTGCTGCAGGACGTACTCCGTCAGGCCGTCGAAGACCCACGGGCTCCGCGGGAGCCGTATCCCCCGGCCCCGCCGCGCAATCGTGGCGATCGGGCCCGGCGCGCCTTCGAAGCCCGTCGGGTCGTCCCTCAGTCCCGCGAGCGCGTCGGCGCGCGCGAGCGCCCAGGCCGCGCCAGGGCCCCACGCCCGCGCGGCGACGCCGTCCGCCGACCGCGCGAGCTGCAGCGTCGCCGGACCTTCGGGCGTCCGGGCCGCTCTCCACAGCTGGGCCGGCCCGCGCCGACACGTGGGGTCGTAGCGGCCGAAGGGGACGAAGCGCAGCGACTCGTCGAGGTCGTACGGCGCCTCGACGCGAAGGTGACGCTCGCCGTCAGGGGCCAGGCCGGCGCTCACCCCTAGATCATCGCCTCCCGGCGCACTGTCTCGCGGTGGGAGCGGTAGAAGGCGACGAGCCGCGGGATGTAGTCGGCGAGGCGCGGACACTCGATCCCCAGCTCGCCGAGGTCCTGCGTCGCCTGCGCCGTGTCGTGGCGCACGGGGTCGTCGAAGTAGTCGAGCGACTGCACGGGCATGCCGAAGAAGCGCTGCACCGGCCTGGGCGCGAAGAAGGCCTTGGCCACCGCCATCGGCACCGGGACGTACGCGAAGCTCTTGCCGATGGCCTCCGCGAACATCTCGGCGATCTCGCCCGGCGAGTGCGGCTGCGGGTCGCAGAGGTGGTAGGTCCGGCCGAGGCTGCCCGGCGCGGCGGAGAGCGCGGCCATCGACTCCACCACGAAGTCCACCGGCACGACGTTCACGGTGCCGAAGCCGAGGCCGATGCGGAAGAAGATGCCGGGCGAGGGCATCCTCTCCATCACGCGCAGGACGTAGTACGGCCCGTCGAACTTCGCGGTCTCGCCCGTCCTCGAGTCGCCGACCACCACGCCGGGACGGTAGATCGTCCGCGGCACCCTGGACCGGACGACCTCCACCTCGGCCTGGAACTTGCTCTCCTCGTAATGGTTCTTGAAGCCCTGGCCCACGTCGAGGTCCGTCTCGCGGAACGTCCCGCGGGCGGTCCCCGAGACGTAGGCGGTCGAGACGTACTGGAGCCGCTCGAAGCGCTTCGCCTGGCCGACGAACTCGAGGACGTTCTTCGTCCCCTCGACGTTGATCCGCCGGCCCACGTCGCGGGCCACCGCGAGGTCGTAGACCGCGGCGAGGTGCCACGCCTGGGCGAGAGTGCGGCGCAGCTCCTTCGCCCGTTGCGCCTCGATGCCGAGGCCCTGGACGGTGATGTCCCCGGCCACCAGGCCGATGCGGCCCCGGGCGTGGGGGTGGGCTGCCTCCAGGCTCCCCACCGCGGAGCGCGCCGCGTCCATGAACTTCTCCTGCACGAGGCACTCGAGCCGCGAGTCCGGGTGCAGCTCGAGGATGCGGGGCAGGAGCCGCATGCCGATGAACCCCGGGAACCCGGTGAAGAGAATGCTCGGCGTCTCCGGCTCGTCCTTCTTCATGATCCACCTCTTCCGGCCGGGCAGCAGCCCGGCGGGCAGACGTCCGGGGCGGGGCCCCGCGTGCCGAGGTGCAGGCGCACGGGCGCCACGGACAGCCTCTCCTCCACGAGCTCCCGCACCATGCGCACGAAGCGAGGGTGGGTGCCCACCGTCTTCGCGCGCACCATGTTGAGCCCGAGCTCCATCGCCCGGCTCTTCGCCTCGAGGTCGAGGTCGTAGAGCACTTCCATGTGGTCCGAAGTGAACCCGATCGGCGCCACCACGACGTCCTGCGCCCCCTCGGCCGCCAGGGCGCGCAGGTGGTCCACGATGTCGGGCTCGAGCCACGGCTGGCTCGGCGCACCGCTGCGGCTCTGGTAGACGAGGCTCCACTCCTGCCGGCCCAGGGGAGAGGCCACGAGCCCGGCGGTCTCGCGCAGCTGGGCCTCGTAGTCGCTGGTGGCGGCGAGCGGGCGCGGGATGCTGTGGGCGGTGAAGACCAGCCGGGCCGCCGCCCGGCGCGCCGACGGGACCCGCTCGAGGGCGGCCGCCACGTGCTCCACCAGCGGCTCCACGAAGCCGGGGTGGTTGTAGAAGAGGCGGAGCTTGTCCACCTCCGGGGCGTGCGCGCCGAGTTCCGCCCGTGCGCGGGCCACGTCGTCGAGATACTGCCGGCAGCCCGGGTTCGAGGCGTAGGCCGAGGTCGCGAAGGCCAGGGCGTGGCGCACGCCGTCGTCGGCCATGCGGCGCAGGGTGTCGGGCAGCATCGGCCGCCAGTGGCGGTTGCCCCAGTACACGGGCATTCCAGGTCCGTAGTGCTCGAGCTCCTCGCGGAGTGCCGCGACGAGCGCGCGGCACTGCCCGTTGACCGGGCTCACGCCGCCGAAGTGCTCGTAGTGCGCGGCCACCTCGCGCAGGCGCTCCGGCGGCACGTTGCGGCCCCGCAGGACGTTCTCGAGGAACGGCACGACGTCGTCCGGTCCCTCGGGCCCGCCGAACGAGACCACGAGCAGGGCGTCGTACGCCATCGCGCCCATCCTACTCCAGCGGGGACGGAGTGACGCGGGGGCCGCGAGTAGGA
>Ga0316622_100004298_pt1 | contig 10440 bp, 6 predicted proteins | sample OWC_Aug_OW2_C1_D_FD_207646 | JGI IMG/M metagenome (GOLD analysis project Ga0316622, IMG submission 207646) | Wetland soil microbial communities from Old Woman Creek delta, Ohio, United States - OWC_Aug_OW2_C1_D5_C | ecosystem: Environmental > Terrestrial > Soil > Wetlands | place: USA: Ohio... | reverse complement strand
TTCCACCCCTGCGTGCCGTACTTGGTGAAGTGGCAGCTGTAGATGCGCCCTGGCAGCTGCTGCAGCGCGCGGATCACCTCCATGCGCCGCACAGGGTCGACGAGCAGCATCATGAAGCCGCCGCCGCCGGCACCGGAAATCTTGCCGGCGCGCATCCCGGCGCGCAGGGCAAGTTCGTAGGTCTCTTCGATCTGCGCGTTGGAGATGCTCTTCGCCAACCGTTTCTTGGCTTCCCATCCGGCCTGCATCGACTGCACCAGGCCTTCGAAGTCGCCCTTGAGCAGGTTCTCCTTCATGGCGATCGCCTCGGCCTTCAGCGCGTGGGTGGCGTCGACAACGCCCGAGTCCTTGCGCTGAACGTTGGCGGACTGCTCGTCGATGATCTTCGCCGAGTCCCTTGACACGCCGCCGAAGTAGAGCAGCAGCGACGCTTCCAGTTCGGAGAGGATCCAGTTCTTGATGCGCAGCGGGTTGACGACCACGCGCTCGCCGGGGTGGAACTCCATGAAGTTGAAGCCGCCGAAGGTGGCGGCGTACTGGTCCTGCCGGCCGCCGGCGAGTCCCACATCGACGCGCTCGATCTCGTAGGCCAGCCGCGCGATGTCGTATTCGCCGAGCGGCAGGTTCAGCCACTCGACGAAAGCCTTCACCATCGCCACCACCAGCGTCGACGACGAACCGAGCCCCGATCCGGGCGGCGCGTCGGTGTGTGTTGTGAGTGTAAGAGGCAGCGGCCGGTCGGCATTGAACTCGCGCACGATTCGTCGATAGACTCCTTTGTGCAGGTCGAGACGCTGGTCGAGTGCAAACGGTCCGCCGGCTTCGCCCTCCCAGGATTCCTGGCGGTCGGCGGCGACGAAGCGGACGCGGCTGTCCTGGCGGGGCTCGATGATGGCGTAGGCGTACTTGTCGATGGTGGCGTTAAGCACCAGGCCGCCGTAGAGGTCGCAGTAGGGCGAGACGTCGGTGCCGCCGCCCGCTAGCCCCAGCCGCAGGGGCGCTCTTGCTCTGATAATCATTCGTCGTCGTCTCTCGCCTTCTTGGCTGCCGTCGCTTCCCGGGCTCTACTTTCGAAAGTCACGAGTCCTTGCCTACTGCGGCCTCGCTGCCGGCAAGGGCGCCCGCGTCGGCATCCGCTGCTGCCGCACGTCGGCTCTGTGCCGCGATCCTGCTCGATTGCGGATCGTCGGCCATCCACTGGTCGAGCAGGGACCTCAATTCGGCCGCCACCGCCGGATAGCGGTCGATGAGGTTGTTCCTGCACGCGGTGTCGTTCTCGATGTCGAACAGGCGGTAGATAGCGCCATTGTTCAGCGGCTGGTAGGTGAGTTTCCACTTGCCCTTGCGCACCATGCGGTCCTTGGCCTCGATCACGATGTCGAAGTACTTCGGCTTCATCGAAATCATGCCGATGCTCTTGTCGGGAACCTCGAGCAGTTCCGGTAGGTGCGGATAGCGGAGGTGGCCGTCGGGTGTGCCCGGCAGATCCGTCAGCCAGACGCCGGTTTCGTAGAAGGCCGGCAACTCGGTGCCGAGCGGCTCGCCCCGGATCAGCTGTGTCAGCGACGCGCCTTCCATCGAACCGGGGATTGGCACGCCCGCCAGTTCGAGCAGCGTCGGCGCGATGTCCACCGTACGCACGACGTCGTTCACCCTTTCTGGTCGGGCAATGCGGGGGTCGGCGATGATGATCGGCACGCGAGCGGAAAAGTCTCCGATCGCCGAGTTCCCCTGGCCCCATGTTTCGTGCTCGAAGAACTCGAACCCGTGGTCGCTGAAAATGACGACGATGGTGTTCTCGGCCAGACGGCTTGCCTTCAGGTAGGCGAGGATGCGCTCGACCTCGTCGTCAAAGTTCCGCACGCAGCCGTCGTAAAGATCGATCACCTGGTCGAGATCGAACTTCGAGCGCGGTTCGGCCTGCGCGCGGATGATCTCCCAGGGGTCGCGCAGTTTGGCCATGATGAACTTCGACTCTCCCTGGTAGTCGGGGTCCGAGAAGAGCGAGTAGTAGGGGTATTTCGACGTGAACGGTGGGTGTGTGGTTGCCATGAACGACATCAGGAAGAAGGGCTTGTCTTCCCGGGCCATCCTGCCGATCATGCGCCGCGTGTCACGGCCGACCTCCTCGGTCAGCGGAATGCCGCCCAAGTAGTAGATCTCGGGCAGCAGGAGCTTGCCGAGCGGATTTTGCGTGAACAGCGACAGGAAGAGCCGCAGATCTTTCGGTCCCTGGCGCAGCAGGAACTTGATGTTCCACTGGTCGTGTGGCAGATCACGGTGGTCGAAGCCGAAGCTGAACTTGTCGGCGTCGGACGCAGCCCAGTCGCCGACGATTGCCGACTGATAGCCGGCCATCTTCAGGATTTGTGGCAGAGCCGGGACGGCCAGCCTCGTCTGCTCCGGGGTCACGAAGGTGTCGCGTACGCCGTGCGTGTGCGGCCAGGTTCCGCTCAGCAGCGAAACCAGGCTCGGGGCAGTTCGTGCGCACGGCACGTAGCAGTCGGTGAATAGGGTGGCTCGCTTGGCAAGGCGTGCCAGGTTCGGGGTCAGTTCCCGCGGATAGCCGGCTCCGGATAGTCGGTCGAACCGCAACGTGTCCGACCCGATCAACAGAATGTTCGGCCGCGAATTCGCACGCGGCAAAGCGGGCATCGGAGCGGGTTCGTGGTCCCTTGTGGCAAGCCAGCCGACAAAGGTGTAGAGGCAACTCACAGCGGCCAGGACCGAGACATCGAGCCACGCAGCATGGCGCGCCATCGCGACCAGGGTCACGAGGACCAGCGCCGTGGCGAAGGCAAACAGGGCGCCGTCGAGCACGCGCAGGCGGCGCGAGGAGAGCATTCGCCACAGCGGGTGGAAATGCGTCATCGAGTACAGCGAGGACGCCGCAATGATGCCGGGAGATAGGTGCAAGGTATGCATGAACCTCAGGCAGGTCAGCAGCGCGACGCTCAGGATCGCCACGCCGAAGGCCGCCATCGGCTGATAGCTGGCTCCGAGTAGCACCAGCAAGGCGGCGTAGAGCACCACGCCGGGGAGCGCCAGGAAGGCGGTGACGGCAAAGGCCGCCAGCAGCAACCGCCCGAGGGATGCGGCCAGGTACAGCCGGTAGTGTGTCAGCACTTCTTCCGCCATCTCCGGGCCGGTGCGCGTGAAGTCCAGCAGCGACTTGACCATCAGCACGGCACTGACGACCGCCGCGACCAGCAGCGCCATGAGGCCGCCTTGCGCCAGCGCGTCGAGGAAAAGGCTGTCCGGCAGCGACCAACTCATACTGGTCGCCCGAGCAGGAAGTCACGCAGCAGCCCGAGGCAGAGCCTGCCGCGCCCGAGAGGCGACAGCGCCAGGGCGCGCAGCGTGTCCGCATAGGCTCTGCCGATGCGGCCTGCCCGGTACGCGGGCTTCGCGTAATCGGCGTAGGCACCGGCCAGGCAGTTGCGCCAGAAACCGCCGCGCAAATCGGGCGGCAGGAGGCTGCGGTTCTTGTGCATCGAGCGCAGGGTCGAGTCTCGCATCGCCTCGATGTTGCGGCTGACGCTCTTTTCTCGGCGCAGGATGACGGCCAGGGGTTCGCAGATGCAGGCGTAGCCGGTCACGGCGGCCAGCCGTATCCACAGATCCGGGTCCTCGAAGCCGCGCAGGCTTTCGTCGAACGCCCCGACTTGCTCGATGAGGTGGCGGCGCGCCATCACCGCCGAGCAACCACCAGCGATGGCGGCGTTCTCGGCGAACAGCGTCTCCAGCATCTGCGTGCGACCCGACCGGCATGGCCACAGATTCAGCAGCCGCCCGTTCTCGTCTTCGACACGTGCCGCCGTCGAGGAAAAGCCGATGTCCGCTTGCTGTTCCATCAGCGCGACCTGGCGGCCCAGCTTGTCGGGCAGCCACCAGTCGTCAGCATCGAGAAATGCGATGTAGACGCCGCGGGCGCGGCGGATGGCCACGTTGCGCGCCGCGCACATGCCGCGATTTGCCTGGTCGATGACCGTGATGCGGTCGCCGTAGCGATCTAGCACTGCGCGGGTGTCATCGGTGCTGCCATCGTTGACGACGAGAAGTTCGCGCGCCGGGTAATCCTGGGCCAGCACGCTGTCCACCGCACGGCCGATGCACCATGCCACGTTGTAAGCGGGCATCACCACGCTGACCAGCGGCGGGTTATCGAGCGAACTCATTGGGCGATCTTTTCGCTGACGCTTGAGGGGCTCGAACCTGGGCGACCCGGCGCGTACGAGGATTCGCCGGGGGCGGGCAACTGTTCCAGTTCGTCGTGCCGGTCCGGCGGCGAGGACAGTGGCGAAAAGGGCGCGCTCAACGAGGTCAGGTTGTGGTGGTCGAGGTCCGGTCAAGGCGCGCCAGGATGTGGCCCTTGATCTCTCCGAGCGACGCGGCGAGCCGCACGAGATAAAAGCGCCGCTGCTGCTGACCAGAGGCGGTCGCTGCTGCCAGACCGTACTCCGCCGCCTTGCGGATCATGTAGCGTGGCACAAGCCCTCGTGCGCCGCCAATTCCCATCAGGCGTACGGCCGACGCCGACCGCTCATAGGCCTTTTGCACGAGGTACCAGACTCGCAGCCGCGTTTGGTCCACATAATGGAACTGAATGATGTCGGGCACGTACTGAACGACGGCGCCGGCGGCAACGGCACGCAACACCCACTCGTGGTCTTCGGCCCCTCCGAGGCCGCGACCGACTGGTCCATAGTCGGTGGAGAAGTCACCTACACGCCCGACAAGCGAAGTGCGCAACACCAGATTGCCTCCACCTGGGGTCGCCTGGTCTTGAGGCGATGCAAGCGGCAGGTTGCCAAGATCGTAGCGCGGCACGGGGAGGGGGTAGATGCGGTAAGGACCGTCGTCGTGGACCCAGGGTGGTTCCGATCCGTCCCAGTCCGGCAATATGCGGCCACAAAATATGTCCACCTTGGGATAGTGGGCGATTGCTTTGCAGACGCTTTCGAGATAACTGACGTCTACACGATGGTCGTCATCGACGAACGCGACAAAGTCAGACGAGATGAGCGGCATCGCGCAGTTCAGTGCGTGTGACTTCCCGGCACGGGGCTCGACAACCCAACGCAGGGGCAGCCTGGCCACGCTGCCGGGCGTGGACGCAGCATCTCTAACGTACCGATCGAGCAGCCGATGTGTTTTGTCACTGCAAGCGTTCGCCGCGACCAACAGCTCGATGTTCCACTCCCCGGGGCGACGCGCCAGGTTGAGATGTCTCAATGCATGCTCCAGCAGCCGCGCCCGATTATGCGTCGCGATCAATACCGTGAGTGTCTGCGCCATCGGAGATATGACTGGTCGGGCCTTAAGGGTCGTTTCTTGGACTTTGGGGCGCTGCAAGCGCTTAAGTTGAATTATCGATGAACGATCGATCCTGTGTGGACTCACTCGATCCGTTATCCGCGCTCCATTGCTGGTGCGCCTTCCCCAGCGAAAGTGCGCACCGCCTGGCCCACGGAGGAGGCCGTTCGGCCGCTAGTCATGGGCGGTATTGAAGGCGCGCAAGAATATTCGCGGAGCGCTGCGTAAACTGTGATTGGGAAGGGCCCCAGGCTGCTCGTCTACGCCGGCAGTCTTGTGGCTGGGTCGAGGGACAATGGCCATCTGCGCGCTCGGTTGTCGAGCAGACCTTGTTCGGAGCATTGGAAGCCGTGAACGAAGAGGCGATCGAAGACTCTGACGTGCGCTGGCAGCGACGTGAGCGCGCCAGGCCCGCCGGCCACCGGTGCATGGAGCTTGGAGACCTGCTTCAATCCGACGCGGGATCGGCAGCGCACCCGCCGCACACAGCATGGGGATCGTCGCTGGCCGGGTAACGACATGACTCGCGGTGCTCGCCTAATCGCCTTTTATCTCCCGCAGTTCCACCCGACCCCCGAGAACGACAGGTGGTGGGGCAAAGGCTTCACGGAGTGGACGAATGTCGCAAAGGCGCGGCCACTTTATCGCGACCATTATCAGCCACACGTACCCGCCGATTTGGGCTTCTATGATCTGCGGCTGCCTGAAGTTCGTGCTGCACAAGCGGAGCTTGCGCGCAGCTATGGTGTTGAAGGTTTCTGCTACTACCACTATTGGTTCGGGGGGCGTCGCATTTTGGAGCGCCCTTTCGAAGAGGTGTTACGCAGCGGCGAGCCGGACTTGCCGTTCTGCTTGTGCTGGGCGAATCACAGCTGGAACTCGATCTGGCAGGGAACACCGGACAGAATCCTGATCGAGCAGACGTATCCCGGACGTGAAGACCACATTGCACACTTCAATTACTTGCTCAAAGCGTTTAGCGATCCACGCTACATCACTGTGGATGGCAAGCCGCTTTTTGTCATTTACAGGCCCGATGACATTCCAAAAGTCAGAGAGGTTGTCGCCTTATGGCGCGAAATGGCTGCCAGGGCCGGCCTGCGAGGCCTTTACCTCGTAGGCGTTTCTCATTTCGCACCCGGATGGGACCCCCGTCAGCGGGGCTTGGACGCCTGCACGATGCAAAAGCTTCCGCCTCGAGATGGAACGATTCCCTGGCGTTACCCAGCGCTAAAGGCGCGGATCGCCAGCGCTCGGGGACGCTATGCCTTGTCCGTTTACGACTACGGCGGGCTGATCGACTTCCTCTTGCGTAGCAACCGAGCCGATTTCGTCGACTACCCGTTGGTGCTGCCGAACTGGGACAACACCCCTCGTTCCGGACTGAACGGCTTGGTGCTTCATGGGTCAACGCCGGAACTTTTCAGAATCCACCTGAAAGACGCGATCCGGAAGCTCAGCGGCCATGAGCCGGAACACCGCATTGTTTTCCTGAAGGCGTGGAATGAGTGGGCGGAGGGCAACTACGTCGAACCCGACCTGCGACATGGTCACGGTTATCTCCAGGTGATCAGGGATGAAGTGTTCAGTCAGGGGGTGCACGTTGCTCGTCTTGAGCCCGACGCCGACATTCCGGCCGGCGCGCCAATTGAGCTGAGCCGCTGACGACATGGAGGCAGGCGAAACGCGTTCGGCAGGCGGCGCCTCGACGGAAGTCGCGCCGGGTCTGATTTCGGTAATCATGGCCTGCTACAACGCTCAAGCGTTTGTCGCGCACGCCATCGATAGCGTGCTATGTCAGACTTATCCCATGGTCGAGTTGCTCGTCGTCGATGATGGCTCCACCGACGGCTCTGTCGAGATCATTCGCCGCTATGGAGATCGTCTGATCCTCCTTCAGCAGCGCAATCAGGGACCCTACCCGGCGCGCAACCGGGGCGCTGCCATCAGCCGCGGCGAGTACCTCGCATTTCTGGATGCTGACGATTGGTGGAGTCCCGATTGTCTTGCAGGATTGCATGCGGCAATCATGCAATCGGGCGCGGCCGTCGCCTACTGCGGCTGGCAGAACATTGGACTCACGGGGCCGCGAGGCCAGCCGTACATTCCGCCCGACTATGAGCACGACAACAAACTGGAACGATTTCTGCGGGCTGGAGCGCCTTGGCCGATCCACGCGGCGCTGCTGCACCGATCCGTCTGGGGCGAAGCCGGAGGCTTCGACACCACCTTGCCTACGGTGATGGACTACGACCTCTGGTTGCGTGTCGGCGCGTTCCGTCCGGTCGTTCGAGTGGAGAAGGTGATGGCGTTCTACCGTCACCACCAGGAGGGTCAGATCAGCGCGCAGCGATGGCGGCAGGCGCTGAACACTTGGCGAGTCAAGCGCAAGTTCCTCGCCGCCCATCCGCAGGTGGCGCAGCAGTTCGGCAAAGAGCGGATTCGGGAACTTGTCGATGGAAGTCTGCTCGCGCGCGGCTACGAGGCGTACTGGCGGCGCGACCTCGTCTCGGCACAGCGCATATTTCGTGTTGCGCTTAGGCAAGGTGCCTGGAACGCAGGCGATCTGAAGTACCTATTGCCCGCCTTGATGCCGGAGTCGCTGTACGGCCGCGTTATCCGGGCGAGGGACGGCGGCGTGAACGCAAGCCGATGAGCCGGGTAATCATTCTCATGTACCACGTCATCGACGTGCCGCGGGCGGCGGCCGAGCAGAGGTATTGCTGCTCACCGCACCGCTTCGCGGAGCAGATGCGCTATTTGTGCGACAGCGGGAGGCGGCTGCTGAGCCTCGATGAACTGGCAGAGCGCATGGAGCGAGGAGTCCCGTTCGACGACGGTTCGGTTGCAGTGACCTTCGACGATGGCTTCGACGATACGGTCAAGAACGCCCTGCCCGTCCTACAGAAGTGCCGCGTACCGGCGACGATGTTCCTGCTGTCGGATCGCTTCGGAGCTGCGAACAATTGGGCGGATGGGCGAGGCTTTCCGCGCCGCGGGCTCCTTACCTTGGCCGCTGCACGCGAGCTTCTCGCTGCCGGCGTGACTGTCGGCAGCCACACGCGCACGCACCCAAGGTTGACCGAACTCGACGAAGCGCGCGTGGAAGCCGAAGTCGGCGGCAGCAAGTCTTCGCTGGAAGCGGAGATCGGCGGCACGGTTCAACACTTCGCTTATCCCTTCGGGCTGTTCGACGACCGCGTGGTCGCCGCCGTCCGTCGCGCGGGTTTCCGGACGGCATGTTCGACTCGTTCGGGATTCAACCGCTCCAACGCAGACCCATACACGCTACGCAGGATCGAGGTCTTCGGTACCGATTCCATGGCGGCCTTCAAGCGCAAGCTGCAATTCGGCGTCAACGACCCATCGATCATGGTGCCTGCCCGCTACTACGCCTCCCGCATTGCGGGCCGTTTCAGGCGTGTTGAGCGGAAGCTTGGTGGAAGCGCCCGGTAGACGCTGATGGCCAGGAAGGGTTTGGCAATTCTGGCGGTCCTTGCCATCACGTTGGGGCTCGTGATCGTCGCCGCAAACCGCGCCGGGGGTCTGTTTTCTGCGAAAGAGCTGTCGAACTCCGATGGGTTCGTCCGGTATCCGCTGCCGTTGCGAAGCACGGTTCGTCTGTTCGACATCGGTGTCGTCGACGCCAATGGCGACGGATGGTTGGACATCTATACATCCAACCATCACTTCAGGCAGGCGCTATTGCTTGCCGACGGTGAGGGCGGATACCGCGATGTGCTGAGCGAGTGGGAACTCGACCAGAGCAAGTTCCGGTGGGCAGAACTCACTTTCGATGCGCCACAGCCGGACAAACCCGGCGTATACGTCTACTGGCTTGGCACGAATTTCGTGGTTCGGGCACACCGGATCAAGGAGATCGGCGATTGGCATGGATCCCTGCACGTGCTCGACCCCGTCGAGGTGGTGAAAAGCGGCGGCTTTCAGGTGGATATGCAGGCAGGCAAGGTGGGGAACGTGACCGAAACGACCGCTTCGTTCACATGTTCCGAGGACGGCGTGCTGGTGTTAAGGCCCGATGGCCAAGGTCTGCCCCTGGACTTCGAGTTTCGTGGCGCGATCCGGCCTGAAGACATCTATGTCGGGCTGGCGAAGATCTCGCCGAAGGCGCTCGACTTCTCGCTGGCGATGCAGGATCGCCACGCCCATGCCTGGGCGGACTTCAATGGGGATGGCGTCACGGACGTGTTCATCAATCGGGGCGCACTGAGTGGGACGCTCAGAGCCTATCCCGAGCCCGTGGCGCGCGGGATCCGCGACGAACTGTTCCTGAGCCAGGCGCCCGGAGTGTTCGAGGAACGGGGCGTGCAGACGGGCCTCGAAAAGAAAGGCTGCTCGGGTCGTCACGCGCAATGGGTCGACTTCGACGGCGACGGCCTGCTCGACCTTTTCGTGAATTGCTACGACCGCGAGCATGTTGCCGGCGACTACCCAAAGCAGCTTTACCGCCAGGAATCCAAAGGAGTGCTTCGTGATGTGGCGGAAGAGGTCGGCCTCGGCTTGCCTGATCAGCAGATGGCGAATCTTGTCTGGTTCGACGTTGATCGCGACGGCGATGCCGACCTTCTTGCCTTCCAGGACGAGGGTCTCTTCCTGTATCGACAGAGCAACGGCTCTTTCGTCAGGGAAACCGTGGTCGAGCGAGGACTGGAGCGCGCGGATCGCGTCGGCCAGGCCCAGAGCAATTATTGGTTCTACGACGGCAAGTTCTCCGTCGCCGACTACGACGGCGACGGCGGTCTCGATGTCTTTTCTTCGTCGAAAAGGGGCAACATCCTGCTGCGCAACCGCAACGGAATACTCGAGGCTGTCGACCTCGGTACGGTCGGACTGCCGGCCAGGAGCACGATGGGAAACTGGGTGGACTTTGACAACGACGGGCGACCCGATCTGCACCTGGTCCCGCAGGGGCTGTTCCGGCAGCGGCCGGACCACACGTTCGAGGAAACCGGTCTGCTGGCGGTCGATGAGGATCGCTACGACGCAGCCATTGTCAACTGGGCCGACCTGGATAACGACGGCAGGATCGACATTCTGATGGCTCTTGACGAGAACAGGGAATTTCGCCGTTGGTGGGAGTTCCGCAAGGAACTCAAGCCGCGT
>Ga0316622_100004297_pt1 | contig 10440 bp, 6 predicted proteins | sample OWC_Aug_OW2_C1_D_FD_207646 | JGI IMG/M metagenome (GOLD analysis project Ga0316622, IMG submission 207646) | Wetland soil microbial communities from Old Woman Creek delta, Ohio, United States - OWC_Aug_OW2_C1_D5_C | ecosystem: Environmental > Terrestrial > Soil > Wetlands | place: USA: Ohio... | reverse complement strand
AGACCATGAGCACGGTGTCGTTCTCGTTCGAGATCGGCTGGTGCGAACCGGCGGGATCGATGACCGCGAGCCGGCTTATCCCCAGGCCGATCCGTCCCCGGAGGACGTGCCGCTGCTCATCCGGACCCCGATGACGCATCGTCTCCACCATCACCGATAGCGCCATGCCGTCCGCCGCGCCGGCGGGGTCGTTCTGATAGATGCCAGCGATACCGCACATGTTATCGAGATACGAATCCGGGTCTCGAGGTATCGGAGAGCACGCGCTGAAAATAGTCGGCGAGAGGTCGAACGTTCTTGCGGACGTCGAAAACAACCTCCACCGTCGCTCTCGCCGCCGCCGCCAGGCGCGCCCTCAATACCCGGTCGCCGAGACAACGCCCGATCCCCTCCGCGAGGCCGACGGGATCTCCCGCGGCGGCGAGTATCCCCGTGCGGCCGTCTTCGATCAGCTCCGGGATGCCGGCGAAACGCGTTCCCACCACGGCCGCACCGCAGGCCATCGCCTCCGCGACCACGTTGGGAAGCCCGTCGGTATACCCGCCGCCTCCCGCCTTCGACGGCATGACGAACACAGCCGCTTCCTGCATGAGACCGATGACCGCCTCGTGCTGAAGCGTGCCGATGAACTGCAGCCACTCTTCGAGTCCCTCTTCGCGCGCCATCTTCGCGAGCCGGCCGTGCTCCGGGCCCTCGCCGAAAATCTTCGCCCGGAATTCAACCCCCTGCCGTCGCAGGCGGCCGAGCGCCGCCAGCAGGTCGTCCAGGCCTTTCTGGGGTGTGAGCGATCCGCCCGCCACGACGAGCGGTGGCGCGAGCGACTTGTCGGCCACGAACGCGTATCGGTCCATTTCGATGCCGTGATACATGAGTTCGATTTTCTCTCCGCTTCCCCCGAGCGCAATCAGCCGCTCTCGACTGAAGCGCGTGCATACGAACACGCGCTCGGCCTGCGCCATTTTCTCCGCGAGGAGAAGCTCGTTCCCCTCGGTGAAGATGTCCCACGCGTGGGCCGAAAAACTGTACGGGACTTCGCACAAGCGCGAGATGAAGAGCGCGCACGTCGTGGGCACGGTCGCCCAGTGCGCGTGAACGTGGCGCACCCCCTTGCGTCGGAAGAGGCCTGCCAGGTAGAGCGACTTCGGCACCACGACCAGGAATTTCAGCACACGCCGCGGCCGGGCCGCGAGCTCCCGCGTGATGTACCAGATCTCTCTCATCACGCGCAACGGATGCCGCCCGAACTCCGCGCCCGCGCCCGCGAGGACCGCGCGGGAGCAGTACGGCGCGTGCAGCACCGTGGCCTTCGGTCGTTCGCGCTCCCCCACGCTCTGGCCCCCCGGCCGCAGCGACACCACCAGCACCTCGATGCCGCGCCGTTCGAGCTCCACGATCTCCCGGGAGATGAATGTTTCTCTCAATACTGGGAAGAGGGAGACGATGTAGGCGATCACCTCAACCCCCCGCCGTCGGTCCGCGCCTGAGGTTCCCGATCGCCAGCGCTCCTGCGACCGGCACCCAGATCATGTAATTGAATTCGTTGCTCGCGAAAAGGCCGCTGATCAGCGTCGAGATGAACGTGATCATGAGGCAGTACGAGAACCGCCCGATCCAGGCGTCCGCCGGGGCCCACGCCGCCCGGATGCCGCGCACCAGCTGCTTCAGCACGGCGTAATGGATCGCGGCGTACGCGAGGAAACCGATGATCCCCACACCGCAGAGGATTTCGAGGTAGAGGTTATGTACACCGATGCGAATCAACATGTCGTCGGCGGAGCGCACGATGAAGTTGTTGAGCCCGACCCCGGCGAGCGGGTGCTGCGTGAAGAGGTCCCACGAGGTTCCCAGGGCTTTCATGCGCATCATGAGGGACCAGTCGCGCTGCAGCGTTTCCCCCATTCCCCCCAATGACCCCACCCGGATCCAGTAGTATTTCGGCGTGAGCAGGATGCCGACGAGGAGAACGATCAGCACGCCGAGGTACGCCTTGCGGCTCCGCACCTCGCGCAACAGGACTGCCAGCGCGACGAATGCGAACGCGAACAACGCCGACCGAGAGAAAGTCGCAAACACGCCGACGATGAGCGTGACCACACCCGCAGCGGCCGCCACCCGTCCGAAGACGGTCCCGGCGCAACGCACCGCGAAGACGCCCATCGGAATCGCCGACACCATGATCGCAGCGGCGTAGTTCGGATTGGCGTGCGCGCCCGCGAATCGTACGATCCCCACGCCCCCCATGGCGTGGAGTCGCGTTTCCAGGCCGAGCTTCAGGTTGACGACACCCAATGCCACCGTCGCCACCGCTCCGATGAATATCCACCACCCGTATGCGCGCAGGTCCTCGGGCGTCCGGATGAATTGCACGATCAGGAAGACCAGCGCGATCGCTTTTGCGAACTGGCTATAGGCGACCAACGAGAAATACGGGTCCCGCGCCCACAGAATCGACTGCAGGGCGATGATCGCGAACAGCGCCACGGCCCAGGCGAAACCGGCATCACGCAGGTAGAACCGCCCTCCCCTGACAAAATCGAGCAGCGCCGCCGAGAACACCGTCGCCATCACGGCGAGGGGCACGCTCCCGGGCAGATAGAACGAGAGGCCGGCGTAGACGTGAAACAGCATGAAGTAGATTCCGAGACGCGGTCGCACGAAGAATGAGATGCCCAAGGCGCCGGCCACGGCGCCAATGACGGCCAATCTGGCCAGGGAGAGGAGCCCGAGGTACTGGAGCAGCACGAACGCCAGCACCGGCAACGCAACCACGGCGAAGAGCACGAAGTTCGTTCGCGCCGCCGGGCTATGGGCTTCGGAGGGGTACATCGGTTCACCGGCGTCGGCGGAACACCCGGGCGAAATCGCCGACGATCGGATCGATGACTTCGGTGATTATTTTCGAACGTTCCCGGTTTTCGCGCCAGACGGTGGTCAGCACGGCGAGGAAAGCGCTCCAGCCGAAACCGATGAGCGCGCCCAAGACGACCATCAACTTGCGCTTCGGGCGGCTGCGGAGGTTCGGGACTTCAGCATGATCCATCACCTGCAACGTGGGCGTGTCGCGCGCCTCTTCGATGCGGGACTTCTCGTACTCCTTCACCAGCATCGTGTACACGGCCGTCTCGATCTCGACCGCGCGCTTGAGACGGAGCAGTTGCAGCGCGAGATCGGGGATATCGGACAGGGTGGGCAGGTACGCCCGCAACAGATCTTCATCCTTGCTGCCGTGAGCCACTTTGAGCTTCTGCAGCTGCTGCACCACCTCGTCGTATTCCTGCTTCTTGCGCAGGTATTCGTCCGACTTCGACGACGTGTAGTGCCCGAGAATCCGGAGCTCGGTCTCCAGCGCGATCGCGTCCGCGGTGAGATCGCCGACGATTGTCATCGCCGCCCGCAGCTGTTCCTCCAGTTCGAGCGTTTCGTGCGTCTCCTGGAAGTCCTTGAGCGCCTGCTCGGCGTCCGCGAGGAGGTTTTTCCGATCGGCGAGCTGCCGTTCCACGAATTCGCGCGTTCGCGACGCCCGTGTGACGTTCAGCTCCCGGTTGAACTCGTCGAGAAGCTGGATGTAGCGGTTGGCAACGGCCGCCGCGCGCTTGGGATCCCGATCCTCGAAATTCACGATCACCAGGCCGTTCTCCAGCAGCGTGAAACCGGTGTGAGAGTGGAGCTCGGCGAGCGCGTCCTCGATGAGGCCGACACTGTAGACCCGAAACAGGTCGAACTCCTCCACTAATTTCTGGCCGATGTAGCGGCTCTTCAGCATGTCGACGTAGATCGTTTCCGGGCGCCCTCCCGCACCCACCGCCCCCAGCAACGGCAACTGCAGGCTCTGCAGCAGCTCGGTGTACATCGAGGCCCCGGCCCTGGCCTCCGGCGGGAAGATCGACGCCGACGCGGTGTACCACTTGGGCAGAACCAAGCTCACCGCCACCATGATCAAGGTGGTGAGCAGCGTGGCGGCCAGGATGAATTTCCGCCAGCGCACCAGTGTTCGGAAGAACGACAACATCGTTTAGTGCCTCGCCACTCGTTCTTCGGTTTGCGACTTCGCTGCGTCGTAGGGGCTCGCGAGCTCAGGTGTTCCGGGAGTCGCGCCTGCCGGCGCGACTCGTGTGCTTTCCGCCTTGTCCCAAACCGTCTGCCGCTGCCCGCCGAAGAACTTGATAATACCAACCAACGCCGCCGCGTTCACCATGGTGAAGTAGAAAGGCAGGTAAAACAAGCGCCGTGGTCTTTCCACGTGCCTGAGGCGCGATCCCACCGCGGCAAAAACATAGAAGAGGGCATGGAACGCGAACAGCGCCGCGTATACGGCGGAGGAGGCGGCGAGAACGGCGTTGGCCACGAACGCCAGCACCAGGAACAGACCCACCATCCAGCGCAGCAGCTTGTGCGAAGCGAACTGCCACAGCCGGAACCCCCGTATCCGCCCCTTGAGGACGGAGAATCCCGTCAGGCCGCGCAGGATGATCCGGACCTTGCGCTGGAACTCCTCGCGCCAGTACTCGGTCGTGCGCTCGACCGCCTGTGCCAGAGGCTCATACACGACGCCCCGGCCTTGCGCCGCGATGTCGATCGGGATCTGGAAATCGTTGGCCACCTCGGGGTAGAGCTCCCGGAACAGGCCCCGGCGTATCGCGAAAATCGACCCATTGGCCACGAGCACGCTGTGCAAAGCGCTCTCCAGCCGGCTGATCATGTTCTCGTACCGCCAGTACGCGCCTTCGCCCTTCCCCACCGAAGACGCGGCGTCACTGGTGTAGCGCAGGCGCCCCACCACGCAACCGACCGTCGGGTCCACGAAACACCGCGCCAGGCGGCTTATCGCGTCGCGCTCGAAGAGCGCATTGGCGTCGGTGAACACGATCAGGTCTTCCTTGCGCGTGCGGATCACATCGTTCAGCACCGCGCTCTTGCCCCGGCGCGTGGGAAGGTGGTACGTCTCCACGCCGTACTCGGCGAATTCGCGCGCCAATGCCATCGTTCCATCCGTCGATCCATCGGAGGCCACGAGAATCGTCAGCTTGTCGGCCGGGTACTGTTGGGAGAGGCCGTTCTGCAGTTTGTCCCTGATGACGCGTTCCTCGTTGAACGCGGAAATGATGAGGCAGACCGACGGCAGCGAGTTGCTGTCGGCGGAGTGCCGCGTGCGCTTGCGCAGCGCTCCGAGTATCAGCAGAACGGCGGGGTAGCCGACGTAGGAGTAGAAAACGACGGCGACGCTGCCCCAAAAAAGAAGCTGCCACATACGCGATCAACTCCCTGGCCCGTCAACAAAACAGGCCAATCTAGCACGCGGCCTTGAAAACCGACAAGCGAAACCGCTGCCGCGTCGTTTCGCTATGGGGTTGATAACAGTGGCGCTGCGTCGACCTCCGCTCACGGTGTATCCGACTTGACGGTAGAATGATAACTGTTGCAAATTCCGCTCCACAACTCAAATCGAGCCCACAACTCGATCCCGAATCCCGACGGCTGTATCAAGGCGCCTTCACGAACCGGAAGGTATGGCATCGAACGGGACCCGCGTGAGCCCGTCGTTGCGCAGTCCCACCCATACCGCGCGCGCCGGCTCCACGAACAGGCACTCGACTGCGGTCCCTCCGAGCCCATCCACGCGGCGGATCCACTCCGTCCTCTCGTCGTCCACGACCGCCAATCCTCGATCGGTCCCCACGAACAGCCGGCCCGAGCCGTCGAACGCGATCGCGGCGATACGCGCAGGAGCGGAGTCCCAGGCTTCGATCCTCCCCTTGCCTCCCCTCCCGCGGGCCCACCGGCCCCATCGTCCCTCCAACTCCTGCCTCCAGATCGCGTTGTCGGTCGCAGCCACGATGGCGCCTCCAGGCGTAACGGCGATCGACCGCACCGGCGCATGGTCAAAAACAGAATCCGCAAACGTCGTCCAGTGATCGCCCGCGAACACCGAGAGCCCTCCATCCGAATCCAGCAACCACATTTGCCCGCCGCCGTCTGCGGCAAAAACCGCCGGAGCCCCTTCTCCAAGCTCTCCACGGTCCGCCATGCGCAGCCATATCTCACCGTCGTGGCGGTACACCGTGCCCGTGTGCGTCCCCAACCAGAGCGCTTGGGAGCTGTCAAAACCGATCGCGGTATACATCACTTCGCGCTCACCCAGCTGGGGAGGGACTTCGACGTACGCGTTACCCTCTCGCCGGTAGAGGTTGGAACGCGTCGCCGCCCACAGCTGCCCGCGGGGCGAGATGGCCATGTCCGCCACCACGGGCAAGGGATTCTCGACGCCGACCGATCCGCTCCCGCCGCCGATGCGGACCAGAAACGACCCGCAAAGCGCGAACACCTCGCCGGAGGAATCCTGGGCGAGACGGGTCACCGTTCCGGATGGGAGTCCCGCCGGAAGTCGAATCTCAGTAACCTGTTGGTCTCGGACCACGGCCACCGTACCGTCTGCCGAACCGAAGAACGCCTCGAAAGCGCTATCGGCGTACGCGCTCCGCCATCGCTTCCCGTCCGCACGCGGATCGCCCTCTCCCACACGGGCCCAACGCTCATCCCGGTAGACGGCAACGCCGCCATGGCCACCGCATGCCCACACAACCCCCTCCGCGTCCACAGCCATGGCCGAGATGTCGTTTTCGGGAAAGAGCGTGCGATAAGAGATCCGCCGCGCGCGCGACCCGCTGAATCTGTAAACCCCCGATCCGGCGACGAGCAGGTACTGCCCGCCGTCGCCCGAGGCCGCCAGCTGCCGGACTTCGGCCCGGGGAATGCCCGCGCCCGCCTGGAAACTAACCCACACGCTGTCCCGTGACGCGCACAAACCTATCGAGGTAGCGCAGTAGGTCGTGTCGCCCGACGAAACCACGCCGAAGACCTTGTTGTCGATCAATGAATCCGTCCGTGTGACCATCCAGCCGACTTCGCCGTCGAGGACGCCGAACCCACGTCCATACGTGGAGACGAACACCTTTTCATCGGATCCGAAGTCGATGTGGCGGATCCTTTCGAGCGCGGCTGCCGGGAAGGGCCCCGGCGAATCGGGCGTGAACACGCTCACGGTATCGCCGACGAATACGGCCAGCCCCTGGTCCGTACCGACAAACACACTGTCTCCTCGAGCGGCGATGGCGCGCACCGACGACGAGGGCAGGAACGGCCCGGCCGTCATCTGGGCGACCAGGTTTTCGGACCGAAGGTCGTACACGAACAACCCACCGCCGGTCCCGACCCACAGCGAACCGCCGACTCGGGACAACGCGCGCACGTCGCCGTTCCACCCGAGATGGAACCATTTTCGCGTTCCGGTTTGCAGACTCTGCCCGCGCACCGAACCGCCTGGGCCCTTTAGGACGCCCTGGCCCTTTAGGACGCTCGGGCCCTTTAGGGCCATAGCGCCGAGAACGGCCGTAGCGACAATCAGTATCGGGAAGTAGAGTTTTGCGTTCATCGCGGCTGGGTGTCCGAAACCTTGTGAGCGAGTGTACGGATGAGCGTGGCCGGCGGCAACAGTTTCTTACGTGCCGGGGGCGGAGCCGCTGGGCGTTTGACCCGGGTGGCGCGCCCCCGCCTCCGCGCCGGAAGCCAGGTCACATCCGACCTTGACCGTAACCGGAGAATCCTATATAGTGCGAACACTTATGCTGCCAATAGCGATCCGCGCCCGGTGGCGCGTGCTCGCGCGATGGACCGTTTCCAGCGGAGGACTGTCGGTTCGTTCCCAGTCAGCATTTGCGTCTGTAAGCACCTTTTGCGCGCAAATAACCCCTCCTTTTGTGAGTAGGAATCGGTCGGGGTCGAAAAACGGCTTCGGGGGTAGTGTTATGTCCGGTCGCGTCGGTATCCGTCGAGAAGACAAGAACGAGTGGGAGCGGAGGTCTCCCGTCGTTCCCGACCATGTCAAGCGCTTGCTGAAAGACGGAATCGAGGTGGTGATACAGCCCTCCACCATTCGCGTCTTCAGGGACGAAGAGTACGCGATGGCCGGGGCAGTGGTAGACGAAGATCTCTCGTCCTGCGACGTGGTTTTCGCCATCAAGGAGATTCCGCAACCGGTATTCCGCAGCGGCGGAACCTACGTTTTCTTCTCGCACACCATCAAGGGCCAACCGCACAACATGCCCATGCTCAGACACATGATGGAGCTCGGATGCACGCTCATCGATTACGAGCGGGTCGTCGATGAGAGAAACAGGCGCCTGATTTTTTTCGGCCGGCAGGCCGGGATCGCCGGGATGGTAGAGACGCTGGTGGCGTTCGGGCAAAGACTCGAAAAAGAGGGTATCCGTAATCCCTTTTCGGCCATCAAGCGACCTCTCGAATACGGAAGTCTCGCGGAAATGAAGGCGGCTCTCGAGGTGCTCGGACGCTGGATCGCTTCCGGCGGCTTGCCGGAGGAGATCGTGCCCGTGGTCGTCGGAATAACCGGATACGGCAACGTCTCCATGGGCGCGCAAGAGATGCTGGACATACTCCCCGTGACCGAGGTGCCCCCGGGAAAGCTCGCGGACATCACGAAGCAGGCCGCCGGGGCCAGGAACAACGTGTTCAAGGTCGTGTTCAAAGAACAGGACCTGGTGCGGCCGATGACGCCGGGGGCCGCTTTCGAGCTCCAAGATTATTACGATCATCCCGAGAAATACGTGGGCCGCTTCGAGGAATACCTTCCCCAGCTGTCGGTGCTCGTGAACTGCATTTATTGGGCGCCGGCATACCCGCGCCTCATCACCAAACGCTATCTCAAGGAGCACTGGCCCAAGCTGACGCTCAAGGTGATCGGCGATATCAGCTGCGACGTGGACGGCTCCGTCGAGTTGACCAACCGAGCGACCGGGCCCGGCGATCCGAACTACGTCTACGAGCCCGCGACGGACTCGTACCGTCCCGGGATCGATGGGGACGGCCCGGTGATCATGGCGGTCGACATTTTGCCGACGGAAATACCGAGGGACTCCTCGCTCTATTTCAGCGGCGTTCTCATGGACTACATTCCGGCGATCACGAGGGCGAACTACGGAGTCCCGTTCGAGGAGCTCGATCTCCCGGGCGAGATCAAGAAGGCCGTGATCCTCCATCACGGAGAACTCACGCCGGACTACCGGTACATAGGGGAGTTTCTGAAACAGCATGCGTGAACCAGTTCGATACCCCGGCTGCGCCGGCGTGTCGATGCACTGTACAGCGTTACATCGAAACCGAAGGGGGTAAGGCATATGCCAACAGTAGTGATTTTCGGGGCGGGAATGGTTGCGAAGCCGATGGTGCGGTATCTGCTCGACCAACCCGATATGACCGTGGTCGTGGCCACACGGACTGTGAGCAAGGCCGAGAAGATGATCGCCGGACACCCGCAGGGTGTGGCGAAATCGCTGGATGTTGAAGATATGGCTGCCGTCGAGAGAGAGGTCGAGGCATCGGACCTGGTCGTGAGCCTCCTCCCCTACACCTATCACGCGGCCGTGGGCAAGCTGTGCATCAAGCACGGGAAGCACCTGGTCACGACATCTTACGTGAGCGCGGCGATGCGAGAACTGGACGCCGAGTCGAAAAAAGCCGGACTCGTTTTCCTCAACGAGTGCGGTCTCGACCCCGGCATCGATCACATGTCGGCCATGAGGGTCATTCACCATGTCGAGTCCCGCGGCGGCAAGGTCGTGAGCTTCCGTTCGTCCACGGGAGCGCTGCCTGCGCTCGAGGCGAACAACAACCCGTTCGGATACAAGTTCTCCTGGTCTCCGCGCGGCGTGCTGCTCGCGTCGAGAAACGCCTCCAAGTGGCTCGAAGGCGGCAAGACCATGCAGTTCCCGGGAGAAAAGCTCTTCGAGAACTACTACATACTGGATGTCCCCGGCGCGGGTTCGTTCGAGAACTATCCCAACCGCGATTCCGTCCCGTACAAGAAGGTCTACGGACTCCAGGCCGCACGCACCGTGTACCGCGGCACTCTCAGGATGACGGGCTGGTGTGAAACGATGAGACGGATCGTCGCCCTCGGTTGGCTCAGGGACGAACCGGTGAAGGGATTCACGGGCAAGACCTACGCCGATATGACCCGGCGCTTGATCGGAGCCAGAAAAGGCCAGGATCTGGTCAAAGCGACCGCGAAGTTCCTCGGGGTCGACGTCTTCTCGACCGCGATCAAGCGTATGGAGTGGCTGGGACTCTTCTCCAACAAGCCGTTGCCCAAGGACAAGAACAATCCTCTGGACTACATGAACGTGCTCACGCTGGAGAAAATGTCCATGGATCCGAACGACAGGGACATGATCGTGATGCACCACGAGTTCGTGGCCAAGTTCCCCACCGGCGGGAAGGAATACCTCACGTCGACGTTGGTGGACTACGGCATTCCGGGCGGGGACACCTCGGTCGCGAGGACGGTGGCGCTGCCGGCCGCCATCGCCGTCAAGATGATTCTCAACGGCAAGATCGATCTGCACGGCGTGCACATACCGGTCGCGC
>Ga0316622_100004296_pt1 | contig 10441 bp, 12 predicted proteins | sample OWC_Aug_OW2_C1_D_FD_207646 | JGI IMG/M metagenome (GOLD analysis project Ga0316622, IMG submission 207646) | Wetland soil microbial communities from Old Woman Creek delta, Ohio, United States - OWC_Aug_OW2_C1_D5_C | ecosystem: Environmental > Terrestrial > Soil > Wetlands | place: USA: Ohio... | reverse complement strand
TGGTGCCGGTCGTAGAGGTCGACGCTCTCATCGGGCTCGACCAGTGCGACTTCGACCTCGTGAAGCTCATCGGCAGGATGCGTCCCTTCGGCGTCGGCAACCCGGAGCCCGTCTTCGGCACGAGGAGCCTCAAGCTCATCTCCGCAAGGTCGGTGGGCAACGGGCACCTCAAGATGGCAGTCGCGCAGGGCGGCCGGGTCATGGACGCGATCGGATTCGGCATGGCCGACGTCCTCGGGGACCTGCGGGCGAGCGGCGGGCTCGTGTCGCTCGCCTACGCGCTCGAGGAGAACAGCTGGCGGGGCGTGACCGATCTGCAGCTCCGCCTGAAGGACGTCCAGCTCGAGGAGTTCTAGGGCCCCGGGGCGTCGACCGGGCGCCGCGGTCCCGCTCCCTTCGTCTCGGCGGTCCGCGAGACACCGCATGACAGGAACCGAGTTCGCCGAGAGGCTCGAGAAGCTCGATCCCAGGCTTGCGCCGGACCTCATTGCGCGCGCGCACGACTTCGCCTCGCGCGCTCACGCGGGGCAGCTGCGGCGGTCGGGCGACCCCTTCATCGTCCACTGCGAGGAGGTCGCGTCCCTCCTCGCCGAGCTCAGGCTGGATTCCGCAACCGTGGCCGCCGGTCTCCTCCACGACGCGGTGGAGCAGGGCGCCGTCAAGCTCGAGGACCTGAAGGCCGAGTTCGGGGAGGAGATCACCGAGCTCGTAGATGGCGTCACGAAGGTCGCCGGACTGCGGTTCGAGAGCCGGGAGCGTGAACAGGCCGAGAACTTCCGGAAGATGCTCCTCTCCGTCGCGAGAGACGTCCGTATCCTCCTCGTCAAGCTGGCCGACCGCCTCCACAACATGCGCACCATCGCGCACCTCACCGCGGAGCAGATCGAGAGGATCTCCCGCGAGACGAGGGACATCTACGCGCCGCTCGCCGGGCGATTCGGCATGGGGCGGATGCAGCGGGAGCTCGAGGACCTCGCGTTCATGTGGCTGGAGCCGGCCGCCTACAAGGAGCTTGCCGACGCGGTGAGCTCGACGCGGGCGGACCACGACGCCACCATCGGTGAGATCGTGCGGCCTATCCGTGACCGCCTCGCCCGCGAGGGCGTGAACGCGCAGATCTCGGGCCGCGTGAAGCACCTTGCCAGCATCCGCAGGAAGATGGTGGCCAGGCAGAAGCGCTTCGAGGAGATCCACGACTTCTTCGCCATCCGCATCGTCACCGGCACGGTCGGCGACTGCTACAGGGTCCTCGGCATCGTTCACACCCTCTTCGTTCCGGTGAACGAGCTCATCAAGGACTACGTCGCGTCCCCGAAGGCCAACGGATACCAGTCGCTGCACACGACCGTGCTCGGACCGCGGCGGCGGATGGTCGAGATCCAGATCCGCACGCCCGAGATGCACGAGCGGGCCGAGGTCGGCATCGCCGCCCACTGGGCCTACAAGGAAGGACGGCCGGGGGACGAGCTCCTGGGCAAGCGCATCGCGTGGGTGCGGCAGCTCCTCGAGGGGAACCTGGACGTCACGGAGGCCGCCGAGTTCCTCGACGCGCTCAAGGTGGACCTCTACCAGGACGAGATCTTCGTGTTCACCCCCAAGGGCGACGTGAAGGAGCTGCCGAAGGGATCGACTCCGCTCGACTTTGCGTACGCGATCCACACGGGCGTCGGCCACCGCTGCGCCGGAGCCCGCGTGAACGGGAGGCTCGTTCCTCTCAAGCACACGCTCGTGAGCGGGGACACGGTCGAGATCATCACCTCCGACTCCGCGAGACCCAGCCGCGACTGGCTCGGCATGGTCGCCAGTTCCCGCGCCAAGAGCCGCATCCGTCACTTCCTCCGCGAGCTGGCCGACGGCGAGGCCGTCGCCCTCGGCCGCAGGATCATCGAGCGCGAGGTTCGGAAGGGCGGACCGTCCGCAAGGGACGTCGCGCTCGACGACGTGGCTCAGAGCCTCGGTCTCGACGGCGCCCAGGAGCTCGCCGCGGCCGTCGGGCGCGGAGACGTCAGCGCGGCCGAACTCGCCCGCAAGCTGCACCCCGAGCCTGAGCGCGGCGCGGGTCTCGTCTCGCGCATCGCCAGACGGGTCGGGGAGCGGGACGCGGGGGTGCGCGTGGACGGGATCGGCGACGTGATGATCCACTACGCCAAGTGCTGTCAGCCGCTCCCGGGCGATCCGATCGTCGGGATCATCACTCGCGGGCGCGGCATCTCCATTCACCGCGTCGACTGCCCGAACACCTTCGCGCCCACGATCGACGACGATCACAGGATCAAGATCGATTGGGACGTCGACCGGAACCAGACGTTCCCGGCGGGCTTCGTGGTCACGGGCTCCCCGAGGCGCGACTTCCTGGCGGAGGTCTCGAAGACGATTGCGGACCAGGAGGTGGAGGTCTCGTCCGCGACGCTTCACCTCGAGGACGGACTGGCGGTCGCGCGGTTCGAGGTGGAGGTGGGCAACCTCCACCGGCTGAAGAAGCTCATCAGGACGATCTCGTCCCTCAGGGGCGTCCGCGCCGTCGAGAGGCGGCGGTCCGGAGACGAGCCCTCTCAGCCGCCGCATCAGAGGAAGGAGCCGTGAGGGCCGTGGTCCAGAGGGTGAGCTCGGCCGCCGTCTCGGTCGACGGGGCGGCCGTCGGCTCCATCGGCCCGGGGCTCGTCGTCCTCCTCGGGGTCGCCCAGGCCGACACGGAGGCGGACGCGGCGTGGACGGCATCGAAGATCGCGACCCTGCGCGTCTTCGATGACGGCGGCGGCAAGATGAACCTGTCCGTCGTCGACACCCGCGGTGCCGTCCTGCTCGTGTCCCAGTTCACGCTCCTCGCCGACTGCAGCCGTGGGAGGCGCCCGAGCTTCACCAGGGCGGCGCCGCCCGACGTCGGGAGGGAGCTGTGCGACCGTGTCGGCGAGCTCCTGCGGCGCGACGGGCTCGCGGTCGAGACCGGCCGGTTCGGCGCGCACATGGCGCTGTCACTCGTGAACGACGGGCCGGTGACGATCGTGCTGGACAGCGCCGAGGGGAGGCGCTGACGCCGCGGCCGTCGAGGAGGGTCCCTTGCCCTGTGATCTCGTGAGCAGGCTCGTCCTGGAGCACCCGTTCGTGCTGGCGTCCGGCTCGCCGAGGCGCCGCAGCATCCTGTCGGGGCTCTCGGTGCCCTTCGTCGCCGAAGCGCCGGGCGTCCCGGAGGACGCCCTCGCGGGCGAGGCGCCCGCGGAGCACGTCGTGCGTCTGGCGCGCCTGAAGGCGCGGCGGTCCGCGCAGGCGAGGCCGACGGGTACGGTCCTCGGCGCCGACACGGTCGTCGTGCTGGACGGCGCCATCCTCGGAAAGCCCGCGGGTCCGTCCGAGGCCGGTCTGATGCTCCGGTCCATCCGCGGCAGGTGGCACGAGGTGTACACGGGGCTGTCGCTCGTGCGCTGCTCCGACGGCGCGGAAGCCTCCGGGTTCGAGCGGACGCGAGTCCTCGTTCGCGCCCTCACGGACAGTGACATCGAGACGTACGTGGCGGGGGGAGAGCCTCTCGACAAGGCGGGCGCCTACGGCATACAGGAGTGCGGCGCTGCCGTCGTCGAGCGCGTCGACGGGTGCTTCTACAACGTCGTCGGCCTCCCCGTCGCGCTCCTCATCCGCCTTCTGAACGAGCTGGGCCGCGCCCGTCCGGCTGACGGCCACTGAGCGGAGGGACCATGGCCCGCGTGGAGCCCGTGAGGACGATCGAGTGGCTCGGAGGGCGCGTGCGCTTCGTCGACCAGACGAAGCTCCCCGACGAACTCTCGCTGATCGAGACAGCCGACTACCGCGTGCTCGCGAGCGCCATCGCGCGGCTCGCGGTGCGAGGCGCGCCGGCCATCGGGGTCGCGGGCGCGATGGGCGTCGCGCTCGCGGCCGCTGAGAGCCGCGCGGACAGCGGTCCGGACCTCATGCGGGATGTCCGGGCCGCGGCCGCCGCCATCGCCTCCACCCGCCCCACGGCGGTGAACCTCGGCTGGGCCGTTTCGAGGATGCTGGGTGCGGCGGAGCGGGCCGCCGGGCGCGGCATGCGGGAAGTGCGCGAGGCTCTCGTGAGCGAGGCGGTCGCGATCCAGGACGAGGATCGCGAGCTCTGCCGCAGGATCGGGGAGAACGGGGCGCCGCTCATCGCGGACGGCGACGCCGTGCTCACGCACTGCAACGCGGGGAGCCTCGCCACGGCCGGCGACGGCACGGCGCTTTCCGTCGTGTACGCGGCCGTGGCGCAGGGGAAGCGCGTCCGGGTGTTCGCGGACGAGACCCGACCTCTTCTGCAGGGGGCAAGGCTCACGGCATGGGAGCTCAGGCAGCGAGGCATCGAGGTGACGGTCATCTGCGACGGCGCGGCCGCGTCGGTGCTGTCCCGCGGGCTTGCGCAGAAGGTCCTGGTCGGCGCAGACCGCATCGCGGCCAACGGTGACGTGGCGAACAAGGTAGGCACGCTCGGCCTTGCCATCGCGGCCGCAAGGTACGACGTCCCCTTCTACGTCGCCGCGCCGTACTCCACGCTCGACCCGGCCACGCCGGATGGGTCGGCCGTCCCGATCGAGGAACGTCCGGGCGACGAGGTCGCGTCGTGCGGCGGGCGCCGCACCGTGCCCGCGGGAGTGCCCGTTCTGAACCCGGCCTTCGACGTTACGCCGGCCGGGCTCGTGGGCGCCATCGTCACGGACCGAGGGGTATTCAGGGCGCCGTACGGGACCTCCCTGCCGGGAGCGCTGCGACCGCGTGGGGCTTGACAGGCGCCCGGGGGCCTGCTAGAGTATCCTGTTCTGACTGAACGGGCCCTGAGGGTCCGGTTGTGAGACGCCGTGTGTGGGCTGGAGGGTGGCCTCCGCCGACGCATTTCCGTGCCTTCAAGCGAAACGCGGAGGATGACGAAGATGTCGACTCACGTGACGAAGCCCGCCGACGTGCAGAGGCGGCACTACATTGTGGACGCCGACGGGCTGGTTCTGGGGCGGCTGGCCTCCAAGGTCGCGAGCGTCCTCAAGGGCAAGCACAAGGTGACGTACTCGCCCTACGTGGACGCGGGTGACTTCGTGATCGTCGTGAACGCCGCGAAGATCGAGATCACGGGGAAGAAGCTCGAGCAGAGCTCGTACTTCAGCCACAGCGGCTACCCGGGGGGCGCGCGATACCTGCGGATGCAGAAGGTCATGCAGACCAACCCGGACAAGGTCATCCGCCACGCCGTGAAGGGCATGCTGCCCAAGAACAAGCTCGGGCGGAAGATGCTGAAGAAGCTGCGCGTGTACGCGGGGCCGGCGCATCCGCACCAGGCACAGAGGCCGGAGCCGCTCGCGCTGTAGTCTCTCGGTGCCGGCCTCGGCCGGACGAAAGGAGCCATCGGATGACAGGTACTCTCAGGGCCGTGGGACGCCGCAAGGAGGCAGTGGCCAGGGTCAGGCTCATACCGGGCTCGGGCCAGCGAACCGTGAACGGCCGGGCGCTCGACGCCTACTTCCCGCGCACGACCGTGGTCCGCTCGATCCTCGAGCCGCTCGAGGTGACGTCGACGGCGGACCGCTACGACGTTCACGCGAGTGTGACGGGCGGAGGGATCACGGGCCAGGCCGGCGCGGTGAAGCTGGGCATCTCCAGGGCGCTCATCAAGCTGGACGAGAACTACCGCAAGCCGCTCAAGCAGGCCGGCCTTCTCACCAGAGACCCGAGGGTGAAGGAGCGGAAGAAGTACGGCCAGAAGGGTGCGCGCAAGCGCTTCCAGTTCTCGAAGAGATAGTGGCAGCGCCCCGGGCGGCGCGGCGCGGTCGCCGGCGCTCGGGGAATCACACACGCGGCACGACCGACGCGGGGGTCCGCCGGGGGGAGAGGTCCCTGAGGCGGCCCGCAAGGGATGACTGCCGCGGAGGGAGCAACCGGAACGCGGGAGGCCTCACATGATCATGCCCGACATGCGCGCCCTTCTCGAAGCGGGCGTCCATTTCGGACACCAGACCCACCGATGGAATCCCAAGATGAAGCCCTTCATCTTCATGAAGCGGAACGGGATTCACATCATCGATCTCGCGAAGACCCTGACGTGCATGGAGATCGCGCAGACCGTCATCAGTGACGTCGTCAGGCGCGGCGATCGCGTGCTCTTCGTCTGCACGAAGAAACAGGGCCAGGCCATCGTCCGCGAGGAGGCGCTGCGCTGCGGCATGCCCTCCGTCACGGAGCGCTGGCTCGGCGGCACGCTCACGAACCTTCGGACGATCCGCCGGAGCGTGAGGCGCCTCGAGGAGATCGAGAAGATGTCCCAGGACGGGACGTACGACTTCATCCCGAAGAAGGAAGCCCTCGGCTACGAGCGCGAGAAGGCGAAGCTCGTGAAGGTCCTGGACGGGATACGCGAGATGGACCGGCTTCCCGGGCTTCTGTTCGTCATCGACACCCGCAAGGAGCGCATTGCGGTCAACGAGGCGAACAAGCTCGGCATCCCGATCGTCGGGATCCTCGACACGAACGCCGATCCCGAGAGGATCGAGTATCCCATCCCCGGCAACGACGACGCGATCCGGTCCATCAAGCTGATCACCGGGTTCGTGGCGGACGCCGTTCTCGACGCGAGAGCCACCGTCCTCGAAGGGCGCGACGCCGCTGAAGCGACGGCCGTGCCCGACGCTGCGGGGGCAGAGGCGGCGTCGCAGTGACCCGGCGCGCGGCGCCACGCCGCCGCGTTGCCCCAGAACGAGACGACCAGCGGAAGGAGCGACATGGACATCAACGCTGCTCAGGTCATGCAGCTCAGGGAGAAGACCGGCGCGGGCGTCATGGACTGCAAGGCGGCCCTCGCCGCGTGCAGCGGGGACGTCGAGAAGGCGGTCGAGCATTTGCGCAAGACGGGGGTGCTCAAGGCCGCGAAGAAGGCGGGCCGGCCGACGGGTGACGGTCTCATCGTCTCGTACGTCCATCCCGGGTCGAAGATCGCGGTCCTCGTGGAGATCAACTGCGAGACCGACTTCGTGGCGAGGACCCCGCAGTTCCAGGCGTTCGCGAAGGACATTGCGATGCACGTGGCCGCTCAGGAGCCGCGGTTCGTCGAGCGCGAGTGCGTTCCGGCCGGGGTGCTCGCGAAGGAGAAGGAGATCTACCTCGAGCAGGCGCGCGCGAGCGGGAAGCCCGACAAGATGCTGGACCGCATCGTCGAAGGGCGCGTCGAGAAGTTCTACGGCGAGACGTGCCTTCTCGATCAGCCCTTCGTGAAGAACCAGGACATCACCGTCGGAGACCTCGTGAAGCAGACGATCGCGAGCTTCGGCGAGAACGTCCGCGTCAGGCGCTTCGTCAGAATGAAGCTCGGGGAGGACCTCCCCGGGGCGGAGAAGTCCGCGCCAGATGACTGCGGCGTATAGGCGCGTCATTCTGAAGGTGAGCGGCGAGTCCCTCGCCGAGGGCGGCGGGAGACCCATCTCGCCCGCCGCCGCGGGGCGTGTGGCAGCGGAGATCAAGGCGGCGGCCGACCTCGGGTGCGAGATCGGCCTCGTCGTCGGCGGCGGCAACATTCTCCGCGGGATCGCCGTTCCCGGAGGCGGCAGCGAGCGGGTCGCCGCCGACCAGATGGGCATGCTCGCGACGATCCTGAACGCCCTGGCCCTCCGTTCGGCGTTCGAATCCCTGGGACAGCCGGTCTCCGTGATGAGCGCGATCCCCTGCGGCTGCGCGGCGGAGGCGTACGACCATCGGAGGGCGCAGGCCCGCCTGGCCGAGCGGCAGATCGTCGTGTTCGCGGCCGGGACCGGGAACCCGTTCTTCTCGACCGACACCGCCGCGGCGCTTCGGGCCGTCGAGCTCGGTGCCGACGTCCTGCTCAAGGCGACCAAGGTCGACGGCGTGTACGACTCCGACCCCGTGGCCAACCGCGACGCCAGGAGGTTCGAGACGCTCACGTACCTCGAGGTCATCGATCGCAAGCTCGCAGTGATTGACATGACGGCCGTTTCGCTGTGCAGGGAGCAGAAGCTGCCGATCGTTGTCTTCGCCCTCGCGACGCCGGGCAATGTGGTCAGGGCGGTGAGGGGAGAGGCGGTCGGCACGCGCGTGATGGAGGGGTAGTCGATGGAGCAGTTCTTCGCCGAGACCAGGCAGAAGATGCAGAAGGCCGTCGATAGCGTGAAGAAGGAGTTCGCCAAGATCCGGACCGGAAAGGCCACGGTCTCGCTCTTGGACGGCGTCCGCGTGGACTACTACGGGAATCTCGTCCCGCTCCGGCAGGTCGCGAACATCAGCGTGCCGGAGGCGCGTCTCCTGGTCGTGCAGCCGTGGGACAAGAAGCTCCTGGGTCCCATCGAGAAGTCGATCCAGGCGGCGGACCTGGGCCTGAACCCCTCGAACGACGGGCACCTGATCCGCGTTCCGATCCCGCCGCTCACCGAAGAGCGGCGCAAGGAGCTGGTGCGCTACGTCCACAAGCTTGCCGAGGAAGGCAGGGTCTCGATACGGAACGTCCGCAGGGACGTGAACGAGCTTCTGAAGGAGAAGGAGAAGAAGGGCGAGATCTCGGAGGACGAGTTCCGGCGCGCTCACGACAAGACGATCCAGGACGTGACGACGGAGTTCGTCCACGAGGTCGATCAGATCCTCGCGGCGAAAGAGAAGGAGCTGATGGAAGTCTGACGCCGCGGCGGTCCCGCGGTGGGGAGGAACGAAGTGGCCTACGTGATCAACGATGCCTGTACGGCCTGCGGCGCCTGCGCGAGCGTGTGTCCGGTCGAGGCCATCTCCGAGGGCGACGAGCGCTATGTGATCGACCCGGACGCCTGCACCGACTGCGGGCTCTGCGCCGACGAGTGTCCGTTCGATGCGATCCAGCAGGGCTAGCGAGGGCGTCCCAGCGTCTGGAGCGGCAGTGCGGACGGCCGGCCGGAGGCCGGCCGTCCAAGCATGTCCGGGGTCCTGAGGCGCGGCTTGGCCCGACAGAGGCGCCGAGGCTTGAATGGCTCGAACCAGGCAGAGAAGGCAGGGGGCTGACCCGGAGCTTGACCTCGCGCGGTTGCCGGCGCACGTGGCCATCATCATGGACGGGAACGGCCGATGGGCACGGCGGCGCGGGCTCCCGCGGGTCGCGGGGCACGCGGCGGCGCGGACGGCGGTCCGGAGCGTCGTCGTGGGCGGTGCCGGGATCGGCCTCCGCTACCTCACGCTCTACACCTTCTCGATGGAGAACTGGGAGCGGCCCCGCGCCGAGGTGTCCGCGCTCATGCACCTGCTGGACCAGACCCTGGCCGAGCAGGTCGACGAGATGGACGAGAACAACGTCCGCCTCGAGGTCATCGGACGCACCGAGCTCCTCCCGAAGTACGTGATGTCCCGGCTCGACCGAACGGTGGAGAGGCTGTCGAAGAACGACGGGCTGTGCCTGAACCTCGCTCTGAGCTACGGCGGGCGGGCCGAGATCGTGGATGCCGTGAGGACGATCGCGGCGGCGGCGGCGCGCGGGGAGCTTGTCCCATCCGCGATCGACGAGGCGTCCTTCCGGCGCTTCCTCTACGCGCCGGACCTTCCCGACCCGGACCTCCTCATCCGGACGAGCGGCGAGCTCCGCGTCAGCAACTTCCTCCTGTGGCAGATGGCGTACACCGAGATCTACGTCACGGACGTCCTCTGGCCCGACTTCCGCAAGCGCGATCTCTTCGAAGCCATCGCCCGCTTCCAGACGCGCGAGCGGCGCTTCGGGCGGGTCCCAGGCGGACCCCAGGGCTGACAGACCATGGCGGTCGACCGACGACAGCTCGCGATGAGGCTCCTGACGGCCGCGATCGGCGTGCCGGTCGTGGTCGCGTGCTCGCTCATGGGCGGGACGCCGTTCCTTGTCGCCATGAACCTCGTCATCCTCTTCGGCCTCTTCGAGTTCTACCGAATGATGGAGGCGAAGGGCATCCGGCCCTACAAGACCGTCGGCATCGCCGCGGGACTCGGCGTCTCCTGGTACGTCTACTTCCAGGGCGGCGTGTTCTCGAGCCTCTTCATCACGCTCGTGCTCCTCATCATCATGGTCCTCGAGCTCTTCCGGCGCGACGGCGACCTCGCGGTCTTCCACATCTCGTCGACGATCCTCGGCGTCTTCTACGTGGCCTGGCTGGGCAGCCACATCATCCTCCTCCGGCAGCTCGGGGAGGGCGCGCCCTCCGGCGACCTGGGAGGCTCGTTCGTCATCCTCACGCTCGCCCTCGCCTGGGGCACCGACACGGGGGCGTTCTTCGTGGGGAACGCGTTCGGCAAGCGGAAGCTCCTGCCCCGCGTGAGCCCCCAGAAGTCAGTCGAGGGCGCGTGGGGCGGCGTGGCGACGGCGCTTGCCGTCGCGTTCGTGTCGAAAGCGACGTTCGCCGGGTATCTGAGCACGCTCGACGCCCTCGTGCTCGGGCTCGTGGCGCCTGTCGCCGCGATCCTCGGCGACCTCGTCGAGTCGCTCATGAAGCGCGACGTC
>Ga0316622_100004295_pt1 | contig 10441 bp, 7 predicted proteins | sample OWC_Aug_OW2_C1_D_FD_207646 | JGI IMG/M metagenome (GOLD analysis project Ga0316622, IMG submission 207646) | Wetland soil microbial communities from Old Woman Creek delta, Ohio, United States - OWC_Aug_OW2_C1_D5_C | ecosystem: Environmental > Terrestrial > Soil > Wetlands | place: USA: Ohio... | reverse complement strand
GTCGAGCTGACCTTGATGGGGTCGTTCATGTGCTCGTAGGCGAGCTCCATGACGTCCCAGCTCAAGGTGGCCGAAAACAGCATCGATTGCCGCTGCTGGTATGGGGGCAGACGCCGCAGCAGGTAGCGCAGGTCCGCGATGAACCCCATGTCGAACATTCGGTCGGCTTCGTCGATGACCAGGACCTCAGCATGGCGCAGGGTGTAAACACGCTGCTTGAAGTAATCGATCAAGCGTCCCGGCGTCCCGACCAGGAGATCGCAACCGCCGCGCAGCAACTCCCGTTGCTTCGCGTAATCGATGCCGCCGAAGACGGCCTGGGCGTGGAGTCCCGTGAACTGGCCGAGGCTTTCCGCATCATGGAGGATTTGCACCACCAGTTCACGCGTCGGGGCGATCACCAGGGCTCGCGGCGCGCCCTCGCCATGGGGTCGTTCACTTCTCCGGTGGCGGAGGAGACGGGTGAAGATGGTGATCAGGAAGGCGGCGGTCTTGCCTGTGCCCGTCTGCGCCTGGCCCGCAACGTCCTTCCCCGCCAGGCTCAGCGGCAACACCTTCTCCTGGATGGGGGTGCAGGACGTGAACCCAACGGCTTCTACGCCTTGGAGGACGGGTTCGGCAATCGGGAGAGAGTGAAAATCCACTATTCAATGCGGTCCAGGTTGGGACCAATACTGGGGAACGTATAGCGCTTCGCGCCCAGCGGCACAAGGACGAGCTTGGCACCATGCTCCCAAGACGTGATCGGCAGTCGGCCGGCGCTCACTCAACGGCGCGCATCGCGGCGAGCATCTCTTGGGGGCCGACGTACCCGACCAAGCGCTTCCGCTCGTCGCCAGCGCGCGAGAACACGAGGACCGTCGGCACGCCGCGCACCTGGTAGCGTGCGACGACCTTGCTCGTCTCTTCGTTCTCGTTGGTGATGTCGACCTTGACCATGCGGAAGCGCTCGGCGAGGCGCAGTACCTCGGGATGCACGTAGGTGGTCGACTCCATCTCGCGGCAGGGGATGCACCAGTCGGCCGAGAAGTCGACGAGCATCGGCCTGTCCAATTCCTGCGAGTGCCCGTCTTGCGGTAGGCTCGTGACCGACGCCCAGGCAATGCCCCGCTCCGGGCCGGACGGCCGCCCGAGCCAGACGGCAAACGCGATGAACGCCACCCCGACCACCCGCCTCAACGCAGGAAAGTGGCGAATCGCGCGTCCTGCCGAGCTGAGAAACCCGAGATACACACCCGAGAGGCCGATGGCGAACGGGAGCAGGTAGGGCCGGATCGCTTGCGGAGTCAGGGGCGCCACGAAGTACACGGCCAGGCTGAGCAGGACGCAACCAAAGAGCCGCTCTGTCCACACCAGCCACTCCCCGGAGCGGGGCAAACGCTGAATCGATCCGGCGGCCATGGCGAGCACGACATAGGGTGCCCCCATGCCGAGAGCGAGCACGAAGAAGAGCAAGAGCCCGAGGTACGGATCCTGGCGGCTGCCGACGAAGACCAGCAGGCCAACGACCACGGGACCGACGCAAGGGGCCGCCACGATCCCCATCGTCAACCCCATGACGAGCGCCCCGAGGGCTCCACGTTGCGCCCCCCCGGCCCATCTGGTCAACACCGCGGGAACCCGAAACTGGTACACGCCAAAGCTGCTGAAAGCCAGCGTTACCAGGACGGCCGCGATGAACAGGATCACCGCCGGCTGTTGCAGCGCGGCGCCGAAGAGCCCGCCGGACATTGCGGCGACGATCCCGAATGCGGAGAAGGACACCGCGATTCCCACCACGTAGAGAATGGCCAGGAATGCGGTCGCACCCCGCGCCCGAGCCTGTCCGCCGAAATAGGAAATGGTGACCGAGATCAGCGGATAGACACACGGAGTCAGGTTCAGGCCGACTCCGAGCAGCGCGACCGCCAGCAACGTGAAGAACAGACCGCGCTCTCGCAGCCACTCATCGACCCGCCAACCGGCCTCGGCGGCGACCTCGCTGCGCCAACGTCCATCGGCGGGGAGCTCCGCGACCGCCGATTCAGCTCCCCCGCTGGCCCCGACCAGCGGAATGATCAGCTCTGCCCGCGCTGTCGTGGGCGGTAGGCAGGTGGAATCGTTGCACGCCTGGTAACGAAGCGCGGCCTCGATGCGCACGCGTGTGCCGGGAAAATCCGTCGGGATGTTCAGCGCGACCGCCAGTCCAATGTCCCCTTCGTAGACCAGGAGCTTCTCGTCGCCCGCAAAGGCAAACGTCTTCTCGCCCGGCGGCGGAAAATCAATGGTGTCGGCGGCAATGCCCGGCGGCAGGGTCAACGTCAACTCGGTCGGAATGAGAAAGGGCTGTCTGGGCTTGTGGCCATTGATGTGCCAGCCTGGTTCGATGCGGGCGAAGACATCGAGCGGCAACCGGCCGCCCTGAGGCGCCCCCTCACTTCCCGCCTTGAGGTCGAGCTGCACGTGATCCGCTGCGACGAGCGGGGCCGCATGAAGCAGGAGAAACAGGAACGTCACGAGACCACGTCTGGTCATGCCCTCCAGGATAATGAGCGGCGACATCGGCTGCCAGCCCACCCCCCCGCAGACAGATGCCTGTGCCCCCGTTTCCGGGTGCATAGGTCACGTCATCCCCGCGCCTGACCTTGCAAATTTCGCTTCGGCCAGATAACCGCACGGGCGCGCGTCACATGATCCGTCGCTCTGCATTGGTAACGTTGACCGCTCTGCTCTGGGTTGCGACACCCGTCATCGGGTGTGCGGCATCACTGCTCCCGCTGCAGACCGAAGACGCCAGGACGCTCGGTTCCGGCCACGGGGAGGTGGTGCTGGGCGCCAGCTATTTCCGCAACCGGCGGTTTCCGCCGTTCACGCCCAGCGACGCGCTCCGTTCGCAGGATTTGGTGACCGCCCCGGAGCTGGGCCTGCGCATCGCGGCCGGCAGTTGGGCCGAGATTCAGGCCACTTTCGAGATGATCTATCTCTCGGAAACGATGGAGACGGGAGACCACGATTCGCACTTCGGCAACGGCGACGCGCGCCTGTTCACCAAGGTGCGGCTGTTGAACGAGCGCACCTACCTCCCGGCGATCGGGCTGCGGTTCGGCGCGAAGGTGCCCAACGCCAACGAGAACGAGCGGTTCGGAACTGACGAGACCGACTTCGGCATCGAGACGCTGTTCACGAAGAACATCGGCCCGCTCAGCACGCATCTCAACCTGGGACTCTTGCTGCTGGGCAATCCTGGTTTCCGTGGCGGATCGTCGGACGGACAGGATGATCTCGTTAGTTACTCCGTCGCGGTCGCGTCGCCGGCCTTCGGCGCGAGCGCGGAGGGCGCGTCAACGGTGCGCCTGGTTGCCGAGTTCGCCGGGCTTGCCGGATCGCGGTTCGACAACAACCGATCCGTGAGCCGCTTCGGGATCCAGATCAACCGTGGGGCCTTCATGCTCTACGCCGGCACCAGCATCGGTCTCGTCAGCGCCAGTGAAGATTACGGCTTTACCGGTGGGCTCATCTACGCGTTCGACCTCACGGGCCTGGGAATCGAGGACTGAACGTTGGCGCGTATGCCCGCCGCTATCGGGTTTTCACGGACCGCTTCGGGACCGCCTGAAGAGCGCCGGGAGCCGCGGTCTTCTTGCGCTTGTGCAACGGACGGCCCGGACCGACGCTGATCGCGACGCACTCGACGATCTCGAGCCCGTAGCCGGGCAGGCTCACCAGGCGCCGTGGGTAGTTGGTCAGCAGTCGAATCTTGCCCACGCCGACGTCGCGCAGGATCTGCGCGCCGATACCGTACTCGCGAAAGTCCATGGCGCGGGCGCTCGACTCGGTGCTCGGGCGGCTGGCGGCCGCCGGCCGCCGGCCCGCTCCCCCGCCCAACAACTCGGCGGCCTGCCCTTCCCGCCGGAGATACAGGATTACCCCGAGCCCCTCGGCGGCGATCATCTCCATCGAGCTCCGCAGCAGGGCCGCGGTGTTGCGATCGGCGGACCCGAAGACGTCACCCGGCAGATACTCGGCGTGGGCGCGCACCAGCGCCGGTTCTTCCGGCTTGATGTCGCCCTTCACCAGAACCAGGTGCTCCCCTTCGTCGACATCGGTGCGGTAGACGTACGCCGTGAACTCTCCGTAGCGGGTCGGCACCCGGGCGGCCGCGACGCGGTGAATGAGGGAGTCGCACCGCAAGCGATACTCGATGAGATCCGCCACGGTGCAGATCTTCAGACCATGCCGGAAGGCGAACCGCTGGAGGTCAGGGAGCCGCGCCATGCTCCCGTCGTCGTTCATGATCTCGCAAATCACCCCCGCCGGTTTCAGCCCCGCCAGGCGCGCGAGATCCACCGCGCCCTCGGTCTGCCCAGTGCGCACCAGGACGCCGCCGCGCCGGGCACGCAGCGGGAACACATGCCCGGGGCTCACCAAGTGCTCCGGCCGTGTGCTGTCACGCATGACCGTCTGAATCGTGACGGCGCGGTCGTGCGCGCTGACTCCGTTGGTCACGCCGTGGCGGGCGTCGATCGACACGGTGAACGCGGTCCCGAGGGGCGCGCGGTTTTCGCTCACCATCATCGGGAGGCCGATCTCGGCAATCCGCTCCTCCGTCAGCGCCAGGCAGATCAGCCCGCGCGCGTGAGTCGCCATGAAGTTGATGGCCGCCGGAGTCACCTTCTCGGCCGCCATGCACAGGTCGCCCTCGTTCTCGCGGTTCTCGTCGTCCATCAGGATGACCATCTTGCCGGCCTTGATGTCGGCGATGGCCTCGTCGATCGAGGCGATGAACGGGCGTGGCCGTTTCGCGGGCAGTCTGAAGGTCGTGAACATGAGTCAGCAGTTGGGGGTTAACAGTTAAGAGTTGAGAGTTGAGAGTCAAGAGCGGCGGGGGGGGAGGCGAACGCCGAGTCGAGAGATCGGCCCCTTCTCGACTCTCAACTCTGAACTGTCAACTATCTCCTCACTCCACCGTGACGCTCTTGGCGAGATTGCGTGGCTGATCGACGTCGGTGCCGCGATGGACGGCAACGTGGTAGGCGAGGAGCTGCAGTGGGATGGTCAGGACGAGGGGCATCAGCAGCGGGTCGACGCTCGGAACGAGCATCACATCACGCGCCACGGCGCGGACCTCGTCGTTCGGCGCATCAGTGACCACGATGATCTGACCGCCGCGCGATTCGACCTCCTTCATGTTGCTGACGGTCTTCGGAAACAGGCTGTCGCGCGGCAGTAGCACGAGGACCGGAACCTCCTCGCTGATCAGCGCGATCGGGCCGTGCTTCATCTCTCCGGCCGGATAGCCCTCGGCGTGAATGTAGGACAGCTCCTTCAGCTTGAGCGCGCCTTCGAGCGCGATCGGGTAGTTGATGCCGCGCCCGAGATAGAGGAAGTCACTCGCCGTGGCGTAGCGGCGGGCGATGGCCTCCACGGCTTCCTCCTGCTGCAGGACGGCGCCGAGGGACGAGGGGATTCCGACCATGTGGGACAGCAGCACGCGGCCGGCCTGCGCGCTCAGGGTGCCGCGACGCCGTCCGAGGTAGAGGGCCACGAGGAGCAACGCTACCACTTGGGTCGTAAAGGCTTTGGTCGACGCGACGCTGATCTCCGGACCGGCGTGCGTGTACAGGACCGCGTTGGCGCGTCGCGCGATGCTCGAGTCGACCACGTTACAGACCGCCAACGTCGGTGCCTGATGCTCGCGGGCCCCCTCGACGGCGGCGAGCGTGTCCGCCGTTTCGCCCGATTGCGACACCGCCAGGACCAGTGTGTTGCGATTCAGTACCGGGTCGCGGTAGCGAAACTCGCTGCCGTAATCGACGTCGCAGGGAATGCGCGCCAGCTGCTCGAAGTAGAACTTCCCCACCAGGCAGGCGTGCCAGGCGGTGCCGCATGCTACCAGCGTGATGCGTTCGACCTGCCGCCACCAGTCTGGGTCGATGGCCAGCTCGCGCAGATCGACATCGTCTTCGTCTTGCCGCACGCGGCCACGCATCGTGTCGATGATCGCCTGCGGCTGTTCGTGGATCTCCTTGCCGAGGAAATGCTTGTAGCCGCTTTTCTGGGCCGTGACCGGATCCCAGGTGATGTGACGCGGGGCGCGTGTCACCGGTTCGCCGTCGAACCGACTGAGTTGGACACCCTCGCGCGTCACCACGGCCATTTCGCCATCTTCGAGAAACAACACGTCACGGGTGAGATCGAGGATGGCGGGAACGTCGGAGGCGATCATCTGCTCGCCCTGACCCATGCCGATGACGATCGGCGTGGCGCTCTTGGCCGCCATCAGTTTCCCCGGTTCCGTCTCACACATGACCACGATCGCGAATGACCCTTGCAGGCGCTGCACCGCGGCGCGCGTGGCGGACTCGAAGTCATGCCCCTGCCCCATCAGGTCGTCGATCAAGTGCGCGATGATCTCCGTGTCGGTCTCCGAGGTCAGCGTGCGGCCCTTGGCCGTCAGCTCCGCCCGCAGCTCCAAGTAATTCTCGATGATGCCGTTGTGAATCAGCACCACGTGGCCGGCGCAGTGGGGATGGGCGTTCTCGTCGGACGGGCGCCCGTGCGTGGCCCAGCGGGTATGGCCGATCCCGGCCGTTCCAGCGACCGGCGACGTCAACAGCAGGCGCTGCAGGTTGTCGAGCTTGCCGACGCAACGGCGTACCGTGATGGCGCCACCGTTGAGCACGGCGACACCGGCCGAATCGTATCCGCGGTACTCGAGACGGCGCAGTCCCTGCATCAGGATCAAACTGGCATCGCGCTCGCCGACATAACCAACGATACCGCACATCGCTTCCTCGTCTCCTGACTGCCTCAATGGCTTCCCACCCTGCCGGAAAAGCGGGTGAAAGCCGATCCCCCTTGCGGGCGCAGGGGGTTACCGCGTCCTCTTCCTCTTGCCTGTCCCCTTCGCGCTCGACGCTGCGCCTTTCTTCGGCGGCACCTTCGCGCGCCGCGCGGCGCCTCCCGTGCGGCCCTTCCCCTTCGCGATGGCCTGCGGGCGCGGCAGCTGGGTAGGCTGGGGTTCCGCATCGGTCGCGGCGCCCGCCTCGCGGGCCCGGCGCGCCGCCACCCAGCCGGGGCGTTGAACATCCTGCTTCGGGTTGAAGACAAGGGCCCCGGCGTGGACGTCTTCGCGAACTGTGGTCCCGGTCCCGATGTAGGCATCGTCCGCGATCGTCACCGGCGCCACCAGCTGCGAATCGCTGCCAACCTGGACGCGGCTGCCGATGATCGTGCGATACTTGCGGAAGCCGTCGTAGTTGCAGGTGATGGTTCCGGCTCCGATGTTCGTGTCCGTACCGATCTCCGTGTCACCGAGATAGGTGAGGTGGTTGGCCTTTGTCCGCTCCCCGAGGATCGCGTTCTTGGTCTCGACGAAGTCCCCGATGTGAACCTCTGGCGCCAGACGCGTGCCGGGACGTAGTTGCGCAAACGGCCCGATCTGACAGGCCCGGCCCACCTCGGACCCGGTAATGACCACGCCAAACTTCACGTGGACGCCGTCAGCGATGGTGGCATCGGTGACATAGGCCGAGCCGTCGAAGCGACAGTTCTGACCGACCACGGTGTGACCGCGCAGGTGAACGTTCGGTCCGATCACCGTGTCGCGCCCGATGGTCACGTCAGGCCCGATGTACGCGCGCTCGGGGTCTTCGAACGTGACGCCAGCCTCCATCCACATGCGATTCGTGCCCTCGCGGAGTGTCTTGCCAATCGCCGCGAGATCGATACGCGAATTCACCTGCACCACTTCGTCAGCCTCCACGCTCACGTCGGCAACGTGAATGCCCGCCTGGACCGCGCCGCCGACCATATCGGTCAGGTAGATCTCGCCCTGTGCATTGTCTGCTGTCACCCGATCGAGGATCGGGAACAACCGCCGCGGCACCAAACAGTACACGCCGACATTGACCTCCGGCAGCGCTCGCTCCTCGGCCGTCGCGTCGCGCTCTTCGACAATGGCGTGCACGGCGCCGCCGCGCCGAACGATGCGCCCCCACCCGTGCGGTTCGGCCACCGTCGCGGTCATGAGGCTCACTCCCGCGTTCGTCGCGCGGTGCCTGTCGACCAAGCGGCGCAGGCTCTCCGCCTTCAGCATGGGCAGATCGGCGCTGAGCACCAGCGCGTCGCCGGGCAAATTCTCGAAGGCCGGTCGGGCCATGAGCGCCGCATGGCCTGTGCCCCGCTGTTCCGCCTGGTGGACAAACTGGATCCCCGGTCCGCAGGCGGCCTTGAGCGCCTCCGCGTGCGCGCCCACCACCACGACGATGGGTTCGGCGCCGACCTCGCGCAAGGCGCTCAGAGTCCACTGAATCACCGGCCGCCCATGCAGCGGGTGCAGGAGCTTCGAGGTGGCAGAGCGAAACCGGGTGCTCCGACCCGCGGCCAGTACTATCGCGCCGAGCTTCGGGGTTGGTTCCAAGGGCCCTGATTATATCGACGCGCCGACCATGGTCAATGCAATTTGCGGCAGCGCAACGCCTTTCGGGGCCGGGTGCATCTGTCACATCGCAAGCGCCCGATCGCGTCTCACGATCTTCGACTCGGTCCACGGGCACTGCGCAACCAGTGACGGGCGAAGCCGATCAGCGATACGCGCCACGGAAGTACACCAGAGGTTCGCCTTTCTCGGCGCCGGCGAACTCGACCTGACCGACGTAGATGGTGTGATCGCCGCCGTCGTAGGCGTGCACGATGCGGCACTCGACGTAACCGATCGTTCCCGCGAGGATCGGCGCTCCGAGGCTCCCCCAGGTCCAGTCGAGTCCGGCGAACTTCTCTCCCCCGGATGTCGCAAAGCGACTCGATACCGCCTCTTGGCCACGAGCGAGGAAGTTGGCCGCGAAAACGCCAGCCGTCGCGAAGTGAGGATGGGTCTCCGACTTCTTGTCGATGCAGACGAGCACCAGCGGAGGGTCGAGCGACACCGAGGTGAACGATGTGGCGGTCAACCCATGCGGCCGGTCGTTCGGTCCAACGGTGGTCACCGCCGTCACGCCGGCGGCCAAGTTCCCGAGAACCTGCCGGAAGAGCGTCTTGTCGATCGGCACTGGTCTCCCTTTCCCTGGCGCGCAGACCTACTAAGCCGCCGCGGTGAATTCCAGGCTCGTCCTAGCCAGTTGTGACCGGCGCGGAGCCGCCGCGACGGGAAGATTCTTTGGGGACGTCAGTGCCGCCGCGCGATTCTCGCCGAGCAGCGGAGAGCAGGCCGGTTGACTTCGCGTCTGTCCGGCGCTACCCGGGGGTCTGGCGTGTCGCGGCCGAAATTGTCCGCATGAAGGAAAAGATCGTTTCTGTATTCCCCGCGGTGCAACACCGCCACGCGGACGGTGAGATCATCAGCGTCACGCTGCGCCGGAAGAACGGCGAGTACAGTGCCGAATGCCATGGCTGTCAGACGCGATTCCGCTACCAGAAACCGCGCCCAGCCTCGCGTCGGTACTTCAAGTCGCCGGTCTTGCCGGAGATCAAAGGCAACTTCGACGGCGGCGACGAGTAGTCGCCTCCGGCACCGGGAGCAACGTGCACGGCCGACCCGGCGAGCGCGCCGAGTCGGCAGCGGTCGCGGCAAATGAGTTTTCGGATTGACGGAATCGGAAGCATTGGATATGTGGCGTAACACAATGGTTGTGGTGGTTCGTTGGGACAGGGTGTGGGCTCGTGTGATGATCGTCGCCGCGGCTCTCGTTGCCGCGTCTCGCGTGGCCAGTGCACAGCCTTTTGCATACGTGACGAACCAGACGGGCAACGTGGTGAACGTCATTGACACCATGTCGAACACCATCACGGCAACCGTCGGTGTGGGCTCGATGCCGTACGGGGTCGCCTTTACTCCCGATGGCGCCAAGGCGTACGTCACCAACTTTGGCAGCGACAACGTTTCGGTCATTCAGCCCGGTGCCACTCCAACGAACGTGGGCACGATCGGTGTCGGCGACGGCCCGACGGCGATCACGGTTGTGCAGACGCAGCTCGGCGAAAGGGCCTACGCCGCAAACTCGAACGCGAACAGCGTCTCGGTGATCAACACCGCAACCGGCGTGGTCGTCGCCACGATCACTGATCCTCTGATGAGCCAGCCTATGGGTCTGGCTGCTACGGCGGACGGCGACTTCGTCTATGTCACGAATGTGGGCGGTAACCGGGTGTTGGTCATTAACACGCAAACCAACGCGGTTCTATCGAGCATCGTTCCAGTCGGTGTTGCGCCGCAGAGCATGGCAATATCGGCGGATACCGAACTCGGCTACGTCACCAATTACGGCTCCGGCAACATCTCGATAATCGACACGACGACAAACGTGGTTCAGGGAACAGTCACGGTGGCCAGCCTGCCCGTCGGCGTAGCCGTCTCGTCGATGGGAGATCAGGTTTTTGTCACTCACACGCTGGCACGATTCGTCTCCATCATTGACGCCACCACCAAGGCGATTGCGACGGTCGCGGTTGGCTCCCGGTCGGA
>Ga0316622_100004293_pt1 | contig 10443 bp, 10 predicted proteins | sample OWC_Aug_OW2_C1_D_FD_207646 | JGI IMG/M metagenome (GOLD analysis project Ga0316622, IMG submission 207646) | Wetland soil microbial communities from Old Woman Creek delta, Ohio, United States - OWC_Aug_OW2_C1_D5_C | ecosystem: Environmental > Terrestrial > Soil > Wetlands | place: USA: Ohio... | reverse complement strand
TGCGACCGCCCGGGTGAGCCTCTTTTCGCTCTCGCCTGCCGAAGCTGCGGACGGGACAAGGACTGCCGCCATGCACAGAACAAGGACGGCCGGGAACACGCCTGCTGCGCTGCTTCTTGCCATCGGACACCTCCCTGCACGATCTTGGATGGACTTCTCTTGATCCTGGCAGGCAAGTATGCCACAGGTGGGCGGTTTTTTCAATATGCTGCTCGGTCGAGCAGGAAAAGCGGCAGCCGGGCGCCGCCAGGCGCCGGAACGCGCCGGGCCCCTTCACCTTGACATTACGATATTTTCATCTATGTTTGAACAGAGGCGTCGATGATACCTTCATGCAAGAGAGGGGAGGGGCGGCGGCATGGGCATGCATAGTTGCGGACGTTATGAACAGAAGGGTCCCTGCGGGAACCTGTCCGGCGACCGGGGGAGCGTTAAACCGCCGGGCGCAGGGTGCCCCGCGGAGGGGAAGAGAACGAAGTATGGCGCGTCCGTCGCCGGTCGCATGCTCGCGCTTTCGCTCCTGCTTGCGGTCATGCTGCTTCTCTGGCATCCCCGCGCTCTGCAGGCTTCCGGCCCGGAGCTCGGCGAAGATGCGCAGGCCTGCCTGGGCTGCCATGCAACACCGGGGATGACCATGACCTTCGGAGACAGATCCACCCTATCGGTGCATGTCGACGGGCAGCAGTTCGCGCGCTCGGCGCATGGAGCTCTCGGCTGCACCGGTTGCCACGTTGACGTGTCCCTGGACAAACATCCATCGGCATCCTATGCTTCGAAGAAGCAGTTCCTGCAGCACCTCGCGGGCGCCTGCAGAAACTGCCATGCCGACGACCAGCTGATGGCCAATCCGCTGCACAAGCGCACCATCAGCAGGGCGGATGCCATGCCCTGTACCGGCTGTCACGGCGCCCACGCGGTCAAAAAGGTCCCCGCCCGGAAAGAGAAGCTCAGCGTCTCGCAGTACTGCCTCACCTGCCACACCAAGCCGCTCACGCGGTCGATTGACGGCAAAACGATCTCGCTGGCCATCGACGAGGCATGGATCAAAGGGTCAGTCCACCCCAGCCACGAGTGCACCGACTGCCACACGGCCTACTCGAAGGGAAGCCATCCGTCACCGAAGACCTTTGCCAGCGGCCGCCAGCTCACCCACGCGGCGTCGGAGACCTGCGAACGCTGCCATCTCGAGAAGGCGGTGAAGGAAAAGGACAGTATCCATGCTGTCCTGCTCGCAAAGGGCGACCAGCGGGCTCCCGGCTGTTCGGACTGTCACGGCAGCCACCGGGTCGGGCCCGGTGCGCTGGCGGATACCCTGGACGGCGTGCCCTGCAGGAAATGCCATCAGGAGAGCTTTGACGCCTACCGGACGAGCGTGCACGGTATGACGAAGCCGACCGCCACGGCGCATCCGCCGCTCTGTGCGGCATGCCATACCGCCCATGACGTGAAGCCGGCGATGGCGTCCCGCTCGCCCCGGGATATGTGCCTCTCGTGCCATCCCGCCTTTGAGAAGGATCATGGGCAGCGGCTGCCGAACCCGAAGGCGCACCTGGACATGGTCGCCTGCACGGCATGCCATGTGCCGCTCATCTACAAGCGGAGCATCTATCTGCGGCTCACCGACGCCGCCACCGGAAAGCTCCTGAGCGACGCCGAGGTGCAGACGCTCCTCAAGGCGCGCGGCGACACCGCCAAACAGATCGGGCCGAAGGAGCTCTGGCAGCTCTACCGCGACCTGAATGCGGCAAAGGCCGTGAACGTGGCAGTGGCGGTCAGCATGGATGTCCGGCGGAATGCCCATTACCTGGCGCCGAAGGATATTGCGGTCAAACAATGCGATATTTGCCATTCCGCGGATTCCTCCTTCTTTAAGACAGTGGCCGTGGCTGTCGCAGGGGCTGACGGGCGGGAGGTCCTGCACGACGTTGATCCAAAGGTCCTGGGCTCCGCGTACGGCGTGATCCTCCTGAAGCGCTTTTACGTGATGAGCGGCACCCGACTGACGGCCATGGACTACGCCGGGGTCTTGATCATCCTGGGCGGGATGGCGTTCCCTGTCCTGCATGGAACTGCCCGGCTGATGACCAGGAATCTGCGCCGGGGAACAAAGAAGCCGGAAGAGAGGGGAAAACCATGAACAGGATCTATCTTCAACCGCTGCCGGTCAGGATCTGGCACTGGCTCAACGTCTTCTGCTTTTTCGTGCTGATCGTCACGGGCGCGCAGATCAGATACCGCGGCATCCTGAACGTGATGCCTTTCCGGACCGCCGTGGATATCCATAATATCGCCGGGTTCTCCCTGCTCGGGCTGTTCCTCGTATGGGCAGCGTACTATGCTGGTACCGGCAAACTGAAGGTGTACGTCCCGGACCTGAACATCAAGCGCTTCATCGGGAGTTCCTGGAAGCAGGCGCGGTATTATGGTTACGGCATCTTCGTCGGCGAGCCCAATCCCCATCACGCCACACCGGACCACAAGTTCAATCCCATGCAGCAGCTTGCCTATTTCGGCATCATGTTCTTCCTGATGCCGCTTCTGATCGCCACCGGCATCCTGCTGTGGGACCTCGACCGGTTCGCGGCGTTCATCGATGGTATCGGCGGGATCAAGGCCGTCAGCGCCACGCACCTGCTCGTGACCATCTGCTTCGTGGCCTTCCTCTTCGTCCATGTGTACCTCACCACGCTCGGCCCTACGCCGCTTACGCACATCAAGGCCATGTTCACGGGATATGAGGAGGAGCCGGAACAGGGCCATTGACGGGACGTCCCTGCTGGGGGGAGCATCTGCTCCCCCTTACCTCCTGCCGTGATGCCCCGCCAACGGTCTGCTGCTGTCACCTCCGGACCGCCGCGGCGAATGTGCCCGATATGCCGATATCGTGATGATCACTCCGGAAACACGGGCCATTCCCTGTCTGCCCGGCGATACTATTTGACTTCCCCCTCCGACCTTGCTAATATGCCGGAATGTTGCGTTTTTTTACGAGACCCGGCGTGGGGATGGAGATCACGTCCCGCGCGGTACGGATGGGCGTGCTCTCCGGGAACGGCTCCCGCGCATCGGTGCTGGCGTCCGCCACCATGCCGCTTGTTCCAGGTGCCGTGAGCGAGCACTTCGGTCTGCAGAACATCCCTGATCCGGAAGGCCTCACGACGGTATTACGGACCGGTCTTCCGGACCTGGCGGTCCTGAAGAACCGCCGCATCGGCCTGAGTCTTGCTGACGGCATCTTCCGCGTCCAGAACCTCGATTTCGACGAACTGCCTGCCGGCCACGCGGACCGGGAGCGTCTCCTTCGCTGGAGGATCGAGAAGGCAGCGGCGTTCGACGCAAAGGATACGGTGATCCGCTATCAGGTCTCTCCGCGGACCGGGAAGGGCTTCTCGGTCCTCGTCTGCGTCGCCAAGAAGGACATCGTTGCCCAGTACGAGGCGTTGGTCAGCGGACTGGGCCTGGAGGTCTGGCACATCGGATTGTCCTCCTTCGGTGCCCTGAACTTCTATGCGCCCGCCTTCGCGGCGCGGAACATCGGGAACTATGCCTTCGCCTGGATCACGGAAGGTTCCTACAGCACGATCATCATGGAACGCGGCGATCCGCGGTTCTATCGCTTCCGGGAGATCAAGGGGGGCACGGGGGAAAACAGCGCCGGGAGGATCATGCGGGAGCTCGAGGACTCGCTCCACTTCTATACCCATCGTGACCGCCAGCAGCCCGCCGAAATCGTCCACCTTGCCCTGGCAGGCGATTCGGCGGCGGTCGTGGCGCTCGCCGAGGAGCTGAAGGAAGGTACGACGCTCGATGTCGAGGTCCTCCTTCCGTCGGCGGTCCTGCCGCAGGCCGGCGACGAAGCAAGTGCGATGGCCCCGGCATTCGGTGCGGGGGGTGCGCGGTGAAGAAGAGCACTGCGGCGATCTCCATCAATTTTGCCGGCACCGACTATCGTCTGATCACCAGGGTCCGCGCGGTGCTCATCGTGCTTCTTGCGGTCCTGCTCTGCACGGCCGGCGGCCTGATCATGCTGACAAGGACGTACGGCGCGAAGCGCGCTGCCGTGGAGAAGGGCATCCAGGAGCTCCTGACATCCCAGCAAAAGCTGCAGTCGGTCGTGGCGGAGCGTCAGAGGATCGTGCAGAACCTCACCACCATGTCGGCGCTCCTCGAGGCGAAAGGTTTCTCGTGGACGCGGTTCCTGTCGGCCCTCGAGGAGGTCTTTCCCTCCGGGGTGGCGCTGGCCCGCCTCGAGTTCAATCCCCGGGAGCGGAACGTCGTGCTGGAGGGAAAGGCCGCGTCCCCGGAAGCGCTCAGCGGCCTCATGATCCGGCTGGAGCGGTCACCATCGTTCAAGAACCCGCTGCTCAAGCGGCAATCCATGGAGAAGGGAATCCTATCCTTTCATGTTGGGGTCATCTATCAGGAACCTCCGGCAGCCGGCGCGCCTTCGGGAGCTGCTCAGCGGAAGGACCAGTAAGCGGCTGTGGTTGCCCGCGGCCGCCGTCCTTGCGCTCGGGGTGATCAATCTGGTCGGCTACCTGTTCCTCGTTGTTCCCGCCGCTGACCGGCTGGCGGAGCAGCAGGGGAGGTACGGCGCGCTCAAACGGCAGTACGCCGACGCGCTGCTGTTCCAGAAACAGAAACAGGCGCTGTCGGGTCTCGAAGCGGGGATCCCTTCCCAGAAGGACGTCCCGCTGCTGATCAAGGACCTCGTCCAATCGGCGAACCGGCTCAAGCTCTCCGTCGGCGCGATCAACTCGGATATTCCGACGACGGGCAGCGGGGGCCTGACCCTCATCACGTTCTCGGTACCCGTGACGGGAGCCTATGCCGGCGTCAAGCGCTTCATCTTCGACGTGGAAACGACGGAGAAGCTTATCGGGATCCGGGACCTGAAGCTCGACAGCGAAAAAGGTTCGGTCAAACTGGACATGAAGCTGGTGACCTACATCCGGGGAGAGTAGGACCGGAGGTCTGCCGGACGGACGCCGGGTGATCGCCCATGCAGATGACGAAACAGCAGGAAGCGAGGGTTCTCTGGGTGCTCCTGGCAGTGCTGGGCGGGCTCGTGCTGTACCGTTCGCTCGGCGGGGACCAGCCGCGGACCGCGCCGCTCACGTTCACGCCGGGGATGACCGTTTCCTCACCGGTGCGGCGGGGCATCGTGTCGTCCGGCCCCGGCGCCGACCCGGTCTCCCTGTTCCTCACGCGCCGGGTCCAGCGGTATCCCGGTGTCGTGCGCGATATCTTTCACCTGACCGCGGACGCCCCGGTCCGGACGCCGAAAGTGGCGACCACGCCGGCGGTGACCGTGACGATGCCGACGCCGACCGCGCCGGTGAGGTCTCCCGAGGAGATCGCCGCCGACGCCGCGCGCGCCGACCTCTCCCGTTTCCGGTTCCTCGGATACCTCACGGACAAGGACAGCTCGCTGTTCCTGTCCAAGGACGGCGAACTGTTCATCGCCAAGAGCGGCGACCTGGTGCTCAGGACGTACAAGGTCAAGACGGCGGGAAAGGACCATGTGGTCCTGTACGACACTGCCACGAAGGTCGAGGTCCGGCTCGAACTCACCGGCAGTGGTGAAGGGAAGCCCCGATGAACACCCGAGCCGGGGACATCGCTCCGCTTTGCGGAGGGAGGATGGAATGAAGAACATCGTGACGCTTACGCTGTCCCTGCTGCTGATCGCGTCGCTGGGCGGCTGTGCCGGGTCCCAGGCCTTCCAGCGCGGCGAGCGCTTTTCCCAGCGGGGCGACTGGGACCGGGCGGTCAAGGAGTACCGGGATGCGCTCAGGAGCAGCCCCCAGGACATCCAGTACCGATCGGCGCTCCTCCGTGCCGAGGAAACGGCGGCGAACCAGCATTACAAACGGGCCCGCGACTTCACCAAGGAGCGCAAGCTGGACCTGGCCATCGTCGAACTGCAGCAGGCCGTCTTCCTGAATCCCACCAACGCAGCCATCCAAGGCGCCCTGAAAACGGTCCTGAACATGAAGCAGGCCGAGGAGCACTACCGCGCTTCCCTCACCTTTGTGGAGCTCAATCGCCTCAGCGACGCCATCAATGAACTGAACCGTGCCGTCGAGCTCGATCCCGAGAACCCGAAATATCAGGACTCCGTGGACAAGCTCCAGAAGAGAAAGAGCGAGATCGAGCCCGAGGACGCCCTGACGCTGGCGTCGGACAAGCCGATCACCCTGAACTTCAAGAACACGAACATCAAGGAGGTCTTCGAGCTGATGTCGAAGCTGTCCGGAATCAACATCCTCTTCGACGAGGAGGTCCGGGCCCAGCCGGTCACGATCTTCGTGAAGGACGTTTCCTTCCAGTACGCGCTCAACCTGCTCCTCTCGACGAACAAGCTGTTCATGAAGAAGATCAGCGCCGACACGATCATCATCATCCCGAAGACGAAGCCCAAGATGGACCAGTATCAGGACCTGATAATGAAGACCTTCTACCTGAACAACGCGAGGGCGAAGGATGCGGTGAACCTTCTTCGATCCATGCTGGACACCCGCAAGGTCTATGTGAACGAGGTCCTGAACTCCATCACGGTCCGCGAAACGCCGGAGAAGGTCAAGCTGGTCGAGAAGATCATCGCCGCCAACGACCTCAAGGAGGCGGAGGTCATCCTGGACGTCGAGATCCTCGAGATCGCAAGGACGAACACGCTGTCCTACGGCTGGAATCTCCAGCCGGGACTGGTGGTCGGAGCCTCATTCCAGGGAACGGCGGTGACGGCGGACAACCCCTCCATCTCCAACGTGGGGGTCACCCAGGGGCTCACCCTGAACCAGCTCCGCAACATCTCCGGCGACAACATCATTCTGACGCTCCCGAGCCTCCTCCTGACGCTGATCAAGCAGGATTCCGACGCCCAGACGCTGGCGAACCCGCGTGTCCGGGTGCTGAACAACAAGCAGGCCAAGTTCCACATCGGCGACCGGATCCCCATCCAGACCTCAACGGTCCAGTCCACCACGACCATCGCCGTGACGTCCACCTTCGAGTACAAGGATGTCGGCATCAAGCTGGCCATCGAGCCGATCGTGCATCTGAACAATACGGTGTCGCTCAAGATGAACCTCGAGATCAGCAGCCTCGGCGACGCCATCGACTTCGGCAACGGCCAGAAACAGTACAAGTTCGGCACGCGCAACACCGACACTTCGATCAATCTCCGGGACGGCGAGACGGTCATCATCGGCGGCCTGATCAAGGACGAGGAGCGGAAGAGCTCGAACAAGATCCCCTTCCTGGGCGATCTGCCGATCATCGGCAAGCTCTTTTCGCGGAATGATGACGGCACGGTCAAGACCGACATCCTCATGTCCATCACGCCGAATATCGTGCGCACCATGGAGCTTCCCGACAAGGACCTGCAGGCGTTCTGGTCCGGCACGGAGGAGGCCTATGACGTGAAGCCCCTGTTCGTAACGGCCGCGGCAAAGAGCTCGAAGCCGGCGGAGAAAGCCGCCGAGAAGACCGCTGTCCTGGACGCCATGGCGAAGCGCGAACCGCAGGCGGCGCCGAAGCCCGCCGATGCCCCGGCGGAGGCCCGGGCAGCGGCGCCGAGCGCGGCGCTGCAGCTTGAGCTGTCGCCGGCGGACGCCTCTGCCCTCATCGGCCAGGACCTCCGGTTCGAGGTCGCCGCGGCGAATGCCAAGGACCTGTATGGCGCGATCATCACGCTCGGCTACGATCCCCGGGTGGTGGATTTCAAATCCGCCGCGGAGGGCCCGTTCCTGAAAAAGGACGGCCAGCAGACCTCGTTCCTCTTCTCGAACAACATCAAGGCCGGGACCGTTGACATCTACATCACCAGGATCGGCGATGTCGGGGGCGTGGAGGGGGTAGGGAACCTCTTTACCGTCGTGTTCCAGGCCAAGACCGCGGGATCGGGAGCCGTCCAGTTCAAGAGCGTCAAGATGGGGAACTCCGCCCGTGAACCGTTCAAGGTGGAGACCCGGAACGGGAAGGTCACCGTCAAGTAGCGCGCGGGACCGGAACAGGGACGGTTTGATGAAGAACGGCCGCATGCGGGGATTGACCCTCATCGAGCTGCTCGTGGTGATCGTCATCGTGGGCATCCTGGCGTCCGCCGTTATGCCGCTGTCGCGCATGACGGTGAAACGGGTAAAGGAGACGGAGCTCCGGACCGCCCTGCGCACCCTGCGCTCGGCCATCGACGCCTTCAACCGCGACTGCCGGGAAAATAAGATCACGAAGGACGCCTGCAGCAAGGACGGATTCCCGGAGACGCTTGAGGCCCTGACCGAGCCGGTCAAGCTGGCCGGTTCCGTGGACAAGACGAAGAAGTACCTACGGCGCATTCCGCGGGACCCCATGACGCCGCTCGACACGCCGGACAAGACGGACAACTGGGGCCTGCGTTCCTGGACCGACAGCTCCGATTCAACGCAGTGGGGCGGGGAGAACGTCTATGACGTCTATTCGAAGAGCGAGCAGGTCTCTCTCGACGGGACGAAATACAACACCTGGTGACGCGCGATCGCTGTCGTCGCCGGGATGCGCAGGTCCGGTCGCGCAGGGGAGCGGGGAGCGCCCCGGCCGTCCAGAGCAGGGCTTCACGCTGGTCGAGCTCCTGACCGTGCTGGCCATCGTCGGCATCCTGATAACCATCGCCCAGCCGAACCTGAAGCAGTCCATCATCCGGGCCAAGGAGGCGGTACTCCGGGAGGACCTGTTCCAGATGCGGGAAGCACTGGACCAGTACTATGCGGACAACGCCCGGTACCCGACCCAGCTCGAGGACCTCATTGGCGCGTCGGACCGCTCCCGGAGCTACCTGCGGGACATCCCCAAGGACCCGTTCACCGGAGAATCCCACTGGATAACGGTCAACCTGGACGGGGACGACGGCGGCATCTTCGACGTGCACAGCGCCAGCCCCCTGCTCGCCATCGACGGGACGGCGTACAATACCTGGTAGCACTGCCAGCTTCCCGACGACCACCAGCGACTTCTATCGCACGCCCTGCATCGATGCCTGCTTGAGCTGCATCCCTCTTTTCCTTGTCGGAAAATTTTACATCTCCCCTGGCGCTTTTTTCGCTCTCGGAATAATCCTTTAGATTTGATAGGTTGCAAAACGGCATTTGGCTTGCAGTATAATATTTAATACTTTCATTGAAGGAGGCAGGATGAATGAATATTTTCTCACATAGGAGAAATACGTTGTTCGTAACGGTCTCAGCGGTGCTTTTCCTGTTCACGATAAGTAATGCCTATGCAGGTAAGATCGTTCTCTCGAACGATGAATGGAACCTGACGGATACCGGCTTCACGACAAGTCCGCTCAATGACCCGGCAGCCTATGCGACCAATGTCGCCGGCTGGTTTACCGGCGGCGGCACGGGAAACTTCCTTGCCTATTCAAACAACTTTGGCCTGACAGGTAACTATCTGGCGAGCGCGATGACCTCCGCCGGCAATATGTGGACCGTGTCCATGGCCGCTCCCTTTACACTGGCAACGTTGCTGAGCTATGACGGCGTTTTCCTGGCAGGCAATCCCGTTGACAACCAGGTGCTCATCGACTATGTGAACGCCGGCGGAAATGTCTATCTGGCCGGGGGTACGGGATGGGGAGGGCCGTTTGCCGAGGCAGCCCAGTGGAACACGTTCCTGAACGCGTTCGGATTGGGTTTTGGTGCCCCCTATAACGGGGTAGGAGGAAACATCGCCATCAGCAGCACGCATCCGATATTCGTCAATGTCGATCATCTGTATCAGGACAATGGGAATGACACGCTCGACATCTCGGTACTTGATCCGCGGGCTCAGGTGCTCGTATCCCTGAACGGTCATGGGCTCTATGCGGTCTATGATTCCGGCCCTGTCGGGGTCGCCGAGCCGGCAACCTTCCTCCTCGTCGTCGCCGGGCTTGCCGGGCTGGGATTCCTGAAAAAACGGATTACGACGTAATATATTGTGCGCCGTACCTGACAGACCGAAGAGGGCATGGGTAGATGCCATGCCCTCTTTTTTTCTGCGTCCCGCCCGCATCACAGAAGGGGAGGGGCTGTTATAAGGTTCACCCCTTCGATAAACGCCTGAACAGTCATTTTTCCGCTCGGCACCTATGCTCATCTTTCCGTAATTTCAACAAGTTCCGCCGAAAAAAAACTTGCAAGCCACCGTCAAAATCAGTAATATTACGGCGTGAAAAAGATCAAGTTTTTCCTGAAGAAGTACTTCTTCACCGGTCTCCTCGTCGTCGTCCCGGTCACCGCGACCGTCCTTGTTCTGAAGGCCATTCTCGGCTGGATCGACAGGATACTCGGGGATCTGCCGGGCACCATGATCGGGCTCCGCTTTCCCGGGCTGGGCATCATCACCCTCGTGCTGCTCATCCTCCTCATCGGCGTCATTTCTGCGAACTATTTCGGGAACCGGATGCTTCGGGCCTGGGAC
>Ga0316622_100004292_pt1 | contig 10444 bp, 7 predicted proteins | sample OWC_Aug_OW2_C1_D_FD_207646 | JGI IMG/M metagenome (GOLD analysis project Ga0316622, IMG submission 207646) | Wetland soil microbial communities from Old Woman Creek delta, Ohio, United States - OWC_Aug_OW2_C1_D5_C | ecosystem: Environmental > Terrestrial > Soil > Wetlands | place: USA: Ohio... | reverse complement strand
CGCCGGCGGGACCCAATCCCCTCTTCGCCATGGACACCGCGACGAAGGATGACAAGCACAAGACCGCCGCGGAGCAGGCACAGATGCTCAGAGAACTCGGCTACCCCGGCATCGGCATCGGGTACGCAGGCATCGATTCACTCGTGGAGACGCTCAAGGAACTCGATCAACGGGACCTTCAGCTTTTCGCCGTCTACACGGGCATCAACATCGACGCGGGCGCACAGCCCTACGATCCCACGCTGAAGGAGGCGATGAAGGTCCTCGAAGGACGAAACGTCATCCTGTGGGTGTTTGCACAGAGTCAGTTGCAGAAGCCTTCCGCGACCCAGGGCGATGCACGAGCCAGAGAGATCCTCCGCGAGCTGGCTGCGGCGGCCTCTTCGCACAAAGTTCGTATCTCACTGTATCCTCATAACGCCTTCTGGCTGGAGACGATTGAGGACGCCATGCGAATGGCGGACCAGGTCGACCGTCCGAACGTAGGCGTCACGTTCAACCTGTGCCACTGGCTGCGGGTCAGCAAGGACAGGGACGCTAAAGCGGCGATTCAACGTGCGATACCACGGCTATCTATTGTGAACATCAACGGCGCCGACACGGACGGACAGGACTGGAAAACCTTGATTCAGACGCTCGATCACGGTACCTTCGACATGCGTGGATTCTTGGAGACGCTCCGGGATGCCGGCTACACCGGCCCCATCGGCTTTCAGGGGTATGGCATCGGTGGTGATGCATACGACAACCTGAAGCGCACGATGGCGGCGTGGGAGAAACACTCGGAGGTGCTTCGCGGCGACGTGAAGTCGTTCGGCGAGCCGAAGAAGACGCCCGACGGAATGATCTCCCAATAGGACTATGGGACGAAGATGGAAACTCTGAAACTACTTCGCGACTATTTCCCGACAGCCGTCTACACGGGCAAGTGCCTCGTCTTCATCAGCGAGGACTGGCGCGTCGAGCTGACGGAGCACAAAGACAATGATTTCAGCAAAGGCGCGACCCAGCCTTCCATTATTCGCGTGCGAATCTTCAAGCGGGCGATCAACGGCGACGCGACGGCCGGCTTCTACGAGGACTTTCAACTGCCCTCGCTCGGCGAATTAGCCGAGCAGATTGAGAAGTACGTGCAGGCGGCAATCGGCGCGAATCTGCAGGAGAAGATCGATTAACCGCGACGAGATGGGCGTCTGAGTCTTTGCCTTTCATTTCTCACCGGGTTGTCCTTTGTAACACTCGTGACGGTGGAGCAATTCATTCTATGACCAGACCCACGATTCAAGAGAATTCCGGCGGCGTGCTCTTCACCGCCAAGGTTGTTCCAGGCAGCAGCAGGACGACGGTCGCAGGGGTCCTGGAGGATATGGTCAAGGTTCGGGTCGCGGCGGCGCCCGAGAAAGGCAAGGCGAACCAGTGCCTCGTCACATTTCTGGCCAAACAGCTCGGCGTCAGGAAAGGCGATGTCGAGATCGTCTCGGGCCAGACCCAACCTGTCAAGCAGGTGCGGGTGACGGGGATTTCAGCCGCCGAGTTTCTGGAGAGGCTCGGACTCAACGCATAGCCACATCGATTCCGTCAAGAGCGACCTGGTTTGCCGGAAATAGCGACACATCTCCAGGCTACATGCTTCGGCTCGCCGCTCCTGTCATTGTCTCGACCACCTCGTTCACGGTCATGCAGTTCGCAGATCGTATCATGGTCTCACGTCTGGGCACGGACGCACTCGCGGCGGTCCTGCCGGCCACGTTCGTCGGCATGCTACCCAGTGGATTTGCTCTGGGCGCGATGAGCAGCCTGAACACATTTGTCAGCCAGAGCTTCGGGCGAGGCGAGCGATCCGCATGCGCCGGCTATTTCTGGCAGGCAGTCTATCTGGGCATAGCCTATTGTCTGGTGACCCTGGCACTCCTATGGCCGGCAGCACCGTTGATCTTCGCGTTCATGGACCAGCCCCCCGGCGTGGCCGGCATGGAGGTCATCTACTTCCGAATCCTGCTCTACGCGCACCTTGCCGCCGTCATCAACTGGGCCAGCAATCAGTTCTTCATAGGGATTCACAGACCACTGGTCACCATGCTCTCCTCGCTGTGCGGACAAGCGGTCAACATCGCTGCCAACTACGGCCTGATCTTCGGCAGATTCGGCCTGCCTGGGATGGGCATCGCAGGCGCCGGCTGGGGCACATTCATCGGCATCAGCACTTCCACGCTCATCAATCTGGCGGCTTTCCTAAGCCCTCCGATCCATCGTGAGTTTGGGTCACGACGTATGCTCCAGCCGGACCTGACGAAGATGCGAGGTCTGCTCGCCATCGGCGTACCGGCGGGTTTCGGACTCGTCGTCAATGTGGCCCTGTGGGGCATCATGCTGTCCGCGCTGGTCGGCCGGTTCGGGAAGGAAGCCCTGGCTGCCACCAGTGCCGTATTGTCCTACACGAGCCTGGCCGCCATGCCGATCGTCGGGATCGCCGCGGCCTTGACCGCGGCGGTGGGCAAAGCGATCGGGGCCGGAAGGACGGACCTGGCTGTCAGGCAGACACGTTTTTCCCTGAAGATGGGCTTGATCTACATGGGGTTCGTCGGCGCGTGTTTCTTCTTCCTGCGCGACTCACTGATGGCATCCTGGTCGCACGACCCGCAGGTCGTCGTGGTCGGCTCACGAATTCTGATTTGCGCCGCCCTGTATCAGGTCTTTCACGCCGCCCGGATCATCTACATCGGCGCGTTGCGCGGGGCGGGCGACACAGTCTGGCCCGCGGCAATCTCCGGTGCTGGCTCAATCATCATCCTGGGATTCGGTGGCCTCCTGATAGCCCGGCTGATGCCATCTCTCGGCGCGACCGGTCCCTGGATAGCGGCCACTCTCAGCATTATCGTCGTGGGTCTCGCTACGGCTTGGCGATTCACTCAGGGTCGATGGATGACCATCGACCTTTTCAAACCTCGGGTCATGTCGACGCCGGTGGCTGCTGCATAACGAGCTACCGAGCCTGCTCCGGCAATCTCGTGAGTCGGATGTTGCGTATCGCCCCGGTCGTTGCATAGGTGGCGATGCCCAGTGGTTGTGAAAGGTCAACCTCGATCCGGATATCGACCCGGCGCCCGGTGATGTCAACATCGACGAGGCTCTCATCGTCCAGCCATGCCTGGATGCGATTCGGCACAACGCGGAGCCGGACCTTATACCATTTGCCCTTCTCGAAGCTCATCATCCGGGTCGTCTCGTTTTCCGACGCATCATAGCGGTCAAGGCTGGACAAACCACAGACGCTGCCGCCCCACCCCCCGAGAATGAGCGTGCAGGGGTTCTCCGCCACCGGGAAAGTCAGGCCGCAGAAGAAATCACTGCCCTCGACCCGCATCGCCTCCAGCGAGATCTCGTAGCTCATGCGGACGACGGGCCCCGACCATGTAACCCCGGTCATGTAGTTGCCCATTCCCAGGTAGATGGCCCCATCCTTCACGGAGACATCGCCCTGACCGCCGAAATCCGTAATCTTCCACTGCCCCAGGGTCTGGCCATCGAAGAGGCTGACTGGCTCTCCAAGCTTGACGAAAGGCTCGGGCTGCGCTTTTGCCTCCGCGGGCGCTGGAGCCAGGGAGGCTGCCGGAGTCTGAGGTTGTTCGGCATGAGCCTTCGCTTCCGGAGGTGTGCTCTGCCCTCGGTTCGGACATCGACAGCCGCCGACCACGATGCACAGAACCGCCGCAACGGGCAGAACGCGGACCAGAACGCCGCCCGAGTCGCGGCCCGCAGGGTGGCGACTGTGCGTATGCAGCCTTACGTTGGTTGAGCTAACTGCTGTCATGTGAGCCTCCTGGCAATCGACATTTTTGTTTTGAATAACTTAAGATGGATGGTAGAATTGCACAAGAGGTTACTCATCGGGTGGTTGATTTCTCCCAGGCCATGAAGGTTCAAAAGGGAGAACCCCGGATGAGAGAAAGCGTATAGATTATCGCTCACATGGGTTGCAGGTTTCAGGTTCCTATAACTGCGAGCAGCACAGAGGGGGGGTTCTACCCAGCCATCACCCGCGTTGAGGGCAACATGAAGAGGACCTTGACCGTTTCCGCCATCCTTCTGGGTTTCGCCGCACTGCCGGCTTTCGGCCAGCTCGCAAATGCCGGCAGAGCAGGCATTTACGTCAAATCGCTGGACCAGGTGCTTCGACTGCAGGAGGACGACATTGACATAGCGACGGCCGTGATGATCGCCTCGGAGTACTGGAGCGATATCGTGGCCGGTCGGCGTTACCTGGAGCGGTTGGACGCCATGGCGGTGGAGATTCAGAAGCGGGTCCAACAGCAGAGGCTCCCGATGGATTTCCGAGCGATTCCAATCATCAACGATTATCTGTTCAACGAGATCGGGTACAGGACGATCTCCCATGCCAATGACCCCAACGACCTGTTTCTGCACTCTGTGATGGACGGGCGTCAGGGGTATTGCCTGAGCCTGTCCGTGCTGTATCTGGCCCTGGGGGAGCGACTGGGCCTGAATCTGTACGGGGTCGTCGTTCCGGGCCATTTTTTCGTCCGGTACGATAGCGGACGGGTCCGATTCAATATTGAGACGACCAGCAACGGCGCCAGTCCGCCGGATGAACACTACATGACCAAGTTCAGTGTGCCGGACAACGTGAACGACACTATTTACATGAAGAACCTGACCAAGCGGCAGACACTCGGCTGCTTCTTCAACAACCTCGGTAATGTCTACAGTGATATCGGGGACATTGACACCGCCAGGGTAGCCTTGGAGCGGGCCGTGGCAATAAACCCCACCTTATCGGAATCCCGGGCGAACCTCGGGAACATTTACCTGCAGAAGCACCAGGTGACCGAGGCCATCCAGCAGTACAAAGGGGCGCTTCAGCTCAACCCCAATGATCCCAAGACCTATAATAATCTGGGGAACGCGTACACCCAGCTTGACCGCCTGAACGAGGCGGTCACCTCCTACCGGCAGGCGTTGACGCTCGACCCGAATTTCACGGATGCGTACAGGAATCTGGCCCTTGTGTGCACCCGACAGGAGCGATACAGTGAGGCCGTCTCGAACCTGAACCGGGCCGCGAGGGTCGAGCCGAAGAATGCCCTGATATACAACCAACTCGGCGACGTCTACTATCGTATGAGGAATTATGGCACGGCGGAGGCCCAGTTCCACAAGGCTTTGAGCCTCAAGACCGACTTGGCTGAGGCTTACCATGGCCTGGGGATCTGCTACCGTGAGCAGGGTCAGCCGGCCAACGAGATCCAGGCGTACAAAGGGGCCCTGGCGATCAAGCCCGACATGTTGCCGGCCCTGATCAATTTGGGCAATGCCTGCTTCAATCAGAAGGACTATACGTCGGCGATCCAGTACTACAACCGGGCAGTGACAATCAAGCCGGATGACGCGTGGATACACTTTAACCTGGGGTCGGCGTACTCCAATATTGAGGATTTCGAGCGGGCCGTGAAGGCCTATGTTCAGGCCGTGACGCTGGACCCCAAGATTGGTGACGCCCACCACGGCCTGGCCTATGGCTACTACAGGCTCCAGAGGTTCGACCTGGCCTGGAAGCACATGAACATCGCCAAATCGCTGGGCGTCAAGATTGCGGATGACCAGGTGCAGGCGATCAAAAGCAGGCTTAAATGAGCCCGACCCAACCCGAATAAATTGTGCAAGAATCCTGTAATAATCGCTTGACAAGTTCGGCAACCAACGGTAAATTACAGGCGTTATTTCGGGAGTGGGCGGGCCAGACAGCTTAAGGGTGGGCAATCCGACGGAAAAGCCTCTGATCGGAATAATTGGTGGCATCGCTTCCGGCAAAAGCACCGTCGCAGCAGAATTCGGAAAACTGGGCTGCGCGGTCATCGATGCCGACGCAATTGTCCACGAACTGCTCAGGGAAGACAGGGTCCGCGACGAACTCGTTCAGCACTTTGGCACGGGGATTCTGGACCCTTGCGGCCAGGTGGATCGCAAGCGGCTGGCGAGTGTCGTTTTCACTGACACCGACCGCTTGGCTGCGTTGAACAAAATGACTCATCCTCGCGTGCTGCAGCGAACTGAGCAGTTGATTGCTCAGTACAGTACAGACGGACACACCAAGGCGATTGTACTGGACATGCCTCTGCTGGTCGAGGTCGGATGGGCGGATCGCTGCGCCAAGGTGATCTTTGTGGAGTGCGACCGGAAACGGAGAGTCGAGAGGGCCAGACGCAAGGGCCTCATGGATGACAGAGAGATTGAAATTCGAGAAAATTCGCAGATTTCTCTGGACAAGAAGGCCGGATGGGCCGATAGTATTGTTGACAACAACTCTGACTTCTCGACGTTAGTCAGGCAAATCAAAGAAATCTTCTCTGATGTAGCTAAGCAGGGTCAGAAACTGTGGTTTGACAGGAAGTAGCGCTTCTTGCAGCCGTCGATGTGGGCGGCGCACATGTACTGGCGTAGGTCAACGCCTCAATCCCGCAGAACCACAAAGAGAAGATGGTTCACATGAGAGACAGACACGTTGCCCATATCTGTGGCGACAGGCTCACACCTGCACATACAGGGGCAAGGGTGACTAAGAAGTGTGCGTAAGTGGAAAAAAGGAGTAGTCATGGCCAAGGCCAGAATAACCAAGAAAAAGAGGAATCACAAGAGGAAGCCCACGGACGAAGGAGCCATCATCGAGGACCAGATGGAAGAATCCGATCCTTCGGAAGTGACCACGGCGGACGAGGCCTCGGAGGGCTCGGACCCTGTGCAGACGGAGACCCTGGAACCTGTCCCACAACAAGACGTCGAGCGCGACGACAACAACGGGGACCTCGGAGAGACCGTGTCGGTCGAGGAGCCCACGGACGAAGAGTCCACGCACGCCAAGTACGAGCGCATCAAGAAAGGCAATCTGTACCTGACGGACCTGCAGAGACTCACCGTGGCCGAGCTTCACGAGATGGCCAAGAAGGAAGGCATCACCGAATACAGCGCCCTGAAGAAGCAGGATCTGATTTTCCGAATCCTCAAGGAGCGGATCCGCCAGAACGGGCTGATGTACGGTGAGGGCGTTCTGGAGGTCCTCCCGGATGGCTACGGCTTCCTACGCAACCCCGACTACAACTACCTGTCCTCTTCCGATGATATCTACGTATCCCCATCACAAATCCGCCGCTTCGGTTTGCGGACCGGCAACATCGTTTCCGGACAGATCCGACCACCAAAGGACTCGGAGAAGTACTTCGCTCTGCTGCGCGTGGAGGCGATCAACTTCGAGAACCCGGACCTGCTGGCGGACAAGATCGTCTTCAGCGACCTGACCCCACTGCATCCCGAACAGCGTCTGATCCTGGAGACGGCCCCGGATGAACTGAACATGCGAATCATCGACCTGGTGACGCCTGTGGGCAAAGGCCAGCGAGGCCTGATCGTCGCCCCGCCGCGTACCGGTAAGACGATCCTTCTGCAGAAGATGGCCAATGCCATTTCGACGAACCATCCCGAGGTCAAGCTCATCGTGCTGCTGATCGACGAGCGGCCCGAGGAAGTCACGGAAATGGAGCGTAAGACCGCCGACAGTGTCGAGGTCATCAGCTCGACATTCGATGAGCCCGCCGCTCGTCACTGCCAGGTGGCCGAGATCGTGATTGAAAAGGCCAAACGTATGGTTGAGTACGGCACGGATGTCGTCATCCTGCTCGACTCCATCACGCGTCTGGCCCGCGCCTACAACACCGAGACGCCACACTCCGGCCGCATTCTGACCGGTGGTGTGGACGCCGGCGCCATGCAGATGCCCAAGAAGTTTTTCGGCGCTGCCCGAAAGGTCGAGGAAGGCGGCTCGCTGACCATCTTTGCGACCGCGCTGATCGACACTGGCTCGAAAATGGACGAGGTGATTTTCGAAGAGTTCAAGGCCACCGGCAACATGGAATTGCACCTGGATCGGCGGCTGGTGGACCGGCGGGTCTGGCCGGCCATCGAGATCACTCGAAGCGGAACGCGACGCGAGGAATTGCTGCTCGATCCGAAAGAACTTGAGCTCGTGTACCGCCTCCGCCGAGTGCTGAGCGACCTGAACCCCGTCGAGGCGGTCGAGCTGCTCAAGAGCCGGTTGGCCAAGACCAAGAGTAATGCCGAGTTCCTCATGACGATGAACCTGGACTAACGGTCCGTGCGAACGCATGGCACGACGGCCGCTCCGCAAGCGGGCTCTTTACACACTCGTTGTGAATGAGTAACATACGTTCCGGCAGACATCCGTCTGCCGGAATTTTTTTGGCGACTTTTGATGTGGATGCGTGATGGCCGAGCAGTTATCCAAGGTCTATGACCCGAAAACGGTTGAGGAGCAGGTAAACGAAATCTGGCTGTCGAATCGCTACTTTCACGCGGACCCCTCGCGTCGAGACCAGCGACGGGGTGCGTTCACCATCGTCATTCCGCCGCCGAACGTGACGGCCGCCTTGCACCTGGGGCATGCCTTGAACAACACGCTGCAGGACATCCTTATACGGATGCGCCGAATGCAGCAGTATGAGACCTTGTGGATGCCCGGCACGGACCACGCCGGCATCGCCACGCAAACCGTCGTGGAGAAACGTATCCTCGCCGAGGAAGGCAAGAAGCGCACCGATTTTCAGCGAGAGGAGTTCGTCCGACGCGTCCAAGCCTGGAAGGACGAGTACGAAACGACGATCCTCGGCCAGCTCAAGGCCATGGGCTGCTCCTGTGATTGGCAGCGTACGCGATTCACGATGGACGAGGTCTGCGCCAAGGCGGTACGAGCGGCGTTCTTCAAGCTCTTCAAAGACGGGCTCATCTATCGCGGCAAGCGATTGGTCAACTGGGACCCGGCCACGCAGACTGTGCTCGCCGATGACGAAGTCGAACACGAGACAATCCAGGGGTTCTTCTGGTACATGAAGTATCCGCTGGTCGAGCCGGTCACACTGCCCGCTAGTGCTCTTCGTGGCGAGGGCGTCTCGCCCTTGCGTCCCGAGAGCGTCCCGCTCTCGGCCCCCACCGACGAGGTATTCAAACGTCAAGGGCACAACCTGCCCCACTGGACAAGGCATGGCGCTATCTATGCTGTTGCCTTCCGCCTGGCCGACAGTCTCCCGCCGGAGATCCTCCACGCCTGGAAACAAGAGCGAGAGGCCATCCTCCTGCGGGCCAACGAGCAGGGTCGGTCTCTGACAGTCCATGAGGAGCAGGAACTCGACCACTTGTACTCCACGCGAGTTGAGGCCTTCCTTGATTCCGGCCAAGGCGCCTGTCATCTTGCCAAGCCGGAAGTCGCTTCCTTGGTCCAGGCAGCCCTGCAACACTTTGATGGCCAGCGGTACGATCTAATCGCCTGGTGCATCATGCCCAATCACGTCCACGTGATTGTACGCCCCTTTGAAGGCCACGAGCTGGCAGACATTCTCCACAGTTGGAAGTCTTTCACTGCCAAGCAGGCAAACAAGCCCCTGGACACCAGCGGGTCTTTCTGGCAAGAAGAGTACTACGACCACCTCATCAGAGACGAAGAGGATCTCAGCCGCAATCTGAGCTACGTGCTACAGAATCCGGAGAAGGCGGGGCTTAAGAACTGGCCATGGATGGGATATAAATCACACGATCAACAACAGCAATTCCACGGGCAGGATGCCCGCGAGACGCAAGGGCGGGACGCCCTCGCCACGAACGCCACGCACACGACGATCACCCATGTCACGGTGGCTACGACGCGGCCCGAAACGATGCTTGGCGACACTGCGGTCGCCATGAATCCGGCTGACCCGCGAGCCCGCTACTTAGTCGGCAAGCAGGTCTGCCTCCCTATCGTCGGACGAGTCATTCCGATCATCGCCGACGAGCACGTGGTGCTGCCCAACCCCGGTAGCGAGGACGAGAAGGCCCGTTTCTCGACAGGCTTTTTGAAGGTGACACCCGCCCACGACCCGGACGACTGGGCCATCGGCCAACGGCACAATCTGGCGGTGATCAACGTGATGGCGCCCGACGGTTCGATCAGCGACAAGTATGGCTGGACCGACTGGGAACAGATCAAGAACCCGGACGTGGAGAATCTCATCGGCATGGATCGCTTCGAGGCCCGCGAGGCCGTCGTCGAGTGGTTCCGTCAAGAGAACCTCCTGGAAGACGTCCGTGACTACGTCCACGAAGTAGGTCACAGCTACCGCAGTCATGTTCCGATTGAGCCGTATCTGTCGGACCAGTGGTACGTCGCCGTGAAGAAACCAATCAAGCACTTGGCCGACAAGTTCGGTCAAGGCATGATCGAAGGCACTGACGTGCCGGTCAATTCCCTGGCAGGATTAGCATTGAAGCCCTTACTCGATGGGCGCCTTCGGTTCATCCCCGAGCGATATGCAAAGACCTATCAGACTTGGCTGGAAAACCTACGAGACTGGCCCATCAGCCGTCAACTCTGGTGGGGACATCG
>Ga0316622_100004291_pt1 | contig 10444 bp, 9 predicted proteins | sample OWC_Aug_OW2_C1_D_FD_207646 | JGI IMG/M metagenome (GOLD analysis project Ga0316622, IMG submission 207646) | Wetland soil microbial communities from Old Woman Creek delta, Ohio, United States - OWC_Aug_OW2_C1_D5_C | ecosystem: Environmental > Terrestrial > Soil > Wetlands | place: USA: Ohio... | reverse complement strand
TTCTGTAATTATGTAAAAAGTATCTCGGTATTCAAATGCATCGTAAACAAATGTGATGCATGGATGCCTTAATTGCATTAAACGGAGGAATTCGCCTTCTGCATTTTCCTTTACCTTTTCATATGTACCAATTGGTTTGAGAACTTTAACAGCGAGAGTGTTTTCCCATACATCTTCGCATGAGTAGACGATACCGAAACCTCCCTCCCCTATCCGCTGACCAATAGTATACGTATTCCCCGTTAACAGACTTGTAATAGCCTCGCCTTCACTAGGTTGCAAAAAGTACTTAATATTTTCACCTACAAGCTGGGTGGATTTAGTCATAACTCTAGTATTATGTTTGCCTAATAAAAATATATTGTTCCCGTATCGGCACAATATAAAGTTTCTGTTTAATACACAATTGTCCCTCTATTTACTTCTCCCCGTAGCGCCAAGTGACTTCAATTTATTCTTAACTCGACCACACTCCGCTTCCGCTCAATGGCCTGATTAAACGACTAACCGGGCTTGCCCATCTCTTGATGCCCTAATTACCACATTTTGACATTACCTATTGCCCATCGGATTCTTTTAGCGTGAGCTCGTCTTTTTCTGATTCGGATTTATTTCCCCATTTACCTAAATACTCCTGTTTTTTATCTTGAACACTTTCCCAGTTATCCACGGACCATTGGCGAGAGGCGTTGGTATTTTCGTACCAATCGGTCGATTCAAACCAATCCTTGAAATCTCCTGACAACAAATCACTCCGATGCAGAGGTTTCAATGAAAACCGTGCTTTCCACCAGCCCATTCTAGGCGTCACCAAGGCATAATAAGTTTTCCCGGCTTGTAAATGAGCCTGCATAAAATCAGCATTTTCCCCGATGACCATGAACAAATGAAACCCAGGTTCGGCCTGGTAAAGAACCTTTGTATTAGCCGACACGATGCCGATGAAAATATCGTCGGCCAATTTATTTTCATTTTGTTTTAAATCAAACACCGAAGATTGAATTGCCCCTCCAAATGAAGAAGGCCGCATAAATACAATCTGCGCGGATTCTGATTTTGCGGTAGGTATCGTTAAATTATTGAGCGCCGATTTTTGCATCAGCGAGCTGGTGCAACCGCTCAACAGCAATAAACAAGGGATAAAAACACTGGTCAACATAAATCTTTTCATTAACTCATCCTCTTTTCATAATATGGAACTTTAAGCATTAAAGTCATCCCGATTTATTCCTAATCTCGGCCGTCGAGACGCCAGTCGGCCAGGCAAATAGCGCCGCCGTCATTTTGCCGGCCATTGCCCAGCTGACGATTTCTTAGACGACCGGAAATACCCCGCTTTTTACGGAAAGCTCACTCTATCCTAATTTATCGCCCCCCGAAACTATCGTTGCAATCCTATCAACGCCATTGCAAGCACGCAGGCCATTGGATAAGTGACAGTTCAAAATACTGGTGCCCGCCCTGTGCATGAAGATACCGAAGACATGCTCATACAAACTACCCCGTTTTCATGCTTCCTCTTAAGAAAACTCTGATTAGTCCTTCGACAGGCTCAGTACCCACAGGGCATAAAGACGAACGGTAAGTGGCTGATTCCGCTCGTGGTGAGCTTGTCGAACCATGAGCGGAATCAACTTGATTCAGAGTTTCCTTAACTATTTAGCCAGCGACTGGCCAGCACGCAACGCACGGTTGAGCGCATATTCACCTCGCGTCCGCACATCTGAACGCAAAATTTCTTGAAAATAACGGGTAGCTAATGTATAGCTGTCTCGTTTGTCAATGCGGCGGAGCATCGTGATCGGCGAGCGGATTCAGCGGGAATCTTTCCCTCGGAATATGGGGTTCTTTCTCGCGGCACAGCGAAACACTCGTACCTTCAAGCATCAATTTAGGTACACCAGCCCCGCCAGGGGATTATTCAATGAGGTTTAGCAGCATATAGACTGCCCTTGTCTGGGTGGATGGAGATAAGAAATGCCCGAAGCAAATTTTACGACACTGATAACCCTGGTACTCGGCATCACGCTGCTGGGTCTGGGCTTCGCCGCTTGGCTGGCAAAGTGGGTGCTGGCAAAAGACACCGGCAGCGAGGCCATGCGCAAAATATCCGACGCCATCAAGGAAGGCGCCGAAGCCTTCCTGCGCCGACAGAACCGTACGATTTTGATGCTGAGCGCGGTCTTCGCCATCGTGCTGTTCGCGGGTTACGGCTTGATTCGCGAGCACCGTGAGTTTGACCCCGTCTCCACCGCCACGCAATTGGCGACCTGGATTACGGTTTCCTTCATATTCGGTGCGCTGTGTTCGGTGCTGGCGGGCTACATGGGCATGTGGATCAGCATCCGCGCCAACATCCGCACCGCATCCGCAGCGCTCTCCAGCCTCAACGGCGCCTTGCAAACAGCGCTACGGGCCGGCGCGGTGTCCGGCATGGTGGTGGTGGCGATGAGCTTGTTCGGCGTGGTCGGACTATTCGCGGCCGTCAAGCTACTGACTCCGGACATCAATATCGCCAAGATTCCATTGCTGATCGTCGGCTACGGATTCGGTGCCTCCTTCGTCGCGCTATTCGCCCAGGTCGGCGGCGGCATTTATACCAAGGCCGCCGACGTCGGCGCCGATTTGGTCGGCAAGGTCGAAGCCGGCATTCCCGAGGACGATCCGCGCAATCCCGCCGTGGTAGCCGACTTGGTGGGCGACAACGTCGGCGATTGCGCAGGCCGTGGCGCCGATTTGTTCGAATCCACCGCCGCCGAAAACATTGGCGCGATGATTTTGGGCGGCAGCCTGGCTTTGGCCGCCGAAAAGGCTAACATGGGTTTCAGCGCCGGGTTGATAGGGGTGATGATGTTCCCGCTGGTGGCCCGCGCCTTCGGCATCATCGCCAGCATGGTCGGCATCCTCAGCGTCCATCTGACCAGCGAGGAGCAGGAGCCGATGCAGGCCTTGAACAGGGGCTATTTCATCAGCGTGATGCTGGCCATGCCGTTGTTCGGCCTGGCCGCCAAATGGTTGCTGGATAACGAGGCGGCGCCCTTTGCCTGGTGGCATTTTTTCCTGTGCGGCATCATCGGCGTTCTGACCTCGGTGGCCTTCGTCTATATCACCCAGTATTACACCGAATACCGCTACCGCCCGGTAAAGGCCATCGCCGAGGCCAGCACCACCGGCCCCGCCACCAACATCATCGAGGGCACAGCAGTCGGCTTCGAGTGTACCTGGATGCCGACCATCGTCATGGCTCTAGCCTTGCTGGCTTCCTATTATCTGGGCGCCAGCAGCGGCCTGCCTCATGCCGGCCTGTTCGGCACCGCCGTCGCGACGATGGGCATGCTGGCCACCGCCGCCTACATTTTGGCCATGGATACCTTCGGGCCTATCACCGACAACGCTGGCGGCATCATCGAAATGAGCGAACAGCCCGAGCAAATCCGCCGCCGTACCGACAAGTTGGATGCGGTCGGCAACACCACCAAGGCCCTGACCAAAGGCTACGCGATCGGCAGCGCCGGGCTTGCCGCCTTCCTGCTGTTTCAGGCTTACATCGACGAGGTGAAAAATTATGCCGGCCTGAGCGAATCGGCGGAATTCGGCATTGACATGAGCAAGCCCGTGGTGTTCGTAGGTGCCTTGTTGGGGGCGATGCTGGTGTTCCTGTTCTGCTCGATGACCATTCGCGCGGTGGGTACGGCGGCGAAAAGCATCATCGAGGAAGTCCGCCGCCAGTACGCAAAGTTGCCGCGCGTCAACGACATGATCCAGTTCCCTTCCGACTTCAAACCCGATTACGGCACCTGCGTGGACATTGTCACCCGCGCCGCGCTGCGCAACATGGTGGTGCCCGGCCTGCTGGTGGTGCTGGCGCCTATCACGGTGGGCCTGGTGTTCAAGTTTTTCATACCCATCGAAGGCAAGTTGATCGCCGCCGAAAGCGTGGCTTCCTTTCTGATGGTCGCCACCATCACCGGCATCCTGATGGCGCTGTATCTGAACAACGCCGGCGGTGCCTGGGATAACGCCAAGAAATTCATCGAAAGCGGTGCCCACGGCGGCAAATACATCACCGACAGGGACGGCAACAAGATCAAGAACCCCACGCACGGCGCGGCCGTGGTGGGCGACACCGTCGGCGACCCGTTCAAGGACACCGCCGGCCCCAGCCTGCATGTGCTGATCAAGTTGCTGGCGACGGTGACGCTGGTGATGGCGCCGCTGTTTCTTTGACGCTTAACTTCGCTCGTTGGGTTACGCTCTATCGAGCGAACCCAACCGGTGCGACGATGAGGGGTTGTCTCTAATTTAAGGGATTGGGCTAGAGCTTTTCCACAAAAGGCTTATGTAAATGGTGGTCTGTACGGTCTTACAGGCCGCAAGGCGAGACTGACCAAAATCAAACAAGCGTTGGGGATATGATTGTGCGAATAACAATAACCCTCCTAATTGGCATGGTTTGCCAAGTTAGCTACGGCGAGGAATCTCTTTGTTCAGGGAAGGAAAAAATCGTGTTTTCCTGCCATGTCGACAAAAAAATGGTTTCCCTGTGCCGGCCGATTGATAGTCCACGCGAGTTGATATATCGCTTTGGCAACGCCGGCAAACCTGAAATGACTTACCCTGGCCCGAAAGACAGGAACGAATTTTATCGATCCGATGCCCCGCTATTTGGCGGAGGAATCACAACGCTTGCTTTTGTTCGCGGCGATTACGAATATCGGCTTTACAGCAAGATTGGCCGGGAAGAAAGTACCGGGACGTCGGAGGAACGCATACCGGAATTTGAAGATGGGGTAGTGGTTTCGAAATCCGGCAAACAACTCAAACACCTGATTTGCGACGATGGAGGGGAAGGGTTCAGAGAAGATATTGGTTGGGTGCCGTTACACTCACAAAATTAATATCAACGCAGGCTCGGAACCCAAAACCCATTTGCTCAAGGAGCACGAGTATATTGATTTAAACTGCCGACACTCAGCCCCTCGTACAATGAGCACGTTCCCATATTATGGCTTCATGGACGAATTCGCCGCCAGTGACAACGACAAGGAAACGTAGAACGAGCAATACCGATTGATCATGGAATTTGGGAACACTAATCGCTATATAGTGGCATTCCCTCAAAGAAAATTATTTCCCGAATGTTTCGATGTCGCCGGTCTTTACCCACTTCTCAATGGATTTTCCGGACTTGGCGGTGTATCTGATCCGTATCCACTCCGAGGCACGTTTGCTTTCATCCAAAATGTCCACCCGATCACCCTTGACCAGATACATCTTGGTAATAGCTGTCATTTCCGGCGACGCGTACAGATGGGCCTTGTCGCTGACTACCGTACCCAATGTTTTGACCGATGCCGATGCACCTTTAGGCGAAGTATCGACGGAGGATACTAGCTTCTCCTTGAGTGTCTTCCACTTAGCAAAGCCCTGTGGAGATAGGGGTTGGAGCGCCACTCCCGATGCGGAGGTTACCATCCAGGCATTGGAGTTTCCATTGATCAAATAAAGGTCATAACAATAAGGTGGATCGGGATCTTCTCCAAACCGAAGCCGTTTGACACCGATAAGAAATTCGCCATCGGCGGGTTGCCGCGGGCCGCGTTCACACAAGGGCTTTGGACCAAATTTATCCGGTATTCCTTCGCTTTGAAACAGCTCCCAATCTTCGGCGTTCGCTGTCAGAAAACGCCCCCCAACGAATTCAAAAGCTGGGTGCGAAGCTTCGTATCGATCAAATAGCAGCGTGGGATTTTCATCCGCGGTTCCGGAAGTGTTCTCGCACTGGATCACGGTTGCGCCGCTGGATTGGCTATAGCCGACAATAAGCGAGCTACCCTCGCAGGGCGAAGAAATCTGTCGCTTATCTTTAACAAAATAACGGCATACGCCTCTATCGCATTCGGATTGAGCTTGTGCTTCAGCGAGGCCAGGAAAAACCAATGCAACAATCAGAAAAAGTCGACAATGCTTAGAGATTAGCGACATAGTGTTCTCCAAATTCCAGAATCAAGTGGTATTGATCATTTGAGCGATTCTTCGTGACCTCATGCTCGGTAGAGCTATAGGCCATTCCTCGAAGTATACCGAGTCGGCGGCTAATACAATCGGATGCCCACTTCGTAGAGGCTGTCTTGCCACGTTCGGTAACCACAAGGCAAATCAATTCGTATTGTGTTTTTGGCTTATCCAATTTGATGCGACTGTTGATCGCAGTGAGCGCTTTGTCAATGCCGCTTTGCTGGACACAAAGATCAAAAAGCGCCGCGTAGGTACGAAATTCAATTTTGATTAATAGATTGGGACTGATTTCGCGCAGCTTCCCGATGACCTTAACGACTAACGGGTGATATTTGGCTGCTGCCTCATCTCTTTGAATTTTATTGAAATCTGATACCGCGCCAATATTTTTGAATGCCTGTGACCAAGCTTTCCGATGTTGCTTGATGGTATCGCGCGCCCATTTCAGCTGGCTATCTTTGTCATTCGCGATCAAAGCGCTTTTCAGGGTTTGGTAGTCGCTATCGGCACCGAAACAATTGGCGAATGCCGTGGGGTTCCGGTTTAGCATTTTCGTCAGCAAAGGGCCAAGCGTGTTTTGCCCAAAATTCCACTGTATGAGTCCAAAGGAAGTCCCTTGTCCGTCAAAATCATCGGCGAGAGCCTGGTAGTTCATTGACTTGCCACCTTCAAATACCGTCGTAATCTTGAGCGCCATTTCCTGAGCATCGGCCAAACTAACCGAGCCAGCTTGGTTGTTGATCGGTGGCGTCCAGTCAGCCCCGCAGATGGGGGCCGAACCCAGCGCCACCTTCGTTCCATCGGACAGTATGCTAAACGATCCCGGCCAATTGCCACTATCGCTCAGCCTAGGTAAGCTGAGGTCCGCATAGTCATTCGAGCCCAGAGGCCCCGGCGTATCGCCGAGTAAACTGGTAACATTAGGATCACCCTGGTCATTCATCCCCAAAGGGCCGCAGGTCCGGGAAGGTATTCGAACCAGCCCTAGCGGCGGATTAAGGGGGCCACATTTAATTGAGCCTGCCATGTAAAACTCCATTGAATATGATTAATTGTAAGCTGTGAATCCGTGGCGTACCTACCCGGCGCTACCTCGTGGGAGGCAATGCAGTTAAATATAAGAACCGTAGGTGGGAATTCATTCGCACTATTGGCTGTATCAGGTCGAATAAATTCGACCCTACGATTCACCACGAACAGCTTAACTTAACGGCATTAGGGGTGTCGTCTTCCCTAGCATCCGGATTGTAGCTTGTAGTCCGTTTTGTTTCTCCTACTTTTGCATCAAACGATTTTGGTTTTCTCGATATGAAGTATTAATTTTTCATTGTGCAAACAGCTCAGTACGAATCGTTTTAAGGGCTTTCTCTTCATATTCGCCGGCACGACTATTGGAACCTAGCAAGGTTAAGCGCATCAACAGCATACAAACTTAGCGTGTATTTCGTAGTTTTAAGCGTTCCAATTCAGTTTCCAACAAACCAAAATCGAAATGCTCGGTCAACGTATCGGCCAGCTGGTTTATACCGGTTTCGCGCAAGGCGTTAAAGTCGATGGCTTGCCGAGGCTGATATCCGGCCCAGTTCAGCAGGGCATCGCAGGCTTCCGGCAGATCGAACAGGCCGTGCAGATAGCTGCCCGCTATCTGATCGTCGGCGGAAATCGCGCCGTCATCGCCATGGTCCAGTTTGAACAAGGGTTGCCGCAGAGCCGGGCCGTTGCTGACCCCCATGTGGATTTCATAGCCGGCCACCGGCGTATCGTGACGAAAAAACCGTCCCGCTGTTTGCCGTAAGCATTTTTCCGGCTCTAGCGTGGTTTCCATGTCCAGAAGCCCCAGTCCTTCAGCGCTACCGGCTTTGCCTTCCAGTCCATGCGGATCGTGTATCGCCTGGCCCAGCATCTGAAAGCCGCCGCAGATGCCCAACAGTTTGCCACCGTAACGCAGATGGCGGCGGATAAAGGTCTCCCAGCCCATTTCCCGCAAGCGAGTCAGGTCGCTGCGCACCGCCTTGCTGCCGGGCAGCACGACTAGATCGGCGTTGCTGATTTGATCGGGACTCTTCGTAAAGCTGACCTTGACGCCCGGATGCAGTTGCAGCGGATCAAAGTCCGTGTGGTTGCTGAAACTGGGTAGATGCGGCACGACGACATGAAAATCGGATTGCGGCTGCCGAGCATGGCGGGTGGAGAGGGCGTCTTCCGCTTCCAGATAAAGGTCGTGCAAGTAAGGCAGCACCGCTAGCACCGGCTTGCCGGTCTTGGCCACCAGCCAATCCAGGCCAGGCGTCAATAACGCGATGTCGCCGCGAAAGCGGTTGATCACGAAACCGACCACCTGCTGCCGTTCGCTCTCCGACAGCAATTCCAGCGTGCCGACGATGTGGGCAAACACCCCGCCGCGGTCGATGTCCGCAATCAGAATCACCGGGCAATCGACCGCCTCGGCGAAGCCCATGTTGGCGATGTCGTTCTCGCGCAGATTGATTTCGGCGGGGCTCCCGGCGCCTTCGACGATCACGGTTCGGTATTGGTCGGTCAGTCTTTGCCAGGAAGCCAGCACCGCCTGTTTCGCTTTCTTTTTGTAATCGTGGTACTGCGCGGCCGACTGGTTTTCCAGCACCTTGCCGTGAATGATCACCTGCGCGGTCTTGTCGGTATTGGGTTTCAGCAGCACCGGATTCATGTCGGTGTGCGGTGGCAATCCGCAGGCGGCGGCCTGCACAGCCTGGGCGCGGCCGATTTCGCCGCCGTCTACGGTCACCGCACTGTTCAACGCCATGTTCTGCGGCTTGAACGGCGCGACGCTGATGCCCTGGCGCAGGTAATAGCGGCAAAGGGCCGTTACCAAGGTGCTTTTGCCGGCGTCGGACGTGGTGCCCTGCACCATCAAGGCTTTAGGAATCATCGCGCCAACCGTTTTCAGAGACGAAGGCCGACAAGGGCTGCGGCTTCGCCCAGTTTTCCAGTTCCAGCATCGGTTTCGAATAAAACTCGGTGACATGTCCAAGACAAAGGATGGCGATCGGCCGGCTGCCTTCAGGCATATTCAGCAATTCGGCCAACGCGGCCGGATCGAACAGCGATACCCAACCCAGTCCCAGGCCTTCGGCGCGCGCCGCCAGCCACAGGTTCTGGATAGCACAGGCCGCCGAGGCCAGATCCATTTCCGGCAGGGTGCGGCGGCCGAAGATATGGCGCTCGCGCTTGTCGGGCAAGGCCACGACCAGCAGTTCGCCGCAGTCGAGGATGGCTTCCACTTTTAGCTTCATGAATTCGTCGTGGCGTTCGGCCAAGGCTTCGGCGGTGTGTCGGCGTTCCTGTTCGACTAATTCATGGATCCGGCCGCGCAGGTTGCGATCGGTAATTCGGATGAACCGCCAGGGCTGCATCAGGCCGACGCTGCCGGCCTGATGGGCGGCTTGCAACAAGCGGCTCAAGGTTTCGGTATCGACCGGATCGGGCAGAAAATGCCGCATGTCGCGGCGCTCGGCGATGGCGCGATAGACACCGGCGATTTGCTGATCCGTGAAACGGTGCGGAGGGTCAAATGAATTTGACCCTACAGGGTTTTGATCGTCACTCATACAACACGGCACCCAATAACACAGCGGTTTCCACCAGTTCCACCGCCGCGCCGTAGACATCGCCGGTCACACCGCCCAAACGCGAGATTGCGGTGTGGCGTATCCACAGCAGCAACAAACCAGCGAACAGTATGGGCAAAAGCCCCAAGACGAAGGCAGCGACGGCAATAGACAAACCGGCTACCCAGCGCGCCGCAGTCTCTGGCAAATGCTTCAATAGTTTTTCAGCCAGGCCTTGCGGACTGACGTAAGGGGTCGACAGCATCAGCAGCAAGATCGCGCTGCGGCCCAGCAGCGGAGTCATCAATAATGGAACAAGACGGTTTTGTTCGATCAACGCCGCCAAAGCCGTCCACTTCAACAACAATACCAGCATCAGCAACGTTACCGCAATCGGTCCGGAAGCCGGGTCCTTCATGATCCGCAAGCTGCGCTGCCGGTCGCCGAAGCCTCCTACCCAGGCGTCGGCGCAATCGGCCAACCCGTCGAGGTGCAGGGCGCCGGTCAACAACACCCAGGCCGTCAACAGGATGGCTGCCGCGACCATCGCCGGGCTGTTTGCCAATAATGTTGCCAAGATAGTCAGCAAGCCACCGATCAGCAAGCCGATCAGCGGATAGTAAAGCACCGAATAACCCAATTGCTTGTCGCCGGCCTTAAAATCCAGGCCAACCGGAATGCGGGTCAGGAATTGCAGAGCAATTAGTAAGGAATGCACGATTATTTTAAATGGCTATGAACAAGCTGCAGGTTGAAGAAAGACCGGCTCATGTGCAACGCATAGCGTGAGCAATCGATTAGGAATCTGGTTTTCCCAAAATCGCCGATTCAACCGATAG
>Ga0316622_100004290_pt1 | contig 10447 bp, 4 predicted proteins | sample OWC_Aug_OW2_C1_D_FD_207646 | JGI IMG/M metagenome (GOLD analysis project Ga0316622, IMG submission 207646) | Wetland soil microbial communities from Old Woman Creek delta, Ohio, United States - OWC_Aug_OW2_C1_D5_C | ecosystem: Environmental > Terrestrial > Soil > Wetlands | place: USA: Ohio... | reverse complement strand
TGCGCGGCCAGCGCCGTGGCGTAGGGGGCGATCACCAGCTCGTCGGGCGGTGTGCGGCGCAGCGCCAGGCGCGGCACGCCCTGCGGCGCGTACTGGTAGGCCAGGCTGTGGTCGCAGCCGGCGTGTGCCGATTCCGAGATACCCCAGGGCACGCCGTGCGCGTGCGCAAAGGCGATCTGCTCGCTCAGCGCAGCGAGCGTGGCGTCGTGCAGCACGCTGCCGTGCGGCTCGGCGAGCACCAGAGTCGGCATCAGGTACTCGAACATCGACCCCGACCACGAGCGCAGCCCGGCGGTGGCGCCGGAGGCGTAGAACGGCCGGCCCAACGCGGCCCAGTGGCGTACCGGGACATCGCCCTTGGCGATGGCCAGCAGGCTGGTCAGCCGCGACTCGGAGGCGATCAGGTCGTAGAAGCTGGCGTCGAGCTGCTGCTCGGCGACGCGGTAGCCGATGTGCAGCAGATGGCGCTGCGGATGGTAGAGAAAGGCAAAGTCGGCCTCCCAGGCCAGCTGCTCGCACTGCTGCGCCACGACGTGCAGGCGCGAGGCGCTGTCGTCTTCGCCGGCCGTGCGGGCGAGCTCGCGGCAAGCCTCGGCCACCGTCAGCAGGTGGCCGCTGAGGTTGCCGCTGTCCACCGTGGACACATACATCGGCAGCAGCGGCGCGCCGCTGGCGGTGTCGTACCAGTTCAGGAAATGGCCGCGGTGGCGCTGCAGCGTGACCAGGCTGGCCAGCGTGGCCTCCAGCCGCAGCAGCAGTTCCAGCGTGCCTATCCAGCCGAACTGCCGCGCACAGGCCGCGCTCAGCAGGTACAGGCCGATATTGGTGGGCGAGGTGCGGCGTGCCAGCATCTCGTGCGGCGTGATCTGCAGGTTGTCCGGCGGCAGGTGGCGGTCTTCGGCCGTGACGACGCGTTCGAAATAGCGCCAGGTGTCGCGCGCCACGCCGTGCAGGCTGGCCCGGTCCTCGGCGGTGAGTGCCGCACCGGCGTCGGCGGCCGGCGGCCGGCTGGCCCACCACGACCACAGCGGCGCCGCGGCCCACAGCGCACACAGGGCCGCGGCCCAGGCCGGCGCCGCGGCGCCGGCCGCCAGCAGCGCGCCCAGCAACGCCAGTGCCAGCGCCGGCACGGCGCGGTGCTTGCGCCAGGCACCGGCCAGCGTCGTCTGCGCGGCAGCCTCGGCGGCGGCCGCGGTCGTCCACTGCAGCAGGTGGCGGCGGCTGATGGCCATGCGGTACAGCGTGCGGGCGATGGCATCGCCCGCCAGTACGGCGTGCTGCAGCAGAAGCGCCAGGTGCCAGATCCCGCCGCACAGCGCGCGCGCCAGGTCGGCCGCGGTGGCAAGGTAGAAGTGGCGCTTGGCGATGTCGTCGCGGCTGGGCGCGGAGCCGGCCACCGCGCCCATCAGCGGGCCGGCGGCAAAGGCCGCCAGCACCAGCAGCACGGCGCTCGCCGGCGCCAGCGTGCCGGCGGCCAGCACCAGCAGCAACAGGGCCAGCGAGGCCGGCGCCACCAGCGAGCGGCGCAGGTTGTCGAGCATCTTCCAACGATTGACGGCGCGCAGCGGGTAGCGCCGGTGCTGCAGCAGGAAGGGCAGCAGCTGCCAGTCGCCGCGTGTCCAGCGGTGCAGGCGCGAGGCCGCGACCTCGGCGTGGAAGGGCGCGTCCTCGATGAACGAGACGTCGGTCACCGCCGCGCAGCGCGCCAGCGAGCCTTCCAGCAGGTCGTGGCTGAGCACGCGGCCGTCGGGCAGCCGGTTGCCGAGCACGGCGTGCACGGCCTGCACGTGCAGCAGGCCCTTGCCGGTGAACGAACCTTCGCCGAAGACGTCCTGGTAGACCTCGGAACTGGCCGCGCTGTAGGGGTCGATGCCGGGCTGCCCGGCAAATAGCCAGTGGTAGGGCGTGAGTTCCTGCGGCGCCGGCAGCGGCGTCACGAGGTGCGGTTGCAGGATGCCGTAGCCGCTGCGCACGCGGCGGCCGTCGGCGCTGAGCCGCGGTGCGTTGTGCGGGTGCGCGGCCACGCTCACCAGCTCGCGCAGACGGCCGGGCGGCAGCTGCGTGTCGCTGTCCAGCGTCACCACGTAGGCCACGCCTGCGGCGATGCGCGAGTCCTCGCCGAGGTCGATGAAGGCCTGCCCTGGCACGCCGGCCAGCGCGGCGATCAGTTGCTCGAGCTTGCCGCGCTTGCGCTCCCAGCCGATCCAGCGCTGCTCGGTGGCGCAGTATTCGCGGCGGCGATGCAGCAGCAGGAAGCGCGGTGCCGCGCCGGGCGCCGTGGCCGCGCTGGCGTTGAGCCGTCGGATCTGCTGCACGGCATGGTCCAGCAGCACGTCGTCACCAGGCGCCTCGGCGGCCGCGGCATCGGCCCAGTCGGTGAGCAGGGCGAACTGCGTGTGCGCCTCGGGGTTGGCCAGCGCGTGCAGGTGCAGGCGGTGGGACAGGCGATCCGTGCCGGCGGCGCTGGTCAGCAGGGCCGGTATGACGACCATCACGCGGTGTTCGGGCGGGATGCCGGTGGCCAAGGCGAGGCGGGGCATCCGGTGCGGGCGCACCGATTCGCTGATCAGGCGGTGGAGGATGGCCACCACCGCCTCTGACGCCGGCAGCAGCATCAGCAGCGCGGTGAGTGCGCCGGCCCCCGCGGTGAGGCTGACACCGTGCCGGTTCAGCATCCAGGCGACCAGCGCGATCGTGCCGCCGCCCACGCAGGCCAGGTACAAAGGCAGGGCAAGCGTCCGCCAGGCGCGCCGCGCCAGCGGTGCCAGGCCAATGCGCTGGCCCAGGGCCTGCACCAGTTCCGGCCGGCCAGCGCCCTGCAGCCAGTAGCTGGCTCGCTCCCGGGCGGGATCGGGGGCGGCACCGCCCGTGTCTCCACGCCGCATGAGGACCAGCATGGCGCGCGCCACCGCCAGCTCGCTGAGGCGGCTGCGGCGGGCCAGATGTTCGATATCGTGCAGCGTCTGGTCGCGCGTCGTCGTCTGCTCGGCTGCGAACAGGGGCGAGGTCAGCATCAGCACCATGAGGGGGCTGCAGCGGGCGATCAGGTCGGGCCAGTCGGCATCGCCGATGGCACGCAACGAGGTCACGGCGTTGCCGACGCTCAGGTTGTCGGCGGTCTGGTCGGCGCCTTGCTGCGCCTGCAGGGCCGGCAGCTCGGCCCGATGCGCCTGCAACCAGGCCGATACCGGCGCCGGCAACGGCGCCTCGGCCCGCATGTCGCCACCAGCGCCGCGGTCGCGCAGCCGTTGCAGCACCTGCACCACGAACGCAGGGCCGGCGCCGCGTTGCGCCATCAGGGCGTGCACGCGCTCCAGCGCCAGGCCCGACCCTTCGACGACGCGGTCGCAGCACAGGTTGGCGACATCGCGCGCGGCCTTGTGCGTGGCCACGCGTTCGGCCAGGCGGCGCAGGTTCTCCACCAGCACCACACGCAGGGTGGTGGGCAGCGCCCACAACTCGCCGAGTTGCAGCTCGCGGCTGTCCTGGTAGGCGGTCAGGTAGTGCACCAGCAGGTCGCCGTCGAAGGCACTGTCGGTGTGCGCCACGAAAGCCCAGGCCACGCCATAGACCCGCGGCAGCCCGGCCAGCGGTTCGGCCTGCAACACCGGCAGGCGGCGGAAGTAGCTCAGCGGCAGCCCTTCGCGGATGGCGTCGAGCTGGGTCTCGATGAGGTGGAAATTGTCGAGCAGCCACTCGGCCGCCGGGCTGATGTCGTCGCCCGTCGCCGCCTGCTCGCCGATGTATCGCAGCGACTGCCGCAGCATGCGGATATTGCTGCGCAGGCGTGGAAAGAAGCTGGCTCCGCGCAGGCGCGAACGCGCCGCAGCATGGGTCAGGCCCAGGCTGCGGCCGTGCTGGGCAAAACGCTCGGGGCCGAAGATCTCGGAGCGCAGCGGCGGCGCCACGGCGCCAGCGGCGGCGTCGAGCAGGCGGCACAGCTCACGCGGCGCCTCGGGCAGCAGGCTCTGCAGGCTGTCTGGCGACAAGGGCTAGGACACCAGCAGCACGATGCCCAGCAGCGCCAGCACCAGAGCCACGGTGGTGACGAAGCGCGGGGCCACCGCGCCGTGCAGTGCCTGCACGGCAAGCTGCAGGCCGCCGAAGCGGTTGCCGCTGGCGAGGCACGTCGAGACATGTGCACCCAGCAGCGTCAACTCCATCGGCGTCGTGTCGGAGCTGTCGCCGTCGCAGGCGGTGCTCCAGCATGGCCCCGTCGCGGGCGACGGGCCATCGGACCGGGAACCGGCCGCCCTCATCGCGGCCCGGATGCTGGCGTCTCCAGTCGGCGATCGGGTTCGACGGCGAGCGCACGGGCGCATGCGGCCTTCGCGGCGATGCCGCCGTCGGATGCGGATTGATCGCCGGCGCGCCGGGAAGGGGTCGGTGTTGCGGGTGGGACGACCGATGACGTGCGCGCCGCGAAGCCGCGCCTGGGGGTGCTGGACATGATGTGCCTTCGTGGTGCGTGCTTGTACGACCCTGCACAGGGCTGGCGCCATGCCGGGGGTGTGATCTGCACCTGTGGGGTCCTTGTACGGGGTGGCGCGCGACCTGTCTGTGCGTCAGCGAACAGCCGCACGTCACGCCGGCCCGGCCACGCCGTCGCGGCGCGGGTGATGCTGGCCGTGCGGGTACGGGACGTGGCGTGGCGGGTCGGCGACGATGACTTCGCCTGCCTGATCGTCGACGCCGTCGCTGGCGAGCAGCTCGGCGTGCGGGCACGCACGCTGTTCGACGCCATGGCCGCCAGGCTGCGTGCCAGGCAGCGGCAGCAGCCCGTTGCATTCTTCGACCGTCAGACAGACCTGTAGTCCGCAAGACGTGGCCTGCACGCGGGCGAACGCGGCGACATCGCTGCTAAGCTCCCGCCCATGTTCACCGGCATCGTGCAGGGCATCGCCCGCGTCGAGGCGCTCGCCGACCGTCCCGGCCTGCGCAGCTTCACGCTGCGCTTCCCACCCGGCTTCGGCGCCGGGCTGGCCATCGGCGCCAGCGTCGCCGTCGACGGCGTGTGCCTGACGGTGACCACGCTGCCGGACGAAGGCGCGGCGACCTTCGACGTCATGCAGCAGAGCCTGGCGCTGACCACCCTGGCGGGCCTGCACGAAGGCAGCCGGGTGAACGTCGAACGTGCGGCCCGCGACGGTGCCGAGATCGGCGGCCACCCGCTGTCGGGGCATGTCGACTTCCTGGCCCGGGTGCTGCAGGTCCGGCGCCCCGAGAACAACCACGTGCTGCGCATCGCGGTGCCGGCGCCGTGGATGCGCTATGTCTTCGCCAAGGGCTACATCGCCGTCAACGGCGCCAGCCTGACGGTGGCCGAGGCGCAGCGCGAGGCCGGTGGCGCAGGCTGGTTCGAGGTCTGGCTGATTCCGGAGACCTTGCGTGCCACCAGCTTCGCCGAAAAGGCCGAGGGCAGCCTGCTGAATATCGAGATCGAGCGCCAGACGCAGGTCTTCGTCGACACCGTGCGCGAGGCCATCGACGAGCGCCTGGGTGCGCTGGTGCCGGCGCTGGAGGCCCTGCTGCGCGAGCGCGGGCTGAGCCTGGACGAGGTCGCGCGGCCGCTGGAGCTGCCACCGCCGTGATGCCGCCGCCCGGCGCGGCCCCTGGACCCACGGACCCCGACCCATGGCCATCCCTCCCGGCCCGCCGCAGTGGCACTCGCTCGACGGCGAGGCGACCGCCGCGCATCTCGAGACCGATCTCGGCGCCGGTCTGAGCGCTGCCGCCGCCGCACAGCGGCTGGCGCAAGGCGGCCCGAATGCGCTGCGCGAGACGGGCCGGCGCCATCCGCTGCTCATGCTGGCGTCGCAGTTCACCGATTTCATGATCCTGGTGCTGATCGCCGCCGCGGTCATCGCCGGCATCGTCGGCGAGCCGCAGGACGCCGTGGCCATCGTCGTCATCGTCTTCCTGAACGGCATCATCGGCTTCGTCCAGGAGTACCGCGCCGACCGCGCGATGGCGGCACTGAAGCAGATGGCCAGCCCGCAGGCACGCGTGATCCGCGACGGGCAGGCCGGCACCATCGACGCCATGCATCTGGTGCCCGGCGACCTGGTCGAACTCGAAGCCGGCAATATCCTGCCCGCCGACCTGCGGCTCACCGAACTGTCCTCGCTGAAGGTCGACGAATCCGCGCTCACCGGCGAATCACAGCCGGTCGTCAAGCAGCTCGCAGCGCTGGACGGGGCCGACCTGCCGCTCGGCGACCGGCTCAACCTGGCCTACAAGGGAACGGTCGTCACCTACGGCCGCGCGCGGGGCCTGGTGGTGGCGACCGGCATGAAGACCGAGCTGGGACGCATCGCCGCGCTGCTGTCCGGCGAGTCCGGCAAGACACCGCTGCAGAAACGCCTGGCGCGTTTCGGCCGCCATCTGGCGTTCGCCGTGCTGGCCATCTGCGCCATCGTCTTCGTCGCCGGCTGGCTGCGCGGCGAACCGCCGCTGCTGATGCTGCTCACCGCCGTCAGCCTGGCGGTGGCCGCCATCCCCGAGGCGCTGCCGGCGGTGGTGACGATTTCGCTCGCGCTGGGCGCGGCGCGCATGGTGCGGCAGAACGCGCTCATCCGCCGCCTGCCGGCGGTGGAGACGCTCGGCTCGATCACCTACATCTGTTCCGACAAGACCGGCACGCTGACGCAGAACCGCATGCACGTGGACTGCGTGTTCGCCACCGGCGAGATGCGACCGCGTCTGCCCGACGCGGCGGGTTCGCCGTGGCGCGAGCTGCGGCTGGCCATGCTGCTGTGCAACGATGCCACGGCCGGCGCCGACGGCCAGTTGGCCGGCGATCCGACCGAGACCGCCTTGCTGGCCGCCGCACTGGCGGCCGGACCCGACAAGGACGAGTGGCAGCGGACCCTGCCGCGCGAGGCCGAACTGCCGTTCGACGCGGAGCGCGCGCGCATGAGCACGCTGCACCGCGACGGCGAGGGCGTGCTGATGCTGGTCAAGGGGGCGCCCGAAGGCCTGCTCCCGCTGTGCACCGACCAGCTGCACGCCGGCAAGACGGCGGCCGTCGACGTCGCCGCGCTGCAGGACGAGGCCGAGAGACTGGCCGCGCAGGGCCTGCGCGTGCTGGCCTTCGCGCTGAAGCGGTTGCCGCACCTGCCAGCCGTGCTGGACGCCACGGCGCTGGAGAGCGGGCTCACTTTCATCGGCCTGGCGGGCATGATCGATCCGCCGCGCCCCGAAGCGGCCGCTGCGGTGGCCGCCTGCAAGGCCGCCGGCATCGTGCCGGTGATGATCACCGGCGATCACCCCGCCACCGCGCGGGCGATCGCCGCACGGCTGGGCCTGATCGAGGAGGGCGCCAAGGTCCTCACCGGCAGCGAATTGGCGCGCCTGTCGCTGGCCGAGTTCGAGCGCGAGGTCGAGACCGTCCGCGTCTACGCGCGCATCAACCCGGAACAGAAGATCGAGATCGTGCGCGCCCTGCAGGACCGGGGCGAGTTCGTCGCCATGACCGGCGACGGCGTGAACGATGCGCCGGCGCTGAAGCGGGCCGACATCGGCGTCGCGATGGGCAAGGGCGGCACCGACGTCGCGCGCGAGGCGGCGCACATGACGCTGCTCGACGACAACTTCGCCACCATCGTCACGGCGGTGCGCGAGGGCCGGCGCATCTTCGACAATGTCCGCAAGTTCGTCAAATATGCGATGACGGGCAATTCGGGCGAGATCTGGACCATCTTCCTGGCGCCGTTCCTGGGGCTGCCGATCCCGCTGCTGCCGATCCACATCCTGTGGATCAACCTCGTCACCGACGGCCTGCCGGGGTTGGCGCTGGCCGGCGAAGGTGCCGAACGCAACCTCATGCAGCGCCCGCCGCGTCCGCCGCAGGAGAGCATCTTCGCGCACGGCATGTGGCAGCACATCCTGTGGGTCGGGCTGCTGATGGGAGCGGTCGTGCTGCTGACCCAGGCCTGGGCGCTGCACGGCGCCTCCGCGCACTGGCAGAGCATGGTCTTCACCGTGCTGACGCTGTCGCAACTGGGGCATGTGCTGGCCATCCGTTCCGAGCGCGAATCGCTGTTCACCCAGGGCCTGTTCTCCAACCGCATGCTGATCGGTGCGCTGGGTCTGACCTTCCTGCTGCAGATGGCGGTGCTCTACGTGCCCTGGCTGAACCCCATCTTCAAGACCACGCCGCTGTCCGCGGGCGAACTGGCGGCGTGCCTGGCGCTGTCGTCGGTGGTGTTCCTGGGCGTGGAGATCGAGAAGGCGCTGGTGCGGCGCGGCTGGTTGTACAAGGACGGCTGATCGCTGCAGGGGTGAGCGGGCGCTGCGACGGATGGTGCACCTGCGATCGCCCGCGGATTGCGCTTCCTCAAGGCGGCCGGAACATCCTTGCCTAGGCTGGACCTTCAGTGAAGGTGGTTCCACCGTCTGGGGGTTCGTCCATGCAGGCCATGCGCCGTGTCATCGCCGCCACCGATTTCTCGCGCGCATCGGCTGCCGCCGTCGAACGTGCCGTCCTGGTCGCGGCGGCGCTGTGGGCCGCGTCGCTGGCCACCACCCTGCCGTCGCGGGCCGTGGGAGCGCCTGCCGAGCTGGCGCTGCCGACCGCCCGGCTGGCGGGCGCGGCATCGCTGGAGGCGACGCTGGCGCAGCGGCGCTCGCTGCGGAGCTTTGCGGCCACGCCGCTGACGGCCGCGCAGGCGGGCCAGTTGCTGTGGGCCGCGCAGGGCATCAGCGACGCCCAGGGGCGGCGCACGGCGCCTTCCGCCGGCGCCAGTTATCCACTCGTCCTCTACCTGGTGGCCGGTCGCGTCGAAGGCATCGCCCGCGGCGTGCACCGTTACCAGCCGCAGGGGCACCGGCTCATGGCCGTGGCCGCCGGCGACGCCGTCGTCGCGGTGGCGGCCGCGGCGCGCAATCAGGCCTGGCTCGGCGACGCGCCGGCGCTGATCGTCATCGCCGCCCAGCCTGGCCGCACCGTCGCGCGCTACGGCGCGCGCGCCGACCGCTATGTGGCCATCGAGGCCGGCGCGGCGGCGCAGAACCTCCTCTTGCAGGCGGTGGCACTGGGTCTGGGCGGGACCCTGGTCGGCGCCTTCGACGACATGGCCCTGCGCAGCGCCGTACCGTTGGCAGACGCGGAGCAGGCGCTGGCCATCGTCGCGGTCGGGCACGGCCGCTGAAGGCGTCCGATCGGCAAGATGGCGCGCCGCTGCCGCATCACGGTGCCGTGCACAGGCAATGAACGACGGCCGCGAAGGGCTGGCGCCGTTCGGCGAGCGCGGCGAGCCAACCCAGGTCCTGCGCCATGCCCGAAGCGACCGGCGATGCCAGGCCCAGGGCCAGCCAGGCCGCCTGCAGATCGACCGGCCGGCCGATCGCCGTGCCCACCCTGGCGGCAAGGTCCTGCAGCCATTGCTGCAGCCGTCCCGCGCGCGCCTCGATGTACTGCACGCGGTAGCCGTCGGCGAGCCGGCCGCGCTGCGCCGCGGCGGCCAGCGCGTCGCCCAGGCTGCCGGTGCGATCGATCAGGCCGCGCTCCAGCGCCTGGCGGCCGGTCCAGACGCGGCCCTGGCCCACCGCGTCGATCTTCTCCGGCGTCGTCTTTCGTGCCGCGGCGGCGAGGGTGGTGAAATCGAGGTAGGCGCGGTCGATCACCGACTGCACCATCTGCCCGATGCGCGGGTCGAAGGGACGCCGGGGGTCGTAGGCACTGGCCAGCCAGGTGGTGGTGACGCCGCCGGTGCGCACGCCGAGCCGGTCCATCGCACCTTCGGCGGTGGGCAGCATGGCGACGACGCCGATCGAGCCGGTGATCGTCGCCTCGTCGGCGATCACTTCGTCGGCGGCCATCGAGATCCAGTAGCCGCCCGAGGCCGCGACGTCGCCCATCGACACCACCACCGGCTTGCCGGCCAGGCGCGCCAGTTCGAGTTCGCGGCGCACGAGTTCGGAGCCGAAGGCGCTGCCGCCGGGCGAGTTGACGCGCAGCACGATGGCCTTGACCTTGTCGTCGTCGCGCGCCTGGCGCACCAGTTCGGCGGTGGACAGGCCGCCGATGCGGCCGGCCGGCGCCTGGCCGTCACTGATCTCGCCCTGGGCCACGATGACGCCCACCGCGTCGCCGCTGCCCTGGCGTTCGATGCGCTCGAGGTAGGCCTGCATCGAGACCTGGCGGAAGGACTTGCTGTCGTCGTCGGGCGCGCCGCGCTCGACGAGCAGGGCACGCATCTCGTCGCGCGTCTTCAGGGCGTCGACCCATTTGCGCTCCAGGGCCCAGCGTGCCGGGCTGCCGCCGGCGGCCTGCAGGCTGCCGGGCAGCGAGTCGATCGCCTGTGCCACGCTGCCGACGGGCAACCGGCGCGCCTTCTCGACGCTGCCGGTCCAGCTCTGCCACATCGCGCCCCAGAGCGCGCCTTCGGACTCGATCGACTCCCGGGACGGCGCATTGGCCGAAAAGCTCTCCGCAAAATTCTTG
>Ga0316622_100004289_pt1 | contig 10448 bp, 8 predicted proteins | sample OWC_Aug_OW2_C1_D_FD_207646 | JGI IMG/M metagenome (GOLD analysis project Ga0316622, IMG submission 207646) | Wetland soil microbial communities from Old Woman Creek delta, Ohio, United States - OWC_Aug_OW2_C1_D5_C | ecosystem: Environmental > Terrestrial > Soil > Wetlands | place: USA: Ohio... | reverse complement strand
CTTGCCGACCTGTTTGAGCCGGGCCAGCGGAATGCCCCGCTCGTAGCTCTGGTTGTAGATCCCGCCATTGCGCTTGATCTCGAGGTCGAGACGCTTGGACAGGGCGTTGACCACGGAGACGCCGACGCCGTGCAGGCCTCCGGAAACCTTGTACGACTTGTCGTCGAACTTGCCGCCGGCGTGGAGCATGGTCATGACGACCTCGGCCGCGGACTTCTTTTCCTTCTTGTGCATCTCGACCGGGATGCCGCGGCCGTCGTCGATGACGGTCACCGAATTGTCGATATGGATGAAGACGTCGATGTTCTTGCAGTAGCCCGCCAGGGCCTCATCGATGGAGTTGTCCACGACCTCGTAGACGAGGTGATGGAGCCCCTCGGGACCGGTGCTTCCGATGTACATTGCGGGCCGTTTTCGGACCGCGTCCAGGCCTTTTAGGACTTTGATACTTTCGGCCGTGTATTTTTGTTCTTTCATGACTCTTAACTCATTGAAAATAGGATATTTATGAGATACGGTCTGTCGGAATGCCGGGCCTCCATTGGGGCTTCCATATTATAGTCGAAAAGGGTGTTCAAGTAAAGCCTTTTTGGGGACGATTTCCACAATATTTTGGGCTCTGAGGGAATCCGTATCACAATTTTTTGGGGGTGAGGCTCGACGATTTCGGAGGCCGCGAAATAGGGCGCTTTCCATGACTTTGAATAGACGAGCCAGAATGGGTATAATTCCCATTCGAAGGACTTAAAATGCCGGCCAATTTAACGCCCCAATACCTCGAAGCCGACCGCAAATTCAAGGAGGCCAAGACCTACCAGGAAAAGTTGGCCGCCTTGGAAGAGATGATGGCCACGATCCCCAAGCACAAGGGCACGGAAAAGATGAGGGCCATGATCAAGACGAAAATGGCCAAGCTCAAGGAGGCCGCCCAGTCCAGGCCGGCCGTGGCGCGTCATGGGCCCAGCTTCCACGTGGAGAAAACGGGGTCGGGCCAGGTGGTCGTCATCGGCCCGCCGAACAGCGGAAAGTCCAAGCTCATCGCGGCTCTCACCGGCGCCCAGCCCGAGGTCGGCGACTACCCCTACACAACCCGCGCCCCCGCGCCCTTCATGATGAGGTTCGAGAACATTAAAATCCAGCTCGTCGACACGCCGCCGATCGCTCCGGAGGAGATCGAGACCGACCTGGCCGAGCTCATCAAAAAGGCCGACGGGGTGATTCTCGTGCTGGACCTCGCCGATTCGGAGACCCCGTCCGTTCTTGAAACCATCGTGTCGAAGCTCAAAGAGAGAAAGGTCGAACTGGCTTCGGAGAACGCCGGCCAGCCGCCCGAGCCGGGCCGGTTCGTCAAAAAAGCCCTCATCGTCGTCAACAAGTGCGAAGACCCGCAGGCCGGCGAGAATCTGGCTTTCCTCAAGGAATATTTCGGCGCGGCCTATTCCTTCCTCCCCATATCGGCGGCGCGGGGCGATGGTCTGGAAGACCTGAAAAATCGGATATTTCTGCTTCTCGACATCCTTCGCGCCTACAGCAAGGTGCCGGGAAAGAAGGCCGACTTCAACGACCCGTTCTCGCTGAAAAAGGGGACGACCGTCATCGACCTGGCCCGGGCCGTGCACAAGGATTTCTACGAGAAATTCAAATACGCCCGGATCTGGCGCCAGGGGTCGCTCGCCCTCCAGGGTCAGATGGTCAACCGCGATTTCGCCCTGGAGGACGGCGACATCGTCGAATTGCACATCTAGCGGCTAATCCAGGGCCAGGCTTATCCTAAGGGCGTTATCGATTTCCTTCATCGTCGGACCGCTGAAACGTCCCAATTTCTTGGCGATGCGCCTTTTATCAATTGTTCGGACCTGATCGCAGAGGACGATGCTCGGGGCGTCCAACCCTCCCTCCCCTCTGCCTACCCACACGTCCACGGGATACTTCTGCGATAAGCTCTTCTGACTCGTTATTACGGCGACGATGGTCACCGGCGAAAACGCATTTCCGATATCGTTCTGGACGATGACGCACGGTCGGACCTTGCCTGTCTCCGAACCGATCGTCGGGTTCAGGTTCACCCAGACGACGTCCCCGCGCTTGAAGCCTTCTTTCATCAGGCGTTTTCTCCATCAAGGGGCTCGAATTCCCGGCAGGTATCGATGTTCAATTCCGCCTTGGCCAGATAGCCTTCCTGGAGCTGCTTCTCCAGCTTTTCCCGCTCGATCTTCGCGATATACTCATCGACCGCTTCCCTGATGAATTGGCTCAACTTCATGCCCTTCTCCGCCATGAGTTTCCACATCTTCTCATATTGAATGGACGACAGGTCCAGGTTGATTCTTCTCATCTGCGTTTTGGACATGTCAATCTCCTTTTTGAGAGTTGACCAAGGGCCAAGAGACCAGGTTTGGCGATCCGATGAATTTATTACTTATTTTTATATGTAATATTTTAAGTATTCTTGTAGCCTAAGTCAAGGACCGATACTGTGCTTTATGGAGTCCACATTCAGCGAACAGCTCGCGAAGCGCGGCGGAGGATTGCCAAGTAATCCGCGGCCGTGGCTTCGCGCGCGTTCGAGGGATTCGAGTTGTTCTCGAATGATTTTTGGGCGATGAGCTTGAAGTCCTTTTCGGGAATCCCGAGGTCTTTAAACTTGGGAATCCGCAGCTCCCGGGAAAGCACCTGAACCTTGAGAATCAACCGGGCGGCGGCCTCTTTCTCGCCCGAGGACTCGATCCCGGCCTGGGCGGCGACCCGAGCATACTTCGCCTCCGCGGCTTCAAGGTTGAACTCCATGACGAAGGGCAGAAGCACGGCGTTGGCCACACCGTGCGGCGTATCGTAGAGCCCCCCGATCGACTCGGCGAGACAATGGACGGCGCCGACATCGCTGTTGACGAAGGCCATCGCCGCCAGCACGCTGCCCAGCATCAGTTCATCGCGGGCTGTGGAATTCCGGCCGATCTCCGGAAAGGCTTCAGGAAGAGAGCGGAAAATCAGCCGCAAAGCCTCCCCGGCCAGCATATCGGTGAACACGGTCGCGGGCTTGGCGGTGTATGCTTCGATGGCGTGGGTGAGGGCATCAAACCCCGTTGACGCGACGAGATGCGAAGGGAGGGTTATCAGAAGGTCGGGGTCGACGAGCGCCACGGCCGGATACATGAGCGGACCCTTGATGCTCATCTTGGCCCGGCGCCCCGTGTGAGTGATGATCGAAACCCAGGTGACTTCGCTCCCGGTTCCACAGGTCGTGGGGATGGCCAGGACAGGAAGAGGCGCCTCGCGGTATTTTTCGCGTCCCTCGTAATCCTCGATCCGGCCGGGATTCGTGCCCAGGAGGGCGATCGCCTTGGCCGCGTCCAGGACGCTCCCGCCGCCGAGCCCGATGATGAGGTCGGGCCTAAGCGTCCGGGCAAGGCCGCCGGCCCTGTCTACGGTCGCTTGCTTCGGGTTGGCCTCGACCTCGTTGAAAACGGCCACGGGAACCACATGCCTGAGGACCTGCCGCGCGATGCCGGCCGCCTCGACGCCCCCGTCGGTGACGAGGAGCGGCCGGGAGAACCGCTTCTGCTCCAGGATTTTTCCCAGCTCTCTGATCATCCCCGGGCCGAAAAGGATTTCCGTCGGCATGTGGAATTTCATAATCCACCTCCGTTCACAGGGGCGCAGGCTATTCTATTTGCAAAGGAGGGATTCTGTCACGACGCGTCTCCGCGTCCTGCAGGCCCATCCCCTATTTCCGGAAATCGAGCTCCGGCTCGTCGCTCATATCCATGACGGCCGCGAAAAGGAGCTGACTGATGTCCTCCATGATCTCGGGTGTGATCGGGTCGAGGTTGTCGCGCGTGTTGTGGTAGGAGGGAAGCCTCTCGACCGGTACGGTCTCGTCGGCGCCGACCGTGACGCTCGGGACTCCCTTCCACAAGAACCGGGCCGTGTCCTGTCTCGGCCGGGCGATGTTGGCAAAAAACGAAGCCTCCATAGGTCGATGGATGTACCGGCTGTTCGCCCTCTCCAAGAAGGCGTAGAAATCGGGGAAGTTTTTCCCCGCGAGGACCCCGACCTTGTCGCCGACCCCCGGGGCCTCCATGTTGATGAAGGCGGCGGTTTTTTCCAGCGGCCAGACGGGATGATTGACATAGAATTCAGACCCGGCCACCGCCTGCTCCTCCGCGCCGAAAAAGAGGAACATGACCGACCGCCCCGGCTTGACTTTCGATCTGGACATCGCCTCGGCCACGCCCAGGGCGACGGCCACGGCCGTGGCGTTGTCGTTCGCCCCGGGCATGAGCTCCCACATTCGCCCCAAGTGGTCCAGATGCGCGCCCACGATGATGAGCTCCTGCCTGAGCGTCGGGTCGCCGCCGTCGATGACCCCGATGACATTCCGGCCGACGCCCTCCGGATGATGCTCGGTTTTGTTCTTGATGGTGAAGACCTTGCCCGTGGCGAAAGACTGCGGTTTCAGGGTTTTCCCGATCTTCTCCACAACCGCCTTGTGCTCCTTCCCGGTTCCCGCGAAGACATCGGCCACGACGGCGTCTCCGACATGGCTGTAGATGAAGCCTTCCCGGTAGGAATTGTTCGGGTTCCCGATCGGTCCATAGTTATAAAGCATGCCCCTGGCGCCGTGGTCGAAGGCGTTCTCGAGCTTGTATTGATGGAAGGAATAGGGCCGCCATTTCTTGAAAAGTTCGACGTCCCCATCTGGCGAGACCGGGACTTCCCTTTCCATCAGGACGATCTTGCCCTTGACGTCGACTCCGGCGTAATCGTCGTAGCCGAGTTCGGGAGCCGTCACCCCGTAGCCGACGTAGATGACCTCCCCCCTCACCTCCCCGCTTCCGGAGGTCCCGCCCGGGATGAATTCATCCTCGTAATGATAATATTTCTTGATCTCGCCCCCCTTGACCGGAAGGTGCATGACGACTTCGCAACCGGGGAAGACCAGCGTATAGGGGTTGGGAAAGGACTGATGATAGGTCCCATTATCTCCGGCCGGACGGACACCCCATTTGGCCAAAAGAGACGCCACCCAATCCGCGCAGGCGTTGTATTCGGGCGTCCCGGTCAGCCGGCCGCCGTATTTCTCCGCGACCATCTCTTTGACGTAGTCGTAGAGCGTGTGGCTGGAGATCGTGTGGAGCGCCGCCAGAAGCTCGGTTTCAGCGGGGGCTGTCTGCGCCTGAGCGGCGCCCGCCGCCGGGAGGAAAATCCCGATGATCAAGACAAGGGACAGAGAAACAAAAGGACGGTTTTTTTTCATCGTGGTAGTGTCCTCCAGGAAATACTATCAGAGGTTGCGGAATCTATCACAAGAAACTCGTAGAATCAAACGAAAACATCTTCGCTGAAGCATTTCGCGGTTGATTTGGCCGCCGGTTTCTGATATTTTTCTCCCTCGCGTTCGACTCTCTCAAGGAGGTTTAAATGTCCAGAATTCTGACCACCCTCTTTATTGCCGGCTTCTTCCTCGCCTTCTTCGGGACGAGCGAGGCATCCGCGGCCAACCCCAAGGTCTTGTTGAAGACAAGCAAGGGGGATATCACCCTCGAACTCTTCGCCGACAAGGCCCCGGTGTCGGTCAAGAATTTCCTTGACTACGTCGACGCCCAGTTCTACGACGGGCTGATCTTCCATCGCGTCATCAAGGGGTTCATGATCCAGGGCGGAGGCCTGACCGCGGACATGTCCACCCGGACGTCCCGGGCCCCGATCAAGAACGAGGCCGGGAACGGTCTCAAGAACGACCGGGGGACGGTCGCCATGGCCCGGACGGGCGAGGTCAACAGCGCCACCTGCCAGTTCTTCATCAACCACGCGAACAACGACTTCCTCAACCACCGGGACGACACGCCGGACGGCTTCGGCTACTGCGTCTTCGGCAAGGTCACGGCGGGTATGGATGTGGTGGACGCCATCGCCGTGACACCGACGATGACCGTCCACGGGATGAAGGATGTCCCCCGCGAGGCCGTCACCATCGTCTCCATCCGCCGGGTCGAGAACTGACCCGCCGCCGCGGCCGTCCGTGATTCCGGACGCCGGGCGGCGATCGAATTCCCCGGAGCGCCGGCCGGGCCGCGGGCCGGACCCGCGTTTTTCCGTCCCGGCCCCGGATCGTCAAAGAGAGGATAAAAAATGAAAACGAAATGGACCGCACTCCCGGTCTTGGCCGCGTGTTTCCTTCTCTCCATCGACGCCGTCGCGGCCGACCCGCCGAGCCCCGAGGTGAAGCGGGCCCTGGCCTCCATCCAGCCGTTCGAGGCCTACACGTACTGCAAGACCCTCGCCTCGGAGAAATTTTCCGGACGACTGACCGGGCACGAAGGCTATACGGCCGCAGCGCACTGGGCCGCCTCCAAGTTCAAGGAATGGGGGCTCAGGCCGTTCATCCGGGAGGCCGGATACCTTCAGGCCTATCCTTCGCCTTACGTCCTTGTCGACAAGGCCGAGATGAGCCTCTTTGTCGAAGAGAAGCCGGAGGGGGCCAAGGAAGCGGTCTTGAAAGAGACCCGTCTCGAGCCGGAGAAGGATTTCCTGCCCCTTCTCTTCAGCGACAGCGGCGACAGCACCGCGGACCTGGTCTTTGCCGGCTGGGGCATCAGCGCGCCCGATCTCGGCTACGACGACTACGCCGGCCTGGAGGTGCGGGGCAAATTCGTCCTCTGCTTCCGCGGGACTCCGGAAGGGGCGGACAAGCGCTATGAGCCCCATGACCAGCATCGGACCCGGATGAAGACGGCCAAGGAAAAGGGCGCGCTGGGCATCTTCTACATCTACGACGAGATGGTGTCCAACCCCAACGGAGACTGGATCCAGGGGTTCACGCCGGCCATCATCACCTCGAAAGCGGCCGACCTCGTCCTCAAGGAAAAGGCCGTGACCGCCGCCGAGCTGAGAAAAACCCTGTTGACCTATAAGCGGCCCCTGTCCTTCGCGGTCAAGGCCCGGGCGCGGCTGAAAGTCGAGGCCCGGCCCTTCCCGAACGGCACCGGTTATAACGTCGTCGGCTGGGTGGAAGGCTCCGACCCGAAGCTCCGCCGGGAAGCCCTGGTCATCGGCGGCCATTTTGACCACAACGGACGGCACTTGGGCCTCCTCTTCCCCGGGGCGGACGACAACGCCAGCGGGAGCGCGGCCATCATGGAGATCGCCGAAGCGTTCTCCAAGCTGGCCCGAAAACCCAAGCGGTCGGTCGTTTTCGCGCTCTTCGGCGGCGAGGAGATGGGCCTCATGGGCTCCACCCATTTCGTCGAGCACCTGCCGCCGGGGATCGACAAGGTCGACGCCATGTTCAACTTCGACATGGTGGGCGAGGGTGACAAGTCGGGCATCGGGTACAGCGACAGCTCCCCGGAGCTCAAGGAGCTCGTCGAGAGCGCCGACAAGCTGGTCGGAACTCTCGCCGGGGCCTACCCGATCAAGGGGGTGGGGGTCCGCGGTTCAGACCACGCCCCCTTCTACCAGAAGGGGATTCCGGTCGTGTCCTTCCACTCCAACGGACCGCACCTCTTCTATCACCTGACCGGTGACACGATCTACCGCATCAACCCCGATATGCTGGCCGACGTCGCCCGCCTGGCCTTCCTGGCGGCGGAGGCGAGGGCCGACCGCTAGTGGTGCGTCTCACCAATAGCTCGGCGATGCCATGATCAGCGGAAGACGCGCCACCGGGACACTGGCCGGCTGCCGCGAAAGAAACGAAGGGCGGGCCGGCGGAGTAGATAAGACCGAAGGCTTCTGAATTCATGACGACGGCAAGGGTCCAGCTCAAAATCGAGCGCAAGAGAAAAAAGAAATGGCTTCGCCTGGGTCTCCTCGCCGCCGTCGTCGCCATCATCGCATTTTTCGCCCTGACCCAGTTTGACGGGCGGAAAGAAGCATCCCTCCCGCCGGCAGCCGAGGTCTCATCCCCGGGATCCCTGGAGCCGGCGCTGGCCGAATACAGGGTGAAGATCCGCGCCGGCGACACGATCGGGAGAGTGCTCTCCCGCTATGGGTTTTCGCCGGCCGATGTCCAGGCCCTTTACGATCAGGTCAAGCCGGTGTTCGACTTGCGCCGGCTCAGGGCGGGCCAGCAGCTTCATCTCTACGCCGACCCGTCGGGCGCGGTGGTTCGGCTCGAGTACGACATCGACGAGCTCAACTTCCTGGCCGTCGAGAAAAGGGACGACCTCTTCCGGGCCGAGATCACCGCCCGGCCGGTTGAAACCGCGGTCCGGATGATCTGGGGCACAATCAAGGAAAGCCCTATCTTAGCCTTTAACGAGCTCGGCGAAGGAGATCTCCTGGCCTTGAACTTCGCTGACCTATTCGGTTGGGACGTCGATTTCTATATCGACCTCAGGCAGGGGGACGAATTTAAGGTCGTCTTCGAGAAGAGGTACCTCGAGGGCCGCTTCATCGGCTATGGCCGGGTCCTGGCCGCCGAATTCACGAACCAGGGGCGAGTGCTCCAAGGCTACGCCTACGTTTCTCCGGGCAGCCAAAAACTGGGCTATTACGACGCGGCGGGGAAATCGCTGGAAAAGGAGTTCCGCCGGTCTCCCCTCAAGTGGGCCCGGGTGACTTCCCGCTTCAGCAGCAGCCGGCTCCATCCGATCCATAAAGTCTACCGGGCGCACTACGGGGTGGATTACGCCGCCGACTTGAATACGCCGGCCCAGGCCACGGCCGACGGCACGGTTGTTTTCGCGGATTGGAACGGAGCCTCCGGCCGGATGGTCAGGATCCGCCATAAGAACGCCTACGAGACCATGTATCTCCATCTCCGGAGCTTCGGGCCGGGAATACGCCGGGGCGCCCGCGTCAAGAGCGGTGAAATCGTGGGCTATGTCGGCTCCTCGGGGGATTCGACCGGCCCCCACCTGGATTACCGGATAACCAGGAACGGGAGCTACCTCAACCCCCTCAGCGCCAAATTCGACCCGGTCGAACCTCTCCGGGAGGAAGACCTGGCCGACTTCCAGCGGAAAACGGAGATCTTTCGTTGGCTGCTGGCCGATCCCCTGGGCCTTCTCCGCCCCCGGTTTTTCTAAGGGTCAAATCCTACTGTTTTCCCTTCTGACTTGCGGACGATCCGGAGGCATGGCTGTGTCCCGTCGCATGGGAGGAGGAACCGGTGGTCGAGCCCGCATTCGAGCCGGAGGAGGAGCCTCGCGAAGGAGAGAAGCCCCCGATGCTGCTTAGGCCCCGCATCGACGGGTGCACGTTGCGCGACGAAAGCCCGAGCTGAGGACAAGCGATCTCGTTTGTCCGGCTGGAATAGGCAATTTCCACTCCAAGCCGGATGGCCGTCCTGGTGTCGGGGTTCCAGTCCCTGAACCGGAATGAAGGGGCCGCAGCATAATGCGGCAGGGAGGCCTCTCTGCTGAGCCTCGAGGGAGACGCCATCCAGGCTCTGACGTCGGCAATGGAACGGCTGCGCTCGATGGCCAGCCGAGCCTCCTTGGAAACCACGGCCGAACGAGGCGGGGAAGCCGGCTGGACGGTAGAAGCGGCCGCCGGCGTCTCCTTGGGCAACCGGTCGAAGGGGACGGCCTTGTCCCGCCAGGTCGGAGACAAGAGGTCCTGCTTTTTGACGAAAACCGAACGCCGAGGAAGCCCCTCGACCGAATCCAGGAGGGTTTGGTCTCCTTTCTTGAGCGCCGCCAGGGTCGCCTCGAAGGCTTTTTTGACCTCCTTGGGCATGGGGAGTTCGGGCGAATCTTTTTTCTTCAGCTGGTCCTTGCGGATGCCGCGGAGGACGTCGGAGGAACCCTGAGGAGAGGGAGGATAGACCCGGCCCAGGCCGTAGCCGCCGTACGCCCCGTAGCCATACATGGAAGCCCAGAAGTTGTCGAACCCGTACATCCAGTCGAAAAGGGAGTAGGGCCGCCAGCTATAAAAGCCGGCGTAGAAGTCCCAGACCGCCCAGGCCGGAGCGAACATGGAGCCGGGGAGCCACACCCAGCCCTTCTTGGCGTCCCACATCCAGAGGCCCAGATGATAGGGCACCCAGCCCCAGGGCTCGGCGGCGACCCAGAACATCTCGCCTCCGTAGCTTGTCCAGCTGCCGTTGATGTAGGGACTCCATGTCCCCCAGGGATAGCGCTGGTCGTTAAGGTAAGGCCGCCAGACATAGCCGTAAAGGTCATGCCAGGTCCATTCGCCGTAGATGTTCCCGAACTTCTGGGCGAACTCGAACACGGCCGGCGGCAGGTTCTGGAGCGGCTTGGGGAGGTAATTCCCCTCGTGGAGCTCCTGGAAATGGGAATTCAGGGACTCATTCCAGGCTTTGAAATCGGTCAGCCCCTCATACTCGGCCAGCTCCACCTCGTTCTCGGCCGAGACGATGCCTCTCTGCTTGGCGTTGATGCGCTTATGGGAGAGGTTCTCCTTGTCGGCGCCGCAGAGAAGGTAAGCCTTGCCCCGTTCGACCTGGACATCCGTCGCCCCTTCGCCGGTCAGCCGGA